>Ga0256845_1000300_pt1 | contig 47239 bp, 30 predicted proteins | sample RiftiametaG_FD_189101 | JGI IMG/M metagenome (GOLD analysis project Ga0256845, IMG submission 189101) | Tube worm associated microbial communities from hydrothermal vent at the East Pacific Rise, Pacific Ocean - Riftia | ecosystem: Host-associated > Annelida > Integument > Unclassified ...
ATTGGAGAAGTAATTATGTTTTTCTTTAAAGTGTTTGCTAAATTTATTGGTATAATACTAATTCTTACAGGTGCAATTTCTCTTATATTGTTAATAATAGGATTATTTTCATTAGGTGTTGCAAATATTATACATATACCAGGATTGGATTTAGTAGATATTGTTAATGCTGGCAATACACCCGTATGGCTCGTATCATTATTAACATTTTTTACTGTTGGTATTCCTTTCTTTTTCATTTTCTACCTAGGCTTAAAAATCCTTATTAACAACCTAAAATCTATAGGAAATATTGCTAAATTCACTTTGCTAGGTTTATGGCTAATATCTATTATAGGATTAGTTGTTGTTGGTTTAAGACAAGCTAGCGAGCATGCTTTTGATGAGCATGTTATTGAAAAACAAGAATTAATAATTACAGATAATGATACGCTAAGAGTTAAAATGATAACGAATGATTTGTATTCATCTCATGCATACAGACGTAATGAATCATTTAAAGTTGCATATAATGAAGATGGTGAAAAAACAATTTATTCGTCTGACATTAAAGTTATTGTAAAATCAACAACCGACTCTTTAGCTACTATTTCTATTGAAAAAAGCGCAAATGGTAGAGATTACCAAAAAGCCATTGAACGTGCAAAAAACATAAATTATAATTATGCTTTTAATGGTAATGAGTTGTTACTAGATTCTTATTTAACAACAGATACCCAAAACAAGTTTAGCAATCAAGAAATATATATTATTCTTTATTTACCAGAAGGAACTATTGTAGATTTTAGTAGTAATACACAATCATTTTTAGATTATCATAGATATAATGGAAACATAGTTACTTCAAATAATGCGAACCATGTATTAAAAATTTTAGAAGACGATATTGAGTGTTTAGATTGCCCTATTGAAGAAGAAGATTACAAAGTGGAAGTAGATTTACAAGACGAAGATTCTAGCTTAAAAATTAATGATGAAGGTTTAGAAATTTCTGTTGATAGTGCAAATTTAACAATAAACAAAAATGGCGTTAAAGTAAATAGCGACGACGTTAAAGTAAACATAGATGAAGATGGTATTACTATAAAATCTAAAGACAACTAACAATCCATCATTAAAAAACAACAGTTCAGATATTTAAGTTATAAATCAATAACATTAAGACAGATATTTGAATGAAATTAGAAAATAAAATGAACTATTTTAAACACCTTTTAATTATTGTCATTACATTTTTAAGTATTTCTGGGTTTTCACAGGCTGAAGAAAACTCTGTGATATTTAAAGAATTAAAAGTGAAAGACAGTATTCTTTTTGAAATAAGTTTTAACAAGTGTCAATTAGAAGCTATAAATAATCTAATAGCAGAAGATTTAGAGTTTTATCATGATAAAGGAGGTATAATTGATTCTAAAAGCAAATTTATAGAAGTAATGAAAAATGGAATTTGTGATAAATCTAATGATTATAAATCGAGAAGAGAATTAGCTGAAGGCTCATTAAAAGTATTCCCTTTATACAATAATGGTAATTTGTATGGTGCACTTCAAACTGGTGTACATCGTTTTTTTGAGTCTTACAAAAATGAGCCTGAAAAAGCAGGAAGTACTGCCCTATTTTCACATTTATGGCTTAGAGAAAATGAAGAATGGATTTTGAAACGCATTATAAGTTATGACCATAAAATGCCTTCTAAAAAAATAGATTAAAAGTATTACAATAAATAAAATCATCAATCAAAAAACGAACAATTATGACAACACTAACAAAAATCATTGTAGCAACGCTACTCGGCTTAACACTATTTTCATGTAATTTCGATATGAATTTCAACCATGGAGTTCGCGGAAATGGCAACGTACAAGTAGAAAATAGAATTATTAAAAAATCTTTTACAGCTATTAAAGCTACTGAGGGTTTAGATGTATATTTAACACAAAGTGATATGGAAAGTATTACTGTTGAAGCCGACGAAAATTTGCATGAGCTTATTATTACCGAAGTAGTAGATGGCGTTTTAAAAATTCATACTAGTGAAAATATTGGCAGATCTACTTCTAAAAAAATAATGGTAAGCTTTAAAGATATTTCTAAAATCACATCTACTAGCGGAAGCGATGTTTACTCAACAAATACAATAACTGTAGAACATTTAATATTAAAATCTACAAGTGGAAGCGATATGAAATTAGATGTAAACACAACAGTTTTAGAATGTAAATCTACCAGCGGTAGTGACATGCGATTATCTGGAAAAACAGAAAAACTAATAGCCGAAGCAACAAGTGGTAGCGATATTAAAGCAGGAGATTTAATGGCAGAATCTAGCCAAGTAAAAGCAACTAGTGGTGCAGATATAACTGTAAACACATCTAAAGAACTTACAGCAAAAGCAACAAGTGGTGGAGATATTACTTACTACGGAAACCCAGAAAAAGTAGACACTAATGGAGGTGTTTCTGGTAGTATTAGAAAACATTAAGAAGAGTACAAACCTTTATATTTGAAATTTATTTCTTAATTTAAATTTCAAATGTCAGACTAACAACTAACCTATTTAACCATCCCAAACTTGTAACAAGTTTAGGATGGTTTTTGTTTTAATTATACTTTTTAATTATAATTTGAAGTAGATACTTCAAACGTTGAATCTTTAGCCGCTAAGTAACGTTCAGCATCTAAAGCCGCCATACAGCCTGTTCCGGCCGCTGTTACAGCTTGCCTGTACACATGATCTGCAGCATCACCAGAAACAAATACACCTTCAATATTAGTTTTAGAACTTCCTGAAACATTAATAATATATCCTGTTTCATCTAAATTTAAAATGTCTTTAAATATATCAGTATTTGGTTTATGACCAATAGCGACAAAAAATCCCGTAGCATCAATATCATGCTTTTCATTTGTTTTATTATTAAACACTCTTACGCCTGTAACTACTTGTCCATCACCTAAAACCTCATCGGTTTCTGTATTGAATAATATTTCAATGTTTTCTGTATTTTGCACTCTAGCTGCCATAATTTTAGAAGCTCTAAACTCATCTCTACGCACAAGCATTGTTACCTTTTTACAAAGTTTAGATAAATAATGTGCTTCCTCACAAGCAGAATCTCCCGCTCCTACTAAAACAACTTCGTGACCTCTATAAAAAAACCCATCACAAACAGCACAAGCTGAAACGCCTCCACCAAGTTTTAAATATTTCTGCTCAGACTCTAAGCCTAAATATTTAGCCGAAGCTCCTGTTGAAATAATTACTGTTTTACAGTGAATTTCTTTAGTTTCATTAACCCAAACTTTATGTACATCGCCAGAAAAGTCAACTTTAGTAATCCAACCATTACGCACATCTGTCTCAAAACGTTCTGCTTGTTTTTGTAACTCAATCATCATTTCTGGGCCTGTAATTCCATCTGGATATCCTGGGAAATTTTCAACTTCATTTGTAGTTGTAAGCTGTCCACCAGGCTGTGTGCCTTGATATAAAACTGGTTTCATGTTAGCTCTAGCTGCATAAATTGCCGCTGTGTAACCCGCAGGCCCTGAACCAATAATTAAACACTTTACTTTTTCTATTTCTTCTGACATTTTATTCTAAGTTAATTGTAGTACAAAAGTAGCTTTTTTGATTAAAAACTTACATTTAAGTTATCAACAGAATTTATAATAAGATAAATAAACCAATTATGTTCGTTTAAATAAAACTTTACCACGTATTATATGGATAAATAATCTGTTTTTATTAACCTTTAAGGTTATTTTTTTTTAATATGCCGAAAAAACCTCCTAAAAAACCCGATTTATCAATTAGAAAAACTGCATTTCAAAGCTTTGATTCTTGGCTTGATACTGTTTTTACAGGTAAATCTCCTGTTTTGAATAGTTATTTTGTGTTGTTGGTATAATCAATAATAGTTTGAAATTATACATAACAAAAACCATCAATGAAATTATAAATAAGCATGGAAATAAAAGAAAAACATATAAAGTAGGTAAATCGGGTCATTCACCAAAAAGAGCCGAATTTGATGATTATAGAAGTGGTTCTTATTCAGAAATGTTTTTACTTTATGAAAGTACTTCTGTAAAAAATGTTGAATACTTAGAAATATATTATTCAACGAAATATAAGCTTGAAAAAAAGTATGATAATAAAGACACCAAAAACTTAGGCAAAATGGTTTAGATAAGATGGCAAGTATTATATGTATTTAGTGATTTAAAAAAAATAATTATATGTACATTTTTAATTCCTTAATAGTATTAGATTTTAAAATAATTTCGAGCATTTCGCTTGTGTGTTATATTTTTTTATACTTCTAATAGTGTCATTGCTTATCTATTAATTTTATTATACTTTTTAACAACATCTATTCCATTATAGGGATAAGTGCGAAACTTTATAACGCCCGTCGAAAAAATTAAGCAAATCGCATAAAGATTATTATATTGAGTACTTATTTTAAACTAAAACCAATATGAGTAACATTCAAAAGATTCCTGTAGTATCTAAAAAGTTTCTAATCCCATTTATTTTAGTAACATCTCTGTTTGCCTTGTGGGGATTTGCTAATGCTGTAACCGATCCAATGGTAAAGGCATTTCAAAAAGTATTAGAGCTTTCTAATTCGCAAGCAGCTTGGGTACAAATGGCTTTTTATGGTGGTTATTTTTGTATGGCATTACCTGCTGCTATGTTTATGAGAAAGTACTCTTATAAAGTTGGTATTTTAATAGGCTTAGGGTTATATGCAATTGGTGCTTTATTATTTTATCCAGCTGCACAAACTGAAAGTTTTGCGTTTTTTTGTATTGGACTATATATACTAACTTTTGGTTTAGCTTTTTTAGAAACTGCTGCAAACCCTTATGCTCTAGCAATGGGTGCAAAAGAAACAGCTACACAACGTTTAAACTTAGCACAAGCTTTTAATCCTGTTGGCTTAATTATTGGCTTGGTAATTGCCCAACAATTTGTATTAAAAAACTTAAAATCGGACGATGTAGCCGATTTTAGCACGTTGGATGAAGCCTCAAAAATGCTTATTAAAACATCTGACTTATTAGTCATTCGAAATCCATATGTTATTCTTGGACTTGTTTTAATTGGAGTCTTTATTTTATTTGTGGTTAGCAAAATGCCACAATCAAAAGAAGAAGGTTCCATGCATAATATTGGTGATACGTTTGCTGTTCTTTCCAAAAACAAAAAATATGTATTAGGTGTATTAGCTCAAATTTTGCATACAGGTTGTCTTATTATGTGTTGGACTTATATTTATCATTACGCTGAGGCTATTGGTATTGATAATGTTACTGCTGGATATTATCAAATAGCAGCATTTATTTTATTTGCTATTGGTCGTGCAATTGGCACATATCTATTAAGATTTATAAGTTCTGGAAAATTGTTAATGTACTTTGCATTATTAGGCATTACGTTTACATCTGGAACTATTTTAATACATGGTGTATTTGGATTATATAGTTTAGTTGGTATTTCTTTTTGTATGTCATTAATGTTTCCAACAATTTATGGTATAGCATTAAGTGATTTAACTGAAGAGCAATCTAAAGTTGGTTCTGCCGGATTAATTATGGCGATAGTTGGTGGTGCTTTAATGCCAAAACTTCAAGCATTAATTATCGATGCCGGTGGTAATGGTGTTGCTGACACTAAAATATTAGGTGTACCCGAAATCAATTTTTCTTATATTTTACCTCTTACCTGTTTTATTTATATAGCTTGGTACGGAAGGTTAGTTTTTAAGAAATACGAAATAAAAACTACCTAATATGTTTTTATAATAATAAACCTCTAAAATTTATCAAAAATCAACTTTAAAAAAATATGTTTAGAACTGATTTATTATTTTTATAAATCTGAGATGTTTTGAAAAAAAAGAAGAATTGCATTAGCAATTCTTCTTTAAAAACCAAACAACTAATCTAATTCTTAATGAAACAATTTAAAAAACTGCTTTATAAAAAACATACTTCATAAAGAAAAATAAAATATACGTAGTCATTAAGTTATTTCGACAGATGACAGTAAAATATAGGTTAGAGATGATTTATTCTTCAATTTTAAAAACTTTTAAAAACTCATTATTATTCCCCGCTATAATATATTGAGTGTTACGTACTTTTATTAAATTTATATTTTTAACATCATAAGGAAGAAACAAACCGCTTTCATTAGCATTTATAGATCTAAAATTAAAATTACCATCATTCATTAAAACCATACCATATCCAGCATCGTTTCTTGGTGTTTCAATTTCGGATGAAAACAAATTTCCTGCTAATACAATATCGCTATCACCATCATCATCTAAATCTATTAATACGATATCATTAATTGATGATATTTGAGAAATTGATGAAAAAGCAATAAATTCAAAATCACCATCTCCATTATTTTTTAATATGCCACTTTTAAAACTATAACTAGATAAGTGGAAAGAAATTGCAAGATTTTCACTTCCATAAATATCACTAATGGTAGATTTACCAAAATCATCATAAGTTGGAGCTATTGTTTTAATACTAGAGACTTGTTGTGATGAGCATTCTCTTCCTCTTAGTGGAAATAATTCTCCAAAATTATAGTATCCAAGTACCAAATCTTTTTTTCCATTATTATCAAAATCATGATAATATATTTCAAATGGTTCAGAGCTATTAGCTTTATATTTATAATTCTCTCCTAAATTACCAAGAATGTAATCATCATCGCCATCATTATCAATGTCTATCGGTTTTATAGAATAATACCATCCAGACAAACTATCTAGTTGTTTTGAAACTACTTTTACAAAAGTGTTGTTTTCATTCTTAAAAAAAGTTGGGGACATCCATTCGCCAACTAAACATAAATCCAAATCACCATCTTTATCGAAATCTGTCCAAGTAGCATCAGTAACCATTCCTATATCTTTTAAACCTGGCGCATTTAGTGCTGTAACATCTATAAACTTTCCTTTAATATTTTTTAAAATATAACTACTTGCTGGATTTGGATAGTTATGTGGTACATGTCTACCTGCAACAAATATATCTGGATAGCCATCTTTATCATAATCTTCAATTCTAATTTTAGAACTACTTTGATGTAAGTTTTCTGGAAGTAAATCCATTCGCTTAATAAATTTTCCTGAGTTATTTTCATAAAGTCTATTCGCGTAGTTAGGAGAATTCGGTATAAACTCGTTTCCTCCACTAGCAACAAAAAGATCTAAATCACCATCTTTATCAAAATCTAAAAACTGAGCATATACATCTTCAAAAATTGCATCTTCATCAAAAGATTGATGCATAACAAACTCGCCTTGGTTATTTTGTATTAATATTGCCGATGGTTCGCCTGTACTTTGCCCCAAATAAACATCTTCTCTACCATCAGAGTTTATATCGCCAATTGCAATTGCTGGCCCAAATTGAGACATTTTATGTGGTAACAGAATTTGCTCTTTATAATCATTATATTCGTTTTCTTGGTGCTTGAATTTTGACAATATATTTGTTGGTGTGAAAATTGTTTTTTTAAGTTGATTTAATGGTTGAGAAACTAAATATTCCATATTATAATTTATAGTTAATAACTTATTTATTTCAGGAAGTATTAATTTTTGAATATTCTTGTTTGGCCAGTAAACAAGTAAAGAGTCAACTTTAGTGTTTTTGCCAAGACCAATATGTATTTTAGGTGGCACAGAAGATTGATAGCCTCTAGCACTATAATTCTCGTAAACTTGTTTTTCATTATTGTTATACGCTATTACTTTTACTCCAATACCTTTTGTATTTTTAGGTAATCCTTTAAACTCTATATTGATGTAATTATTACTAAATTTATCTGAATTATTTTTAAGAATTAACGCTTTTTCATCAACATTATTAATAACTAGGTCTAAGTCTCCATCGTTATCCAAATCTGCATAAGCAGCTCCATTAGAATACGTTTTTGAAGCGTTTGGAAGCCAATCATTTGAAGTATTTGTAAATGTTAAGTTTCCTTCATTTTTATAAAAATAATTTTTATGTGGTCTTGTTGGCATTTCTTCTAATAAATACATGATTTTTTTGGGGTTGGTAAGAGCATCATGATTTTCTTTCTTAAATTTAGTCAACATTTTAAAAAAATCTTTATTTCTGAAATCTTTTTTTATTCCGTTGGTTATAAATACATCTTTAAAACCATCATTATCAAAATCTGCCAATAAAGGCGCCCAACTCCAATCTGTATTAGCCATACCTGTTAATTGGGCTACATCAGAAAAAAAAGGGATTCCAGTGGTATCAATATGTGTACTATGTTTTTGAAAACTGTTATACATGTACTGGTAGTGTTTCCCAGCCTTTACATTTCTATTAAACTTTTTAGGGTTCATACTTGCCATACTCGTTTTCATTCCATAATTATCCTCAGAAACCATATCTAATGTTAGTATATCTGCGAATCCATCATTATCAAAATCAGCAATATCATTCCCCATTGAAAAATTTGATATATGATTGGTAGTTTTTTTTATGCTTTCTTTAAATGTTCCGTCTTTTTGATTGATATACATATAATCAGGTTCATCATAATCATTTGATATGTATATATCTGGCCAACCATCTAAATTTAAATCACTCACACCAACACCTAAACCATATGAAATGGAATTAGAATAAATATTAACACTTTTTGTTTTATTTACAAACACTCCATTTACATTTTCATAAAACTTATCTCCAAGTGGAGAGAATACTTCTCTATCTCCACTTCTAGAAAACGTTTGCGGGTTATGGTTTAATAAATACATATCTAAATCGCCATCTAAATCAAAATCTAAAAATGCAGATTGAATAGAATTACTTGTATCATCTAAACCATAATGCTTTGCAGCTTCTTCAAAAACCGGTATCCCATTTGTATTAACGCCTTTGTTAATATATAACTCGTTTGCTAGTAATTTAGCCTTTCCATAAGGACCAGATTTACATACATAAATATCTAAAAGGCCATCATTATTTATATCTATCATATTAACGCCTGTTGTCCAACCTCTATTTCCTTTAGTTTTTGATATTTCTGTAATATTTTTAAACTCAAGATTCCCTAAGTTTAAATAAAGTTCGTTATTCTCTAAATTAGACGTAAAATAAATATCATCTAAACCATCATTATTAACATCTCCAATTGCAACCCCTCCTCCATTATAAACATATTCGTAAACAAATGAGTTTGTTAACCTATCAACTGGTATAATATTCTTAAAATTAATATTAGTATGCTTACTATTAACAATTTCAAATAAAGAAGGCTCTTGCGCTTTATCTTGATTACAGGAAATCATCAAGATAAAATTTATAAATATTAAGAAATTAACTGATGTATTATTAATTTTCATTTTAGCTTTTATTAATTGTTCTAATTTACAGAATTTTGCTTTTTATGTTGATATATAAACATAAAAAAGGTTGGTTTTTTTACAACCAACCTTTTTCTAATATAAAAACAATTTCTTGTTTTTATTTTGCATACCAAAGCTTAGTGCCTTGCAAATCTGCTCCTTGAGCAGAAATAGCATCAGCAAAATTAGGATTAGCTTGAGCTCCAGAACCATATCTTAAGCGTTGCGGATATGCTCCGTTTAAGGTTCCTAATTCAAAAATGGTTGGGTTTGTAACTCCAGCTGCTAATTCTGTTGGGTATCCTGTATCTCGGACAACTGCCCAAGCTTCAAAACCATCAGTATAACCTACTATCCATCTTTGCAATGCAATTTTTTCAAGTTTTTCATCCATTGTACCAGTACTAATATCTGCCATAGCTTCACTAGCAATATAAGTGCCCCCAGAAACACCCCATAAATTCATAGCTTCATTTATACCTGATTCAAAAAGTGCTTGCGCATCACCTGAACCCATACCTCTAACCGCAGCTTCGGCTTGTAGGAAATAAGATTCTGCACTTGTTAAAATAATTTCAGGGTAAGCATCTATCTGTGTCCCTCTTTTATGAGTTACAGTTTCACTAGGTAAGCTAAACATATTATATCTCATAAATGGGGAAGTATCTCCATTTGTTCTAGTTGGCTGACCTATAAATTGTCCTGCTGGCACATCAATAGTTGTTGTATTTCCACTTACTGATATTGAATAAGTTGCGTTTGAAGCATCTAAAGCTGCAATAGCAAAATTTAAGTGTTCAGTAAAATCTGTATCACTACCATCATCAGTAAATACAAATACGCCTCCTACTGCAGGAATAGCGTACCCTGCTAATCTTGGGTCATTACTGTTTTTCAATGTATTTATAAGGGTTGCTCCCATGGTCCAGTTCGCTGCTCCGTTTGTTCCGAAGTCATGCCATACATCACCGTATGAAGCTGAAGTCCACTCACTAATAACAAAGTCTTTATTCATTAAAGCACTCCCTGTTACATCATCCAAAAGTGGCGCTCCTAATGCAGATGTTATAGCACCACTAGCAAAATCATCACCTGAAGCTCCTAATGCACGCATACCTATTCTTAATTTTAAAGTATTTGCTAAACGTTTCCATTTTTGCAAATCACCACCACAATAAATGTCATTATCTCCAACATCATCAATACCTACACCTGTACGCTCCGCAGTACCTATAGTAGCCATAGCATTATCTAAATCTGCAATAATACCTTTATAGATATCTTTTTGAGCATCGTATTTTGGAGTCAAAATTCCTTCAACACCTGCTTCGCTAAAAGGAACCATTCCAAAAGTATCGGTATACATCTGGAAGTAAAGACTTTTCATAATTAAAGACATAGCATACATATACTGGTTTTCAAATTCACCGCCTGTAGTCGTTAAATCTCCAAAAGATTTAATACTTCCAAATTGCCCAGCTAACCAATCGTAAGTAGCATCTGTATATCCACCATTAAAGGTGTACCCTAATCCGTCACTCCACCAAGACGCATTGTGTCCAAAGGTAAAATGTCCTGCAAATCTATCAGAGTGAATTAATGACCCTCTCCAATATGCATAACGATCTGGTGAATAAAGACCAACTTGTGCGCTTGTTAAAAAGAATTTTGCACTTACTTCATCAGCAGTAAATCCTGTTTGACTCGTGTTTATTTCATCAAAATCTTCGGTACATGATGTAGCTACTACACCCAGTAAAGCAATCATCAAAAATTTAAAATATTTCATAGTTACAATTTTTTAAAAGTTAACGTTTAAACTAAGTCCAAAACTTTTAGTTGTAGGCAAAGCATAAAATAGAACTCCTTGACTAAAGTTATTAGTTGAATAACTTGATTCTGGATCAAAGTTATCTGTCTTTTTCCATAAGAAGAATAAATTTCTTCCTGTTAAGCTTAACGACGCTCTTTCGATAAATGTTTTATCTAGTAGACTCCTTGGGAAACGATATGTTAAACTTAATTCTCTTAACCTAGCATTCGTTTGGTCGAAAACATATTCTGAACCTATATTACTAGCGGCACCCCAGTACTCTTGACCTGTAATAGAAGTTGTGTTGGCTGCTCCAGGATTAGTAGTTCCTTCATCATAAACTCCATCAACTATAACACCAGTCTCTCTGTATTGTAGTGATCTTTTTGAAACACCAGATGCATCTAAAGCAGAATCTGTAAATGAAAACACATCACCCCCAATTCTAAAATCAACTAAAAAGTTTAAAGAAAAATCTTTATAAGTAAACGTATTAGTAATACCACCGGTATAATCTGGTTGGTAATTACCAAACTTTTCACGTTCTGATGTTGCTTGCGGTCGCCCTTCTTCAGTAAGCAATAATTGCCCAGCATCATTACGTTTCCATGTTGTAGTGTAAATATCGCCATAACCTCCGCCTACTTGCGCTCTAACATCAACTGTACCACCGTTACTAGAACTAAATATGAAATTTTCTTGACCATCAATTAAGCTAACAAGCTTATTCTCATTCTTTGAAATGTTTGCTGAAATATCCCAGCTAAAATTCTCATTCTTAATTGGTGTTCCTCCTAATAATACTTCAAAACCTTTATTAGTTAATTCACCAATATTTTCTCTAAAACTATCAAAACCAGTAGCTGGATCTACAGGAACATCAAATATTAAGTCTTTAGTTGTTATAGAATAGATTGAAAAATCTCCATAAAACCTGTTTTTAAATGCTTTAAACTCCAATCCAAATTCTGTAGATCTAATATCTTCAGGCTTTAAGCTTTCGCTAAATTTAATGTTTGGTCTGTTAACTTGAGTAACACCTAGATAACCATCACCAGCTACGCTGAATAAATTAATTATTTGCTGTGCACCTGTATCGTTACCTACATTTGCTGTACTTGCCCTTACTTTTAAGAAATCGATAGCTGTTCCTTCAAGGCTAAATAATTTATTTAATAATACACTTAAGTTAAACGAGCTGTAAAAATAAGATCTATTTTCTGCAGCTAATGCAGAAGACCAATCATTTCTTGCTGTAATATCTAAAAAAATCATGTTATCGTATCCTAAAGAAGCTACACCATAAAGAGAGTTTACTTTTTTCTCTATTAAATCAGACTGACTTGCGGTTATCTGATCTCCATCAGTATTATTTAAAAAATATTTTCCAGGAATTTTAAAATCTGTACCTGTAGAACCTGATTCTATGAATGTTGTGTGTCTTGCATTACCACCAACACTAGCTGATAAATCAAACTTTTCACTTAAATCTTTATTAAAAGTTAACATGAAATCATAATTAGTTTCGGTATTATCCCGTTGATTATAACTAAGTTTACCTTCTCTAAAAAAATGAAATCCTTGAGGTGTGATATCTTTTGTATCATGACTTATAGCATCTGTACCTACTCTTATAAAACCTGATAGCCAATCTGTAAACTGATAATCTAATTTTGCAAATCCGCTTATTCTTGATCTATTATCTTCATTTAAATTTTGAAATTGAATCCAATATGGATTACCTGAACCGTTTAACGGCGCAATAACATCATATGGTGAAATATCGTCAGCACCAGGGTGGTTGTGAATTGGGCTATTTAAATCTTGATATACTTTTAAATCTGATAAACTAACATTTCTTGGTAAGTTATACAAATACGCTGCTAATCCTTCAGTTCCTTGAACAGGTCTGTTTTTAGCATCTTGAAGGAAATAATTAACTTTTCCATCAAAAGTTAATTTATCTGTTAATTTAGCAAATCCTCTTAAACTAAAGTTATTTCTATTTAAATCAGAATTAGGAAGAATTGATTCTATATTTGAATTTGTATAAGAGAAACGTACTGAAGATGTTTCGTTACTTTTACTTATAGCAATAGTATTTATAAAACTGGTTCCAGTTTCAAAAAAATCCTCAACATTATTGGGTTGAGCTGAATAAGGACGCATTTCTCCATTAAATTCTAAATGTGAAGACCCATCAAATTTTGGCCCCCATGAATTACTCCCTCTTACTTTATTTACATTTTGAAATAATGTAGCAGTTGGATCAGTTAACACAGGGAAATTACCATTAGATCCACGACCGTACTCGTTTTGATATTCAGGTAAAACCAAAGGTGTATCAAATGTTGCACTAGTAGTGTAGGAAATACCTAAGCCTTGATTTAAGGCTCCTTTTTTTGTTGTAATAATAATAACCCCATTTGCTGCACGAGAACCATATAATGCTGCTGCATTCGGTCCTTTTAAAATAGTCATGGTTTCTATATCATCTGAGTTAATATCAGAAATACCAGTTCCTAAATCTCGGACTTTGTATTGTCCTTCTTCTTGAACAACTCGTGCTGAATTATCAATAGGCACACCATCTACTACATAAAGAGGTTGATTGTTTCCTGTTATAGAACCATTCCCTCTAATAACAATACGTGTTCCTCCACCAGGACCAGATGTAGATTTAGAGACTACTACACCTGCAACTTTACCTACAAGAGAACTAGCAATATTGGCTTCTTTAGCTAAGGAAACTGAAGAACCATCAAGTTGTGTAACCGAATAACCTAAAGATTTTTTATCTCTACTAATACCTAAAGCTGTTACAACAATTTCATCTAGTTGACTTGCATCTTCTGTGAGAGATATACTAATAACCGTTTGATTATTAACAACAATTTCTTGAGTTATATAACCCAAATAAGAAAACACTAAGATTGCAGACTGATCTGAAACACTTATACTATAATTTCCATCAAAATCTGATGTAGTTCCATTAGAAGTTCCTTTAACAACAATATTTGCTCCTGCAAGAGGAATCCCACTATTTCCATCGGTAATTGTTCCCGTTACTGCCGTTTGAGCTTGTATGTTTTGAAAACTAAACAAGCAAAATACAAACAGTAGTTTTAGTAATTTTTTTATCATAATTTTAGAAGTTAGTTAATTTAGTTTTGATTGATTTCAAGAATAAAAACTCTTGAATAGTTGAGTTAATAACATTTCGATTTTTTGTCATAAAACTTTATTTTTGTTAGTTAAAATATTTAAATTAAAGTTACCAAAATAAAATATTTAAATATTAGAGTTACCAAAATATTTAATTCTTCCTTAGATAGAAAAAAAAATATATAGACAACGCTTTTTTACACATATACAACAATTAATAGGCGACATTATGTATTTTATAAAAACACTTATTATTATATTTAGATATTCTTTAAAAAAAATTCTTAAATAATTACGTTTTCGAAAAAACTAATATAATATAGTCTATTTATATTGATTATTATTTAATAGTACTTTAGCAATAGTAAATTAACCAAAAATCATATACATATAATATACTTTTCGACCAATAACATATCTAAAACGCTATAGGAAATGTTGTTAATATTTAAATATGCTTATTAAAACGAGAAGTTAAAAAAACGTTAAACATACTTAGTCGTTTGTTTATATTACTAAGTTCAGAATAGCATAAAGTTAGTCTGTAAATAATACACTACAAAATAAGGGGTTAATTTTGAATTATTTTAAAAACAATTCTCCAAATAATGTGTTAGGAAAACAATTTTCAAATTTCTTCGTCTTTAATAACGCTCTTTACATCTTTTATTATTCGTTCTACTTCTGTACTTACAAACTTCCTATCAACTAATTTTGGTCTTTTGCTAATAAACTTCTCTTGGTCTGAATATGCTACAATATTTTGTGGTAATACTAAAGCTCTAGCAGTAAAAAAAGAGCTTTGTTTAATAAAATTTCTTCTCTTCATAAATAAGCTATTTACTTAATTTTTATTTCTATAAATACCGGCAAATGATCTGACGGATACTTACAATTTTTAGAGTCACTTAGTACAGCGTATTTATTAACTTCAATATTATTTTTGCTTGTAAAAAGGTAATCTATTCTATCGATTACAGGTTCATGAAAATTAAAACCGTTAAATGTTCCTTGTGGTCCAAAAGGTTTTGAAGAACTTGTTAATTTTGTATCATTTAAAATTTTTGAAATAGTTTGAATTGGTTTGCTTGTTGGTTTTAGATTAAAATCTCCCATTACTATTACAGGAAAATTTTGTGTATTTAATTCTTTTATTTTTTCAAGAATTAACTCAACGCTATGTGTTCTGGCTTTATTACCAATATGGTCAAAATGTGTATTAAACACCCAAAATTGTTTTTCCTTTTCTATATCAATAAATAAAGCATAAGTGCAAATACGCTCCATGGAAGCATCCCAACCAACAGATATTTCGTTAGGTGTTTCACTTAGCCAAAATGTGTCTTCATCAACTACTTTTAGTTTTCTGGAGTTATAAAAAATAGCACTATATTCTCCTTTTGTTTTAGCATCATCTCGTCCAATACCAATAAAATTATAGTCAGTCAAAGTACTATCCAGATATGTAACTTGATGATGTAACCCTTCTTGTATTCCAAATACATCTGGCTCATAAAAAGCTATTTGACTACTAAGGAATTCTTTTCTTTTTGCCCATTGATTTTCACCATCAAACGGATTATCATATCTAATATTATAGGTCATTATTTTATAAGACTGACCATTTATAATTGTAATTATCCCTAACAGAAATACAATTGATAAAATATTTTTTTTCATTTTGAATAAATTATATTAATCAATAATAACCTCATCAGCAAAAATCCATGAAGGAGTTCCTGTTGCATGATGCCAATATGGTGGTTCTATCATATTTTTACCTACTACTTTTACAAATCTTGCTTTTACTTTAGGAAAAGTGAGATTAAAATATTTAATATCGTTTACTTTACTGATTTTTAGTAAAGGACGGTCATTCTTTATTGATCCCAATTTGATGAAATTGACATTATCGTTAGAATAATAATAAGTCACGTTTAAAGGGAAAAATACAACATGATTTGTAACCTGTAAAAATGCAGTTGAAACAGAGCTTATAAACTGATTGGAATCAAGGTCTATAACCACTTCCATATGGTTTCCTTCAAAACCTAACCAATTGGAATAAAAACTATTTCCTCCCAAAGCTCCATCTGTTAATACCTGCGGATCCTCGTTTGCATATTTTTTAGGCTTAGTATTCAAAAAAACTTTTTTACCAATAGCTTTATTAGGTAATAAGGCCACTTCAATAGCTTTTTTGTAATTATCATAATACTCTTGAACTGTAAAGCCCATTTCATTCATCAACGTAATATTTGCTTTATTACATGTGACTAAAAAATTATTCAATTTATCAACAACAAATGGATTGATTATTTTTTGTCCATTATCCTCTTTTTTTAAAAGCCTAAAACCCTCTGAAAGATTTTTTCTACACGCCTCTAAAATAGCATAATCCACACTTAATCTTGCCTCTTTTGCTCTTTGTAATATGATAGGTTTTTGGGCAACTATACTTTCTGCTTCATCAAAAAAGGCATCATACATTTTCAATAATTCAGGATTTAAATAAGATGAAAATGCTTGGGATGGATCGCCATACAAAAACAGAAAAAAATCAGGGTCTTCTTGAATTTTCTTATGTACAAGATCAATATATTTTTTAATATAAATCCCCGCCTCTTCATAATATCCATTAGTAAATTCAGTAATTATTTCTTCAACATTTGCATCAGGATCCCATAATAATTTAGCCATCAAATATGAACGTAATTCAAATAATTCGCTAGGGTTATTACTATGCTGTTCAAACACCCATTTTGCACTATTATCCCTAAAAAATTGAATGTTTGGCTTAAGCGTATGAAAGTTTGGAAATGGTGCTAAAAAATTAGTAAACTGAGTTGTATAATCCCAAATTCTAATATTATCTGTAATTTCATGCCATCCTCTAATATCATCTGCAAAATCTGTACATTTTTCAGTAATTGGGGCACTGCGGTCACACTCTATAGAACATAGCGTAATCAGCACATTTTTTACTGGTTTTGTTTTACAGGGCTTACGGGTATATTGGTAAGCTAATGTTGATATTGTTTTATCGGGAAAATCTGCCGCTATTTTATTTACAAACCGAATCATTGTTCCTGAAGGGCTTTCTTCTTCTATGTCAATTTTACTACACTTATCACATTGGCAATATTGTTGATTATCATTTTGACTCACTGAAACTACAGAAGAATTTGGATGATTTTTAAAAAGAGATGCCACAGAATCTCTCACTATTTCATAAACATCACTATTTGTAAGGCATAATTGAGTTGGTATTCTTTTACCTCTACGCAAGGCAAAATACTCAGGATGTTTTTCATAAAAATTTTCTTCTGGAATAAATTTATGAAAAGTATGTACTCTTGCATTAGACGCATAATGAGGAAATGCTCGTGTAGTTACTTTTAGTTTTTCGGCAAAACTAGGATTATTATAATACAAACGAGAATGTACCGTTCTAGTAGTTATATCTGGGATATAATTATGCGCAATTGATTTATCTAAAATTATAGTTTTTAAATTGGGGATTTCTTCCACATTTGGAGCATACCATCTACAATTTAAATACCTTTCTAAAAACTCATAAACTGCATTTTGGATTGCATTATCCGAACCTCCCGAAATAAATAAATTTTGTTCATCTATCAGAATAGATAACTCATTTGGATTTAAAAACTCATTATTTATATTTCCAATGTAAATCTTTTTTTTATCAATATTTTGAGAACTCTCATCAACAATGATAATGTTGGATCCGCTTATTTTGTCAATATACGTTTTCAATAATTCAGCAGACTTGTACTGGCTTTCTGTTGCACTATCCATAAAAACAATTTCATAATTTGAAACTCCGTTATCAACTAAAATAACACTATTATTAGTACATGAATAAAAAACAGTAATAGATAATATTAAAATCAAATACGTGTTTAACTTTTTTTTATTTAAAAAAATCATAATTATAAACTTATTAATTAATCATAATAAACTTAGTTTTGACCAAATCAACAGAACTTCCTCCTATCATAACCTCAAATTCTCCGGATTCAACAACTCTTTTCATTTTTCTATTCCAAATAGCAAGCTCATCCGAAGTCACTTCAAAAGTAACAGTTTTTGTTTCTCCTTTCTTAATTAGTATTCTTTTGAAACCTTTTAAGCTTTTTTTAGGTGTCGTAACACTACTATATATATCATTAATATATAATTGCACCACTTCTTCACCATCAAAACCTCCAATATTTTTAACATCTACACTTACCTTTACAACTTCACCTATTTTATTCTTATAGTTAGAAACTTTTAAATTACTATAGACAAACTTTGTGTAACTTAAACCAAATCCAAATGGATATAATGGGGTTTCACTTTCGCTAACATATTTATGTATAGCTGATGGTTTTTGATTATAATAAATTGGTAATTGTCCTACTGATTTAGGAAATGTAATTGGTAATCTACCTGCTGGATTGTAATTTCCAAATAGCACATCTGCAATTGCTCTTCCTCCTGCCTCTCCAGGAAACCAACCTTCAACTATAGCAGGAATATTTTCATTTATCCAATTTATTGATAATGGCCGTCCGTTTAATAACACACAAACCACTGGAGTTCCTGTTTTATGAATTGCTTTAATAAGTTCCAATTGTTTTCCATGTAAATCTAAAGTTGCTACATCTCTATTTTCTTCAACTAATTCTCTTGATTCACCTAGTATTACAATAGCAATATCTGAACGTTTAGCAAGTTCCACTGCCGGTTTTAAATTTACCTTTTTAAAATTCCAACGCAGATGTGCTCTTGCTCCCCAGCCTCCTTCCCACATTTCAATACGGATTTTATATTTTTTATTTGCTTCAACATCTATTGGTATTGTAACAATGTTGGTCGCTCCTTTATTCCAATTATCAATAACAAGTTTATCACCAATCCACATTCTTATTCCGTCATCCGAACTTAATCCAATCCATCCTTCAAACGATTCTTGTGACTTAATAAAACCTGTCCATCGTATAGAAAATCTATCATCATTAACACCATTCCCCGGTGACCAAGGCCAATCAAATTCCAATTGCTTATCAATTCTTGTTAATACGGGATCACCTTCTAATTCCATATTGTTAAAATACTCTCCTTTTAGTCCATTATTCTTTTCATCTGATGTAAACAGAAATGTTGAAGGAATAACTTGCCCTTTAACTATTAATGGAACACCTTCTTCATACAAAACATTTACACCTGAGCTCACAACTTCTTTAATTCCTTCTAAAATTGTTATTGCTTTTTTATTTCTTACGGAATAACCTCCTAATCTAGATGCATCTGCATTAGGTCCAATCACTGCAATGGTTTTAATATCTTTTTTTAATGGTAAAATATTCTTATTTTTTAATAATACTATAGATTTCCTTCCTGCTTCTAAAGCAATTTCTTGATGCTCTTTAGAATGGAATTTTTTGACAATCAAGTTTTCATTTACATAAGGGTTTTCAAATAATCCTAAAATAAATTTTAAACGCAAAACTCCTGCAGCAGCACGGTTAATAGCATCTATTGAAAGTTTGTTTTCTTTTACCAATTCTATAATTGTTGCTTGCCAAAATTCATTAGTAAAATCATAAAACTGCATATCAACACCTGCAGCAACAGATTGCCGAATACTTTCTTTAGGAGAATCAGTAACAAAATGAGTAGTTTGCACATATTTTATAGCTCCTAAATCTGATATTGTTATTCCCTTAAAACCCCATTCTTTACGTAAGACGTCTGTTAATAACCATTTATTTACTGCACTTGGAATTCCGTCCAATTCTGTATATGCAACCATAGTTCCTAATGCTCCTCCTTTTTTAAAAGCTTTTTCAAAAACTGGTAAAAAATCTTCACGAGCTGTACGTTCTCCAACCAAAATTGGAGATGAATTACCTCCTCCTTCTGGAATACTGTGCACAGCAAAATGCTTAGGTTCTGCTATGATCGATGTATTTGATGCTAATGTATCACCTTGCATTCCTAAAATCATTCCCAATCCAATTTCACCCGCCAAATAAGTATCTTCACCAAAAGTTTCAGCTACTCTACCCCAACGAGGCTCTCTGCCTATTCCTAAAACAGGACCTAAACCGAAATGAACACCATGTATTCGTGCTTCAGTTCCTATAACCTTCCCTATTTTTTTCATTAAATCTGGATCCCAAGTTGCGCCTAACCCAATATTCATTGGGAATGCAGTACTTCCTGTTCCTAAATAACCATGAAGCATTTCTTCCATTAAAATAGCTGGAATTCCCCATCTATTTTCCTTAATAACATATTTCTGAATATCATTAATCAATTTGGTAGATTCTGGGTACAAATCATGAATAGCTCCTAGTCCAAGTTTTCCAATTATATTTTTTGTTTTTTTTCTAGAAAAATTTCCCTCATTTAAAAAATCTCTTCCCCTATACATATCCATTTGCCTTACCTTTTCTTCAAGAGACATTCTATTAAGTAAATCTTCTACTCTTTTTTCAACTGATAGTTCAGAATTTTGAAACGGGTATTTTACCTGTTGTGCTTTTACTTCAGAAAAGGTAAATACTATAACACTAAGAAATAACACTATTTTATACACATTGTTTTCTTTAATTAATCTTATTTTAAAATAATTTTTAACTGCTTACCATTCACTAACTTTTCATGGGAAATAAAATATTCTTTATGCTTTTTTCCATTTAGCTTTATTTCCTTAATAACTCCAACATTATTCTTTTCTTTTTCAATAATCAATTGCTTGTTCTTATAATATCGAGAATCTAGTTCAATTGTGATTTTATCAAATACAGGAGTTGTTATTGCATATTTAGGCTCTGCTGGCGATAAGGGATAAATACCCATCATTGAAAATACTAACCACGCAGACATAGTACCAGTATCATCATTTCCAGGTATTCCATCTGGTTGATTTTTAAAATATTTAGAAATCAATTCATTGACACGTTTCTGAGTTCTCCACTCCTCGCCTTTTATATAATTAAAAAAATAGGGATAGGCAATATTTGGTTCATTTGCCATATCAAACTGTTTGTTATCAAAAACTTTTTCTAATTGATTTACAAATGATTTTTCTCCTCCCATTAGTTTTATCAATCCTTTTGTATCGTGGGCAACCATAAAAGTATATTGCCAAGAGTTTCCTTCAATGAATCCAATATTATGTGCAAAATTAGCTCCAGTACTAGGGTTAAAAGGTTTATACCAAGAACCATCTTTATTTTTAGGTCTTAATAAATTGAAATCCTTATCAAATAGCTTTCTGTAAGTAATAGATCGTTTAGAATAAGTTTTAAAATCATCTTTTTTATCTAATTTCTTTGCTAACTGAGCTATTGAAAAATCAGCAATATTAAATTCTTGTGTTATAGATACGGTACCACTATTAACCGATTCTTCTGTTAGATATCCTTTTTCCAAATATTCTTTTATCCCAATTCTTACAGGGTTATTATCTACCTCAATAGAACTCTTCAACATTGCTTCGTAAGCTTTATCAATATCAAAATCTTGAATTCCTTTTAAATACGTATCTGCAATTACCACTGCTGCTGGATCACCAACCATTGTAAAAGTTTCGGTTGAATTTAATTCCCATTTTGGTAACCATCCGTTTTCATCATACATATCCAACATCGTTTTTACCATATCGGACTGCTGTTTAGGATATACCAATGACATCAACTGATGTAAGTTTCTATATGTATCCCATAGAGAGAAAACAGTATATCTAGTGCCTTTAGTTTTTGCTATTTTTCCTGTTTTAATTTCTTGATATTCACCATTAAAATCATTAAAAGTATTTGGATGTATCTGTGTGTGGTACAATGCAGTATAAAACAAAATTTTATCTTCTTCTGTACCTCCTTCAACTTTTATTTTAGATAAAACAGAATTCCATTCTTCGTAAGTTTCTTTACGCACTTCTTCAAAAGTTTTATTTCCTATTTCTTTCTCTAAGTTTTCTCTTGCATTATCAATACTTACATAAGAAACACCAATATGCACTTCAATTTCAGTTTTTTGCTTAAAATTATAAGTGAAATATGTTCCAATACTATCACCTACAATCATTTTTGTACTATTTTTAAAAATACGTGTTTTTCCATTATACTTCATCCATTGGGCTTCTACACCAACATATTTAAATGGTTTTTTCCATGCTCCAAATTCATCTGCGGGCTTTGAAAATTTAGCTACAAAATAAACAGGATACATATCTTCAACGCTATTATAACAAAATGAGCCTACAGCACGCATTCCTTCTATTTCTGAAGATGAAATTATTCTCACCATAGCTCCAGATTCATTTGTTAAACCCAAACCTAAATTTAATAATACATTTGATTTTCCTGCTGGAAAAGTATATTTACTTACTCCTACTCTTTTTGAAGCAGTCAATTCTACTTTTACATTATATTTATCGATTATATTACTATAATAACCTATTTTTGCAATTTCGTTAGAATATATTGACCCATATTGTAAATGATTAGTTTCTACTTTTCCTGTAGTTGGCATGAGTAAAATGACTCCTAAATCTGGACAGCCTACTCCACTTAAATTCACATGACTAAAACCTGTTAAAAATGTATTTTCATTTACGTATGGATTAGACAACCAACGACTATCTTTTTCTAATGGTAAATTCTGAGGTCCTGCAACATTAAATGGGCTTATACTAACCATTCCTCTTGATGCTACTGGACCTGGATATGTAGCTCCAAAATTTGAAGTGCCTATAAATGGATTTACATAATCTGCTGGGTTTTGTGCCAATAATAATAATACATTAAAAAAAACAAAAAGAATAAAAATTATTAATTTGTTCATTTGTCTATTAGTTTAATTTACTTAATGAATATGGCACATCTTCTTTTTGATTACCCCAATTTTTGTTTGGGGTGTTTGTCATTTCAAATTGAAATGTCCCACCGTTTTGTATATCATCAAAAGACATATAATTAGACGTATACGTTTTTGAGTTTAAAGTTGTGGATTGTATGTAATAATTTTCAGCAGAATTATTATTTGCATTAATAGTGAATACATTTCCGTTCTCTAAATGTAATGTTCCTTTTTTAAACAACGGACTTCCAATCACATATTGATCTGTAGCTGGTGTTACAGGATAAAATCCTAATGCGCTAAACACATACCAAGCTGAGGTTTGTCCATTATCTTCATCACCACAATAACCATCAGGTGTTGCTGAATATAATTTGGTAAGCACATCTCTAATTCTAAACTGTGTTTTATAAGGTGCATTAGCATAATTATATAAATAAATCATATGTTGAATAGGCTGATTACCATGAGCATAATTCCCCATATTAACAATTTGCATTTCACGAATTTCATGAATGGTTCCTCCGTAATAGGAATCGTCAAAATCTGGTGGCATTGTAAACACATTATCTAATTGTTGAACAAATTTTTCATTTCCTCCCATTAAATCTATAAGTCCTTGTATATCATGAAACACTGACCACGTATAGTGTAAACTGTTGCCTTCGGTAAATGCATCTCCCCATTTTAATGGATTAAATGGTGATTGAAAATTACCATCTTTATTTTTTCCACGCATCCAATTTGTTGATGAATCAAATACATTTTTGTAGTTTAAAGATTGCTTAAAGTACTTTTCTGCTATATCAATTCTCCCAAGTTTTTCAGCCATTTTGGCAATGGTAAAATCTGCATAAGCATATTCTAAAGTTCTTGCTGTGTTTTCATTTATTCCAACATCATAAGGCACATAACCTAGTTTGTTATAATAATTTAAACCTTCTCTTCCCACAGATCTTACTGGCCTGCCTTCTTCAATTCCTGCATTTTTAAGAATAGCTTCAAATAAAATTTCTGTATCATTAGTTACGTTTCCTTTTAAAAACGCATCAACTATTATAGGAGCCGAATTAGAACCAATCATACAATCTCTATGTCCTGGACTTGCCCATTCTGGTAACCAACCCGATTCTTTATAAGTGTTTGCTAACCCTTCCATAATGTGCCCATTTAGTTCTGGATACATCATATTAAAAAATGGATATACGGCTCTAAAAGTGTCCCAAAATCCATTATCTGTAAACATATAACCTGGTAAAACTTCTCCATTATAAGGACTGTAATGCACAACATTGTTGTCTTTATCATACTCATAAAATTTTCTTGGGAATAAGAGTACGCGATATAAACAAGAATAAAATGTTTTTATGTTATCGATATTATCATCTTCTATTTGAATTTTATTAAGTTCGGTTTCCCATGCTTGTTTTGCTTTTTGTTTGGTTTTCTCGAAGGTATCTTTTCCTATTTCTCGATTTAAATTTAATTCGGCTTGTTCAGGGCTAATAAATGAAGATGCAACTTTTACATGAATAACTTCACCTTTTTTTGTTTTAAAACCAATGATGGCTCCAACATGTTTTCCCTCACTATTAAGTGTGTTTTCCTGTAATTTCCAATCATCTTTCCAAGTATGTTGCATTTCAAAGTCTTTATCGAATTCAGCAACAAAATAATTATGAAAATTATCAGGAACTCCTCCTGAATTATTTCGGCAATAACCTATTATTTTGCGTTCTTCAGGAATAATTTTAACCATTGAACCTTTGAAAAAAGCATCTAACATAATATATGATGCATCAGATTCAGGAAATGTAAATTTAAAATGTGCTGCTCTTTCAGTCGGAGCTACTTCAGCTGTAACATCATAATCTGCTAAATATACTTTATAATAATATGGTTTTACAGTTTCTGCTTTATGCGAAAACCAAGATTGTCTTTCTTCTTCTTTGTATTTTAATTCTCCGGTTAATGCCATAAAAGAAAAGGCTGCGTAATCGTTAATCCATGGACTTGGTTGATGTGTTTGTTTGATACCTCTAATTTTATTTTCGTTGTATTTATACGTCCAACCATCTCCCATTTTTGAGGTCATTGGTGTCCAGAAATTCATTGCCCAAGGTGTTGCTATTGCTGGATAAGTATTTCCGTTTGATAAACTATATTTTGAATCTGTTCCCATTAATGGGTTTACTAAATCGACATAACTAATTGTTGTATTATTAATATTTTTCTTCTTTTCACTTTTATTAATACAGGCAGTAAGTGTTACTATTAAAAATGTAACAACAATTTTTAAACTAGTTTTCATCACTTATACTTTTAATTTAATTTAATTCAACAGCATTTCCGTGTCCTCTATATAATTTTAATGTACTTTCTAATTCAACTTCAATAACAGTTACATTAGAATCTAGGTTTTCTTTTTTTGGTATTTCAATTCTTAATACTCCAGGAATATTATTCCAAGAAGCACCACCATTTCTTTCAAAACTTAATTGTTGATTACTACCAACTACTTTAATAAGTTTTATTTTATTTTGAATTCCTTTTAATGAAATATAATTTTTAGGATTATCAAACAAGCATAAGTAAATTTTAGTTTCATCTTTACTTAACAACGTTGGTCCGTAAAAATGACCATAAGGCAATCCATCTTTAGTATCGAAAACTGCATTTTCATGTTTTTTTATCCAATCGCCTAAAGCAACCAATCGTTCTTGTTGTTCTTTTGCGATTGTCCCATCTGGTTTAGGTCCTATATTTAATAATAGGTTTCCTCCTGAGGCAATTACCTCGACAAAAGTTCTAATAATCTGTGATATTGGCTTATAATTAGTATCACTAGGATAATATCCCCAATTGTCGTTCATTGTCATACAAAACTCCCAAGCCCCTTTTGGTCTAACAACTGGAATTCCTTGTTCTGGTGTTGAATAATCGCCATAGGTTTTTAATCTAGAATTAACGATTGTTTTAGGATTCCAAGCTAATAAAGAATCTTTTAATGACTGTGCTTGCCACTGTTCGCTTGATTTCTCCCAATCTCCATCAAACCAATATAAATCTGGATGATAAGCATCATTTAGTTCTTTTAGTTGACCTTTATAAAATTTAACAAACCGTTGCCATTTTGACAAACCAAATTGTTCTTTTTGAGGATAATTTTTTTTTGTATTTGGCCTTGAAAAAACAACCTCATAATCTGGGTGAGACCAATCACACAATGAATAATACAAACCAACTTTTAACCCATGATTTCTTAATGCTTGTACAAATGGTTTTACTAAGTTTCTTTTAGCTGGAGTTTTCTCCTTTACATTTAATTTACTTAATTTAGTATCCCACAGCGCAACACCATCGTGGTGTTTAGTTGTTAAAACGGCATAGCGAGCACCAATTTTTTTAAATAACTTAGCCCATAATTCTGGATCGTAATTTTTGGCTGTAAACTCTTCTCCTTGTGACATATAATCATCATAAGAAATTTTCTTATGATACATTGACCACGATTCTCCAATTCCGTTTACACCATAATATCCCCAATGAATAAAAACCCCTAATTTAGCGTCCTTAAACCACTCAAGTCTTTCTGACTTAGTTAATTTAGTTTCTTGTGCATTAACTTGATTGGTTACAAAAAAAAGCACAAATAGTATTGATATAAAATTATTCATATTAATCAATTAAAATTTCATCCACAAATAACCAAACTTTACCTCCATTTGGAGTTTTCTTTAAATTTGTTGCCCTAACCTTTATAAATCTTGTTTTTTGTTCTTGAAATTTAATTACAAAATCCTTGAGTTGTGGGTTACCATTTTTAGCATATGCTCGTTCTATACTTCCAACTTTTTTAAAATCATTTCCATCTTCAGATACTAAAATTTCTATTTTTGTTGGAAAATAAATACTAGGTCCTTGATTTTCTATACTTCCCACTGTAACTTGCTTAATTGTTTCTAATTTATTTAAATCAATAACAACTTCCATATCTTTTCCAAGCCATGCTTGCCATTGACCATCATGAAAATTCTTTGTGCCTCTCAATGTATTAGTCATTCCATATTTGCCTGCTCCTTTATAGCTATCACTATATAATTCTTTATATGTAACTATTTTTCCAACTGCTTTATGAAATTTTATTACTTTATTAAATTCTTTTCCAACTGGTTTATCATTTTTAAATAAAGTTGCCTTAATGGATGTCGTTTCTGATAGTTGAATTAGTTTAATATATTTTTCTGAAGTACTATTTAAATCGCTACCATCTAAGCTATAACGAATATCAGAATCTGGAAATTCATTTTCTAATATAACTTCTATTACTTTATTTTCTATATTTATTTTAGTTGTAGCATTAACCAAATAAGCACTTTTTGCATAATTAATTCCTAACAAATCATAACGACTAAACATGGTTGTAATTCTGGATGAAAAATCTCTCCAATCACGCAATTCTTTAGGACTCCATAATGCTTCTGACAATGCTGCCAATCTTGGATAAATCATATATTGTGAATGAGACTCCGTTGAAATATATTCCGACCAAAGATTTGCCTGACCTCCCAAAACATGTTTAGCTTCTTCATCTGTCATAGTATCAACAACAGGATCAAATGTATATACTTTACTTAAAGGTGAATATCCACCCCAAGCCAATGGTTCTTCATTTTGTGGTCCTTGATAATGATCAAAATAACAATGCGTACCTGGTGTCATCACTACATCATGACCTTTCTTTGCTGCTTCTATACCTCCTTTTACACCTCTCCAACTCATCACTGTTGCATCTGGCGCTAAACCTCCTTCTAAAATTTCATCCCATCCAACAAGTTTTTTACCTTTTAAATTGATGAATTTCTCTATTCTTTTTACAAAATAACTTTGCAATTCTTCAACATTTTGTAAGCCTTCATCTTTCATTCTTTCTTTACAGTGAGAACATTTTTTCCAATTAGTTTTTCTTGCTTCATCTCCACCTATATGAATATATTTTGAAGGAAATAATTCCATCACTTCTAGCAAAACATTTTCTAAAAATTCAAAAGTTGAATCTTTTCCTGCACAATAAATTTCAGTAATTGGCCAAATTCCTCCCGAAGGAACTCCAATTGATGTTTCAAAACAAGACAATTCAGGATATGATGCTATAGCACTCATTACATGTGCAGGCATTTCAATTTCCGGAATAACTTCTATTCCTTTTGAGGTTGCATAACTAACAATTTCTTTAATGTCTTCTTGGGTGTAAAAACTTCCATAAACTCCTTTATCTTGATCAGTTGTAGCTCTTCTATTACTCCAATGTGCATCTTCTTGATCTACTCTAAATGCTCCAACCTCTGTAAGTTTTGGATATTTTTTAATTTCAATACGCCAACCTTGATCGTCAACTAAATGTAAATGTAATACATTCATTTTATGCATTGCCAAACCATCAATAACTTGTTTTATATATTCTTTTTTAAAAAAATGTCGAGATACGTCTAACATTAATCCTCTCCATTTAAAACGTGGTTGATCTTGTATTATAAGATTTGGTATTATCCAATTGGTGTTTGCTACAGTTTCTTTACTTTCAATGGCTACTGGGAGTAATTGACGAACGGATTCTAAAGCATAAAGAAATCCAGAATTATTTTTTGATGTAATAATAATTCTATCTGAATTTACATCTAATTTATATGCTTCATCATCAAAATTATCATTGGTTACAAACTGAATATAATTTTTTAATGGTTCTTGATTAACGATTTCAAAAAACCATCCAGATGCATTTTTAAATTTATTATTTAAAGTATTAAATATTTCTTCTTGAATTTTATTCTCAACTACAAATTTGGTGTTTTTCGTAAATTCAAATACTCCTGAAGATAATTTTAATTCAACTGGTTTTGGAATTATTTTAATATCGTTTTCTGCAAAAGTTTGGAGTTCTTTTTCACAAGAAATTAACGATGCAAACAAAACAATTACTACTACTTTTAATACATTTAAATTTTTCATTTATTTATTTTTAATCATCCCACGAAATTTTAAACTGAGCATCTTCCATTCTATTCCCTTTATCTTCATCACAAATAGCATAATTAAAACCAGATCTTAAACTGTACCCAGAGTGTTCGCCATTTTTATTAATTGCAATAAAGCCAACTTGTAAGTACTTCATATCCTTATGGTCTTTATGCTTATTATAAATTCGTTCTACAATTTCTTTACAAGCATCATATGGAGATTTCCCTTGTCTCATTAATTCAACTACCATTGCACTTCCTGCTGTTCTTATAACCGCTTCTCCTAATCCTGTTGCTGCCGCTGCACCTACTTCATTATCTAAAAATAACCCTGCACCAATAATTGGAGAATCTCCTACTCTACCATGCATTTTCCAAGCAGCACCACTCGTGGTACAACCACCAAACAAATTTCCGTTTTCATCTATGACTAACATAGAAATTGTATCGTGATTTTCAATATTTATTACAGGTTTATATTTAGATTCTTCTAACCATTTTTTCCAGTCTTTTTCAGCTTCTAACGTTAATAAATTTTCTTCTACAAAACCTTCAGATAATGCAAATTGAAATGCTCCTTTACCTGACAACATAACATGTGGAGTGTTTTGTAACACTTTTTTGGCTACTGAAATTGGATGTTTAATTCCTTGTAAAAAAGATACTGAACCACAGTTGCTATTATAATCCATTATACAAGCGTCTAAAGTTACTTTTCCTTCTCTATCTGGAAAACCTCCATAACCAACACTTCTTATTTTTGGATCTGCTTCTGGAATTTTCATTCCTTCTTCAATTGCATCTAGTGCTGGCTTACCTATCTTCAACTGTCTCCATGTTTCTGCATTAGCTGGTATACCGTGATTCCAAGTAGAAATAATTAGCGGCTTTTTTTGTGTTTCAGATTTATTAACTTTAGAAATACTTTCTTTTTTTTCAATAATTTCTTTGCAACCAAAAATAGTACTCATCCCTATTGTTCCTAATGTTGCTGTTTTTATAAAACTTCTTCTATTAGACATAATTTCTTAGTATTAATTATAAATTATTGATGATAAAGCCATTACATAGTTTTTACTTTTTTTGTTTGGAAATTTCCCCATTGTGAAAATTAATTTTCCTCCTACTGCAATTTCTTTATGAGTAATATAGTTTCTTTCTATTTTATTACCATTCAATTCTATTGATTGAATATACTTATTCTCATCACTATTATTAATTGTTTTTACCACAAATTGTTTACCATTTTCTAGATTAATTGTTGCGCTTTCAAATAGCGGAGATCCAAAACTATAAATACCTTGTGCTGGATTAACTGGATAAAACCCTAATGAACTAAATACATACCACGATGACATTTGTCCGCAATCTTCATTTCCACAATGACCATCTGGAGTATTCTTGTATTGCGTTTCTAATATTTCCCTTACTAATTTTTGAGTTTTCCAAGGTTTTTTTATATAATTATATAGGTAAGCAACGTGATGGCTCGGTTCATTCCCATGAGCATATTGACCTATCATTCCTGTGCTGAAAATCGGTAATTTATCTTCAAGTGAAGGTTTTAAAGAAAACATAGTATCCAATTTCTTTTCAAACAGTTCATTTCCTCCTACTGACTTTATCAAGCTTTCAATATTTTGAGAAACTGACCAAAAATATTGCCATGCATTACTTTCACAAAAATATGGGGTGTATTCTTTTGGAATAAACTCTTTAACAAATTCACCGTTTTTGAGTTTAGGTCTCATAAATTTTGTTTGTGGATCGTATACTTTACGCCAGTTCTCTGATCGGTTTAAAAAATAATCATAATCTAACATTTCTCCTAAAGCCCTGGCAAATTGTGCTATACACCAATCATCGTACGCATATTCTAATGTTTTTGAAACTGACCAATTTTCGTGATACTCATCTACTGATACATAGCCGATTTTTTTATACTCATCTATTTGTCTTAAACTATCCATAGCGCTTGCTTTACAAGCTTCATAACCCAACTGAAAATCAAATTTAATTCCTTTAAAGTAAGCATCAACCACAATAGGAACAGCATGATAACCAATCATCATATTCGTTTCATTGCCTTGCATAGACCAAACTGGCAGTAAATTGGTTTCTTTATAATGTGCCAACAAAGAGCTTATCATATCTGATGTTCTAGCTGGCTGCAATATAGTATATAATGGATGTGCTGCCCTATAAGTGTCCCACAATGAAAAAGTATCATATCTAATAAAATCATTAGATTTCATTATTTCACCATTTGCTCCTTTGTAATTCCCATTATGGTCACTTAATATGGTTGGTGCTAACATAGATTGGTAAAGCATCGTATAAAAGATTGTTTTTTTTGTTACATCCTTTGTTTCTAGTGTTATTCTTTGTAATTCTTTTTCCCAATCACCATCTGCTTGTTGCTTGTATTTATCAAAATTAAAATCTGGAGCTTCTACGTCTAAAGATTTAAATGCTCCTTCAATATTCGCAGTAGACAACCCTGTTTTTAAAATTATTTTTTCGTTATCATCAGTTTTATAATTTAATACAATTTTTGTTTTTACAGCTTTAATTGGATTACTTGCAAGTGTATCATTTTTAAAAATTTTATATGATATAAAAGGTTTTGAAAGTTTTATTACAAAATATACACGCTGATCTTTTGCCCAACCTGTTGACTTTCTATAACCTTCAATAGTTGTATTATTAACAACATTAATATAGGTTTCTGTTGGTCTATCCCAATTTAGTGCGTATCCTAAATCTATATGAATTTGTGATGCATCATCTTTAGGAAATGTATATCTATGAATCCCCGTTCTAGCAGTTGCTGTTAGTTCTGCTTTTATTCCAAAATCTAATAAATCTACACGATAATATCCTGGTGAGGCTTCTTCATTTTGATGTGAAAAACTTGAAAACGGTTTATAATTATTTTCTTTGATTCTTTTTGAAAATCTGCTATTAGTAGGCATTACTAAAATATCGTACAAATCTCCTGCTCCAGTGCCAGTTAAATGTGTGTGTGAAAATCCTGTAATTATTGAGTCCTGATAAAAATACCCTGCAATTCTATCCCAACCAGGTATTCCTATATCTGGGCTTAATTGCACCATCCCAAAAGGAACTGTAGCTCCAGGATATGTATTACCTGGCCCATCAGTTCCTATAAATGGGTTTACAAATTTTGTAAAACTGGTGTTATTGCTCTTTTTTGAGCAACTACTAACTGCTATTAATAATATAATAAATACAAAACTATAAGGTTTCATTATTTTTAATTTAAACTCGCTTTGGTTTGTTTTATAACTTCTAAATAATCTTTTGTTAATGCTGGACCATCAAAAAAAGTAACACCCTTAGCTCCATTTATTTTAGCTAATAAAATAGCTTCTTTAAGTTCTTCTGACGATTTAAATGGTGGTAAATACACTCCTGTATTAATGCCTATTCCTCTATTTTTAACATCTTCAACACCTTGTTTTGTGGCGTAACCAATCCAATCGATTTCCTCGTTGTAAAACCCGTGATATATCATTGGATATACTTCATCTATAGTCCATTTATCCCAACGTTGACGCACCATGTGATCTGCCATTTCTGGGTAAGGAAACACAGCTGCTGTTAAGTTTTTATTGTATTTATGTACAATATGGTAAGCATCATCTACCACAGCTTTAATAGCATTTAGTCTGAAATTTTTCCATTCCATATCTATAGACGTATTTTCAATTTTTCTTGGATTTTTGTGATGCAATTTTTCAAATTCACTTACACAAACATCACAATAGCAAAAATCGAACTCTGGTAACTCTACATCCTGAACTAAATTATATTTAGGAAGTAATCCTATTGGTAAAAAAATATCTGAAAAACGAATATAATCTAAATGTATACTTTCAATACCTTCTACTTTTGCCAACGCCTCTACTAAATCCAAAATATGGTTTCGGGATTCTGTTCTTGTTGGACATAACCATTGGTAATAATCTACATAAGGTCTAGTATCAAAACACGATTTACCTTCTTTACTTACCGCATACCATTCTGGATGTTTTAGTGCAACGGAATCTCCTGGACGATTCATAGCCATAATCCACGCATGTACTTTTAAACCTTTATCTGTTGCTATTGGAACCAATCTTTTTAAAAGCACAGGATCTGTTCCTGTATTAATTAAAACCTCATCAATTCCTGCATTTTTATATTTGGTGAATTCAGTAACATAATCTTCATTAGACTTTTCTTTATTGGCTGTTATCCACACTCCAAATTCAAATTCAGTTTTTGGGTTTTCAACACTATTCTCCTTTTTTATCTTTTCTTTACAAGAAGCTAGACTTAAAACAAGTGCTATTAATAATATATGTAATATTTTCATTTTTAATTTATTTTGATATGAATTTACCATCTTCTTTTAGTATTAAAGTTTTATGAGAAAATGGACTTACAACAGTTAAATTGTATCCTGTACTATGATTTTCAATTATTGGTTTCAAAACCTTACCATCAACCATGATTTCTAAAGTTGTTAGACTATCAATAGTAGATGCATACGATGCATGTATTTTATAATATTTTTTTTGAGTTCTATACAACTTATAAAGTTCCCATTTTATTTTTTCGTCTTGAGGAATAGTAAAATCATCTTTTTCACCTGCTTTTTTTGAAGAAAAATAAACATACCCCCACTTTTCTGGTTCATGCATATTAATTACTCCCGTAGGAGACCATACCCAATTATGTTCTGGTAAATATTTACCTGTATTGCCCTTTTTTCGTTGATATTTTCCATTAGTAATTTGAAACTCCCAATTTACTCTTGAGAAATTAACCCTCCAAAATTTGTTAACTGGTACATTCTCTTCAAAATAAGATTTTTTGTATACCCTCCATGGAATTGCTATTTCTAAAATCCAACCTTCATCAATATCATTCGATTTATTAATAGTTCCGTTTATTTTAACAGCTGATTTTAAGCCTGTAAGTGTCCAATCGTTTAATACCACATTACCTACTTCGCGATACGGCTTATTTATGAACATATCCCAAACGGTATTCAAGGCATTTATTTCTAATTCGTAATAATTATGAGTATCTCCATCTGGGTCGATAAAAACCTCAAAATCATTATTATAAAAAATAATAGTATCTCGTTGTTTTAAATCTGCCCACACATGTGGTTCATCAAGTTTTGCAAGGATGTAATAGTATTTATCATCCCAAAGCATTTTAACTTGTGTATTGTATTTTGGTTTTTCTATACCTTCAATATCAATAAAAGAATTAGACCATTCTACTTTGCTCCAAGAGATATCAGATGTATCTCCATCAATATTAATAGCTTCCGATGCTTTGTATGCCACAAAACTTTTTGGTGCTTTATTTATCTTAGTTTGCGCACAACTAACCATTGATGAACAAACAAATAACACTATTACCACTTTAAGTTTTAAATACATAATAAGCTTACAAACTATTATCTTTTGTGTATTGAACTACTTCACTTAATTTACCAAATGCCATTGCTACAACCGTATCTGCTCCACCATAATAAATAGCAAGTTTATCTTCTTCATAATCATGTAAAGCAGCGCATGGAAACACCACGTTTGGCACATCGCCAACCATTTCATATTGTTCGGCAGGCCCTAACAAATAAGGTTGTGTTCTATATTTAACCTGATCTGGTGATTTTTCATCTAAAATTGCGGCTCCCATAGCATAACGAAAACCGTTACATGTATTTATCACACCATGATATATCATAAGCCAACCATCTTCTGTAAGTATAGGTATTGGTCCTGCTCCAATTTTTGTGCATTGCCATGCGCTATCTTCAAATTGAGTTGTTTTCATCACACAACGATGCTCTCCCCAATATTTCATATCTGGGCTATAACTTATATAAATATCACCAAATGATGTATGTCCATTATCACTTGGACGACTTAACATGGCGTACTTTCCATTTATCTTTTTTGGAAATAATACTCCATTTCTATTGAATGGTAAAAATGCATTTTCGCATTGAAAAAAAACTTTAAAATCGTACGTATAGCCTATTCCTATAGTTGGTCCATTATAACCATTACACCAAGTAATCCAATATCGATCTTCAATAAAAACAACACGGGGGTCGTATTTATAATCTGAATCAATCATTTTAGTGTTACCCGCTTTCATTTTAATAGGCTCGTGATTAATATCCCAATCAATACCATTTTCGCTAAAACCAGAAAAAATATTCATCTGAACTGCTTTGTTATCACATCTAAAAACACCTGCAAAACCATCTTTAAATGGAACAATAGCGCTATTAAATATACTATTAGATGATGGTATATCATACCTATTAATAATAGGATTAGAATTGTAACGCCATAATACATCTTGACAATTTTCTGGTTTATCTTGCCAAGGGATTTTATTTTTTTGCATGCTTAATCTTTATATTGCTTTACTTTATCTAGCCATGTAAATTTTAAAATTATTGATGTTATCACAAAAACTAATAATGCAATTAACGTTTTTGGGTAATCTCTAATTACAAAATAAATTGGCAACAAAATCATACTAGATTGCCAAACAACCCCAATAATACAATTTAGCATGTCTTTACTAAAATTTGTGTTTTTTTCAAAAAAGTCATCTTCACTTTTCAATTCTTTATATACTGGATTCCACCAACCCCATGGATGCACATTTTTATAGAATTTTTTTAAAGTTGTCATACTAGTAGGTGGAGTAAGAAACGTTCCTAAAAAAGAGCCTAATAAAGATACAATAAAAATTATTGGGAATATATATATTGCGGATATTTGAGCTAATTCGTACAACCAAGTCCCTATCTCAAAATTAGCTTTATTTTTATCTAACAAAAACTGTAGAGTTGCAATGATTAACCCCGAAGCCATACCCCAGAAATAACCCCAACCATTAAAACGCCACCAAATCCATTTTAAAAAATTAGCTGCTACATATCCTCCATATAACGCGCTAGTAATCCAGAGTGTAATTGAGTTAATAGAATCGGCAAAAAAACCCATGACAACACCTAAAATCACTATAGCAAAAGATGCTAAATGACTTACTTTTATATAATGCTTGCTACTTGCTGATGGCTTAAAATATTTTTTATAAATATCATTTACTATATATGCTGGTCCTGAATTTACAAAAGCAGAAAACGTTGACATAAAAGCAGCTAACAACCCTGCCAATAACAAACCTTTAATACCAATTGGAATATGATTATTAATTACTTTAGGCAAAATGATTTCTAAATCATCTTGATTTAATAATTGAGATGATGCCATTTCTGGGGCTAAATAAACCAACCCAAGAACCACTATTCCTCCTATAAATAGATAACGAGGAATAAATAATACTAAATTTGTAAAACCACTCATATAAGCTGCTTCTTTTACAGAACGGGTTGATAATATACGTTGCATATCGTAGCTTGGTGTTGGACCTGCTATACTTGCAAAAAAACCTTTAAATAAAGACATACCTATAAAGGCTCCAAACATCTTATATCCTTGAGTGTCAATAAGGTTATTAAATGCTTCATATTTACCTATCCAAGACCCTTCAAGCTCCCATCCAAAAAAAATGTTATTCCATTCTGTTGAAATCACATTACTTATTTCAATATCAGATATTGTAAAAAAACCATATCCTGCTATTAAACCCCCTGTTAATGTCATAATACCGTATTGCAATACTTCTGTAGCAACAACTGAGAACATTCCTCCTTTAATTGTATAAAGTGTTGTTAAGAAAATAATTATTAAAGCATAACTTTGCTCTGATGTTAGTATAACACTTTCATTTATATTCAATGCTAAATCCCATGGCAGAATAATAGTCATAAACTTACCTATACCTTCGAAAAAATATGCGATAAAACCTATAGTAGCTATAATTGCAAATATTGCTACTATAATATGAGATGCTCTTCCTGCTTTTTTATTGCCAAAGCGAGTAAGAATCCACTCAGACCCCGTCATAATGTTTGATTTCCTTATCCAAGCAGCCAAAAACATCATAACAAAAATTTGATTGAAAATTGGCCATACCCACATGAACATAAAGCTTTTTACTCCATATAGAAATAAAATACCTACCATCCACGCTGTACCAGAAACATCGAACATTCCTGAACCATTACTTAACCCTAAGTAATACCACTTAATAGATTTTCCTCCCAGAAAATATGAATCTAACCCCTTAGACGCACGTTTAGAAACCCAAATACCAACACCAAGTGTTAATATAATATAAACTAATATTATTGATGTATCTATAACATGCATTATTTTTTCGGGTTTTTAATAATTCCCCAATTAACATTAGGTTGATTCCCCATAATAAATTGCAATGTTCCTCCTTCTAATATTTGCTGATGCGAAATAGTTGTTTTATTGTATGCATTACCATTAAGCTTAGCAGACTGGATATATATATTCTTTTCTGAAACATTTTTAGCTTCAATTACAAAGGTTTTGTTTTCCGAAAGATTTATTGTTGATTTTTCAAAAATGGGACTTCCTATTTCATATTCAGCTGAAGCTGGATTCATTGAATATAATCCAATTGAACTTAAAACGTACCAAGCACTCATTTGCCCACAATCTTCATTTCCACTTAAACCATTTGGTGTTGTGTTATATTGAGTATCTAAAATATTACGTGCCCAATATTGCGTAAGCCATGGTTTATTGGCATGATTAAATAAGTAAGCAATATGATGACTTGGCTCATTCCCATGTGCATATTGCCCAATTAAACCAGAAATATCAGCAGAAACATTTTTACCAGTAATCTCTGAGCTTTCAGTAAAGAGTTGCTCTAATCTATTTGTAAATATTTCATTACTACCATGCAAACTCACAAAATCTTCGACTGCATGTGGCACAAACCAACTGTGCTGCCAAGCATTTCCTTCGGTATAATCGGCTCCTTCTCTGTGTCTAGAATACTTAGGATCAAACGGTTCTTTCCATGATTTACCATCAACAGATTTACCTCTCATAAAACCAGTTTCTGCATCGAATAAATGTTTATACCCTTTAGATCTATTTAAAAAATATTGATAATCGACTTCTTTTCCTAATGCCTTTGCCATTTGTGCTACACACCAATCATCATAAGCAAATTCTAAAGTAATTGTAACTGATTCGTCTAATAAGCTATAAGGTATATATCCGTATTTTTTATAATGATTTAAGCCACGATCGTCTTGCATCATGGTGTTTTTCATAGCTTCATATGCTTTTTCAGGATCAAACCCTCTAATTCCTTTTAGATAAGCTTCTGCAATTACAGGAATGGAATGATACCCTGTCATGGTATTCGTTTCATTTCCATAAAGCGTCCACACTGGTAATCTTTTTTTAGTTTCGTAATAAACTAACATTGTATTTATTACATCTGAAACCCTATTAGGCTCTATTAAAGTAAGTAGCGGATGTTCTGCTCGAAAAGTATCCCAGAGTGATAAGGTTGAATATGCTGTATAATTATTAACCCTTACTATACTATCGTTTTCTTTTCTAAATTGTCCATTTTTATCACTATAAGTTACTGGTGCCAATTGCGAATGATACATGGCTGTATAAAAAATTGTTTTAAGTGAATCTACAGGTGTTTCTACATTAATTTTAGTTAATCCTACATTCCAAGTATTCTCAGCTTCATTCTTTATAGTTTTAAAATCAAAATCTTTTTTGTCTAGATTATCTTTTGCATTGTTTATACTTACCGAAGACAAGGCTACTTTTGCTAATAATTCTTTATCACCTTTATTATTAAAAAACAATTGTATTGATGTTTTTTCTCCTTCACCTTTATTTTTATCGACTACTTTATAATCTATATATAAATCATGGTTAACTATCGGTTTTGAGAATTTTGCAACAAAAAATACTTTTTGATTTTTTGCCCATCCTGTACTAAAACGGTAGCCACTTATGGTATACTCGTCTTCTATTTGTAATAATGTTTTTGTAGGTCTATCCCAATTAATTGCAAAACCTAAATCTATAATAACAGATTGTTGATTATCTTTAGCGTATGTGTATTTATGATATGCAGTACGTTGTAGGGTTGTTAACTCTACATTTATATTATGGTCTTGAAGAAATACTTGATAGTATCCAGGACTAGCCTTTTCATTTTTATGACTATATGTAGACTTATAAGGAATTGAATCGCGAGATTTTGGTTCTATTGATAAATCTATTTTTTTGCCTACTGGCATAAATAATATATCTGCTAAATCACCTATACCTGTTCCGCTTAAACTTAAATGACTAAAACCAACTACTATAGAATCAGAATAATGATAGCCTGAACACCAATCCCATTGACCTCTTACCCCATTTACAGGACTAACTTGTAGCATACCAAAGGGCACCGTTGCTCCTGGATATGTATGTCCATGACCACCTGTTCCTATAAAAGGGTTTACATAATTTGTTAAAAGTGTTTTACTATGCTCAATTTTGTCTGGTTTATTATTACAACTGACAAATAATATTAATAGTAAAAAAAAGAATGTAATATTCTTCATAAAAAATATTTTACAATGTTAAGTATATAAAAATTCATAAATTTAACCATTTATAAAAGTAATTTAGACAGACAACATAATAACTTAGTTAAACATCAAAAAAATCAAATAACTAATCATTTCTTTTAAAAATGAATTTTAATTCTAGTCCATTATATAAAGTATCTTTAATACACCATATCATTTTTTGGCTGATATATTTTCTTTTTAATGTATTCAGATGGGGGCTTTATTTTGATAATTATTTATATTCTTTTAAAACTGGTTTGTTAGGTTTTCCAATTCATATGACTTTATGTTATTTGAATATTTACCTTCTCATGCCTAAATTAGTATTTAAAAAAAAATATTTTTCTTATATTATTTTAATTTTATCAATCATATTTATTATGGTTGTTATAAAATTTAATTTAACTTACTTTTTAATAAGCAATAATGTTTGGCCTGAAGGCCCTGAAGCAATTAACCATCTAACGCTTAACTACACTATAGATATGATGATTGGTGAACTATATGTAATTACGTTTGTTACAGCTATTAAAATAACTTTAGATTTTTTAAAAGAACACAAACGTGTAACCGATCTTGAAAAAGCACAATTAGAGACCGAATTACTGTTTTTAAAAACTCAAATTTCTCCTCATTTTTTTTTTAATACGTTAAACAACATATATTCTCTAGCTGTTGAAAATTCTAAAAAAACACCAAAAATTATTTTGAAACTTTCTGAGTTAATGCGCTATTTACTATACGATACTAAAAGCAAAAGGCAATCTTTAGAAAATGAAATTCTTTGTATTCAAAATTATTTAGATTTAGAAAGAGTTAGACATAATGAACGGTTAGAAATTAACATGTCTGTTTCTGGTGATATTCAAGATAAGAAAATTGCTCCTATTTTACTACTTTCATTTGTAGAAAATGCGTTTAAACACGGTGCAAATAAAAATATTGGAAAAGTAAACATTGTTATTGATTTAGTTATTAAAAAAGATTTTCTTTATTTTTCTATATCCAACCCAATGCCTATAAAAACTAAACACGAAGAACGCTTTTCTAAATCCAAGGGCATTGGTTTAGAAAATGTAAAAAAAAGACTAGCTTTAGGCTACAACGTAAACGATTACAATTTAACTATTAAAAGTAAAAACAATAAATTTATTGTAAAACTTAAAATAAAAATATCATGACAGTAAAGTGTTTAATTATAGATGATGAACCATTAGCTATTAATATTATCAAAAATTACTTAGAGCAAATTGAAAATTTTGAACTGGCAAACTCATTTACCAATCCTATTGATGGTTTAAATTTTTTAAAAAATAACACTATTGATGTTATTTTTTTAGATATTAATATGCCTGTTTTAGATGGTATAAATTTTATAAAAAGTTTAGAAAATCCTCCTTTAGTAATAATTACTAGTGCATATGATAAGTTTGCAATAGAAACTTATGAATTAGATGTTTTAGATTATTTAGTAAAACCCATTGAGTTTCCTCGATTTATGAAATCATTAAATAAAATCAACAAAAGGCTTAATAACAACAAGTCCCTTTATGACAATACAAAAGAACGCCCATTTCTTTTTGTGAAAATTGATAAAAAGAAAATGAAAAAGATTTTTTTAGACGAAATCTTAATTATTGAATCTTTAAAAGATTATTTAAAAATCAACACAACAACAGGTAAATACATAATACACAGCACACTAACAGATTTTACTAACTTATTACCTTCAAGAGATTTTATAAGAATACACAGATCTTACACAATTGCTATAGATAAAATAGATGCCGTAGAAGGCAATAGCATAGAGATGGAAGGTATTAGATATGTTATTGGCAGATCGTACGTTCACGATGTAAAACAAAAAATATTAAACTCATCAATTTAATACTCAAACTACACTTTTATAAATATTTTCTTTTTATAAAGAAAATACCCTAATCCTATATAAAAAACTACTACAGATAAAGCGTATAAAAGTGATGATAAATTGTCTGTTAAAAAGGAATGCTTAAAAACCGTATTGTAAAGCCATGAATGGATACTACTTCCATTCCCTACTTTAGTTAGATAAAACACTTTTGAAATAAAACTAGAAAGAAAATAGATAGTAATGGCATTCATTCCTACACTTTTAAAAAGAAAACCAAACTTTAAATTCAGAATATCAGTTAAAAAATAAATTATTACCAAAATTAAAGTCGCCCAACCACTAGTAACCAAAACAAAACTGCTACTCCAAATAGCTTTATTTATTGGAAACCAAATATTTAACACATATCCATGAATTAGCAATAAAGCTGCTATAACCAATAATGAGACAGACTTATTAAGCTTTGATTTTGCTAATACTTGTCCAACTAAAACTCCCGACAAACACGATACGATAGCAGGAAATGTGCTAAACAAACCTTCTGGATCATAATCTAGTTTCCACATATGTTTTCCTAAGGTTTGAAAATCTATATAATTGGCCCAATTATTAGGTGCTCTATCAAATGTCGGAGGCACTCCGTTTGGCAATGGCACAAAACCAAGAAATAACCAATAACCAACTAAAATAAAGACACTTATACCTAAAAGCATTTGCCAATTACAGTTAAGGAATAGGATAGATGAAATTAAAAACACAACCCCAATACGTTGAAGAACTCCAGAGAATCTTATAATTTCGAAATCTTTAATAAAAGGAAAATATGGTAAAAACAAACTCAAAAACAATCCTAATCCAATTAATTTCAAACTCCTAATTATAATTTTTTTATATGTAGAATTTATATTAGGTTTATTTTGATATGCAAAAAAAATAGAAACCCCAACAATGAATAAAAAAAAAGGAAAAACTAAATCTGTTGGTGTTAAACCATGCCATTCGGCATGAAGTAATGGCGCATACACAGAACTCCAAGAGCCTGGAGTATTAACAAGTATCATAGCCGCAATGGTAAATCCACGTAAAACATCAACAGCTTCTATCCTTTTACTCATAATCCTATAAGAACTTTATTTATTCTTAAGTCCTACTTTATGACCCCAAAAAGCATAGTATAAAATAATGATGTAACAAGGGAGTAAAATCCAATACCCGTATGCTGCTGCTTCTGCAGTTGCTGATATTTCATTAACACCACTAACAATTAAATATTCTTTTTCGCTATCTACTAATGCGCCATAAAGGGGAGGAATAATAGCACCTCCTGAAATCGCCATAATAAGTAACGCTGAAGCAGTTTTGGTAAATTTACCTAATCCTTTTAAAGTTAATGGCCATATTGCTGGCCAAACCAATGCATTTGCAATACCTAATGCAGCTACAAAAAGAACCGATGTAAATCCAGTTGAAAAAACAATACAAAAAGATAATATAATACCTAAAACAGCACTGGATTTCAAGGCAAATGCTTGACTCATGTATTTTGGAATTAAAACTACACCTAAAGCATAAGTACCTACCATAGCCAACAATGTAAATAAGGTAAAGAATTTAGCTTGACTAACTGGTAAATTTAACGAAATACCATATGAAATAATAGTATCACCCGCAATTACTTCTACGCCTACATAAACAAACAATGCTAAAACACCCAACCACAAATGTGGGAATTGAAAAATACTTGTTTTAGCAGATTCACCAGTTTCAGATTCCTCCATAGGATCTGCTTCTACATGTGGTAGTGGTGCTTTTCTAATAAGTATTCCTAAAACAAATAAAACAATAGCCATTACTATATATGGTGTAACAACACTATCTGCCATAGTATTTAATAATTCACCTTTTTCAGCAATAGAAACAGTAATTAGCTGCTCTTTAATTTCATCAATTCCAGACAATAATATAGCACCAAAAATCAATGAGCCTAACGCCCCAGCAACTTTATTTGCAATTCCCATAATGGCAATACGTTTAGCAGCACTCTCGATTGGTCCCAAGATAGTTATATAAGGGTTTGATGCTGTCTGTAAAAGAGTCATTCCCATTCCTTGTATAAAAATCCCTGTTAAAAACATCCAATATGTTCTAGCTCCAGCGGCAGGAATAAAGACTAAAGCACCTAAACCCATAACCATTAAACCTAAAGACATTCCTTTTTTATAACCAATTTTGTTAATTATATATGATGCAGGTAATGCCATAACGACAAAAGAAATATATGATGCAGAAGCTACTAAATAAGATTGGGTATCGGTTAATTCACTAATGGTTTTCATAAATGGAATTAAGGCTCCATTTATCCAAGTTACAAATCCGAAAATAAAAAACAATCCTGCAATAATTAATATTGGAATTAAAGTATTGTTCTTAGTTGAATGCGATGATTGGGTTGTGTTAGACATAATTATTTATTTGTTTTTACGTTTTACTGTTTATATTAATTCTCTGAGTCTTCTTTAGTATTTAAAATACGTTCTTTTGATTGTTTTAAATAATTTCGGCCTATTGGAATTCGTCTGTTTACAATTTCAATCGTATTTCCTTCTAAAGCATTAATTTTATTAATAGAAATAGTGTAAGATCTATGAACTCTTAAAAAATTTGATTGTGGCAATTCTTCAGTAATAGCTGTAAGTGATTTATGCACAACATAGTCACCAACTTTAGTCACTACTTTTATATAATCTTTAAGACTTTCAATAAAAAGAATATCGTTAAGGTTTATTTTTAACAACTTCTTGTTAACCTTTAAAAAAATATGAGGTTCTTGTTGTAAACTTTTATCTCCAATTGATGAACCAATATATACCTGTTGATATACCTTATTAATTGTTTTTAGAAACCTATTAAACGGAATTGGTTTAACTAGATAATCTAATACATTTAACTCAAAGCTTTTAACAGCATACTCTCTATATGCAGTTGTAATTACTATTAAAGGCTTATGATTTAAATTTTCAATAAATGAGAAACCTGTCATTTGTGGCATATTAATATCAAGAAAAATAACATCCACTTTTTCTTGCTCTAAAACATTATAACATTTTAGAGGGTTAATAAAGGTTCCTATCACTTCAATGTGATCAAAATTCTTTAAATGATTTTCAATTACACTAATTGCCAATGGCTCGTCATCAATTATAATACACTTAATTTTCATTTATAGGCATCTTTAAAAATAAGTTATATGTACTTTCCTGCACTTTAGTTTCTAAAATAAAATCGTTAGCAAATAATATTTTCAATCTCCTTTTAGCATTTACGATGCCAATACCAGAAGCACTTTCATGATTTGCATTTGGGTTAAAATTATTCACCAATCTAAACTCTAAATATTTTTTTTTAACAACCTTAAAACTCATACTAATTTTTATTTTATCATTTTCCTTCAAGCCGTGTTTAAAGCAATTCTCTATAAACGATAAAAACAATAATGGAGGCACTTCAACATCTTCAATATCTCCTATAATATCCATTTCGGATTCAATCCGATCTTTAAATCTTAAATGTTCAATATCAATATAATTATTAATATGATTAATTTCTTGTAATAAATTTGTTCTAGAGCTATTAACTTCATACAAAACATATTGCATAATGTCAGATAACTTAATGATTAACTGTGGAGCATCATCCGATTTTTTTAAAGCTAATGCATATAAATTGTTTAAAGTGTTAAAAAAAAAATGTGGCTGAATTTGAGTACGTAAAAACTTCAATTCTGTACTTAATTGTAATTTTACCAAATCTTCATTTCGCTTTAATTCAATTGGCCAATCAATTAATAATTTTATCACAGTAACAAAGCATAAAACATAAAGTTCCCCTAATACCACTGCAATAATATGATTGAGTTCTAGAAATTTACCTACCTCTTCTGCTTCTGGCCATATTTCTTTAGTTACCAAAAGGTAATTTAATCCTGTACGTACTAAATATACTAAAATTAAAGCTAATACTATTGAACTTACATATGGTATATATTTTTTCTTTAATATAAATTTTGGTATTAAATAATATACATTAATGTAAAAAACTATGATATGAATTGGAAATTCAATCATATTAGACTTTAACGAATACCAATAATCATCAAAGTAGCTTCCCCATCTAATCACATTAAACGTAAAGTACATTATCCAAAATAAAATATGATACTTAAAAGGAATAGTATTTGAAGCTTTTTTGTTTATCATTTAAATAAGCTTTTTTTGTTTATCATTTAAATAAGCTATAAATTTGTAACAATTTTAATAATATAATAGCTAAATAACAATAAAATTAGTATTTGTTTATTTTAAAAAATCACTTATCGGCTCTTCGTTGTTGTCTATATGCAAAACAATGTTATTCATATATATTTTTTTATAACTTTTTTTCTAATCAATATATTTGAATAATTTGACTAAATGTATGGTATTACATATATTCAATTTATATAAATACTCTGAGAATTTTTTTCTTATTTATTCTAAATTTTAACTTTATAAAAAGATTATTTTACAATGATATTAAGTGTTAAAAATCATAAAAGCATTTCTTACAAAAAACCCGGAAAATTTGAAGAGTCACGATTTGAAAAAATACACAATGTTATTTTTGAGTCCTCGAATAAAGCATCAATAATTGTTGCTGAAGAAATAGCTAATTTAATTAAAAGTAAAGAGGCGCAAAATAAACCATGTGTTTTAGGGTTAGCAACCGGCTCTTCTCCTATAAAAGTTTATGAAGAACTTGTACGACTACATAAAGAAGAAGGTCTAAGCTTCGCCAATGTTGTAACCTTTAATCTAGATGAATATTATCCTATGGATAAAAGTAATATTCAAAGCTATTATTACTTTATGCACGAGCATCTATTTAATCATATTAATATACTACCAGAAAACATTAATATTCCTAACGGGAAAATAAGCACAGAAGATTTATATCAATATTGTATTGATTACGAAATAAAAATTAAAAACTTAGGCGGGCTAGATTTTCAACTTTTAGGTATTGGTAGAACAGGACATGTCGGCTTTAACGAACCAGGATCTCATTTTAATTCAGGCACAAGAAGTATAACACTCGATTACGTTACTAGAATAGATGCTGCACCTGCATTTTTAGGTATAGATAATGTTCCTAGAAAAGCAATAACTATGGGCATTGGCACTGTACTTAGCGCAAAAAGAATTGTATTACTTGCCTGGGGTATTAGCAAAGCAGGAATATTAAAAAAAACAATTGAAGGTGATATAACATCGCAAGTCCCAGCTACTTATTTACAAGAACATAATAATACAACCTTTATTTTAGATGAAGGCGCATCAGAAAAATTAACAAAGTTAAAAACACCATGGCTAGTAACATCTTGTGTATGGACTGAAGTGCTTAAACTAAAAGCTGTCGTTTGGCTAAGCGAATTAACTAGTAAACCAATTCTTAAATTAACTG
>Ga0256845_1000301_pt1 | contig 47124 bp, 38 predicted proteins | sample RiftiametaG_FD_189101 | JGI IMG/M metagenome (GOLD analysis project Ga0256845, IMG submission 189101) | Tube worm associated microbial communities from hydrothermal vent at the East Pacific Rise, Pacific Ocean - Riftia | ecosystem: Host-associated > Annelida > Integument > Unclassified ...
GAACTGCAATCCCTAAAATTATATACACTAAAACTGTTTGCATTATTTTAATATTTGAAATACAATTAACGCTGCTATGTATGCCAAAGCTCCCATTCCGAAGAGTTGAATCAATGGCCATTTCCAACTTTTAGTTTCTCGCTTTACAATAGCAACAGTCCCCATACACTGCATTGCAAAAGCGTAAAAAATTAATAGCGACATTCCTGATGCAAAATTAAATATCTTTTTTCCTGTTGATGGATGCACTTCTGCTGCCATTTTTTGCTTGATGGTGGCTACATCTTCATCATCATTTTCTACACTATAAATTGTTGCCAATGTGCCCACAAAAACTTCACGAGCTGCAAAAGAACTGATTAAGGCAATTCCTATTTTCCAGTCATAACCCAATGGTTTAATAACTGGCTCTATCGTTTTTCCTAAGATACCGATATAAGATTTTTCTAATTTTTCTGAGGCCACTTTGTGCTGAATTTCAGTTGCAGATAACTGTTGGTTTTCAATATTTTCTATCACATTTTTCTCAGCATTTTTATAAGATGTTGGTCCGTTAGATGCTAAAAACCACAACACAATTGAAATTGCTAAAATAATTTTTCCTGCTCCGAAAACAAAGGCTTTGGTTTTTTCTAAAACTTCTAATCCTATGTTTTTTATAGATGGTATTTTATAATTTGGCATTTCTACCACAAATAATGATTTTTTGCCCTCTACCTTAATTACTTTATGTAAAATATATGCCGAAATAATAGCAGTAGTAAACCCTAAAACATATAATAATAACAAGGTAAATCCTTGAAGACCTATCAATCCGAAAAGTTTTTTATCAGGAATAATCAACGAAATAATAATAGCATATACAGGCAAGCGTGCCGAACAGGTTGTAAATGGTGTTACCAAAATGGTAATTAAGCGCTCTTTCCAACTAGAAATAGTTCTAGTTGCCATTACTGCAGGAATTGCACAAGCTGTACCCGAAATTAATGGAATTACACTTTTTCCGCTCATCCCATAACGACGCATTACCTTATCCATTAAAAACACCACCCTACTCATATAGCCTGTTTCTTCTAAAATGGCTACAAACAAAAATAAGATAGCAATTTGTGGGATAAAAATAACCACACCTCCAATTCCTGGAATAATCCCATCAGTAATTAAATCCGTTAAAACACCTGTTGGCAAACTATTTTTTGCATATTCTGATAAACTTGCAAAGGTTTCGTCAATAAAATTCATCGGTGCAGAAGCCCAATCGAAAATAGATTGAAAAATCAAGAATAAAATGGCGAAAAACAACACATATCCAAAGATTTTATGGGTAAATACTCTATCTAATTTACTTCTAACATCGGTTGCTTTTAATCTGTCTACTTTGTAAACTTTTTTTAAAGTTTCGTTAATTTCTTGATAACGATAAATAGTTTCTTTATGCTGGTATTTTTTAAGTTTAGAAGCATCCTTTTTTAAAACCAATAATGCCTCTTTTTCTTCGGATGTAATAGTGTTTGGAAAATTATTTTGTACAATCATTAACCATAATTCATACATAGAATGGCTCGGTGCAATGGCTTTTAATTTCTGAAAATATGCCGAATCTACCTTTTGATTTACCGCACAAGAAGGTCTTTTTTTAACAGAAAGTGATACTTTTATAATTGCTTTTTTCAAAGTATCTATCCCCTCATTTTTTCTAGCACTTAGTAAAACTACCTCTGATTTTAATTCTTTTTGCAATGCATCAATATCAATAGAAATTCCTTTTCTTTCCATTTGATCTGCCATGTTAATGGCTAAAATGGTCGGCGTTTCTAAATCGTTAATTTGCGAGTATAAAAACAAATTTCGTTTTAAATTTTCTACATCTGCCACCACAATAATTACATCTGGATGCTCTTTATCAGAAGTATTTAATAGTGTTTTTACCACAATACTCTCATCAATAGAAGTAGGGTTTACACTATATGTTCCTGGTAAATCGGTAATAATTGCAGTATGATTATCGGGTAATTTACAGGTTCCTTGTTTTTTATCTACCGTTACACCTGGGTAATTCCCTACTTTTTGACTTAAACCTGTAAGTTGATTGAATAATGAGGTTTTTCCTGTATTCGGATTCCCGATTAAAGCTACTTTTATAGGATTTTTTATATCCATATTAGCTTTTAATAATTTGAATGTTTGCTGCTGTTTCTTTTCTAATAGCCAAATGACTTCCGTTTACACAGATGTATAGAGGATCTTTAAATGGTGCTACCTGTAGTAATTCTACAACGGCACCAGGTAAACAGCCCATTTCTAACAATTTTAATGGAATTTTATCTATCATTTCTTCAGAAATAATCCCGACCTCTCCAACTTCTAAGGATGCTATTGTACTCAAAACAATGGTTTATCATTAAAAAAAATCCTGCAAAAACAGGGAATGTAAAGTGCAAAGATACTAATTAGATTAATTCTAAACAACTTATTTTTGAGTATATGAGGCCTTTAAAATAACAATGTCTTTTTTCAACTTTTCCATATCTTCTTTTTCTGTACCATCATAAAACCCACGAATGCGTCGCTCTTTATCAACCAAGACAAATTGTTCTGTATGTATAAAATCTTGCTCTCCGCCATCACCTTCTTCTAAAACAGCAAAATAACTTTTGCGTGCCAACTCATAAATCTGTTTTTTATCACCTGTGGTGATGTTCCATTTCCCATCAATTACACCTTTTTTTAGGGCATATTTTTTTAGGACTGAAACACTATCCATTACAGGAGTTACAGAATGAGATAAAAACATAATATCATCATCATTTTTATAAAAATCTTGCAATTCGCTCATATTATATGTCATTGCTAAACATATAGTTGTACATCTTGTAAAAAAGAAATCTGCTACATAAATTTTACCTTCGTAATTTTTATTAGTGATGATTTTTCCATTCTGATTGATGAGCGAAAAATTTGCAATCGTGTGATTTTTTTTAATGTGCTTTACAGATTTATCCACCAAACGGGGATTGACATCAATAGGGTTGTATATTTTTAATTGCTTTTCAACCTTTAATAAATGATAAAAAACTGGAATCGTTATCGCAGAAAAAACAATTAAAAAAAGCAGCGTTGCTTTCGATTTGCTAAAAAAACCAAGGTTCATAAAAAAGTCTTTATATTTACCAACCAAACGCTGATAATTTTTTACAAATTTAGTTGATTATGAAGTATTTTACGGTATTATTTTATTTTTTATCCTTCGTATTATTTGCTCAAAAAAAAACCTATTACAAAGATTCTTATTTAAAAGAATTGATAAAAGTAGAACGCAAAGGGGGTTTGAAAAAAATGCTATTTCAACGAAATATAAACACGGCAAATTACGACGTAAAATACCATAGATTAGAATGGAATGTTGATCCTGCACAAGCAACAATTAGCGGAGATGTAACTACTTATTTTACCGCAAAAGAAAACCTTACAAGTGTTACTTTTGATATGGCAAATAACCTAACCGTTTCTGCCGTAACACAAAGAGGAAACAACCTTAATTTTACCACAAATGCTAATGACGAATTGGTTATTACGCTTTCTGCAACACAAAATACAGGTGTTTTAGACTCACTAACGGTTACTTATAGCGGAAACCCCACAAGTAATGGTTTTGGCTCTTTTGAAGTAAACACACATAACGGAACACCTATTTTGTGGACACTTTCTGAACCTTACGGAGCAAAAGGTTGGTGGCCTTGTAAACAAGATTTGAATGACAAAATAGATTCTATTGATGTCTTTATTACAGCACCTTCTCAATACACAGCAGTTTCTAACGGATTGATGATTTTAGAAAATACCAGTGGAAGCGATAAAACAACACATTGGAAACATAAATACAAAATACCTGCATATTTAATAGCCATTGCAGTAACCAATTACAGCAAATACTCACATCATGTTGCTAATGGTAATTTTGATATTGATAATTATGTGTATCCAGAAAATTTAGCAACAGCGCAAAACCAAACCCCTGTTACGGTAGATATTATAAACCTCTACGGAAACTTATTTGAAATATATCCGTTTGCTGATGAAAAGTACGGACATGCTCAATTTGGTTGGGGAGGAGGCATGGAACACACTACCATTTCGTTTATGGGTAATTTTGGTAGAGGTTTAATTGCACACGAATTGGCACATCAATGGTTTGGAGATAAGGTTACCTGTGGTTCTTGGGAAGATATTTGGCTAAATGAAGGTTTTGCAACTTATTTAAGCGGATTAACCATCGAAAATTTAGATGGAGAGGCTAATTTTTTAAGTTGGAAACAAGAAAAAATAAATAGCATTACCTCTCAAACAGGAGGGGCTGTTTTTTGTACAGACACAACCTCTATCAATCAGATTTTTAGCTCTCGTTTAAGTTATAACAAAGGATCAATGGTATTGCATATGTTGCGATATAAATTAGGCGACACTCATTTTTTTAATGGGGTAAAAGCCTATTTACAAGACCCCAATTTAGCATACAGTTACGCAAAAACATCTGATTTAATACAACATTTAGAAACCACAAGCGGACAGAATTTAACCGAATATTTTAATGATTGGTTTACTGGCGAAGGCTACCCGAGTTATCAAACTAACAGTAATATAGACGGAAACTCCGTTGCTATTACCGTAAACCAAACGCAATCTCACAGTAGCGTTTCGTTTTTTGAAATGCCTTTAACTTTTAAAATTGAAGGTGCTTCTGGAGAAGAAGAAACTGCACGATTTGAGCATACAACAAATGGACAAATTTTTAATTATACTGCAAGTTTTGCGATTACAAATGTAATCTTTAATCCAAATTCTGATATCATTTCTAACAATAATACTGCAACTTTAAACATCAATTCAGAAGAATTAATTTCTGCTATCTCAATATATCCAAATCCTGTGAATGATTTATTGAATATTCAAACAAATCAGCAAATCATCATTAAAAAAATAGTTGTTTTTAACCTGTTAGGTCAGGTTATTTTTACACAAACCAATCCGCAGAAAAACATCAACCTTAAAAAACTACAAACAGGTACTTATCTTCTAAAGATTGAGACAAATAAGGGCACTATTTCTAAAACTTTGTTAAAAGAATAACAAGCCAAACATCTTTCTTTTACAACCTTTATTAAAACCGTACATTTGTCCGATTTTAAAACTGATAACAAGAATCCTTTATGGAAATTTTAATAAAAGCATCACAATTTATATTAAGCCTTTCTTTGCTGATTGTACTACACGAATTAGGGCATTTTATCCCCGCAAAACTCTTTAAAACAAGAGTAGAAAAGTTCTATTTGTTTTTTGATTACAAATTTTCTTTGATTAAAAAGAAAATTGGCGAAACCACTTATGGAATTGGATGGATTCCTCTAGGAGGATACGTTAAAATTGCAGGTATGATTGATGAAAGTATGGATATGGAGCAAATGAAACAAGAACCACAACCTTGGGAATTTAGATCGAAACCCGCGTGGCAACGTTTAATTATTATGTTAGGCGGTGTGATTGTGAATTTTTTGCTCGGAATTTTTATTTACATCATGTTAATGTATGCTTATGGTGAGAAATTCTTGCCAAACGACAGTGTAAAGGGTGGTGTTTGGGCACAAGATCAACTGGCAATCGATTTAGGTTTAGAAACTGGCGATAAAATTTTAACAATTGATGGGCAAACTATTAAAAAATTTAATGATTTACCCATAGAATTTATCAACGGAAACACTTATTCTGTTGAAAGAAACGGACAAATACTTCAAAAAGAAATTCCTATTGATTTTATTTCTAAATTAATTGAAAGAGGTAAAAATGCAGGAGCATTTATCTTACCAAGATACCCTTTTGTAATTGCAGATTTTAGAGAGGGTTTTCCGAATGCTAATAGTGGTATTTTACCAAAAGATATTGTAATTGCTATTGGAGACACTCCAATCACTTATTTTGATGAAGCCAAAGTTGCTCTACAAAAAGTAAAAGGACAAACTACTAATGTTACTATAAAAAGAGGTGAGGAAACGAAAATTTTTTCCGTAAAAATTTCAGATACTGGTGAGTTAGGGGTTACATTAGGTCAATTATCAATGAAAGATTTAGAGAAATTAGGCTATTATAAATTAGCAAATAAAACCTATTCTTTTGCAGAAGCAATTCCTGCAGGTTCTAAAAAAGCGTGGAATACTTTAACGAACTATATCAAACAATTAAAGAAAATTTTTAATCCAAGTACAGGTGCTTATAAAGGTTTGGGTGGGTTTATTTCTATCGGAAGTATTTTCCCATCAGAATGGAGTGCTCAGTCTTTTTGGAATATTACCGCATTCTTATCAATCATGTTAGGGTTTATGAATTTGTTACCAATACCTGCTTTAGATGGTGGTCATGTTGTGTTTACTTTATGGGAAATGATTACAGGTAAAAAACCAGGTGATAAATTTTTAGAATATGCACAGGTTGCTGGGTTTCTTTTATTAATCACTTTACTAATTTTTGCCAACGGAAACGATATTTTCAGGTTGTTTAAGTAAATTAAAATACCTTTTATAAACTAAAAAAACTCTTGATTACTCAAGAGTTTTTTTAGTTTATGCTTTAAAAGATCGGTTGATAAATGAAATCCAAACATAGTAAGTATTACATTTATCACAAGTATAGGCTCGTGATCCAGGAATCAATTTAGGGAGATTTTTTCTTTTCATACGATGCTTTGACTCCGACTTGCATCGTGGACAACATCTCATAATATTAAAAAATTTGGTTAGACTACAAAGTTAGTGAAATTTCTTTTATAAGTTATACTTCAACCCTAATAAGAAATTTCTTTTTGGCATCGGTACAAAATTCTTTTCTGAATATACTGTATCAAAAATATTGTTTGCCAAAATAGAAAAAGAAAAAGAACTTACATTCAGTACTAATTTTGCATCAACAATATTGTAAGAATTCGTAGGTCTTTCTACATATTTGTACGAAATACTTGATTGAAAAAAGTTTAGAAACTCAATGTTTAAATCAGCTGTAATATGGTGTTTTATAGAGGTATTTAATAAATATCTCGATGCAAAAACAGTTGTGTTATGATAATTATCTTCTAAAAAAGTATATCCTATTTTTAAGCTTTGCGATTGATTATCAACCGTAAAAAAGTAAGAAGCATTAAATTCTAATCCGTTTGTAGTTATTTTACGCAAGTTTTTTGCTAAAAATACAGGGCTTGTATTTGTTTCCTTTACATAATCAATCAAATCTCTAGCTTCTCTTCTAAAAAAAGCTGAACTCACTCTAAAATTAGGTGTAGCATAATGTAGTCCGATTTCTTCTGATAATGCTTTTTCTGGTTTTAGATTAGCGTTTCCTGATAAAAAATTAGGAATATTAATGTACAATTCTGTATAGGTTGGTATTCTATATGAGTACCCAATATTTCCGTATATTTTTAATTGCTGATTGATGGCATAACCGACATCTAAACCAGGAAATGTATGAAATCCGAAGTCAGAAAAATGATTTAAAGAAATGCCTGGAGTAATGTCTAACTTATTATCTATAAACGTAAATCGGTGCTCTAAAAAGGCATTTAAAACAGTTCTGTTTTGATTTCCTAAATTGTTACTCGACAAAGTAATTTTAGAAACATCTACACCAAAACCTGTAACTCCCATTTTTGAAGTATAAGCAGTATTTACCTCTGCTCCCAATTTGTTAGAAATATTAAAGTTTCTAGAAAAACTAGGATCTTCTCGCTTCAATAAAAACATGTCTTGATTACGTTTCCAATACAATTTCGGTTTTATCACAAAGTTGTTTTTTATGAATTTTGTAGAAACTCCCACCAAACTGGTTTGTGTTTCTTCATATTCATTAAAGTTTGGCGAATTTGTGTAAAAATTATTAGCTCCGAATTTACGTTCTGCAAAGGTTGCTAAAACATGTATCGGTTCCTTTTTAGTATTAAAACTACTTTTTACAAAATAATTCTGATTTTTAAAATCTGTATTTTCTCTATAACCATCACTGGTGTTGTTAGAAAAATGTATTTGATGACTCGATTTTTTAAAATTTATTGCTGCAGTAAGTCCAGCAAAAAATCGATTATAAGAGCCCGTTTTTAAATTGATATTTAGGTTTTTTTTTACTTGTTTTTTAGTCACAATATTAATGGCTCCTAAAAATGCGTTTTGTCCAAAAACTCTTGCTGCAGGTCCTTTGATAATTTCAATCCGTTCAATGTTTTCTAACGGAATCATCATATTCATGGTATGATGTCCTGTTTGTGGATCGTCTGTTTTAATACCATCAATCAAAATTAAAGTTTGGTTAAAGTGACCTCCTCTAATATAAATATCTGACTGCATTCCATCAATTCCACGTCTTCTTACATCAATTCCTGCAACACTTTGTAATAAATCTGCAACATTGGTTGCTGTGCTTTTTAAAATTTGTTTTGCGGTAATTATAGAAATGGTTCGGGAGTTTTTACTAAAAGGCAAATCTATCCTACTAGATGTGATTAAAATAGTATCTAATTTTTCAACTTTTTTTGTTTCTTGAGAAAAAGAAACAAAACTTATTGCTAACATTAACAACAGTAAAAAAGATTTTATTAATTTCATTTGTTTTCATTTTGAGTCGCAAAAATGAGTTTAATAATTAATACTGCAATGTTAAATGTTCTTTTTTATAGATATACTAAAGGCTAGTTCAAATTTCGTTTTTCAGCAAAAAACCGTTTCAATAATAGCCCACATTCATTTTCTAAAATACCACTTACTATTTTGGTTTTTGGGTGTAGTTTGGTCTTTAAATTTACAAAACCTCGTTTCGGTTCTGAAGCTCCATACACAATTTTACCAATTTGTGTCCAATAACTTGCCCCTGCACACATTTGGCAAGGTTCTAAGGTTACATATAAGGTACAGTTTTTTAAATATTTTCCACCTAAAAAATCAGCAGCAGCCGTAAATGCTTGCATTTCTGCATGTGCTGTAACATCGGTTAATGTTTCTGTTAAATTATGTGCTCTCGCAATAATTTTATCCTTAAAAACAATAACTGCTCCTACAGGAATTTCATCTTTATCAAAAGCAATTTTTGCCTCTTCTAAAGCTTTTTTCATAAAATAAATATCATCAAAAGGTTGTATCATTTTCTCATCATTAAGTTTTCAATATTACAAAAAGCAATTGACTTGTAATATTGTATTTTTGCAAGATGACTAAAAAGTTGTTAGATAACATTTCTTTTCCTTCGGATCTAAAAAAACTACAACCCAATCAATTGCCGCAACTCGCCAAAGAATTGCGTGAATTTATTATTGATATTGTAGCGACAAAAGAAGGGCACTTAGGCGCAAGTTTAGGTGTTGTAGAGTTAACGATTGCGCTACATTATTTGTTTGATACACCTAATGATTTATTGGTTTGGGATGTTGGACATCAAGCTTACGGACATAAAATTTTAACAGGTAGAAAGGATGTTTTTCATACCAACCGCCAATTAGGAGGGATTTCAGGATTTCCTAACAGATTAGAAAGTGAGTATGATGCTTTTGGCGTTGGGCACTCATCAACTTCTATTTCTGCTATTTTAGGAATGGCAATTGCTTCTAAATTAAAAGGCGATACTCAGAAGCAACATATTGCTATAATTGGTGATGCTTCTATTGCAAGTGGAATGGCTTTTGAAGCTTTGAATCATGCAGGGGTTACGGATGCAAATATTTTGGTAATTTTAAATGATAATGCCATCGGAATTGATCCTTCTGTGGGTGCGTTTAAAGAATATTTAACAAAAGTAAAATCAGATAAAAAAGTAGCGGCTCAAAACAACATCATCAAAGCTTTAAATTTTAATTATTCTGGACCAATTGATGGTCATAATTTTGATGAATTAGTAGCAGAATTACATCGTCTAAAAAAAATAAAAGGTCCTAAGTTTTTACATATTATAACTACCAAAGGGAAAGGTTTACAACAAGCCGAAGAAGATCAAGTTACTTACCACGCACCAGGGAAATTTGATAAGACTACGGGAAATGTATTGCCAAAATCCGAAGAAAACCTTCCGCCTAAATACCAAGATGTTTTTGGAAAAACCATTGTAGAATTAGCTGAAAAAAATGATAAAATAGTAGGAATAACTCCTGCTATGTTAACAGGAAGTTCGTTAAAATTTATGATGGAAGTTTTTCCTGAAAGAACTTTTGATGTGGGTATTGCAGAGCAACATGCAGTTACTTTATCTGCAGGTATGGCAACTCAAGGAATGGTTCCGTTTTGTAATATTTACTCTACTTTTTTACAACGTGCCTATGACCAAATAATTCATGATGTTGCGCTGCAAAACTTACCGGTAATTTTCTGTTTAGACAGAGCAGGGATTGTGGGCGAAGACGGAGCAACACATCATGGTATTTTTGATTTGGCGTATTTACGACTCATTCCGAATATCATCATTTTTGCACCTAGAAATGAAGTGGAATTACGCAATATAATGTACACCGCTCAACTAGGTTTACAACACCCTATTGCTATTAGATACCCAAGAGGAAGAGGTGTTTTTGTTGATTGGAAAAAACCTTTTTCTAATATAAAAATCGGTTCAGGAATTTGCTTACAAAAAGGAAACGAAAAAGCAGTTTTATCTATCGGAACTATTGCTAAAAACGTATCTGAAGCTATTAAAAATGAATCAGAAATTGCGCATTATGATATGCGTTTTCTAAAGCCTTTAGATGAGAAGTTATTGCATGTTATTTTTAAAAAATATCAAACTATTTTTACGGTAGAAGATGGAACTATTAATGGCGGATTTGGAACTGCCGTTATAGAGTTTGTAACAAAAAATAGTTATAAAAATAATATAAAAATTCTTGGGGTTCCTGATACTTTTATTCACCACGGAACGATAGATGAATTGCAAAAACAAGTTGGTTTAGACGTAGTTTCTTTACGGAAAATTTTTACTTCTTTTTAATTTTATTAACAAGAAAAGACGCTAAAATTAGCGCCTTTTCTATACTTTTTTAAAATTTATTTACCTTATTTGATAATAATTTTACTAGAAGATTTTTTATTATTCTCATCAACTAAATTCACAATATATACTCCTGGGTTTAACCTTACAGAAACCTTTTGCTTCTCTTGAGTCTTAAAATTTAAATTCTGAGTATGCACTTGTTTTCCTCTAATATCAAAAATATGAATTGTTGATTTTCCTAAAGTATTTTTAGCAAACACAGTAAACTCTCCGTTAGAAACAGTTGGATAAATTGTGAATGCCTTTTTATGGAAAATAACATCATTTACAGAAGCTGTTGCTACAGTAAACTGACCTGTAAACATTCCTCTACCGTAAGTAGATGCCATTACAGTATTGTCTGCTGTTCTTAAACTAAATGAAGTAACTTTTACATTAGACATTCCATTATAAGCTTGTTGCCAAGTAGGGTTAGCATCTTTAAAATTGTAAGAGTACCAAACTCCTAATTGAGTCCCTATAATAACCTGGTCATTATTTAAAGGATTCATCATAATTGCTTTTACAGGAATATCTGGAAAATCTCCTTCTTTATCTTGCCAAGTGGTTCCTCCATCTTCTGTAAACCAAATACTTTTTACTCCATAATTATGGTATGTTACTAATATTTCATTTTCATTTGCACCAAAACTAATAGAAGAAATATTACCCGCAGGTAATGTACCTGTAATGTTTGTCCAAAAAGCAGTTACTAAATTTGCACTGTTTATTATTAAAACTCTTCCATTTGCTGTACCAATATATACCTTTGATACTCCTGTTGTAAATGGAGAAACTTTAAGTGTAGTTGGTCTTGCATTAAGCATTCCATTTGACAAATCTGTTCTAGTTACCGCGGCTTTTATACCACTAAATCTAGAAATTCTATATGAATTAGATCTTGTAGAGCCATTAGAATACATAATATCTAAATTATCATCTAAAGCTTGTGGGTTGATAAAACTCCCTGTAGTTTGGTCACTAGAAATTGTTACTCCAGTACCATCATAAGGTAAATTTATTCTTCTTTTTACATTGTACACATAAGATGCTATCATATATTCTCCATCTTTATCAATAAAAGAATATGCACCATCTCCTCCATAAACTTCAGCTGTACCATTGATTCCTGCAGCTGCTCCGTTTATAAATTGCGTTCCATTGTCTTGGGCTCCTGCTAGTAATAACTCACTATTAGCATCTTGCCCTATCCCCCCATGATAAAATTGTGTTATGTTATAATCTTTATTTCTAGTCTGAATTCCATTTGTCATTGTTTCTGCTCCTAACAATGATGACGCATAAAAAATACCTCCATCATTTCCTATCACAGCTTTGTCTGCATCTGTTGGATGAAATGCCCAAGAATGTTGATCTGCATGTACTAAAGGGATTGTTAGACCTCCTAAATTATTATTATTAGACCATTTAGAAATCTGTTTCCAAGTTGAACCACTGTCTGTAGATCTAAACAAATCAATTCCTCCTACATACACTTTTGTGTCATCTACTGGGTCTACTTCTATTAATAAATCATACCAAGCTTGACCACGTGTAAAATCATTATTTGGAATTCCATTATCAGCATCCGCAGGAATATTCATATTTGTCGTTGTTGAAAAACCGTCTGTTGTTTTTATCATTTTTAAAAACGGAGCTACATATTGCCCACCAGAGAAAGTTCTTACTTGAGCTAAAACATAGATTGTACCTGCATTTTGTTTAGAAACAGCTATTTGAGTTCTTCTTGTGTTCGGAGTAGCAATAGTATGAACAACTGTAAAAGTAGCTCCATCTATAGATTTTAAAACAGTACCTCCTCCATGTCCAGAAGAATTACTTACTGTACCTATCCAAATAGTATTATCCGCTCCTGTTTCTATATCATTTGGTTCATAAGACGTGCCTTGAGTTGTATTCATTGTGATTTTAGACCAGCTTACTCCATCATCTGAAGACTTATACAAGCCTACTTTATTTTCACTAACCCATTGGTCTCCATCTCCGTAATAACCTTTCCCAACACCTATAAAAATTTCTGTTAAATTTGTTGTGGGATTGTTCCAAGCTTTAATATCATTGATGTAAAATAATCTTTGACTTATATCTGCATTAAAATTATCACTAAATACATTAACCCAAGTTACTCCTCCGTCAGTAGATTTCCAAACACCATTTCCAATAGAATCTCCGGTATAGGATTCTCCGGTACCCAAATACATAATTTGAGAATTATTTGGATCAACTGTCATACAGCTAACAGATAAGTTTTCATCAATTCCTACTCTTATCCAAGAAGAATTTGCATCAGTAATATCATTATTAACCCATAAACCTCCACTTACACCTCCTGCAAATACTCTTTTATGTGTGGCATCATTTGGATCGAACATAATCATTCTTGTTCTTCCTCCTATATTATTAGGGCCTCTTTCTGTCCAAGTATTATTTGAAGCATCTCCTGGTACCCGTTGAGAAAGTCTTTGTTCCTTTAATTCTTGTTGTAGTTGAATATAATTCTCTGGATGCGTTCTCCCAGTATTTGGGTTGATTTCATTTAAATATTCTTGTTCAAAATATGCGTTTGGTGGTAGCCCTTGAGCTTTACGCTCTTTCTTACTAAGAGATAACGTTTTATTATACTTATGACTCTTTAAGAATTCCGCATGTTTTTTATGTAATTTTTCTACTTCTGACTCTTCAGTTGAGTATTTATAAACAAACCCAATAGCTACTAGCGCTAGGATTAAAAATAGTATCTTTTTTTTCATAATAGTTATTGTTTTCTTTAGTTTCCAAAGCTAATTAATTTCATTGTATCTAAACAATATTTCCTGTTAATTTTTTATGTACCCGTATTGCATAACTGTCTGACATTCTAGATACATAGCTACAAACTAGCATAATTCTATTGTATAAGTCGTTTGTTTCTACTTGATATTCTTTTGGCAATAAATTCAAAATTAGCTTATCATAATTAGATGTTTTCCCTTTAAATTTATTGTTTAAAGCTGTTACAAAAACTTCTAGAATATCGGCAATAATTTTATATCCTGAAATCTCTTTCTCTACGACCTCTTTACTTTTGTAAATTTTATCAATACTAATATTTATAATGTCGTTAATTTGTGCCTCATACTTACATTTTTCTAATAAAGATTTGTCAAAATTACCTTGTAAAATAAGGTTTTCATTTGCTAAAAAGATTTCTATAGCCTCATTAATTAACGTGTTTATTGCCAAAGCTCTTAGATAACTTACCCTGTCTTTTGTATGTTTTAATGAGTGATATTTTTTTGAATCAATCGTATTTCTAACCAAATTGATTAAGTATTCTAAAGCATATTCTTCTTCTATTAAGCCGAGATTTATACCGTCTTCAAAATCGATAATGGTATAGCAAATATCATCTGCAGCTTCTACCAAATAAGCGAGCGGATGGCGGTAAAAAGAAATGTTTTTGGTAGCTTTTTGTTTCATCCCCAAATCTAAAACTACATCTAAAAATTCCGTTGTTTCTGATTGAAAAACGCCATATTTTTTATCAGCAATATGATTTGTTGGTTTTTTCGGTAAGCTTTCCTTCGGATATTTTATAAAAGCACCAAGTGTTGCATACGATAATCGTAATCCCCCAGAAATACCCTCTCTACTTTCAGTTAAAATTTTAAATCCGTTGGCATTTCCTTCAAAATCGATTAAATCTTGATATTCTTTTTCACTTAATTGCTCTTTGAATTTTGCGCCATTACCTGTTTTAAAATACTCTCCGATAGCCTTTTCTCCTGAGTGTCCAAAGGGTGGGTTTCCAATATCGTGCATTACGGATGCGGCGGCAACTATTGCTCCAAAATCGTTAAAAGTATAGCCTAATTCTTTTAAATCTGGATGTCGTTCTAATAAAACTTTTCCTACTTTTCTACCTAGGGTTCTCCCAACAACTGATACCTCTAAACTGTGTGTTAAACGTGTGTGCACAAAGTCGGTTTTTGATAACGGAATTACCTGTGTCTTGTCTTGTAAACTCCTAAAAGCAGCTGAAAATATAATTCTATCAAAATCTACATCAAAGCCTAAACGGGTTTCGTCTTGAGAAGCTCTATAACGTTTTTCCGTATCGCCAAATCGTTTTAAAGAAAGTAGTTGTTGCCAGTTCATATTATCATTTTTAAATAATTACTTGTTTAATCAAAAAAGAATCCCAAATATATTGAGATTCTTTTTAAAACACGCTTTGTTAAGGGAATATTATATTCGTTTATTGTGAATTGAAATATCAAAAACTTCATCAGCAGTTAAGATTAACAACCCATTTACCAGTCTATTTGGATGTGTTTTGGCAATCCAATTTGTTGCGGTATCAAAATCATTCCCTTCAGTTATATATTTTGTAGTAGCTTTTATTTGATAGCCTCGTAAACCAATCCAAAATGTAAGTGCAACTTTTGGGTTTGTTTTACAATTTTTTCTTGTTTTGTCAAAAAAATAATCAATTAGCCAAATCTTATTGTCTACTACTTTTACCGAAGAGACAGGTACCACATTTATATCATTATTACTCATTGTTGCTAAAGCTTTTGCTTCGGCATGTAACAGTACATTTGTTATTTCTTCTGATAATTTCATTGACTATCCCTCACAACTTAAACACTCTTTCTTTTGTTTAAATTTCTGTGCTGCATTCATACTGTGTTGGTAATACATTGATTTTACACCCAATTTCCAAGCGGTAATATAAATATCATTCACCTCTTTAATTGGCATATCTGGATGTACCATTACATTGATAGATTGCCCTTGATCTATATGATTTTGCCTGTTTGCTGCTTGATATACAATTACTTTTTGATCTATCTCAGGATAGGTTTTAAACACCTCTTTTTCATGATCTGTTAAAAAATCTAAATGCTGTACAGAGCCATCATAATCTCGAATACTTTTCCAGACATCATCCGTATTTCTCCCTTTTTCTTCTAGTAAATTTACTAAAAACGGATTTCTAATTGTGGTTTTTATTTTTGCAATATCTTTTACATAACTGTTTGACCAAATTGGCTCAATTCCTTGTGACACTTGTCCTAAAATAAAAGCAGATGAGGTGGTTGGAGCAATTGAGTTTAAGGTTGTATTACGTCTTCCATAGCCTTTTAAAATAGCTGGCTCACCATACAATTTTGCCATTTCTTCGGATGCTTTGTATGACTTTTCTTTAATGACTCTAAAGATTTCATTATTCAAATCATATGCTTCTTGGCTATCAAAAGGAAGCATTTTAGATTGTAATAAAGAATGCCAACCTAATGCACCTAAACCTAGAGCTCTGTTGTCTTTCGCAAAGTTATATGCCTTTTCCATAAAGGTAAATGTTAACTTATCATCTCTATCAGATGAGTTTTTATACACCTCTAATTTGGTGATAAATTCTTCCATCACTGCATCTAAGAAATAGGTTAAGGTTTCTACAGCATCGGTATCTTTCCATTTGTTATAATGCAATACATTTACAGATGATAAACAGCAAACAAAAGACCAATCATCGGTAGATGGTAACATGATTTCTGTACATAAATTACTTGCGTAAATTTCTAGTTTTTTATCCTTATAAACATCTACTGTACCATTATTTGCATTGTCTCTAAACAAAATATAAGGATATCCTATTTCTCCTCTTCGTTGTAAAACTTTTGCCCAAATGGTTCTTTTTGCTACATCGCCATCAATCATTTCTTGCATCCATTGGTCGCTAACAGTAACTCCGTGTGTTAGTTCTTGAATTGGATTTCCTTCTGTTCCTATTTCTAAAAATTCTTTAATATCTGGATGATCAATTGGTAAATAGGGAGAAAAACGACCTCTTCTTACCGAACCTTGGCTTACCACATCTACCATTTTTTCGAACAATTGCATGATATGAACTGCGCCAGATGATGAACCATTGTTTTTAACCTCAGCACCTCTATGACGTAATTTACCGAAGTAACCAGAGGTACCTCCACCTAATTTAGACATCATACCAACTTCTGATTGTGCGTATAAAATATCGCCCATATCATCCGCAACGTGAGAACCAAAACAGCTAATTGGCAACCCTCTTCGTTTTCCGAAATTAGACCAAACTGGCGATGCTAACGAGTAGTAGCCTTCTGCCATATATTTATAAAACTTATCGGCAAATCCTTTTATTTTTAGAATTCCTTCTGCATGATTTGCGATTTCTCTAATCCTTCCTTCTGGAGTTACTCCATCAGTTAGATATCCTGAAGCTAAAAATTTACGACTATTTTCTGTAAGCCATTTTATTTCTGGCTCTCTCATTTCTTCTCTCGAAGCTTCTCTTGCTTTGATTAACTGTTCGTGATCGGTAAGTTGTTGTTCTGTGTTTGTTTTGATCTGTTGGTTCATATTAAAATAAGTCGTCGCTGGTTATACTTTTAGTTCGTTTGCTGTAGTTGATGGATCTTTTCACGAAGAAATCTCCGTGTTTTGTTCCTATAATCTCATCATCAAACCATTCGGTTTGCGATAGTAAGTTGTTGTCAATATCAAATATTTTTTCAATACCAAGACTTTCTAAAGAATTGTTAAATCGGTTTTTAATAAACTCATTAATTACGTCTTTTGGTAAGAAATCTAACTCTCCCTTTTCAAAAATCCAATCAATAATTCTACTTTCAGATTTATAAGCTTCTCTACAGGTTTCTTGTATCATCAAATTATAATCATCATCAAACCAATCTGGGTTTTCTTCTTTGATAATTTTAATAACATCAATACCAAAATCTCCGTGTATTTGTTCTTCTTTAGAAGTGGCTTCTACTACATTAGAAATTCCTTTTAGCATATTTCTATGCTTATTAAATGCCATAATTATTAAAAATTGCGAAAACAAAGAGACATGTTCTATAAACAAAGAAAACAACAACATAGATTCAGCAAATTCTTTGGTGTCTTCGCTTTTTGCATTTTTTACGGCGGTTTCTAAATAATGAACTCGCCTCATAATTACAGGTTTCTTTTTTAGGTTTTTAAATTCGTTATTTAATCCTAAAACTTCTAATAAGTGTGAGTAAGCATCATGATGACGTACTTCACTCTCTGCAAATGTTGCTCCAACAGAACCAATTTCTGGCTTGGGCATTTTATGATAAATATCTCCCCAAAAATTCTTAACCGCAACTTCTATTTGAGAAATAGCTAACATGGTATTTTTAATAGCATTTTGCTCTAGATCTGTAAGACGGGTTTTAAAATCTTGAATATCGCTCGTAAAATTAAATTCTGTATGTATCCAATAAGAGTGTCTAATTGCATCTACATATTCATACAGTTCTGGGTATTCATACGGTTTTAAATTGATGCGTTTTTCAAAAATATCAGATTTTCTATTTCTAGTTTGCTCGTTTCTATATAAAATATACGCTTTGGCAACATTTCTAAAAGGGCTATCCATTAACTTATCTTCAACAATATCTTGTACTTGCTCTACTGTTGGTATATATTTTGGGTCTTTTAATTTTCTTTCTAACAAAGAACCTATAACAATTTTAGAAATAGCAATAGCATCTTCTCGTGTTCCGTTATCAACAGATAACATTGCTTTTTCTATAGCATTTGTAATTTTTTCTAATACAAATGAGCTTGTTTCGTAGTCTCTTTTTATAATTTGAGTAATTTTCACAGGAATCTAATGTTATTATATTGTTAAGTAATGGTGTTAACAAAGATTGAAAAAAAAGGGATAAATTGAAAGCTTTACTTATTCACAAATCCCTTGAAGTTCTTAACAAATTTCACTTTTTTATATTTTTATATAAAAAATATACTTTTATAAACAACTAATATACAGGTATTTATATTGCTTGAAATAAGTAATGTATTGATTTTGTTGACTTCTTTATAAAACGCTAGAAACATCTTTTTAGATAAAATCTGTTCTTCTTTATTAGCACTTGTTTTTTTCTTTTTTTTGATAAAAAAGACGTTCTAAAAATATTTTTTTTAAACCCTTATAAAACATAAGGTTTATAACACTATCTTTGCAGTATTATTAACAATAACTATTATTACAAGTGAAAAACGGAACAGTAAAATTTTTTAACGAATCTAAAGGTTTTGGATTTGTTGTTGAGGATTCTTCAAAAGAAGAATATTTTGTACATGTATCAGGTTTGATTGATGAAATCAGAGAAGGTGATGCAGTAGAATTTGATTTAAAAGAAGGAAAAAAAGGATTAAATGCAGTAGATGTTAGAGTAATCTAATTATTTTTTTATTGCAACTTTTTTAAAAAACCAGAAAAATTATTTTTCTGGTTTTTTTATGCAAAAGAAACAGTAGCCAAGAATTGACTACTGTTTTTAACAACTGACCATAATACCCCTAAAATAAATCAGCTGTTTTTTACTCTAGTTTTTTATTAGTTTTTTAGAATAGGTATAATGCTCTCCAAAAGTTTTCAATATATATATCCCTTTAGATAATTTACGAAGGTTTAACGTAATTTCAGAACCGTTTTCTAAGCTTTTTCTAAATACTCGTTGTCCCATAATATTGTACAATTCTACGGCTTTAATAGTCTCGTTATCTTTATCTTTTAATGAAATGGTTACATTATTGTTTGTAGGGTTTGGGTATAAGAAAATATTTTCTTTTCTAGCAACACTAGAAACCGAAGCAGTTGCTGGTGTTTTAAATTTATTTTGAATTGTATTTGTTACAATTGCTGGGTTTTGATCAAAATAAATATGAGCCGTATTCGAGACAATTGTATTTTCTGCAATCGCTGTTTTTGCTTTAATGGTATATTTTAAATATCCTTGACTACCTTCTGGGTTTGATAGACTGTCTGGAAGATAAATATCATCAAAACGAAAACGTTTTATGCTTTTGGTGTCGTTTCCTATTTCATCTATTTTTAAAGGATGACTAGATTCTAACAATCGAAAAGAGTACCTGTCTAAATTATCATCTATACTATCTAATACAATGATATCTTTTGCAGAAAAATTTCCTTTATTTTGAAAACGGATGGTATATATTAACCATTTTCTTAAAATATTCACTTCATTAACTCTTCCAAAAACACCAGGGGTTACTAATTTATCGTTTGGATCATAAGAACTTAAAATAGGCAAACGGTAAGGTCCATCATGATAAATATCATCATGATCTCTATAAATATCATCTTCATCTTCATAAATATCATCTGGATCTTGATAAGGAGAGAAATCTTCATTTCTTCCTGCTCTATCATCATCTCCATCAGGTGTAATATCTAACCAATCATCAGTCGGGTTTCTAGCATAATTATCCGCAGAAACTGCTGTAGGACCAAACTGAACAACATCTGATGTTGCTACAGGGTCAAAAAGACCTGTTTTAACTTCTAAAACATACGTTTCTAAAGGATTTATATTTCCAATAGTTATTTCTATGGTAACGTTTTTATCGGTGCTTGTTTCGGTAAATACAGGGTTGGCAACTTCTGTTTGTGTGTAAGAGCCACTGACCATTGTTACTGACCAGTTTTGAGCTCTATCAGAAGGAATTATTACTTTATTAATAATGTGCGTTGTATTATTATTCACTAGTTTAAATAATTTTATACTTTCTATACTTGGGTTTATATAGTTTGCTCTTGCTTCATTTTTATTGATAAATTGATATCTTAATTTTACATTATTAAATGTTTTGCTATTAGACAGGTTTCCGATGGCAGAAACAAATTTATTTTCAAAACCAGGTCTATTAAAACCCCAAGCCCCTTCTTTGGTAGCGCCTTTTACATATAAGCTTTGTATATCTTCAAAAACTAAAGGAATGTTATTCCCAGAATAATCTCCATCTAAATTAGTAACCACTACTTTGTGAATTCTTGTTGGCGAATATGCAAACCCATCGGTAGCCGTTATTGCCATTTCATAGGTTTGGTTAGGATTGTAGATAGGAAAATCATAATCTCCGTTTTCATCTGTATATACCGTTATTTTTGAAGAACCGTTTTTAATATTTAATTCTTGGTTTTTTACCACACCATCTACTCCAGTATCATACATGTTATTGGCATTTGTATCGATATATATTTTACCAGAAATAGTGTTTTTTAAATTACTGGTGGTCGCTCCGTTTGTAATACCCGCAGCCGTACTACCTCCGTTAAATTTTAGTAAATGATTTTTATCATTAGAAAACCACTTATTCCCCTCATTATCAATAGTAATATGTGTATAATTTGCATTTACAGGCCCTATGCCAGAAACAGTAGATGGATAATAAAATTCTGATGTTGTTGGGGTGTTGTTATTAACATCACTTACTTTTAGAAAACCGCTAGAACTTAAAAGATACAACGTATTACTTGCATCTATAACTGCATCTCTTATAAAACCTAATGTTGGGTAATCTGCTTCTTTTAAAATATATTTTTCCACTCCGTCTTTTAGATAAATAACCCCATCTTTAGCTATTAACCAAATTTCACTTTGGTTTACTCCAAAAATTATTTTTTTGATGCCTCCTACTGTTGCATGAGTAGTTCCGGTAAGGTCTGCAACGGTTAATTCTCCTGCTGTATCTGTAACGGGGTCATACCATTTAATGCCATTACCTGGATCAATAGCCCAAACTCTTTCATCTCTACTTTCTGTTAAAGATGGCTTATAAACACTTTGAAAACTAAAATTAGAGTTATCCGCATCATAAAAGACACCTATGTCTAGGTTTGTTAATCTTAGTCCATTTCCTCCAACATTTTTATCCACAAACCATCTATTAATTCCTTCTACAGCATATGCTTTCAGGTAATTTAAATTATAATCATTAATACAGGTATTCCAATTAGGGTATTGTATTGACCTAAATTTTAATTGATTATTGGTATACTCTTGTACTAAGCCATAAAAAACGCCATTACTATCTACTTGACCTTGGCCACTATCAATATAATCTTGATCTTCGCCTAAAGGATAATTAGTAACTACATCATTTTTTAAATAGGATACTATTTGTAGTCCTCTACCATTGCTGCCGGATAAATTTGTGCGTGATGCAAATACAATTCCTCCTTTTTTATTTTGCTTAACCGTATTAATATACCTACCAAAACCTGTTGGAATATTATTTTTTAAACCACTGTAATTAGACCATTTATTGTCTTTATATACCAAAGTACCGTTGTGATTTGTAGAAAAATAAAGGGCATTGTTATGAGAAATCATATTATGTATGCTTCTATAATGAGTAGCATCTGGACCTAAACTTTCACGAAAACTTTCTATAAATCCTTTTTCTTTAAAAAAAGTTTCATCAAAATGTTGCCAAGAAGCATTACCGCCGTTTATGTTTAATGTATAAATCCCTGCATTCTCACCACTCATATCGCTAACTGCCCAAACGGTATTATTTATTACTTTAATTTTATCGAAAGAAATGGTTTCGTTAGCATTGGTAACAGATGTTTGTGTGTATGTAGTAAATGTATTGTCCGCTATATTCCATTTTATGATTGAACCGCTGCTATAAGCATCTCCAGTAGCGATCCATAAATTACCATCAGCATCAAAAGTTACATCTTTTATTTTATTAGAGGGCAGGTTAGAATTATCCATACTTGTTAGGGTATGAGTTCCGTCTGTAGTATCAAAAATTAAAATTCCTTTTTTGTATAATGAAATGTATAATTTGTTATTTTGATTAAAACTAGCTCCTAAAAACCAATTATCAGAAGTAGTACTATATGCGCTCTGTAAACTAGACGACAGGCTATTATACGTTACATCGAAAGTGTTATTGGTATAACTAGCAATTCTTTGGTCGCTTCTTAGAAACCACAAACTATTATTGCTAGGGTTTTTTATAATTTGATGATAACTAAAATCATTAACCAAGGTAGTAAATGCACCATCTGCTAGATTAAATATTCTTGTTCTATCTACTTGTTCTTGAGAGAAGAACAGTTTTCCATTTCCATCATCATTAATTACATAAAAAGGGTTATAAAGATCTCCGTTAGAAACATCATACGTTCCAAAAGAAGGGAGATTTCTCCATTTTTTCTGAGTTTTATTATAAATAGACAATCCTTTTTTTGTTGCAAAAGCAATATAATCCTCTCCATTATAACTAAATACATGTGTATTATAAACGGTGGAATGTAATAAACCTGTACTTTCTACAATAACTCTATCGGGTCCATCGCAAAAGAAAAATTCTTGTCCAGTAGGCTCTGGTGTTCCGTTTCCACAGGCATTTATAATATATTTAAATTTAATACCAGGTTCATAGATTTCCCAAGTTTGCCCTTCGGCTACTTGCGCATTTACATAGAAACTTAAAAATGTAAAGATTAATAGTACTATTTTTTTCATAATTTTATTTTTTTAATTGACGTGTATTTTATTAAAATCCAAATGATTTATACTCACTTGCATTAATGGTTAAAGAAGTGTTTTTATTAATTTTAGTAACCTTAATAGTATTGCTTCCTTTGGCGTTTTTTACATTCATTTCTAAAATAAACCCTTTAATTTTTGAGTTCTCATTTCTCATTCCTAAAATGGGAATAAAAGTGCCTTTTATAGGGAAATTAGCCGTTGTTGCCCAAATATGAACGGTGGTTTTATCATCATTTTTGTGTTTTACTAAGTATTCTGAACAAGAGTATCCTAAAATAGATTTACTCTTACCCGTTTTGGTAATTTCTGTATCATCTAAATCAGTAGAATTATCAAATTGATTCATTTGATTTTTATCTACACTTTTTTTAATTTTCATACCCATCATATTCATAAACATCGTTGGGTTCTCTTTGTTTAAAACCATATATATTTCTCCTTTCATTCCGCTATTTCCTCCTCCCATTTTAGAAGGATCTACTTTAAAACAAGTAATATTTTGATTGTTTTTATCAAAAAAATATTCGAAAACAGCTTTGTCTGTACTTGTGTTTCCAGACATTTCTATAGTTATTGAGGTATTAAACCGATACGTTTGTGTATTTACTTTAGATAAAAGAGGTTTTGGGGGAATTACCTCTTTCTTCTTGAGGGAACTTTTTTCGTTTTTTACAGTTGTTTTTTTCGTTTTCTTTTTCCCTTTTCCATCTAAGGTTTCGTCTATTTTTTTATCAGCAGTTCTATCAATTTTGTCTAAAACTTTGTTTTCTACTTTTTTCTCTAATCTTTTCTTAATTTTTTTCCAAAACTGTGCTTGTGTGGGTGTAGAAAATCCTATCAATAAAAAAAATAGGATACTGGTTTTTAATAATTTCATGATTTGGGTATTTGAAGTTATTTGTTTTCTAGTGCAAACATAAAAAACTCAACCTACCATTAAGGCATTAGATGTATAGTTGGTAGTAATTCTTGTATAAATAGTAAAGTGAGTATATTAAAAGCCATAAAGCAACCATATTGCGCCATTTACACGCCTTTTTCTGCGAACTATACAAGAATTTAGTGAAAAACAAGGAATAAAGACTATTTTTGAGATTAGCAATGAACCAAAAATACTATCCTTTATGTTAAAAGCAGTAATTATAGATGATGAACCAAAAGCCATACAAAGTTTGTCTTGGGAACTTTCTAATTTTGAAAATGATATAGAAATCATCGCTACTTTTACTGAGCCAGAAAAAGCGCTTCCGTATTTAAAAACAGCGGAAATTGATTGTCTTTTCTTAGATATTGAAATGCCAACAATGGATGGATTTCAGTTTTTACAAAAACTAGAAAAAAAAGATTTTGCTGTTATTATTACAACTGCTTATAATGAATATGCTTTAAAGGCTTTAAAAAATAATGCGATAGATTATTTATTAAAACCTATTGATACAGACGATTTAAAGGAGGCTGTTTTAAAAATAAAAACATATAACTCTAAAGTAAATTCATCAGAAAAATTTGAAGAAATATTGCTCAACTTTAATCAAAAATTCAATCAACGTAAAATTACCATCAATACTGATGGGAAATTAGTTTTTTTAGAACCCAATGAAATTTTATTTGTTGCTTCTGATGGTAATTACTGTACACTGCATTTAAAAAATAATAAAAAAATTGTGATTACAAAAAAATTGAAAGATGTAAACATATTACTTCCTGAAGAACATTTTTTTAGAATTCATAATTCATACATTGTTAATCTTCATAAAATTAAAGAATTCTTAAAAACAGATGGTTATGTAATTTTAGAAAATAACCATAAAATACCTGTTTCTCGACAACGAAAAAGCAGTTTTTTAGAAAAATTATAAAGAAATGAAAAAACTATCCCTGTTGTTTCTCATCACTTTTTTGTGCCTATCAAAAAATGGTTTTGCACAAAAAAAAAGACTTACTGTTCAACAAGCAGTAGATAGTATTGTTCTAAAAAAACCAACTACTTATAAAGGTATTTCAAATTATCTCCGTCAGTTTAGAAGAGACACCATAAAGTTAAAAAAGTTAATCATACTATTTAAAGAAAAAAATTATTTAGATGGTAAAACGTATGCAGAAAATTTTTTAGGAAGACGTTACCGAAAATTTTCTTTATATAACAAAGCTATTACTATTCATAAACAAGCACTAACAACTTCAAAAAAAGCTAAAAATATTGAATTTCAGGTTTTTAGTTTAAATATGTTAGGTGTAGATTATAGAGAAAAAGACGCCATTAGAGTTGCATTAGATTATAACCAAGAAGCACTAGTTTTAGCAGAAAGTGTTAAAAATCCTAATTTTGGATTACGCAGAAGTATTGCCGTTTCTCATAACAGTATGGGGAATATTTACTTGCTTTTAAAACAATATGATTTGGCTATCAATCAGTTTTTACAATCTCAAGTAATAGAGAAAAGTATTCATAACAAATTGGGATTGGCAATAAATAATCAGAACATTGGTTACGCTTATGATGCGAAAGGAGAGTTAGATAAAGCATTAGAGTATTACCAAAAATCTTTGGTTATAAATAATACTATAAATAACTCTTTTGGTAAAATAATTTGTAACAGTAGTATTGCTAACATCTATATAAAACAAGGAAAACCTAAAGATGCACTTGTACTAATAGAAGAGAATTTTCCGATAGTAAAAAAATTAGGAAACAAAAAATATTTAGCTTTTGAGTATTTAAATTTTGGTTGGGCACAAACAAAACTTAAGCAATATAAAAAAGCAGAACGCAATCTTTTAAAAGGATTAAAAATTGCAAAAACCAACAATTTAATATCAACACTATCTACAGCGTATAGCCATTTGTATGAATTGAAAAATGAAACCAAAAACTACAAAGATGCACTGTCTTATTACACGCTAGCAGAAGAGTTTGATGAGAAAATTTCTAACGAAAGAAATACTCATTATGTAAATGATTTAATTATAAAATATGATAGTGAAAAGAAAAACAATCAAATTAAAACATTGGCAAAAGAAAATGAAATATCTAAACTTCAATTAAGTAAAAATCGTGTGTTTTGGATTATTAGTTTATCGTTATTACTACTTACAGGCATCATTTTATATACATTATACAAGCATAAATTACTAAAAAATAAACAAAAAATTACTACTTTAGAACAAGATGCTTTAAGAGCTCAAATGAACCCTCATTTTATTTTTAATGCATTAAATTCTATCAAACTTTACATTATTAATAACGAGCAAAAAAATGCAGTTCATTATTTAAATAAATTTTCTAAGTTGATTCGGAAAATTTTAGAGGTTTCAGCTATAAAAGAAACTTCTTTGGCACAAGAATTAGAAACAATGGATTTATATATGACCATAGAAAATATTCGTTTTTCAAATGAGATAGATTTTAATATGAATGTAAAGCCTACTCTTAATTTAGGAAGTATTAAAGTGCCTCCTTTGGTATTACAACCTTTTTTAGAAAATGCTATTTGGCATGGTTTGTCTTCAAAAAAAGGAGAAAAAAAAATTACCCTTTCTGTAAATCAAACGCATAAAAATTTTATTGAAATTACAATAGAAGATAACGGAATTGGCAGAAAAGCTTCTGCAAAAATAAAAGCAGGAAAAACTATTCATAGAAAATCTATAGGAATTGCATTGACTAAAGATCGATTGAAAAATTTTGTAAAAGAACATACACATAACTTTTCTCTTACTTACACAGATTTAATGGACAAAGACAATCATCCTAAAGGAACCCAAGTTTCTTTATTAATTCCTTTAAAATAATATAATGGAGCTTATTTTTAAAGATTTTAATATTTGGTTACAAGGTATGTTGTTTGTATTAGCAATTTACCATATAGGGGCTTCTATTTTTACAAAAGATAAAAGTTTTGTACTGTATGCTATTTATCTTCTTTTAGTCTTAATTTACCTAATACCAAAATCTCAAAGCCAAACCTCTCTCTATTTAACAGCACATTTTAAAGAGTTTTTTAATACATTTAATTGGATTATTCAATTTTGGTTTTGGATGTTTTATACATGGTTTTCTATATTGTTTCTAAATTTGAAAGAAAAAAATAAAAGACTTACTAAAATTAGTTATTTATGGATTCAAACAGTAACAATAACTTCAATAATTTTCTTTTTTATTGACGTAATCTTTTTTGAAGGTAAATATCTAAGCATTCTTTTTTCTTTTATTTATACGCCCATTTCTTTTATTTTTATTATATATTTTTTAATTAATGCTTTTAAATATAAAGACCCTCTTAATAAATTTTACCTTTTAGGATTACTATCTTATTTAGTGTTTGCTTTAATCGCTTTATATTATTCTATTTTTAAAAAAGAAACAGATGGTATGATCATTTCTCCTATAAGTTTTTTTATGATAGGCGTTTTTCTAGAAGCTATTATTTTATCTATAGGATTAGGGTATAAGTATCATCTTTATAGAAGAGAAAGAGATAATTATAATACAAAATTAATAAAAGAGCTACAAAAAAACCAAAGCTTAACAAATCAATTAAATGAGCAACTTTCAGAAAAAGTAGAAGAAACATCCATAGAGTTGCAAACTATTTCTAAACAAGCAGAAATTTATAAAATAAAACAGTTAGAAATACATTACAAGAATCAAATAAATGAGTTAAAATTAAGCAGTTTATTAAATCAAATGAATCCTCATTTTATTTTTAATGCATTAAATTCTATTAAATTATTTATCATTAATAATGAGCAAAAAAAAGCAGCACATTATTTAAATAAGTTTTCTAAATTAATTCGAAGAATTTTAGAAGCCTCAAAAACAAAAAGTGTTTCCTTAGAAAAGGAATTGGAAACAATGGAGCTTTATATGACACTAGAAAATATTCGTTTTTCTAATGAAATAGTGTTTATCCTAAATATAAGTAAAACCCTAAATACCGAAAACATAGAAGTCCCTCCATTAATTTTACAACCTTTTATTGAAAAAGCAATTTGGGATGGTTTATCCTCTAAAAAAGGAGATAAAAAGATTACCCTTTCTGTAAATCAAACGCATAAAGATTTTATTGAAATTATCATAGAAGACAACGGAATTGGCAGAGAAGCTTCTGCAAAAATAAAAGCAGAAAAAACTATTCACAGAAAATCTATAGGAATTGCATTGACTAAAGATCGATTGAAAAATTTTGTAAAGAACTCTAAAAATTCTTTTCAACTAACTTACAGTGATTTAAAAGATGAAAACGGTAAAGCAACAGGAACAAGAGCCAATCTCTACCTTCCTTTATTTTAAGTGTTTTTCTGCTACTTTTTCTAGTTCATCATACCAATTTTGTCCAAATTTCCGAACCAGTGCTTGTTTTAGAAACTTATACACAGGTACTTGTAACTCTTTTCCTAATGAACAAGCATCGTCACAGATTTCCCATTTGTGGTAATTTATTGCAGAAAATTCACTATAATCCTTTACTCTAACAGGATATAAATGGCAAGAAACAGGTTTTTTAAAATCTACTATTCCTTGATTATATGCTTCTTCAATAGCGCAAAGAGCTGTATTGTTTTCATCAAAAATTACATAGGCACAATCTGCATTGTCTATTAAAGGTGTTTCTAATTCATCAAAATCACTTGTTACCCAAGTTCCTTGTTTTTCTATGGATGCAATTCCTTCTTTTCGCAAAAAAGGTTTAATTTTTGGATAAATTTTTTCAAGAATTTCTGTTTCTTCTTTCTCTAATGGAGCACCTGCTTCGCCATCAATACAGCAAGCACCTTTGCATGCAGATAAATTACAAACAAATTTTTTTTCTATCAAATCTTCCGAAACGATTGTTTTTCCTAGTTGAAACATTTGACAAAAATACACTTATTTTTTTCTATATCTTTGTGTTAATGTAAACTAAGTTAATTAGTTTTGCACCCAAAAAAACAACGAGTTATGAATTTTAATTTTAAAGAAATTTTTACTGCTTTTATGATCTTATTTGCAGTAATAGATGTTGTAGGAAACATTCCTATTATTATAGATTTACGTAAAAAAGTAGGACATATTCAATCTGAAAAAGCATCAATAATAGCTTTATTTATTATGATTGTTTTTCTTTTTTTAGGAAAAAGTTTATTAAATTTAATCGGAATTGATGTAAATTCTTTTGCTGTTGCAGGTGCTTTTATTCTCTTTTTTATTGCCTTAGAAATGATTTTAGGAATTACACTTTATAAAGATGATGAGGATGCTAGCGCTAGCATTACCGCTTCTGTTTTTCCATTAGCATTCCCTTTAATTGCAGGCCCTGGTAGTTTAACAACTTTACTTTCTTTGCGTGCTGAGTACTATTTAGAAAACATTATTGTTGCTGTTTTACTAAATGTAATTTTAATTTATGTGGTTTTAAAAACATCTTCTAAAATTGAACGGTTTATTGGACCTAATGGAATTAAAATCATTAGAAAAATATTTGGAGTAATCTTACTAGCAATTTCTGTAAAACTATTTGCAACGAATATTAAGGAAATGTTTTAACATTTTTTATATGCTTTCAAAAACAACAAAGCCCAACTGAATAAGTTGGGCTTTGTTGTTTTTGAAAGCTAATTGTTACTCAACAGTAACAGCTTTTGCTAAATTTCTTGGTTGATCTACATTTTTACCCAACATCAACGCAATATGATACGATAATAATTGTAACGGGATTGTAGTTAACAAAGGAGTAAAGACTTCTTCTGTATCAGGTATTTCAATTACATGGTCTGCAATCTCTTTTACTTGTGTGTCTCCTTCAGTAACAATCGCTATAATTTTACCGCTACGAGATTTTATTTCTTGAATATTACTTACTACCTTTTCATAATGTCCTCTGTTTGTCGCAATTACAAAAATAGGCATATTTTCATCAATCAAAGCGATGGGTCCATGCTTCATTTCTGCAGCAGGATAGCCTTCTGCATGGATATATGAAATCTCTTTTAATTTTAAAGCGCCTTCTAAAGCCACTGGGAAATTAAACCCTCTTCCTAAATATAAACAATTCGTTGCATCTTTATATATAGAAGCAATATGCTTTACTTTCTCTTCTATTTGCAATAGTTTTTCAACTTTTTCAGGAATCAATTGCATCATATGCAAATAAGAATTAAACACAGAATTTGATAAATTTCCTTTCTCTTTTCCTAATTTTAAAGCTATTAAAGAAAGTACCGTTATTTGTGTTGTAAAAGCTTTTGTTGATGCCACTCCTATTTCTGGACCAGCATGTGTATAAGCTCCTGCGTGTGTTTCTCTTGCTATTGATGAGCCAACAACATTACAGATTCCAAAAACAAATGCTCCTTTTTCTTTTGCTAATTTTATTGCCGCTAACGTATCTGCTGTTTCTCCTGATTGAGAAATAGCAATCACCACATCTTTTGATGTAATAATAGGGTTTCTATATCTAAATTCCGATGCATATTCTACTTCTACAGGGATACGAGATAATTCTTCAAATAAATATTCTCCAACCAAACCTGCATGCCAAGAAGTACCACAGGCAACAATAATAATTCTATCAGCATTTAAAAATTTTGATAAATTATCATCAACTCCTGCCATTTTAATCATGCTTTTATCAGGAAGCATTCTTCCTCTATAAGTATCAATGATCGCTTTTGGTTGCTCATGAATTTCTTTTAGCATAAAATGATCATAACCACCTTTTTCTATCTGATCTAAACTCATTTGAAGCTCTTGAATATTGGCATCAACCAAAGAATCATCCATAATTTTACGAACTCTTACTTCTCGGTCTAGTTTAATTACCGCCATTTCTTCATCTTCTAAATAAATCACGTTTTTTGTAAATTCAACAAAAGGTGATGCATCCGAAGCTATAAAAAATTCTTTATTATCTTTTCCAACACCAATAGCAATTGGACTTCCAAGACGAGCAACAACAATTTCATTAGGTTTTTCCTTATCAAAAACAGCAATTGCGTAGGCACCAATTACATTGGTTAATGCAATTTGTACTGCTTTTCCTAACTTACAGTTTTCTTGTTTTTTTACTTCTTCTATCAAGTTAATTAAAACCTCTGTATCTGTATCACTTTGAAAAGAATATCCACGAGAAATTAATTCTTTTTTTAATGTATCATAATTCTCTATAATTCCATTATGAACAATCACTAAACTCCCTGATTCAGAAAAATGCGGGTGGGAATTTTCATCATTAGGAACTCCGTGAGTTGCCCAACGAGTATGACCAATACCTATTTTTCCTTGTTTTCTTTTTGAATCTGTTTTGGTAAGTTTTTCTAAATCGGCTACTTTCCCTTTGGTTTTAGATAAATTGATATTCTTTCCATCAAACATTACAATTCCGGCACTATCATACCCTCTATATTCTAACCTCTTTAAGCCATTAATAACAATTGGGTAGGCATCTCTATAACCTATATAACCTGTAATTCCACACATAGCTTTTTCTTTTAATTATTGATTATTTCTTTTCTGTGTACGATATTTTTAACTGTGCTCTTCTTATTCCGTTTGCTGACTGATGATTTAATAACATCACCGTTTTGGGATTCCAATTGTAGGTTTTAATCACTGTATCAATTGCAGAAGCTGGTCCATCTGTTGGATTAAATACTTTTAAACCTAAAACAGGTGCGTAATCTGTTTTTCCACTTAATAAATCAGACACATAGTCTGTAATTCTAAATGTATATTTATTTGGCTTTTTATCATCAGAAAGTTCTCTTTTCCCACCTACTAGATCAAAACCCTCACTTAACATATCTTTTATTTGACTTGGTTTTGTTCCGTTTTTATATAAAAACAATCTGTATGGTGTTGTAATTGTATCGAAAGCAACAACATTTTGATCTACATAAAATGTTAGTGAAGCGTCATTAATTAACCAATTTTTTGGTCGTAGTTCATCTATTTGATCAGGAATTCCGTTTGCATCTACATCTTGACCAAATATTTCAATTTCACCCATGTTTCCTGCAGTTCCTTGAATTACAAAATTATTATTTGTTGTTCCATTTCCTGCAGTCATCTCATATACACTATTCTTTATCCCTGAAAGTTGAAAAGAATGATTCTTTTTTACAGTGTCTAAAACTGCTCCTGTGGCATCTAATGTAATTGTATTTGTAAAATACAATTCAATTGAAGGGTTGGTGGCTTTAGAAAATTTTAAGGAAAGTAGAGACCCATCATTTCCTGTTGCTCTCAACATTACTCCTCTAAAATAATCATTAAAAGCGTCTTGAGAGTCAAACTCCGAAGAATCATAATTATCCATAAATTCCTGAAATTTAGCCTTATTTAGAGGAATTCTTGCAAAAGGAGCACTTTTAATTAATTTAATGGTATCTTTAAATGTTGCTCCTGTGCTTAGTTTTCTATCAAACACAAACATGGTGTCGTTTTTATTTGGTATAAACTGATAGTCTACATCAATATTTAACGGAGAACCTATTGTAGTGTACATATCATCTGATTGATATGTGTTTCCTTGAGTTGGATTAGAAGGATTTAACGAATGTAAATATGTACTTAACTCATATACGTTTAATGTAAACGGGACTTCTCTGTCTCCAATTATTGAATCTAATCTATACTCTTCTGTTTTTGAGTTTAATGTAGCTTGATATGGTATTCTTAAAATAACCGCATCTAACTCTGTATGAACAGAAGTTGTATCAGTTATTTTTAAAGTTTCAATTATTTTAAAACTTGTAGAGATTGCTAATTGAGAAACAATTGAGGCCTCTATCTTCTCATAATTAGGGTTATTATATACTCCTAATAAGTATTGTCCCAGTTCTCTTCCCTGAAGGCTTAATCCACCTGCCCTAACACTAGTAATTGGCGCACTAGTAACAATAACTTCTAAAATAGTATCTTTAGTACTAAACTCTGAATTGTTAATAATTGAAGTTCCTATATCTGTAAAGTCCTTTTCACAAGAAATAATTCCTGAAAAAATAAACAATACTATTCCTGAAAATACACTTTTTTTTATAAAATTTTTCACGCTAATTTGTTGATTTTTTTTAACTGATTAATTCAGTATAAAAGTTTAAATATGATTCTTTTAAATTCTCTTCTGATTGAAACTCTAAAGTTGGTTTGTTTTGACTTTCGATAAAAGAAATAGTCTCTTCAGATAGATCCTCACTCCCTTTAATAATTGCATCAGAATTTTCTATAGCGCTTTTTAATATATTGGTATGATTAGGAGTTTTAACTCTTGTTATTTTCTCTTCATCAATCTTGTCAAACCTAATTTTGTTTGCTAAACCTTTATTTAACACCCCTTCAAATTCATCATTATATATTGAAATAATTATTTTACTTTCAGTAAATAATGGCTCTTCTTTATAAAATTCCTTTAAGTAAAGTGGCAATAATGAGGCCATCCAACCATGAATATGGATGATATCTGGTGCCCAGTTTAATTTTTTTACAGTTTCTACAACTCCTTTAGCAAAAAAAATTGCACGCTCATCATTGTCAGAAAACAACTTATCATCTTCATCTGTAAAAACAGCTTTTCGTTTAAAGTACTCTTCATTATCAATAAAATAAACTTGCATTCTTTCTTTCGGAATAGAGGCAACTTTAATAATTAACGGTATATCCATATCGTTGATTATCAAATTCATACCTGATAAACGAATTACTTCGTGCAACTGATGTCTTCGCTCATTAATTACCCCAAACCTTGGCATAAAAATACGTGTTTGTACCCCTTTAGAATGGGCGTTTTTTGCAACATTAAATGCTGTTGAAGATAACTGTGTTTCTGGCAAGTACGGTGCAACTTCCGATGAAACGTATAAAATTCTCTTATCCTTCATTAAATCAATCTCTTTTATTAAGAACGCAAAAATACAAATTAATATGCTAATATCATGTTAAAATGGTAAGTTTGCGCACACTTTACATTTGTGTTTTATGAAAATTTTTAAAGAAAGAGCGCTTATAAAAACCTATTTATCAAGCAAAAGAGTTGAAAAAAAATCTATTGGATTTGTTGCCACAATGGGAGCTTTACACAAAGGGCATTTATCATTGATTAAAAAGGCACAACAAAAAAATGATATTGTTGTGGTCAGTGTTTTTGTAAACCCTACACAGTTTGATAACAAAGAGGATCTGATAAAATACCCTAAAACCTTAGAAAACGATATTTCACTATTAAAAAGTGTTCATTGCGATGTGTTATTTTCGCCTTCGGTAGATGAAATTTATAACAAAAATATTGTCTCAGAAAAATTCGAATTCGATGGATTAGAACATCAAATGGAAGGAAAATTTAGAGAGGGTCATTTTGATGGAGTAGGAACCATTGTAAAAACGCTATTCGAAATTATAACACCCGACAAAGCTTATTTTGGAGAAAAAGATTTTCAACAACTGCAAATTATCAAAAAAATGGTTGAAAAAAAGCAGCTTGATGTAAAAGTTAAAGGGTGTAAAATTTTTAGAGAAAAAGATGGGTTGGCAATGAGTTCTCGAAATACAAGACTGACTAAAGAATATAGAAAAACGGCTCCTTTTATTTACAAAATACTTAAAAAAGCCAAGAAAAAAATTGAAAGAAAAAATGCTATAGAAATAACCGAATGGGTAGAGAAAAAATTTAAAAACCACCCGTTGTTAGTGTTAGAATATTTTACTATTGCAGATGAAAAAACCTTAGAAACAGCTACTGAAATTCATCCAAAGAAAAAATACAGAGCATTTATTGCCGTATTTGCAGGAGAAATTCGATTAATTGACAACATCCGACTCACAAAATAATAATAAAAAAAAGTCTATTTTTGCAATATGTTAGTACAAGTAGTAAAATCTAAAATCCACCGCGTTAAAGTAACGGGTGCCGATTTAAATTATATAGGGAGCATTACCATTGATGAAGATTTAATGGATGCCGCCAAGATTATTGAAGGTGAGCGTGTGCAAATTGTAAATAATAATAATGGCGAACGTTTAGAAACCTACGCAATTCCTGGACCAAGAGGAAGCGGGGAAATCACTTTAAATGGTGCCGCCTCTAGAAGAGTTGCTGTAGGCGATGTGCTTATTTTAATTGTATATGCTTTTATGAAATTGAAAAAAGCCAAAAAATTTAAACCATCGTTAGTTTTTCCTAACGAAGCAGACAATACGCTTACTTAGATTTTGAGTTTTTCAATAAAAAAATCATTAAAAACATTTTTACCGCTACTTTTAGGGGTGTTACTTGTTTGGTACTCACTCTCAAAAATATCAATCACCACTTTAGTACAATATTTTAAAGATGCTAATTATTGGTGGATTGCTTTCGGATTATCCTTCGGAGTTTTAAGCCATTTATCTCGGGCTTACAGATGGAAGTTTACGCTAGAACCTTTAGGTTTTAAACCTAAGTTTCCGAATAGCGTAATGGCTGTTTTAATTGCATATTTGGTAAACTACACAGTACCACGAGCAGGAGAAATCTCTAGAGCGGCAGTAATGTCTAACTATGAAGGGATTCCGTTTGAAAAAGGTTTCGGAACTATTGTTGCAGAAAGAATTGCTGATTTAATTATGATGCTGATCATCATTCTAATCACACTTTTTGTACAGTTTGATTTTATTTATGAGTTGCTCACCAAAAACTTCGACCCAACAAAAATTATTGTTCTTTTAATAGGATTAATTCTTGTTTTTGGAATTTTTATCTTCTTTGTAAACAAAGCAAAATCAGGGTTTTTATTAAAAGTAAAAACGTTTGTAACAGGTTTAATTGAAGGTGTTACCAGTATTTTTAAAATGAAACAAAAGTGGGCATTTATTTTCCATACCGTATTTATTTGGGCAATGTATGTTGCTATGTTTTGGGCAACAATACCTGCAATTGAAGGATTACAAGTTCCGTTAGGAGCTATTTTAATCGGTTTTATTGCTGGCGGATTTGCAATTGCTGCCACTAATGGCGGTATAGGTTTGTACCCTGTAGCGGTGGCTGGCGCTTTTGCTCTCTTTGGCATCGCTGAAGAACCTGCAAGTGCTTTTGGGTGGATTATGTGGAGTGCGCAAACTGCTATGATTATCTTTTTTGGTGGACTAGCATTTATCTTTTTACCGATTTATAATAAAGACAAGTAATTTTCCTTTACTTTGTAAGTATCAATTTTCTTAAGTAATGTCAAAAGTAAAAACAACTTTTTTTTGTCAAAATTGCGGCACACAACATGCAAAATGGACAGGTAAATGCACTACTTGTAATGAGTGGAATACTATTGTAGAAGAAGTAATTCAAAAAGAAGAAAAACGGAGTTGGAAACAAGCAACAACTGCAAAAACGAAATCTATTCCGTTAAAAATTGAAGATATTCAACTCAATCCCGAAGAACGGATTTCCACGAATAATAACGAACTAGACACTGTTTTAGGAGGTGGTTTAGTAAAGGGTTCGGTTACACTTTTAGGAGGTGAACCTGGTATTGGTAAATCAACTTTAATATTACAGGTTGCCTTAAAAATCAATCAAAAAGTATTGTATGTTTCTGGCGAGGAAAGTCAATCGCAAATAAAAATGCGTGCAGAACGATTGCAAGGAAAAAACTCTAATTGTTTGATTTTGACTGAAACAAACACACAAAACATCTTCAAAAATATAGAAGAAGTACAACCAGAAGTTTTGGTTATCGATTCCATACAAACATTACACACAAACTCTATAGAAGCATCCCCAGGAAGCATTTCTCAAATCAGAGAAACATCCGCAGAATTGATAAAATTTGCTAAAGAAACTGCAACGCCTATTATTTTAATTGGTCATATTAATAAAGAAGGTAGCATTGCGGGTCCTAAAATTTTAGAACATATGGTAGATGTTGTTTTGCAATTTGAAGGAGATAGAAATCATACATATCGAATTTTACGCTCACAAAAAAACCGATTTGGCTCAACGGCAGAACTCGGTATTTACGAAATGCTTTCTGATGGTTTGCGAGAAGTTTCCAATCCTTCGGAAATATTAATTTCTAAAAAAGATGCCGATTTAAGCGGAACAGCTATTGCCTCTACATTAGAAGGTGTACGACCCTTAATGATTGAGATTCAAGCCTTGGTTTCTACCGCAGTGTACGGAACACCACAACGCTCTACCACTGGTTACAATCTAAAACGATTGCATATGATTTTGGCGGTTTTAGAAAAACGAGCAGGTTTTAAGCTCGGGGCAAAAGATGTATTTTTAAATATTACTGGCGGTATAAATGTAAATGATCCTGCGATAGATTTGGCCGTTGTTGCGGCTATTTTATCGTCTAATCAAGACATTGCCATTTCTCCAAAAGTTTGTTTTGCTGCAGAGGTTGGTTTGGCAGGAGAAATTAGACCTGTTTCTAAAATAGATCAACGTATTTTAGAGGCAGAAAAATTGGGCTATACATCTTTTGTAGCTTCAAAATACAATAAAATTGTGTCTAAAAAACATTCCATTAAGCTTATTTTGGTGGGGAAAATTGAAGAGGCTTTTGCTACTTTATTTGCATAAAAAAAACCGAAGAAATTTCCTCGGTTTTTTATATAGTAATTAAAATTACTTATTTTCTTTTATTGGCTTCTATAATATATTTCTCTAACGCCATTGTCATTGATGGCATTTCTGGTGATGGCGCCATAATATTACATTTTAAACCAGCCTCGGTAGCTGCCTTTACGGTTGTATTACCAAACACGGCAATTCTTGTGGTTTTTTGCTCATAATTTGGAAAATTCTTAAATAAAGAATCGATTCCTGATGGGCTAAAAAACACTAAAATATCATAAAAAACATCTGATAAATCTGATAAATCACTTACTACGGTTTTATATAAATCAGCGCGTGTCCATTTTACATCTAACTTATCTAATTCAGTAGGGATTAAAGATTTTAGTTTGTCTGAACATGGTAATAAAAAAGTTTCTGATTTGTGTTTTTTTATCAATTTTGTCATTTCAGCAAATGTTCTTTTTCCTACATAAATTTTACGTTTTCTATACACAACATATTTTTGCAAATAATATGCAACAGCTTCAGATTGACAAAAATACTTCATCGAATCTGGCACTTTAAAACGCATTTCTTCGGCAATCCTAAAATAATGATCTACAGCGTTTCTACTAGTTAAAATAATCGCAGAAAAATCGCTTAAATCTATTTTTTGTAATCGCACCTCTTTTGCAGAAATACCTTCTACATGTATAAATGAACGAAAATCTATCTTTACTTTTTGTTTTTCTGATAAATCAAAATAAGGTGATGTTTCTGTTTTTGGTTCTGGCTGAGACACCAAAATAGTTTTCACTTTCATATGCTCTTTTTTTAAATTAAGAAATCCATTTCAACAGTATAAATAGCGGTGCTATTTCAAAGGCGCAAAGGTACAAAATAAAATAAAATAAGTTGCTTAAAATCAGGTTTTTGTTATTTACTAAATGTGCAATAAATTGAATACTAAATAACGCAAGAGAAGTTACTGCTAAAAAGACACTGTTTTTAATGCTAAAAACATGTAAAACAAGCAGCACAAAAAAGGCAAATGAAATAGTATATAAATAACTCTTTTTTGAAAATAAAAAATAGTAAACATCCTTTTTAATAAGTAAAACACTACTTACTAAAAATTCTAAAAAAAACTTAAAAAGAAAAAGAAAAAAAACAGCAAAAAACAACAATTTTCTTGGTATAGAAACCTCTAAATACTCATCTAGCAATAATAAAAGAGTCAGTGAAAAAACAATTGTAGAAAATAAAAATAATATGCCATAAAACAAAGAAAAAACAGCTGTTTTCTGCTCTGAGCCAATCTCTATAAAGCCTTTATTAAAAATAGCAAAAACATGGCCTTTTAATTTTTGAGGATCTATTACTTTTAAAATTAAAAGTAATATCAATGCAAAAAGAAGCATTAATAGTATCCAATCATTAGAAAGTAACGTTCTTGGTATCGATTGCATTTATTGTTTTAGCTTTGAATGTTTAACACAAATTTAGTGATTAATTGACGTATATTTGCCTTCATTGTTTTAGAATATTTTTATCGTATGTCAAACGCATTAATAATTATCCCTACTTACAACGAAAAAGAAAATATAGAAGCTATTATTAGAGCTGTTTTTTCTTTAAAAAAAGCGTTTGATATTTTAGTGGTTGATGATAGTTCTCCAGACAAAACAGCAACTATTGTAACAACATTACAATCAGAATTTTCAAATCGTCTTTTTTTAGAAAACAGAAAAGGAAAACACGGGCTAGGAACTGCGTATATTCATGGATTTAAATGGGCATTGGCAAAAAAGTATGATTATATCATACAAATGGATGCCGATTTTTCTCACAACCCCAATGATGTAGAAAAACTATACAACACTTGTAAAAATGATGATTTTGATGTTGCTGTTGGATCTCGATATGTAAACAATCAAGTAAATGTGGTAAATTGGGATATGAAACGATTATTACTTTCTTATTTTGCCTCAAAATATGTACAACTTGTTACAAGAATCCCTATAAACGATACTACTGCAGGTTTTGTTTGCTATAAAAGAAAGGTTTTAGAAACCATTAATTTTGATAACATAAAATTTATTGGATATGCTTTTCAAATAGAAATGAAATTCAAATCTTGGAAACACAAATTTAAAATAAAAGAAATTTCAGTTATTTTTACCGATAGAGCTTTAGGAACTTCTAAAATGGATGGAAGTATTATTTACGAAGCCTTATTTGGTGTTATAAAAATGCGAATACGCGGAATATGATGAATTACCTTATAAAAAATGCACAAATAGTTAATGAAAATATCGTTTTTAAAGGCGATGTATTGATTGAAAATGAAATTATAAAAGAAATTTCAGCAACTATTACTCCTTCAAAAAATGTAACAATAATTGATGCAAAAGGGAAATTATTACTTCCTGGTTTTATTGATGATCAAGTACATTTTAGAGAACCTGGTTTAACACATAAAGCAAATATTGCTACCGAAAGTAAGGCGGCAATTGCGGGTGGAATTACATCGTTCATTGAAATGCCAAATACCGTTCCGCAAGCAACTACACAAAAATTATTAGAAGATAAATTTAAAATTGCTGCAAAAACATCGTACGCAAATTACTCTTTTATGTTTGGTGGCACAAACGATAATTTAGAGGAATTACTCAAAACAAATCCGAAGGAAGTTGCTGCTATTAAATTATTTTTAGGCTCATCTACAGGAAATATGTTGGTAGACAACCAAGAAGTGCTAGAAAAAATATTCTCATCCACAAAAATGCTAATTGCTGTTCATTGTGAAGATGAGGCAACTATCAGAAAAAATACTGAGAAGTACAAAAAGGAGTTTGGAGATGACATTCCTATAAAATATCACCCAATTATTAGAAGCGAAGAAGCTTGTTATTTATCGTCTTCAAAAGCGATAGAATTGGCAAAAAAAACAGGCGCACGTTTGCATGTTTTTCATCTATCAACCGAAAAAGAAACACATTTATTTAGAAATGATATTCCTTTAGAAGAAAAACAAATTACTGCCGAAGTTTGCGTACATCATTTATGGTTTACAGATGATGATTATAATAAAAAAGGAACGTTTATCAAATGGAATCCTGCAGTAAAAACGCAAAAAGACAAAGATGGTTTATGGAAAGCTTTGTTAGATGATAGAATTGATATTATAGCGACAGACCATGCGCCACATACGCTAGAAGAAAAAGATAATGTATATACCAAAGCCCCAAGTGGCGGTCCGTTAGTACAACATGCTTTGTTAGCAATTTTAGAAAAGGTAAAAGACAAAATAATTTCTATTAAAAAAGCCGTAGAAAAAATGTGTCATAATCCTGCAAAAATTTATCAAATAGAAAAAAGAGGGTTTATAAAAGAAGGTTTTTATGCTGATTTAGTTTTGGTTGATGTTGACAAAAAACAAACTGTTTCTAAAGAAAATATATTGTACAAATGCGGTTGGTCTCCGTTTGAAGGGACTGAGTTTTCAAGCACCATAACACATACCTTTGTAAACGGAAATTTAATGTTCGAGCATGGAGAATTCAATGATAAAATAAAAGGAAAAAGATTAACGTTTGATAGATAAATGATGAAAAAAATCAGTTTCTTTTTAAGTATTCTCTTACTTGCTTCGTGCACAAGTAACACCATTTATAAAAAACCTAAAGATTTGATCCCGAAGGACACTATGGTATTATTAATTACCGATATGCTTTTGGCAAACTCTTCAAAACATGTAAAAAATAAACACCTAGAAAAAATAAATTATATGCCACTGGTATATGATATGTACAAAATAGATACTGCTCGTTTTAAAAAAAGCAATGTCTATTATACGTCTAAAATTGATGAATATGAAGCAATTTTTACCGCAGTAAAAAATAACTTAGAGAAAAATCAAAAAAAATACGTTGTTCTAAAAAAGCATAATGATTCTATTCGTAAGGATTCTTTAGAAGCTACTAAATCGAAATTTAGAGAAAAATTTAAAAAAAATTATGAAATAGAAAAACTTCCTAAAATTAAAAAAGAGATGTTGAAAAGAAAAAAAATGAGACTTATAAAACCTACCTTAAAATAACAATTATTGTATTTATAACTAACTTTAAGGTAGATTTTAAACTTTTATTATAATTACAAAGGAACAATATAAGTAATCTTACTTATTTTATTAGTTATAGGGCTATAATAAAAAGAAAGTGGAAAATCTCCATACCAAATAGTTATTCTAGTTTTTTCATTAATACCATTAGCATTCCATTTACTAAATTCTTGTTTTACTTTATCTATAGAATCTCCTATTTTTATTCCATTGATAGAAAGAGATGCGTCTCTAATAAAGATATCCGCAATTTCATTTTGGCTAAACATAATCAAAGAGGCATTAAATTCGTACTCATATTCTTCCCATTGAAATTCTGGGTAGGCATGTTTGTCAGTAAATTTGGTATGTGCACTCCCTACTTTTTGTAAAAACTCGGTGTGGTTGTAAGGAGCTAATAACTCCCACTCGCCAACAAATATTTCTATTTCGTCTAGTTCATAAAAAACTGTTTGATTTTGTCCTTGGCATGTTGTTATAGTACTACTCAAAAGAGTTAGTAGTAAAATTATTTTTAATTTCATCATTTTATGTTTTTAATTATTACAGTCGTTTGTGTTTGTGTCTTTTCCGTTATCATCTAGATCTGCTGAAAAACTATTTTCTGGGTCGTAAGGTTGTCCGTTTTTTCGCCCTCTAATATGTACATGAGTTCCATTAGAACCATCACTATTTGCATTCCCAGTTGTTCCCATATACCCTATAATTTGCCCTTGGCTTACATAATCTCCTTGGTCAACTACAACCTCAGACATGTGCCAGTACCCAAATTGATAATTGTCTCCACCAAAAGTAGAGTTGATATACACTCTATTACCTGCTCTATTTCCATTATTACCAATTTGCCTATATTTAACACCTTGTTCATGGGAGTTCGCGTAAGGGTATTGAGCCACTACACCGCTATACATTGCAAAAATAGGAGTACCTACACTTCCGCTTAAATCTGTTCCATCATGAAAGCGCCCTCTACCATTACCATAACGCCCTCCAGGTATTCCGTTTTGTTTAGACCCTAATATTTGCATTTGTTGTAATGGGTCTGCTTTGTTAGAAAGGTTATCTTTACAAGGTTGCGTAACACAATTACCATTTCTATCTTTTGTTTGTCCATTTGGGCAAGGTGGACCAGAACTATTATTTCCACCGCCACCGCCACTAGCCCCTTCTTCTATCTCAAGAAAATCGGGGTAGTAATAACCGACATAAAAAATAGAAGAAGACCCTCCTCCGCCAGAAGTTGTTACTGTTACCTCATCTAACTCGTTATCACAAAATGTAGAGTTTGGGTCTAGGTTTTCATCACAATCATCATCACTATTTTGAAATAACAAAAAGAAAGATAAAAAACTAGCCGTATTTACATTGTTTTTAGGTACTAATCTTTTGGTTACAATTCCGTTTTCTATTTTATATGCGTCAAAAAACGTACCATCAAACAAATGATAATATATTTTACCTTTTTTTAACTTCCCATTATCAAAATTTTCTTCTGCCTTGGTGGTTTCTATCGCTCCGAAGTTAACACTATTTATATTAATATAAATTAAACGGATATTATTTTCAGTTTCTATGTTTAATTCTGCTTCTACATTGGTAAGTAATGCATCTGTAAAGTCTAATTCTTCTTGGTTTACAGTATTCCAATCTACATCTATTTGCAAAGTGTCATCTTCATCTCTCTGTAAATAACCATTTAAAGCATTGATTCTTTTTTTATAATGTACAAAGTGCCTTTGCATATTAGAAACAGGAACTGTTTTAAATATTAATTCTTTTTCTTCAGTAAAAGTTTCTGTTTGGCAGTTAAAGAGAAGTAGAGCAATTCCAAAAAGAAATATACCAAATTTTAAATAACTTTTGTGTTTTTTCATATTAATTGAATTTAAGTACTTCTATTACAAAAAAGAAATATCTCTCTAATTTAATAATATAAGTTGTTAATTGATAAAAAATGTTCTATGAATTTTTATGGTCTTTCATAGCATCTTAACCATAATTGCAATTATTTGATTGCTAATATAGTAAAATATTTTTAAAGTTGAATTGTATTGTAACTTTTTTCGGTCATTTATAATGAATATCGCATTGTGCTTGACGATAAACATAAAGAGACTCAAATTTTACTTTCTTTAGGAAAAAGAATAAAATCGATACGGTTAGAAAAGGGGTTGCGTCAAAATGAAGTTGCATATCGTTGCTTATTTGATAAAAGCAGTTACAATAACATAGAGGCTGGAAAACGAAATATTACTTTGCTTACTTTATATAAAATAGCTTCTGCATTAGAAGAACCTGTAGAAAACTTACTTAAAGAATAAACTGTTTACTCGTTTTTACAATCACCTTATCAATATTTGTAAACTCAAAATCTAATTGTTTTTTAATTTTTTCTGAGGAGTAAAAAGTCTTAGAATGCGCAGATTTTGCAGATTGCTGGGTTAGAAAAGGTTTTTTTCTAGTAATTTTTGTAAACACCCAATCCAATCGCCAAATAATAGAAGTTATAAGTTTCCCAACCTTATATTTTGGTCTTTTTTTACCCAATCCATCGGCAATGGCAAAGAAAATTTCTTTGAAAGATTTGTTTTCAGCAACTAAAATAAACCGTTCGTTTTTTATAGGCAATTTTACCAAATTAATCATTGCTTTTACCACATCTTCTACACCTACAAAACCTGTAATACCTTCGGTATAAAAAGGCATTCCGTTATCTACTTTTGTAAACAATGTACCCGAACCAGTGTTAAAAAAACCACCACCTAAAATTACTCCAGGATTTACAACCACTACATCTATCCCTTCTTGACTTCCTCTAAAAACTTCCATTTCTGCACCGAATTTTGTAATAGAATAGCCATAGTTTTTTATTTCTTCATTTCGTTCGTTTTCTTCGGTAATTGTATTGCCGTCAATTGAATCGCCAATAGTTGCTATTGAACTTACAAAACAGAGTTTTTTTACTTTTGCATCCACAGAAAAATTAACAATATTGGCAGTTCCTTGAATGTTTGTTTTTCGCATTTCTAAATAATCCTTCGGATCAAAAGAAATTAACGCAGCACAATGGTATACATAATCAATGGCGTCAAAAACAGGAATTAATGACGGAATATCTGTAATATCTGCTTGTATCCACTCTATTTTTGAGAAATGATGAGAAACATCATCTGTATAAAAAGAAAAAACTTTTTTAACTAATTCTATCTTTTCTTTAGAGCGATAAATAGCTCTTATTATATCATTCTTTGTAGTTAAATGATACAATAAATGTGCGCCCACCAAACCTGTGCCTCCAGTAACTAAAATCATACAACGAAAATAGTTTTTTTTACAATAGAAAAGTATCTTTGTAGCCATAAAATAAATTATCAGAAATGAAAAACTTTGTAGAAGAATTACGTTGGAGAGGGCTATTGCACGATATTATGCCAGAAACCGAAAACTATTTATTAGAAAATAAAACAGCTGGTTATATTGGTTTTGATCCCACTGCAGATTCGCTACATATTGGTAGTTTGGTACAAATTTTCATTTTAAAACACTTTCAATTATCCGGTCATAATCCGATTGCTTTGATTGGTGGTGCCACAGGAATGGTAGGTGATCCGAGTGGAAAATCAGCAGAACGCAATTTGTTAGACGAAGCTACTTTGGCTAAAAATATTGCAGGTGTAAAAGCCCAATTAGAGCGTTTTTTAGATTTTGATGCTGCTTCGGATAACAAAGCCGAATTGGTTAATAATTATGATTGGATGAAAGATATTTCTTTAATCGATTTTGTGCGTGATGTAGGGAAACATATTACTGTAAACTATATGATGGCGAAAGATTCGGTTAAAAAAAGATTGAGCTCTGAGTCTTCTGTAGGAATGAGTTTTACCGAATTTACCTATCAATTATTTCAAGGCTACGATTTTTATCATCTATACAAAGAAAAAAACTGTAAATTACAAATGGGAGGTTCTGATCAGTGGGGAAATATTACCACAGGAACAGAACTTATCCGTAGAAAAGCAAGAGGAAAAGCTTATGCAATTACAGTTCCGTTAGTAACCAAAGCAGACGGTACAAAATTCGGAAAAACAGAAGGTGGTAATGTGTGGTTAGATGCCGAGAGAACATCTCCTTATAAATTTTACCAATATTGGCTAAATGCAAGCGATGTAGATGCAGAAAAATACGTTAAAATCTTCACTTTTTTAGACAAAGAAACCATTGAGTCTTTAATTTTAGAACATAAAGAAGCGCCTCATTTACGCTTATTACAAAAGAAAATTGGCGAAGAGGTTACCATTATGACTCACGGAAAAGAAGCCTATAACAATGCTATAAAAGCATCTAATATTTTATTTGGAAAATCTACTTCGGAGGATTTAAAAGCATTGGATGAACAAACTTTTTTAGATGTTTTTGATGGTGTACCGCAAGCAACTATTTCTAAAGAAGATATTGCTAACGGGCTGGATATTATAGAAGCTTTTGCTGCTAAAAGTAACTTTTTAAAATCGAACGGAGAGGTGCGTAGGTCTTTAAAAGAAAACTCAATCTCTGTAAATAAAGAGAAGGTAAAAGAAGGTTTTACAATTACTTCTAATGATTTAATTGCTAATAAATATGTATTGCTACAACGTGGTAAAAAGAATTACTTTTTATTAAAAGTTGCATAGAATAGTTTTTTTAAGCCTATCATTATTAATGTAATGATACCGTTTTAGTGAGGGGATGACTTTGAGTCATCCCCTCACTTTTTTACATATTATTATCTTTTTTTAATAATAAATTATCGTTTATCAATAATTTTTATATATTTGCAGTATCTAAATATTTTTGATTATGAGAAAAATACATATTTTAAAAGCTATAGTAGATTTTTTGTGGATTGTTACAATACCAATTCTTATTATAATTCCTGTGTTTATTTTTATACTATTTTATTATCAAGGAAACTCAGAAGATTTTTTAACAATTTTTAATGTAAAAATATCTAGATCTTCTTTATTTGGTCAACTGCTAATTACTGTTTCTTTACTATCTTATGTACTCTTATTATACAGTT
>Ga0256845_1000302_pt1 | contig 47088 bp, 37 predicted proteins | sample RiftiametaG_FD_189101 | JGI IMG/M metagenome (GOLD analysis project Ga0256845, IMG submission 189101) | Tube worm associated microbial communities from hydrothermal vent at the East Pacific Rise, Pacific Ocean - Riftia | ecosystem: Host-associated > Annelida > Integument > Unclassified ...
TTTGATAAAGATGACTTGATGGTTAGTGCAGAAAGGGAAAGTTATCAACATTTTTGGAATAACCATTGAAGATCGGAATTATGACTAAAAAATAACTTGTTTAGATGTTAACTAAACACTATATAACCCATTATTATATTAGCAAAAACTTGTTATACTGCGCGTCGTTATAGCTCCAGAGCGGAGCTTATTATAAATAGGATAAACTCACAGATGATAGACCTGTTAAAAGCCGGTGGTTGGATAATGTTTCCAATCCTTCTTTGTTCTCTAGCCGCTTTTGTAATTTGTATTGAGCGTTCTTGGACGTTGAGAAGAACACGGATAGTTCCAAAACATTTAGTGGCCCAAGTTTGGGGATGGATTAAAAATAACCAGCTTGATCGCACGCGATTAAAAAAACTAAAATCAAGCTCACCATTAGGTGAAATATTAGCCTCTGGCTTGGTCAATCATGCTCATGGTAGAGCGACAATGAAAGAAAGTATCCATGAATCAGGTAGGCTAATAGTAATAAATTTAGAAAAATATCTTAATACATTAGGCACTATTGCCCAAATTACACCACTTTTAGGATTGTTAGGCACTGTTATTGGCATGATAAGAGTTTTTACAGTAATTACTGTACAAGGAACCGGTGATTCAGGTGCTCTTGCTCACGGTATATCGGAAGCTTTAATCACAACGGCTACAGGTCTAATAATCGCAATTCCTACATTGATTTTTCATCGTCATTTTGAGCGCCGTGTAGATGAGTTGGTCGCTGAAATGGAAAGAGAAGCTTTAAAAATGGTTGAAGTACTCAACGGTGAAAGAGAAACCTTAAAAGGGTAATTGGATCTTAAAATGATTTTACGAGAGAAAAGAAATAATGTTGAGGTTAACCTAACACCCTTGATCGATGTCGTATTTTTACTATTAATTTTTTTTATGGTATCAACTAGCTTTACCCGCGAAACCCAAATTGAACTAGAATTACCAAAAGCAAACGTTGAACCATTGGAAACCCAAATTAAGTCTTTAGAAATCAGCATTGATAAAGAAGGCCGATATTTTGTGAATAAAAAAGCATTAGTTAACAAATCTATTGATACTTTGAAAAGAGCTATTTCTACAGTTATTGAAAGTAATCCTGACATCGCTGTGATACTTAGTGCAGATGCTAATACGCCTTATCAATCGGTTGTAACTGCGATGGATGCTACCTCACAACTTGGCATAACCAACTTAAAAATGGCAACTCAAAGGAATAATGAATGAGTGCTAAAAGTGACGCTAATTCAAGTGAAGTATTTAAGAGGCTTAGAGGCTACCTTAAAGATTATAAGCTTGCGTTCTTTGTTGCGATTTTAGCTAATCTTATTTTTGCAGGAATGGATTTTTTATTCGTGTGGTCATTAGAACCTTTAACAAATGAAGCATTAGTCAAAAACAACATGTCAACGATAGAAGCTGCGCCGTTGTTTATAATAATACTATTAGTTGTTCGAGGGATTGCTAGTTTTATTTCTGCTTATTGCATGTCATGGGTAGGGCAAAATATTGTTCAAAAAATTCAAATCGAAATAGCGCAAAAATTTGTTAGTTTGCCAAGTCAATTTTTCGATAGAGTTCCAAGCGGTAAATTAATTTCAAAAATGACTTTTGATACTCAACAAATTGCTACCGCTACTACCGATACTTTCACTAAATTATTGAGAGAAGGTGGGCTGATTATATATATTCTCGGCTATTTATTTTATACAAATTGGCAGCTGGCTAGCTTATTTTTGATCTCTTCACCTATCATAGGTCTGGTTGTTAGTCATGCCAGTAAACGTTTCAAAAGAATTAGTCATAATATTCAAGATGCAATGGGTGGAGTCACACAAAAAACACAAGAAATTGTTGAAGGATATAAAGTCATTAAAACTTTCAATGGTGAATCATTTGAAATAGCACAGTTTACTATGGAAGCTCAACAAACTAGAAAGCAAAACATTAAAATGGTTGCAACCAAAGCATTTAGCACTCCAATTATTCAATTAATTGCTGGTTTCTCCCTCGCTTTAGTTATTTACTTTGCAGGAAAACAATTATCATCAGGGGAATTACAGGCCGGTCAATTTGTGGTTATGCTTGCAATGATGATGATGATGTTAAAGCCTTTAAAAGTTGTTTCAAATCTGAATAGCGTATTACAAAAAGGAATAGCCGCTGCAAAAAGCATTTTTGACGTGCTCGATGAGCAGCCCGAAACAGATAATGGCTCAAGGACAATAGCGGCTCCTAGTGGAAATATCAAATTTGAGAATGTAAATTTTTCTTATTCGGCTAACTCTCCCAACGTCATTAATAATGTTTCATTTAGCATAGGCGCTGGAAAAACCGTAGCATTCGTTGGAAAGTCGGGTAGTGGAAAATCAACCATTACTAATTTGTTATTACGTTTTTACAACCCTAAATCCGGTAAAATATATCTTGATGATATGGATACTAGTGAATTAAGTTTGAACAACTTGAGAAGTCATATCAGTATTGTTTCCCAACAAGTTACTTTATTTAATACTAACATTGCAAATAATATTGCCTATCCAAATAGTAGCAATTTGGATGTTGAACGCGTAAAAGACGCCGCAATTAAAGCGCATGCTTGGGAGTTTATTGAAAAACTAGAACATGGGTTAGACGAGCAAATTGGTGAAAATGGTAATAAGCTTTCTGGCGGTCAAAGACAGCGTATAGCGATAGCTAGGGCTTTATACAAAGATTCTCCAATTGTTATTCTTGATGAAGCGACTTCTGCACTTGATACAGAGTCAGAAAGGCATATACAAGCCGCGTTAGAGTCGTTAAGTGTTAATAGGACATCTATAGTAATCGCTCATAGACTATCAACTATAGAAAAAGCAGATACCATCATTGTTTTAAACGAAGGAAAAATTCTCGAAAGCGGAAATCACTCTGAGTTAATTATTAAAAATGGTGCCTATGCTAAACTCCATCAAATGCAGTTTGCAGAACAAGAAAATAATCAATGAAAGAATACCATTTTATTGAAAAATTATGGTATCCAGCTCTACGTTACCGTTCATTGATTTACTATTTATTTTGGATGTTATCTTTTCCATTTTTATTGCTAGTAAAACTTAAATATTTTTTATATCGAAGTGGTTTACTAAAATCAAATGCTTTTAGTAAACCCGTAATAGTCGTTGGCAATTTATCTGTCGGAGGGACTGGTAAAACTCCGTTTATCGCTACTCTGGTTAGCTTGTTAAGTGCGCAAAATATTAAATGCGGCATAGTGAGTCGTGGTTATCAATCATCTGTAAGGAAGTGCCCTCATCAAGTGACTGACTCAGATACTTCATCCAGTGTTGGTGATGAATCTTTTATGCAATACTCTAAATTAAATATTCCCATTGTCATTGATGCGGATCGAAGTAATGCGGTTAAATATTTAATCGAACATAATGATATCGATATCGTTATCAGTGATGATGGGTTACAACATTATAAAATGCAGAGAGATTTAGAGGTTGTTTTAATGGATTCATCACGAGCTTTTGGTAACAAATTAGTGATGCCATTTGGTCCGTTAAGAGAACCTATTTCACGCTGTCAATCAATCGACTTAGTGATTAAAAATGGTAATTGCCCTGTTGGCTCAGAGATTGAAAATTTAGTGAGTGAACAGGTCGACATAGTACCTAATCAATTTGTTAATTTGAATACTAACCAGAAAATAGAACTAGACAAGCTTAGTAAGCATTCAGTTTTTGCCATTGCAGGAATAGGCAACCCTAATCGTTTTTACTCAACGTTAAAGAAAATAGTTAACATTTCAGAGACTAAAACTTTCAAAGATCACCATCAGTTTTGCAAGGTTGATTTTGAAAGTTTCAATTATTCAGAAGGTGAACTGGCTCCAGTAATCATGACTGAAAAAGACGCTGTTAAATGCAAATGTTTCGCAAAAAAAAATTGGTATTATTTAGAGGTGGATATGCCGTTTAATAAAAACCTCAATGATAATTTGTTATCAAGAATACAAAAAATAATTGAAAGGCAAAGTGATGAATAAAAAATTATTGGAGGTCATCATTTGCCCTCGATGTCATGGAAAGTTGGATTTAGATAAAGAGAAGTCTAACCTAATCTGTCGATTTGACCGGTTGAGTTATAAAATAAATGAAGGTCTTCCTGTACTCTTGATTGATCAAGCTCAATCATTAACTCAAGCACAAGTTAATGATGCATTATAATTATACAGCTTCAATTTAATTGATAATAAATGATAAAAAGCCAATTATGAAATTCCATGTGATCATACCCGCACGATATGAATCTTCTCGCTTACCAGCAAAACCTCTGGCAAAAATTAAAAATAAAGAAATGATTTTACATGTCTGTGAAAGGGCAAAAGCAAGTGGTGCAGTTTCGGTGAGTGTCGCTACCGATCATTTAGTGATTAAAAAAATTGTTGAAAATGCTGGTTTTGAAGCGATTATGACTAGGGTTGAACATGGATCTGGTAGTGATCGTATTTATGAAGCTTCTGAAAAGTTAGGTTTAGATGATGATGCCATTATTGTTAATGTACAAGGCGATGAGCCATTTATACCAATTAAAAACATACAACAGGTTGCGAGTATAGTCGCAAATACTGATGCAAAAATGTCAACTTTATGTTGTCCCATCAATGATGAGAGTGAAGTAAATAGCCAAAATACTGTTAAGGTTATTTTTGATAAAAATAATAAAGCCATTTATTTTTCTCGCTCTGTAATTCCGTTTGTACGAAATAAATCAATTAATTCAGATTTCAGTTCTAATAATTATTTTAGACATATAGGAATCTATGCTTACACTAAAGCATTTCTTAAACAATTTGTCCGTTGGCCAATGTCTAATTTAGAAAAATTAGAAAAACTGGAGCAACTTCGAGTGATAGAAAATGGTGCTGAAATCCATCTAAATGTTTTAAACTCAGCACCACCTGCGGGCATAGATACGCCTGAAGATTTAATAAGAGCCAACCAATTCATCGCTAATCAGACACTTTGAATAAAGCCTTTATCCTTAGTAAAACAAACAAAAATAAGATGTGAAAATAAAGCGAACCACTTCCAGAATTTGATGACTGTTCTTCTATTTCAGGAACCTTCGTTACTGAAATTACAGACGTTTTTGTTGCTACGTTATTAGAATTATCAGTGACCGTTAGGGTAATAGTTTTATCTCCTATTTTAGAAAAATTAACAGCTCCAGAGATAGTTGTTGATATATCTTCACCATTAAAGTCCCAGCTATAACTTACAATATTTCCATCACTATCGTTACTTCCACTTGCATCATAATTGCAATTTAAATCGGTGCAGGTAAAGGTGAAATCGGGAGTAGGGGAGTTGTTGTCTCCAACATTGATAAAAACAGCACTTGGTACGCCGGGTTGTTGGTTTTGGTTATATCCTCTAATGTATAGAATATGTTTACCGGTATCGAGTGAACTCGTATCAATAGAAATATTAAACACCTCTGTTTCCGAAGACAGAGAGCCATCATGCCCCGTAATTTCAGTTTTAACAGTTGCTTCAATCCAAATAGGCGAATCAATTGAGTACTCGGCTTTTGATATTGTCCGACTTGATTCAACTAATTTAGTATGATTTGTATTAAGCGTTACAATTAAGTTTATCGGTATTCCCTGAGAAATAGTAATACTATTTTCTGCATTGTTAAGAGAAATTGTTGAGACTTCGGGCCCTTTTGGTAATAGGTAAGGCATGGCGCTTGATTTTGCAGCGTAATATAACGCTTTTAAATTATCGAGCTTGATCTTGTTATGATAAGTCGAACAGTCCTGAAAAAATGAAGTTCCTAATTCAAAGGTTAATGCTGCAATACCTAACTCGCCATAACTTACATCATCACTGGTTCCATCTGTTGCATAAAGCCCCACACTTTGCTGTGGTGTATAGTTATTAAACCATGCTAGTTTATTGCCTAGCGCTACAAACCCACTATCATTTGGAGAAGCTCCCACTTTATGCCCATAAGGCCATAGAACTAACTCACTGTAACTATGAATATCTAAATGCATTCCTGGTGTTGTTTCAGGTGCTGGATCAGTTTCTAAATCACCTCTAGAATCTGGAAATATAGAGCGAATATAATTTGAAATCGCTTTTGTTTCAGGCTCCGACTCTGCTGAAATACCTCTATAAGTTTCGTCACATTCATTACCACTCGAACCACTACCATTAGTATAATTCCAGAAATATGAAAAATTTCGATTCAAATCAACGCCGATAGTACCCGTAGGACAATGATTATCATTAGTGTTTTTTCTTTGCAAAACAGCTGTTTCAGCAATCTTTCTTCCATCAGGATTCATATGAAATAAGATGTGAACTTCATGGTAATCAACTATCCAGCGAGTATCTGCATTAGAGCTATAGTCTTCTAAAAGTCGATGCGCAAATTCTAATGATAATGCCGCTGGTGCGTACTCTCTAGCATGCATGGAACTATGAATAAATAATTTGGGTTTATCCTCGGTAATAGTTTGGTTAGTAATCTTTAAAACCATCAAATCATAACCTGATTGACTATTTTCCTTTTTCCATGAGTCCCCAATGTCTATCCATTCAGAAAGAGTAGGGTAACTATTTGATAAATCTAAACCCTGTTGTAGTGTTTCTTCGACAGTCGCATAACATGGGAAACCAGAAATCCCTACGAATGCTTGTTTGCTTAAATTATCATGGTGCTTTAGAGCTGATTCACGATCACGAGTCTCTTTTCGTATTTTTTCTTGAAAATCACTAAATTTATTAGTCCAGTCGACTGCATGTTTAAATGATATATTTAAACTATTTAATTTGTTTTTATCTTTTAAACTAAGATCGGCTATCGCATAGAGTTGCTGATAGTCAATTTCTAATAAACTATGATGAAACGAAATTGCAAATTTTCGCATCTGTTCTTGATCTGAAAAAGTAACATAACTAAAGCTTAATTCTTTTGGATATTTAGCATTAGCTGATTGAATAACTAAAAGTAGAAATACTATTAGGCTTTTAGTAACAAAATTATTGTAAAAGTATTTGTTATTAAGACTCATCATACACTCTCTGCTTAATTTGGATTAAATGGTTTGTAGATATTATATCTGATAATTATCACCAAAATATGGCATTCTTATTAGCTCTATCTATACTTGCTGAAATTGTAGTTCAGGCTCAGAGTCTAGGGAAGTTGTAATAAATGTATATAAGGTACATTACATCAAACGAAAAAATATGGAGTTCACACCAATCCTTATTATGTCCGATACCTTTTAGTATTGGACATAATCTATTAAGTGTTTCATAATACATCAATTGCCTTTAATAAAGCCAACTAGTCTATGACATTGCCAAATCCAACACCTCTATACCCGACATATACTGAGTTAAAAGCTTTAGTAATTAATGACTATCCAAAACTTGCACTATTCTTTAAAGAAAATAGCACCTGGAACCTAATACATTGGAATTGGGGTAAGGCCTTTTTAGAATACACTGGAAGAAATAAATCTGAACATACTTATACAAGATTTAGAAATGAAATTGAGCGATTTTTGCTATGGTCGTTTGTAATCAAAGAAAAACCAATTGATGAGTACCGTAAATCCGATATTCTAGATTATGCAGATTTTTGTTGGCAACCACCAATTAATTGGATTGGTACGTCAAATTTAGACAGGTTTCTTTTTGATAATGGCCATTTTCAATCAAATAAATTATGGCGTCCTTATAAACTCCAAGCACCTAAATGCCAGAATAACAAAAATGTGGATAAAAAAAAGTATAGACCATCACAGCAAACCTTAGTTTCTAGCTTCACTGCAATTATTGCTTTTTACAAATATTTAATGGGTGAAGAGTATTGTTATGGAAATCCCGCACAAATTGCAAAAAAAGACTGCCGTCACTTCATAATTGATTCACAAGTAAAAGAAGCAAAACGTTTAACTGAAGTTCAATGGCAATTTGTATTAGATACCGCTATTCAAATGGCGGATGAAAACCCAATCTACGAACGCAATCTATTTGTTATTGCTAGTCTCAAAACACTTTTTTTACGAATATCTGAATTATCAGAGCGCGAAAATTGGTCACCCGTTATGGGACATTTTTGGCAAGATGAGGATGAAAATTGGTGGTTAAAGATTTTTGGTAAAGGTAGAAAGTTACGAGATACAACCGTTCCAAATGATTTTATGCCATTCTTAAAACGGTATCGACACGTCAGAAATCTTTCTAGCTATCCTTATGTAGGCGAAAACACCGTATTAGTTGAAAAAATCAGAGGTCAAGGTGGAATGACTTCGAGACATTTACGCAGATTAGTTCAAACAGTATTTGATTGCGCGTATATAAATATGCGTAAAACACAAAGTGAATCTAGAGCAATAAAGTTAAAGGAAGCATCAACTCATTGGTTACGACACACTGGCGCAAGCATGGAAATCGAACGTGGTCGAGCGCTGAAAGATCTATCTGAAGATTTAGGGCATGCTAGTATGGCAACCACAGATACAATTTATGTGCAAAGTGAAAATAAGAAAAGAGCAGAGAGCGGTAAAACTAGAAAGGTTAACTAAAAGAATAATCACTACCCTTCTTTAATTCACTCATTAAAGGTAATCATTTCTAAGAAATAATACGCAAAGTTCCGTCTTCTAATAGTACGTCAAAATCAAAATCATCAGTTAAGCTTTCGGTACTAAGTGGTCGTAATATTTTGAGTTCTTTTGAACACTTATTTTTATTACTATCAGTTTTGATCTCTATTTTATTATGCGCAATTTCAATTAATGTTTTTACTTTAATCAAATCATTTTTATTCTTAATTTGTAGACTACCTAAATCTATATACGTTAATTTTGATTGACAATTGATCGTACGGCCATTTGCTATATCGTAACTTGATTGATTAAATGATACACACAAGTTCTTTAACCCATCTATTACTTTTTGTTTAACAACAGAAGCGTTAAGAATTATATATGTACCATCGTATAATGTATAGAACTGTGAATCAGCATTAGTTTCTCGGCGAAGTTTGATCGATATTTGAGAAATAAAATCTTTAGCTTCAAGCTCACCATAGGTTTTAATGATATCATCGTAATTAACGAATTCGATAATAGCAACTAAGCCATAATTTTTAATATGACTAGTCTGTATAGTATCTTCTTTAAATAATTTATCCGTTTGTATGAGCGATAAATTTTGTTTATTTTTATCCCGGCTTTCTAATACGAAGTCAAATCTATAGAAACCTGTTGATATGTCTCGATATCGTTCGACATTAACTTTTTTTGTTGTAACTTCTAACTCATTACTTAATCTAGCAATCGTTCGATCTCTATCTGAAATAGAGTAAATTAATGAGTCATTATCAATACGGATTTCTTTTATCCTTAATTTTTCTAATGACTGTTTTTTTATTTCGGAAGCTAGATGCTTCTTGTATTTTTGAGAAATTAAAATTAGGATTATTAGGAAAATTAAAGATAGCAACGCTATAACTAAAAATATAAATTGCTTACTCATAAAAAAATCAGAGTTTATTCTTATAGGTAAATATATTGAGTTTGAAGACCAAGATTCACCTGAAACTCTCGATTGAATTTCAATTTCATAAGAGCCTGTTGTGAGGCCAGCTATAAATAATTTTCTATTACTGCCTAGATTAACCCATTTATTATCAAACCCCTTTATTCGATAACGAAACCTTGACACACCAAATTTAAGATTAGTCATGGCTGTTACCCAAATTTCAATTGCATCACCATATTCAATTACTTTAGTTGGGATTTTATTTTTAGTATTCAAAATGAAAGAACCTAAAACTTCTGTACCTAATTTTATTTTTACGAACCTTAAATTTGTCTTTTTAATTAACTTTTTTGTATTTGAATCAACAATTGATGTAATGCCATTAATACTAGAAAAGTAGATCCGATTATTTTCATCAACAAAACTTCCGCCAAGATTGAATTCATCACTAGATAGTCCATCGGCGCTTCTGAATAGATCCATTTTTAAAACATTCTTATCGAATTTTACTACCCCTCTATTTGTGCTTATCCATGTACCAAAATTATCATCTTGTTGTATACCGTAAATTACATTACTTGGTAACCCCTCATGAGTAGTAATTCTCTCAAAGTGATAACTCTTACCATGCAAAGATTCTATTTCGATCACTAGGTTTAAGCCGTCAGCAGTTCCTATCCAAACGAACCCTTGATTATCAATATAGATTGTTTGTACCCCATTGCTTGATAAACTATTAGGCAATGTTGCGTCATAAATAAAATGTTGCCAACTATCTTCCTTTCGATTATAAAGTAGAATACCTGCATCACCGCCAATCCAATAATTTCCATCTCTATCTTCAACCATGCTGTTGAGTGAATTAGTTTTTTCCCTATAGCTGTATGGTAATTTTTCTCTCCAACTCTCAAACTCTAATGTTTTAGTTGATTGATTCTTTATTGCACTGATTTTAATTGAACCCTTCTGTTTATATAATCCAGTTTCACCAAGTAGCCACATAGAACCAGAGTTATCTTCAAAAAATTTAGAAACGTTAACCGACTCTTTAATTTCATGACCATCAATATTAATGATTATTTTACTCACTTGTTCCGTTTCTAAATCAAGCAACATTACTTCACTAAAAGTCGAAATCCATAGTTGATTATTTTTATCTATTTTTAAACTGAATACATATTTATCATATGAAATTCCCTGTTCTTCAAGTGGTTTGCTGATCGTCCCGGTCATCAAATTATATTTAAGCAAACCGCCTCCATAAGAGGCAAGCCATAAATTTTCATATTGATCTTTTTCAATTCCATGAATAGTATTATTTGAATCTATATTTAAGGCATCTTGTTGAGTAAACAAATGTTCAAATCGTCGTTGATTTGGATTCAACAAATTAACACCTCTTCCATAAGTTCCAAGCCAGACTAATCCTTCTGAATCTATATAAGATGAAATAATGTCAGATGCTGAAAGCTGTTTTTTCCCTAGACCAGCTTGAGTGTGGGAAGTGAACTTGTGAGTTCGCCTATTAAAAACACTAACTCCACCGGTTGTTGAAACCCAAATCGAATTATTAGAATCAAACACCAGATCCTGTACATAGTCCGATGCAATGGACTGACCATTTTTAGAATTTTTATCGAAGGAACTAACATTACCATTTTTGAGATTGTATAGAAATAACCCTGTAGTCGTTGCAATCCATAATTCATTATTGTCGATTAAAATTTTATTTATTTCTTTGTACCTAATAAAAGAAAGCACTTTTGAATCACAAAGATTGGTTACCAAATGGTTTATTTTGTTTATTCTGAAAATACAGTTTTTAGTAGCAACAAAAACAGCTTCAACGCTAGATGTCAATACTTTAATGACTTTATTTGACTCACCTTTATCTAACAACTGTATGATTTTAAAAGGCATATTTGGATCTGAATCTTTTTCCCGAAAGAATAATCCATTATTAGTAGCAACCCAAACACCACTATCTTCCAAATATAATAGATCCCTAACTGTGCCAATTAATTCAGGATAACGGATTGAGTAATTAATAAATTTTTCGGTAGCAAAATCTAGGTAACTTAAACCTGCAATAGTACCAATCCATAGGCCTTTTTTTGGAACAACGGCTAAAGATATAACCCAGTTTTCATGTAAAGATGATGGACGCTTATGATCATGTTGATAAATTAAAAAATCATAGCCATCAAATCGATTCAAACCATCTTCAGTTCCAATCCAAATAAACCCATTACTATCTTGGGTAATTTCATTAACAACACTTTGTGAAAGTCCTTCATCAAGAGATATTTTTTGAATGTCAAAAGCTTTTGTATAACGATAATCTAACTTGTTTGCTTTAACAGTTTGAAAAGAAAAAAAGAGACAAAGAAATAGACTTAATATGTATAGGGACTGAGTAAATTTAAGTGAATTAAAATTTAACATTATTAACCGGAATACCTCCAAGTTTTCTCAATAGCCAATCTATTGATCCTATAAAAATAGTATGCTTTCCTATGAAATTAATTTTCAATTTACAGGCAAATTTGACAATGATAAATAAAGAAATCCCAGTTTGAAGTGTGATGTTCGATAATCACAACATATTTTCTTTCATCTGGAGGGCTACCAACTATTTCCCAACCAAGAAGAAAAATATAGCTTTACCCAACAAGCTCAAAATTAAGACTTGCCAACGTTATGCAATTCTATATTACAATCATCATCTTCATCACTATTGCCCTTTGCACTATCATTTCGTTCAAGGTCGATGTTTTTTAAATATTCCTCATCGATGTCACCAGTAATGTATTTCCCATCAAATACAGATGTATCAAAATTTGTTATCTCAGGATTACCCTCTTTACATGTTTCAATCAAATCATCTAAATCTTGATAAATCATGCGATCAGCACCGATTAACTCGCCTACTTCTTTTTCAGTTCGACCGTGGGCAATCAGTTCGCTGACTGATGGCATATCAATACCATAAACATTTGGGTAGCGCACTGGTGGAGCTGCTGAAGCAAAGTAAACTTTATTTGCGCCAGCATCTCTTGCCATTTCTACTATTTGACTGCTAGTAGTCCCGCGAACAATTGAGTCATCGACTAGTAGAACGTTCTTACCTTTAAACTCTAGTTTAATGGCATTTAGTTTTTGTCTGACTGACTTCTTTCTAACTTCTTGTCCAGGCATAATAAACGTGCGACCAATATAACGGTTTTTAACAAAACCGTGTCTTAATTTAAGTTTAAGGTTTTGAGCTAATTCCATTGCGCTAGTCGTCGAAGTATCCGGGATCGGTATTACTACATCGATATCATGATCGATCCATTCCTTTCTAATTTTATCAGCTAGCTTTTCTCCCATTCGTAAACGAGAGCGATAAACTGAAATATTATCCATAAATGAGTCAGGGCGCGCTAAATAAACGTGCTCAAAAATACAGGGGGCTGTTTTATTAAGTTTTACACATTGTTTAGAGTGAAGAACACCGCAATTATCGACATATATAGCTTCACCTGGCATTAAATCTCGCATTTTTTTAAACCCTAAAGCATCAAGCGCGACACTCTCCGAGGCCACCATATATTCGACTTGCCCGTCGGTTTCTTTTCTTCCTAGTACAGCAGGACGAATACCATGTGGATCTCTGAACGCTAGCATGCCATGACCCGTTATTAATACAACCGCAGAATAGGCTCCTTTACAGCGTTTATACACGTTATCCATCGCAGTAAAAATAACGTCTTCATTTAAGTCTGTAGTTGAAGCTTTTTGAAGTTCACTGGCGAATATATTGAGCAGTATTTCTGAATCTGAATTGGTATTAATATGCCTTTTATCGCTTTTTGAAAGTATTTTTTTTAACTCATTCTTGTTAGTTAAATTACCATTATGAGCTAAAACAATACCGTAAGGTGAATTAACATACAGAGGTTGAGCTTCGGCTGAACTAGAGCATCCAGCGGTTGGGTAACGGACATGCCCTACTCCAATATTGCCTTCTAAACGTTGCATATGTCTAGTGTGGAAAACATCTTTTACTAATCCATTAGCCTTACGCAAAAATATTTTTCCGTCATTTAACGTTACTATGCCTGCAGCATCTTGTCCTCGATGTTGCAAAACTGTCAAAACATCGTAAATTCTTTGATTTACAGGGGAATGACTATAAATACCAACAATGCCACACATAGAGCTTGAACCTTTATAAGATAATTAGTCGTTTTTTAGGGGTAATTTACTAGTTAATTCAGGTAAAACAGTATCAACTTTTTCATAAAACCAATTGCCCAATACTTCGATATGGGGAACTAATTGGGATTGCTTCCACCAATCATCTTCATTAACCAAAGTAAATTCTCGTAAAAGAATAATGACAACAGAGGCTAAAAGTACACCTCGAAGAGCGCCAAAAACCATTCCCATAATCCGATCCATGCCACTTAAACCGGTTTTTTCGATCAATTGGCTTAAAATGTAATTAATTAGCCCCATCACGACAAGTGTGATGAGAAATAATGAAACCCATGCAACAGAATAACGTAAACTGGGAGTGTCAATATAGGAGGTTAAAAGAGATGAAAATTCACGATAAAAGCCTTTTGCGATAAAAAAGGCGAGTATCCAACCAGCTAGTGCAAGAGCTTCTCTGGTAAAGCCCCTTAATAAACTGATCGAGGCCGAAAGCCCAATCACAATTACAATTGCCCAATCAATCCACTGCATTAACTTGACTCCACCCTTCTATGCCAATTAAAGACGATAGACATTATTTTAGCTCGAGATAAAATACGATTTTAGCAAATTCGGATCTTTGATGGAATCTTTTTAATCTACGATTTCTATGAGTTCATAAAATAAGGGTTTGATAGCCATCAATAGCATTTAGTGTTTTATAGGATTAAAAACTTTTAGCATACCTTTAGTCCCTGAAACTTTATCGATATCCAAAATATCAGCCGTTGCATTTATCTTCTTAATAAATGGGCCTACGAAAACTCGATAAACGATATTTTTATCAATTGCTACCCTGCTTTTATATGCTTTGTGCCCATTGACTTTAAGTTTGTTAACCAATTTTACTGCATTATATTGTTTAGAAAAGCTAGCGACTTGAATGATCCATGCGCCTGTATCTATCGCTTTATCACTCTCATTATCTATATTTTGCAAGTTTTCATCATTACTTTTAACTGGTTGTTCTTTAATTATAGGTTCATCTACTTTTTCATCTATCTGCAAGCGAGCTTTCTCAGCCTTCTTCTGAATATTTTTCGCAACTATGTCTTCTTCCGCTAATAATTCATCAATCTTAAATGTGTCCATTTTATAATCAGTAATTACTCTAGGTTTTTTAGGGATCTTACTTTCAAAAATACCATTACTCGTTTTTTCTTTTAAAATGGAAGGTAAAAATATAACACCTAGCGCAACCAAAACAATGGCTCCTACAATTCTTTGTTTTAAGCTATTTTCCATTATTCATACCTAAATCATAATGCTGAATCGTTAATTTGAAATTCTTTTTCTAGTTTGAGAAATTCTGATACTGTAATAAATGAACCCATAATATATAAATGATCGTCACTACTCATTATTTCATTAGCATACTCGCAAGCTAAACTCATATGACTAAATGTTTTATGCTTTGATGTTATATTAGACCTATCATTTTGATCAAAGGTTAAAAAGCGTTTCAAATCAGTTGCTAAAGTAGCCCTTTTTGAGGGTAAATCAACAAATAACCAAACATCAATACTCTTATCAAGGATCTGAAGATATTCCTTAACTGCTTTGTCAGACATTAAGCCACAAATAGCAATTCTACAACCATTACAACTCAAAGACTCTATTTGATTTAACAAATTTGATGCTGCTTGTGGATTATGTGCAACATCAATAATAACTTGAGGCATATTTTGAATTTTTTGAAACCTACCAGTAAGACATATATTTTTTAAAATATTTTTTAAATCAATATGTTGCGATAGGTTTCTAAACAAGTATGTAAAGCAAGTTAATGCTAATTCGATGTTTTGCCTTTTTAATTGATAGGGATTTACTTGAGTATCCGATAGGTGCTCAAGCAAAGGTATGGCATTTAATTCATTATCTATAGTTAATCGAAACGATAGTTCTAAATCACTAATAGATTTTTTTAGTAATTCAAATGTTTTGACGTCGCCAACAAGGTTTAACGAGGTTGCTCTAAAGATACCAGACTTTTCCACAGAAATCTCTTCTAAGGTATCACCTAACCAATCTGTGTGGTCTTTTGCAATAGTCGTAATGATTGCAACGTTAGGGTTAATAATATTGACTGCGTCTAAACGTCCTCCTAAACCCACTTCTAGTACAATTAGGTCTAGTTTTTGGGTTGAAAATATTTGGAGTGCCGCCAGTGTGGTAAATTCGAAGAATGTTAATGGGACTTCACCTCTCCATTTTTCGATTTGACGAAAAGCCTCATTGAGCGCTTTATCGCTTACATTAGCTCCATTAATTCGGATCCTTTCGTTGAACATCATTAAATGAGGAGATGTGTAACAGCCAACTTTTAACTTTGATTGAAGTGCTAAAGACTCTAAAGTTGCTACACACGAACCTTTGCCGTTGGTACCTCCTACAATAACCACTTTAGCGTTTGGTTTTAATAGCCCAAGAGAGCCTGCAATATCTTTGATGCGACTCAAGCCCAATTCTATTTCTTTAGGGTGAAAGCACTCTATTTTTACTAGCCAATCGTTCAACTCAATAGCTTCTAGCTGACTAGCATCATTAGGTTTGACTCTTTGATTATTGCTCATTGATAAAATGCTTTTCGTAAAAACAACAAAAGCGCTAAAATTAAGCGCTCTTGTTTAGATGAACTTATTAGAATAAACTCTTGCTATTTTGCCTTATAAATTCACGACTATTTTCTGTTGAACTGGAATAGTTACCATATTAGCTGATTTTTGAAAATCTTCTAATTCATTAAAGTTTAAGTAACGGTAAATTTCATCGCTCATCGTATCCAAATCTGCAGCATAGGACATATATTCCTCGACAGTCGGTAGTTTACCAACAATAGCGGCAACTGCCGCAAGTTCAGCGGAAGCCAAATAAACGTTAGCACCATTACCCAAACGGTTAGGGAAGTTTCTAGTGGAGGTTGACACAACCGTTGAGTTAGCCGCAACACGAGCTTGATTTCCCATGCACAAAGAACAACCAGGCATTTCAGTACGTGCTCCTGCGGTTGCAAAAATATTATAGTAACCTTCTTGCATTAATTGATGTTCGTCCATTTTGGTTGGTGGAGCAATCCAAAGTCGAGTGGGTATTGCATCCGTTTTTTCTAACAATTTACCCGCAGCTCGGTAATGACCAATATTTGTCATACAACTACCAATAAAGACTTCATCAATTTTAACCCCCTGAACATCAGATAAAAGCTTCACATCATCAGGATCGTTCGGGCAGGCTAAAATGGGTTCTTTGATATCATTTAAGTTAATTTCGATGATTTCTGCATATTCTGCATCCGCATCGGCCTTTAATAACTGTGGATCTTTCAGCCACTCTTGCATTTTTTCAATTCGCCGACTAATCGTTCTAGCATCTCCGTAGCCTTCTTTAATCATCCATTTAAGCATAACGACATTGGAATTTAAATATTCAATAATTGGCGCTTTATCTAATTGAATGGAACACCCCGCAGCACTTCTTTCTGCAGCCGCATCAGAAAGTTCAAATGCTTGCTCAACTTTTAGATCGGGTAAACCTTCAATCTCTAAAATTCTTCCTGAGAATATATTCTTCTTGCCTTCTTTTTCGACAGTTAATAAACCTTTTTGAATTGCGACATAAGGTATCGCATTAACCAGATCTCTCAATGTTACACCAGCTTGCATTTCACCGGAAAACCGAACCAGTACAGACTCTGGCATGTCTAAAGGCATGACACCTGTTGCGGCTGCAAATGCAACTAAACCTGACCCAGCAGGAAATGAGATACCAATAGGGAAACGAGTATGTGAATCACCACCAGTCCCAACAGTATCGGGTAATAACATTCTATTTAACCAACTGTGAATTATGCCGTCACCAGGTCTAAGCGAAACACCACCTCTATTCATAATAAAATCAGGCAAAGTATGTTGAGTATCAATATCGATTGGCTTTGGATAAGCCGCTGTATGACAAAAAGATTGCATGGTTAAATCAGCAGAAAATCCTAAACAAGCAAGATCTTTTAGTTCATCTCGAGTCATTGGTCCGGTTGTATCTTGAGAACCAACGGTCGTCATCTTTGGTTCACAATATTGATGAGCTCTCACCCCATCTAAACCGCAAGCTTTACCCACCATTTTTTGCGCTAAGGTAAAGCCTTTATCAGAAGCGACAACCGGCGCGGGCTGTCTAAATAATTCACTCGCTGTCAACCCAAGAAACTCACGTGCTCTAGCGGTTAATCCTCTACCAATAATAAGAGGAATTCGTCCACCCGCTTGCACTTCATCCAAAAGCACATCTGTTTTTAGAGAAAATTCAGCTAGGACTTTTCCATCTTTTTCAATTTTTCCTTGGTAAGGGTAAATATCAATGACGTCACCCATTTCTAACTTAGAAACATCAACTTCTATGGGTAAAGCGCCAGCATCTTCCATTGTATTAAAAAAGATTGGTGCTATTTTTCCACCAAGACAAAATCCACCATCACGCTTGTTAGGAATATTTGGAATATCATCCCCCATAAACCATAAAACAGAGTTAGTGGCTGATTTTCTTGATGAGCCGGTACCAACAACATCACCAACATAGGCAACGGGGTGCCCTTTTTCTTTAAGTTTTTCAATAACTTCGAGAGGGTTACCGTCTAATCCTTCTTTGGGGTTTTTTAACATGGCTAATGCATGTAATGGGATATCGGGTCTTGACCACGCATCTTGAGCAGGTGATAAATCATCTGTATTGGTTTCACCTGGTACCATAAAAACAGTCAATGTGATTTTTTCTTCTAGTGCATCTCTGTTTGTAAACCATTCAGCATCAGCCCAACTTTGTATAATCGATTTTGCGACCTTATTTCCTGCTTTATATTTATCAGCAACATCATGAAAAGCATCAAACATTAAAAGTGTCTTTTTAAGTTGTGTTCCGGCTAGCTCAGCTAACTCTTTATCATCTAACAAGCCAACTAATGTTTCAATATTATAACCACCGAGCATAGTACCTAATAATTCAATAGCTAAATTTTTATCTATAATTGGACTTGTCGTTTCGCCTTTCGCAATAGCTGAAAGAAAACCGGCTTTAACGTAAGCGGCTTGATCAACGCCTGCTGGAACACGATTAGTGACTAAATCGAGCAAAAAACTTTCTTCACCAATGGGTGGTTTTTTAAGTAATTCTACCATGTCAGTCATTTGTTCTGCTGAGATAGGTTGTGGAACAATTCCTTGCTCTGCTCTTTCGTTCACATGATTTCTATAGGCTTGTAACACGTTAGAGATCCTCTCTTAATAAGGTGGATTTTAAAGTAACTTAATTGAAGTAACTTAATATAATCAATTTGTAGTGATAATTCGCGCGATTATACATTCTATCGCATACACATTAAATCAGTTCTTAAAATGTTTTTTCTTATGTCTAATATAGCTTATATTTATTGCGTTTAAAGGCTTTAATCGACAATCTGTTTAACCCTTAATGGTTTTTAATAACCATCTGAAAATAACACCAACTGAACACCTTGCATTGTCCAAGGCGCTCTTCCACCAGTTGGAATTGGCATTTGTTCGTATTTAAGAGAGCCATCGCTATTTGTTTCGTTATTTAAACAATAAATCATTTTATCGACAAACTCACTAGCAGAAACTTGAGTTTTCCAGCTTCTGTATCCCTCAGGCCAGTTTAATGTCATTTCACGTGGACGAGTTCCACCCCATCCCGGAATGGTGCCAAGGTTTTCAAAACGCTCACCGAGTTCAGAACAACCAGCTTCAACCATTAAAAAATCAAGCCTAGAAAGAATGGATGTTGCAACTCGACTATTCCAACAAACCATTGGGGTTCTTCCTTTTTTCCTGTTTAGCCAATGGGTTGAAAAAGATGCAATCAATGACCAACCACTGTTCATTTTAGCCGTCGAATTTGTATCTTTATTAATTGCAGATTTCATTACCGCATATATATTTTCCCAAGTGGCTTCTTTTTGCGGTACTCCTGACTGCAAAAATATTTCTTCCGCCATTTTTACTGCAAGCTCCTTATCATCATCATTCCACTCTAGACCATCATCAATGCCTTTTGCCAATAGAGCAGCTCGATACATTAAAGCATCCGCTGAATGGGAGACTTGCATCAAGCCATTTCTGGGTTTTGGCCAAAAGAAAGCCTCTAACCGATCATGCCAACTACTAACGGATTCAGCCACTCTTTCGCGTTGATACATGGGAGTAAAAGGATCTTCATCAATCCAAGCGACTAATGCACTTGCATAATCTTCATCTGTAGAGTCTTCTGATGGAATGACTGGCGGGTAAATATCTTCGCCAATAACTTCAATTCCAGCATCATCAATAATAATTGGATCGCTACTGGGTGACTCTATATCCGCTTGAATTCTGGCTTCAGCGTAAGCCGTAAACATATCTTGCTCTAAAAATGTTAAAGAATCCCAATAATCGAGTGCTTGATCGGTCAACCTGACACCATAAGCCTCGCTTTCAATCGCTAATTTTGTTCGCCTGATCACATCAGGATTCATTAAAAAGAATGCTCTACCAATCTGAGATTGATCTCTAAATGACCAAGGAACCATTAAACGAGCCGCTACTTCGACCGTAAATCGATTACCACCTTTTAATATCTCATATAGTTTGTCTTCACTTTGACCGCTTGGCATTTTACCTTTTCGCCATTCATCATGCTCTCCGAATCGCTTAAACCAAACCTTCCAAGCGCCTATAAATAAAGCTTTAGGGACTTGATAATGATCTGCTTGAGGAAATATCATTTTTTTCATTTGATAGCCTTTAAATTGGAGTTCGTTTAATATTTTTGTCTAGAACAATTATTATCACCAATACTAATGAAATTTTGTTGAAAATCAAAGGTTTTAAAAAGAAAGTTAATTGAATAATTGATTCAGGTCATAATGCCGTAATAGAGAAAGTATAGTCGATTTTTAGAATACAAAATTAATATTAATAGACAATATTTAAACTGTAACCGCATAGATAAATAGCCATTTTTAATAGAGAGGAAATTTATGATGAAAATCACGCTTTGTTAAAATGACTTAGCGATGCCAATTACCGATTCAATAAGGTAAAATGCTCGCAATCTCAATTTTAATTAATAAAGGAATTTCCATGGAATTATCTGCACTGACGGCTATCTCTTCAGCGGACGGACGCTATGGTAGCAAAACAAAAGAATTACGTGCCATATTTAGTGAATTTGGTTTAATTAAGTATCGTGTTACTGTAGAGGTGCGTTGGTTACAAGCTTTAGCGAACTGTAATTTAATCAATGAAGTTCCTGCGTTTAGCGATTCGACAAGAAATGACTTAGATAAGATAGTTACTGCTTTTAGTTTAGAGGATGCACAACGTGTTAAGAATATCGAAAGCACGACTAATCACGATGTTAAAGCGGTTGAATATTTTCTAAAAGAAAAAACATCAAACAATCAAGAGATCTGCGCAGTCAGTGAATTTATTCACTTTGCTTGCACATCAGAAGACATTAACAACCTCTCTTATGCACTCATGTTAAAAGATGCTTCTCTAATTATTAATGAATACCAAGGACAAGTGGTTAATTCAATTGCAGATTTGGCAAATGAGTTTGCTGAAATTCCTATGATGTCAAGAACTCATGGTCAACCCGCATCACCCACAACATTAGGGAAAGAGATGGCTAATGTTGTTGCGAGATTGCAACGTCAACAAGCACAATTTGGACGAGTTCAATTAATGGGCAAGATGAATGGTGCCGTTGGAAATTATAATGCTCATTATTCGGCTTATCCTGAAGTTGACTGGCCTGCTTTTGCACAACTATTTATTGAAGATTTAGGTTTAACTTGGAATCCTTATACAACTCAAATTGAACCACATGATTACATTGCAGAATACTTTGATGTGATCAGTCGATTCAATGTGATTTTAATGGACTTTGATAGAGATCTTTGGGGGTATATCGCCTTGGGTCATTTTAAACAAAAAACTATCGCTGGGGAAATTGGTTCTTCAACCATGCCACATAAAGTTAATCCAATTGATTTTGAAAACTCTGAAGGTAACATTGGTATAGCTAATGCACTTTTCACCCATCTAGGGCAAAAACTGCCTGTTTCTCGTTGGCAACGTGATTTAAGTGACTCAACGGCCTTAAGAACACTAGGATTAGGCGTTGCCCATTCGTTGATTGCTTATCAATCTACATTAAAAGGGATCACAAAGTTAGAAGTAAATGAACATTCTTTATCATCAGAGCTTGATCAAAATTGGGAAGTGCTAGCTGAACCTATTCAAACCGTTATGCGCCGATATGGTATTGAAAAACCTTATGAAAAATTGAAGGAACTAACTAGGGGTAAAAGAGTTAATCAAGAAGGAATGAAAGCTTTCGTAGATAGTCTTGAACTACCTGAAGAAGTTAAAACATCTCTTAAAACATTAACACCTTCCAGCTATATCGGAAATGCTATTCAACAAGCTAAAAACATTTAAATAGGCATAAAAAAACCGAGATAGCGATGCTAACTCGGTTTAATTAAAACTTTACTATTAGATTAGACTAGATTAATTCTAGCACTTGTTTTTTTAGTTCAGTTAACCATGCCTCGCTCTCACTAACGTCTTCCTTTACACTTTCTTTTTCATTATTGGATACTTGTGGTTTCTTACTATCAATGACAACTGCATTTGCTAAAAATTCAATTGAAGCTAGTTTTTCACCTTTACCCAAAGATTTTGTAGATTGAGAATAAAATGCCTTCTCAATTCCAGTTAAATAATGGGTTAATTTTTCACCTAATTCGATTGATAGTTCAGTCGCAAGCTTATCCATAATTTTTATATCACTAGGCAAGTCGGCTTCTACAAGCTCTTGTAAAAACATTCCTTTTTGAAATTCATGAGTTATCGTTCCTTTAAAGTTACCTTCTTTACTTAAATTACTGGTGATTAATACCTTTTGAGTCACTGGAGAAATTATTTTGTAATCTAATTCAACAACTGCTAATTTTCTAATATGTTCAAGAGAAAGAATTACATCTTCCATTACAGGGGTTTCTAAATATCTTACAGGTGCTTCTCCTTTGATTCTTTTTTTCCACTTGGTATATTCCTTAGTTTCAACCTTATTAATGCCTGTCTGAACATTTTGGCTACGTCTTGCTTGGCTTTTATTTGTTTCAATTACAGCTTGTAAAACTTCACCATTAATTTGATAGTGTGGCCCAGAATAGTTTTGAGAGTCAACCTTACTAATATCAGTAACAACTAAGATCTCATCTTTTAAACCACTAAACAAAATCTTTTCTAACTTACTTGCCATTCTCCTACCAACCGAGGCTACAACAGAATTGGCTGATGCCACTTCACTAAAAGGGCTAATTGCTAGTTTTGTTGTAGAGCGAGAAATAATTTTATCAATACCTTTTAATAAAGATTCATTTAATGTCGGATAACTATTATCAAACTCTTTAATAACCTGCAATAAAGCATAATTTTTTCCAAAGTTATTCTTTTCTTTAAGAGTTTCCTTTTTTAATAAATCGAGAAAGGTTTTTTCTTGAATAAAACCTTTATTACTGGTTTGTAGTTTTTCTTGGATATCTCTTCCGCGTAAAAATTCATTGTAAGCAAGATAGAAATCACCTTTTTTATAAGCCTCTTGAGCATTGCCTGCGAAATAATTTGCTAGAAGCAAAATACTGCGCCCCATTTTTTTCTTGATCTGTAACATGATCGGCTTATCAGCTATATCTAATAATGCACTATAGGCAACTTCTGGTTTGGCATTTTGTAATGCTTCATTAAACTTTTGTTCAAACAAAGCAGCTTCGGCTTGTGCAAGCAGAAACTCAAACTGTATATTACCCGTATCAATTAATAAACCGGTATTAGCTTTTTCAATGGCGGTATTAAACATGCGTTTTTCAAAAGCAGCACGTCCATCCTTAGAAAGAGTTTCTAAACTATTTTTTCGAACATCATTATAATGTGTTGTTTCTTTTTCATCTTTCCCTGCTAATATAGAAGATTTTTCTAGAAACTTCAGATTGAGTTCAAGCTTACTTTCATTATTTTTAGCTAACTGATTTGCTTTTATAATAGCCGAGTTCGTGAGAGATAATTGATCATTTATTTCTTGTTTTGCATTTAAAAATGCACTTTGATCCCAATTTTTCATAGGATTCAAAGTTTTTAAAATTTGATTCAAAGTTTGACGTGCAACGAGATCATATTCTGTTTTTTTTGAAAGTTGAAGTTCCATTTTACTACGATAAGAAGCCACTAAACGACTAACTATTTGGGACTGAACAACGATGGCTTCTTTTTTACTAGAGCCAGAACTTTCTGCTATTGTTTGACCAATTGCTTTATAAAGTTTTTCTAGGGTACCATTATTTTCAGCCCGAGATATGTCGGCTGTTGATATTGTGGCTTTTTTTGCACCACCACACGCTAATAGTAAAGCAATAAAAATGACTGATGTAATGTTAAATAAAAACCCATTCATAACTTTCTCGCTGTTGTAATAATTGTTTATTCTGAAGTTGAATTGTTTACCAATTCATTATTTTATTATGTGCTATTTGCTACAAAATTTATTTATACAAGATCTATTTAAATATCAACAGTTTCACTTGTGATTGGATTGTCTTCATTTTCTGTATTATCGTTTTCTAAACTACTTTCGTTGTTACTACTAGGCTCGATAACCGAACTACTTTCAAGAACACTACCATCGTCATTTATCGAGCCACCTTCTAACGGTATACTGATGTCTTCAGTTTGTAACGGTTTAGAATTTTCTGTAGGGGTATCTACAATGTTCCGAATTTTTACATCATAACCAGCTAAGCGACTATCGGTTGGTTTATAAGTTTTTAATGCATCGTGCCACTTAATAGCTTCAACTTTCAAACTATTTGAAACAGACACATCAAGATTTTGAATAATAGTGTCGCCAATTTTTTTAACGCCAGCAAGTGCTTCTTCATCCTTAGCATCAATTTTCAATACCGCTTTATATCGATCTAACGAATTATTACCATAAGGTGTTACTAGATTTCCTTCATCAAATAATTGTTGAGCAATTTGTAAGTTGCTATTAAGCTGCATTCTTATTAAAGGATTTGCTCTTTTCTTTTGTCTAGTATCTTCGGCTAACCGTTCATTTTCAGCTAAAGTGGCAAGTCTTTTTCTCTCTAGCTCTCTTGCAACAAATATTTTTTTTGCTTTTGTAACTCGACCATCCAAATTTGGTAAGTTAATTTTTTCATTGGCTGGCTTTGGAATAGTCTTTAAGCTAGTCACATAACGTCTAGCTTTACTAAATTCTTTTTTCTTAATTGCTTGTTCTAACAGTACCAAATATTTTTTTGTGACTGAGCGTAATCCATCTAAAGCCTGAACATTTTCAGGTTCAATTTTTAATGCTGACTTATAATAAAAAATGGAGTTATTCTTTTCTGGCGCACCTAACCGACCCTTATTAAAGGAATCTAAACCTTTATTTAAATAGGTATTAAGATTTCTTGCATCTTCTTTTCTTTTCGCAAGGTCAGCATCATATGTAGTTTTTATAGCAATAACCTTCTTTTTAGTAGATTGCAAGTTAGGGTTATCTCGATCGGCAATTTCAACTAGTTTTACCCAATCATTTGCGGCATTAAATTTTGAAGCATTCGCAGTAGCCACAGCCTCATCAAGCGCAATTTCAATAATTTTCCCACGTGTGACAGTCACATTCTGATTCGTAGGTTCTAATGATTTTGCTATGGTTAAATTATCAAGCGCTTGTTCAATATCTTTTAATTCATGCGGGGTATATTGTGCCAAAGTCTCTGCGCGTTGAATCAGTTGCGCCACCCTATCGGTAGGTTCTAGACTACTTTCTCGAGTATTCGAATCCTCTTGCTCTACCTTTTCAGTTAGTTCTTCTGCTGGCTTTCCTGATTCCGTAATAGGCTTATTATCATTTTTAACCAAGTTTCGTTTTTTAGTTTCACTACGTCTTATAGGTTTGGGAATACTTTGAGTCAAGTTTAAACCAGACATTTCTTGAAATTCTGGCAACCATTTATTTTGAAAAATAAAACCTGTAGCACCAGTTGAAATTAGTATAACAATCGTAATGATTAAGCCAACTTTACTTTTAGTTTCTGGTGCAACATTAATTCTCCGATCGACATTAAACTCATCGCTCAGCTCATAATCTTCATCATCAAAGTCATCACGTCTCAATGGTTGTTCTATCACTTTAGACACAACTGTTTTCGCGATACCGTCTGAAACTTTAAAAATACTTTCAGTAGCACCTGGATGATTTCCCGTTACAATAAACTCTTTTAAAGCATCAGCCAGTTCATTTCCAGTTTGGAACCTGGCATTAGGATTTTTATCTAATAATAAATTGATAATCCATTGAAGATGATTCAATCGTGCTGGTAATTGAGGTACCGATTTAGTCACATGTTTTATACATATACTAACTGAATCTTCACCTGTGAAAGGAACACTGCCGGTCATCATTTCAAATAAAATAATTCCTAAACTATATAAGTCTGAACGACCATCTAATTTTTTCCCACGGCACTGTTCTGGACTCATATATTCTGGAGTACCAATTAACTTGCCTGTTTGGGTCATTTGTGTCGAAGAATTAGATGCTTTAGCTATGCCAAAATCAGTTAAAATTGGTTGATTATCATCATCAAAAAGAATATTTTCTGATTTAACATCTCTATGGATGTAACCTTTGCTATGTGCAAAATGAAGCGCTTTAGCCAACTTAGCGATAATAGATAACGCTTCTTTTGTTTTTAAACCATTAGAAATTCTTGATTTTAATTCCTTACCACGCATATATTCCATTGCGAGATAATAAAAATTTTCACTTTCACCCACATCATATACAGTTATAATCCTAGAATGAGCCAGTTTCGCCACAATTTTTGCTTCTCGGATGAAGCGCTCACCAAATGTGGGATCTGCTGCAAGAGCGGGTGACATTACTTTCAATGCAACTTCACGATCAAAGCCCTTTTGAATAGCGAGGTACACAGTAGCTTGCCCACCAACACCAAGTGTTTTTATTATCTCATAACCTGGAATTTCAATAGCACTCACTGAGGCATTTTTCCTTTTTTATTATTGTTGAGGTGAGGAACATATCGTTTCAGCAAATTTCAGAATCTAGAACTCGGTAATAATAGCAAATCAAGATGAATGTTTGAATCAGTTTATTAAATTAACAGCAATTCTCGGTGAAAATAATTTCTTTTAATAATCAATGGGTTAAAATAATATTTCTGGAATGTTTTCGCACTATTTTTTATATGTAATTCTTATTAATCAATATGTTACGAGCGTTTTTACCAAGAACTGCTGTTAAATTAACCTTCCATTTCTTCACTTTAAGATATTATTAATAAATGCTGAATATTTACTAGATTTCCTCTAGAATATATTAAGCAGTCGTGATTAATGTTAAATTTAAGTCGCAAAGGAGAACAAAATGCGTACACGTGCAGGAGAAGCAGCTCGACCATGGTTTAGAAGTGAACGTTACTACCACACAGGTGAAGGTTGGTGGTTTATGACAAGAGAAAATAAAGAAGAAGGACCTTTTATCTCTCAACATGAAGCTGAAAATGAGCTGGTACTATACATTCGTCATTATAATCAACACAGTAACATTCCAACAATGGGTCAACGAAGTCACTAGTGATTGCCCTTTACTGGTCTTATTATTTTGTTAGATCGGTTTAAACTTTGCTAAAAGCCGATTGACAACTCTGGATGCTGCCACCATACCAAATGTAGATGTCACCATTACCGAGGCTCCTAATCCTTGAGAACAGTCGAGCTTATTGGATTCTGAATTAGTTTGTTTTGCAAAACTAACTTGACCTGAATCCGTCGGATAACGTACTTGTTCGGTTGAATATACGCATTCGATACCATAAACCCGCTTTGGATTACGGCTAAAACCATAGTTACGCCTTAACTCATTACGTACTTTTGCTGAAAGCGGATCTTGCCAGCTTTTATTCAAATCTGAAACTATAATTTTTAAAGGATCTAATTGGCCACCCGCTCCTCCTGTCGTAATAATATTGATTTTAATTCTTTTACAGTAAGCAACTAAGGATGCTTTCACTTTTGCATTATCAATCGCATCTATTATGTAGTCAGTATTCTTAGGTATCAAATCATCTAAATTATACTTATTAATAAAGTTTAATCGTGTATCGATTTTACAACTTGGATTAATATTGATTAAACGATCTTTCATAGTGTCAGCTTTCAATTGTCCAACCGTATTAATGGTGGTGTGTATCTGACGGTTACTATTTGTAATGCAAATATCATCTAAGTCAATTAAGCATAAATTTCCTACTGCGGAGCGAACAAGCGCTTCAGCAGCCCAACTACCTACACCTCCAACTCCAATTATCGTAACATGCATATCTGCAAGAACATCCATCGCATCAGTACCGTAAAGTCTAGCGATGCCACCAAATGCAAGGGGATTTATATCATCATTGTTCATTGTTTATATCTTCAATATTCTTTTAAATAAAAAGCGAACAAATGTTCGTTTTTTTTGCTTGACCTTACTAATCAGACCAGATAAATTAACGGTTATACACTTATCACTAGAATTCTGTTGATTAACTTGTTTAGAGGTCTTTGTACGAAACATATGATGAGTAATTAGCCAATTTTTCTTTTGCCATAATCTTGTACAAAGGTCTCTTAAATAAATGAAAATCAATTATCACTATATAAAAACTCATTAAAAGTGTTCTAAAGTATAACGGAAAAAAGATTATGCCCCAATATAAAGCACCTGTTGAAGACATGAAATTCATATTACATGACTGGTTAAAAGTCTCTGAACTTTATTCCAAAATTGGTTTTGATGATGCAAGCGATCCTGAGTTAATCAATGCCATTATAGATGAATCAGCAAAGTTTGCTGAAATGCAACTTTCACCAATCAATCACTCTGGCGATACGGCTGAATGTGTTTGGGATAATGGTAAAGTAACCACTCCTGATGGTTTTGCTGATGTATATAAACAATTTTGTGATGCTGGCTGGGCGTCTTTAGGATTTTCTACCGAGTACGGTGGTCAAGGTTTGCCAGCAAGTGTTGCTATTTGTGTGGCTGAAATGAATGCTTCCGCAAATACCTCATGGAGTATGTACCCAGGATTAACACATGGTGTAGTTTCAGCTTTGTCAGCCCATGGTAGCAAAGAACTTAAAAAGCGATATTTACCTAACCTAATTCAAGGACGTTGGACCGGCACAATGTGCTTAACTGAAGCTCATTGCGGTTCAGATTTAGGTCTATTAAAAACATCGGCAAAATTATTAGATAATAACAAATATTCAATTTCAGGTACTAAGATTTTCATTTCTGCTGGTGAGCATGATATGTCCGATAATATCATTCATTTGGTTTTAGCTAGACTTCCAAATGCTCCAAATGGTGTTAAAGGTATTTCTCTATTTATCGTTCCCAAAATCATAGATGATAAAAGCGCGACCGATGGAAATGCTCTTGTCACCGATAATAATGTTACTTGTGGATCAATAGAACATAAAATGGGGATTAAAGCATCAGCAACTTGTGTCATGAATTTTGATGAATCTATCGGCTACTTAGTTGGAGAAGAAAATAAAGGTTTAAGTTGTATGTTCACCATGATGAACGCAGCTCGTTTGGCTACAGGAACTCAGGGATATGCCATTGCTGATTTATCTCGCTCCGCTTCATTAGAGTACGCAAAAGACAGGACACAAATGCGTTCATTGTCTGGATCCAAATATCCCGATAAATCGGCGGATCCCATAATTGTTCACCCGGATGTAAAAAGGATGTTAATGAGTCAAAAAGCCATTATTGAAGGGTGTAGAGGTTTGGCATTTTATGTTTCAACCTTACTTGATCAAGTTAAAGCAGGTGTCGATACAAATGGAGATATTGAAGAAAGACTAGGTTTACTAACACCAATATGTAAAGCAGTAATGTCTGAGTTAGGTTTTGAATCAGCAAATCATGCCGTACAAGTCTTAGGCGGACATGGGTATATTAAGGAATGGGAATTAGAACAACAAGTCAGAGATTCTAGAATTACTATGATTTACGAAGGCACAAATGGGATCCAGGCACTTGATTTATTAGGTCGAAAAATAATGAGAGATCAAGGAAAAACTTTGAAATTATGGATTAATGACATCAATGTTCATTGTGAAATGGCAGTCTCTTTGGATATGGAACCATCTAGCTATTTTTTAACTGTTCTAAATAAAGCAGCAACAAAAATTAAAGAGTCTAATGCCGAGTGGTTAATTTTAACTCAAAATATTACTATAAAAAGTCAGCACAATCCTGAAGAAATAGGTTCTGCAGCCTTTGATTTCATGATGTACTCTGGTTATGTTTCAATTGCCAGTATACTATTACAAATGGCAATAGTCGCACATACATCAAAACAATCACCTAGCTTTATAAAATCAAAATTTCAAGTATTAGATTTTTATATTGACAGACTATTACCACGCACTAAAACCCACAAAGAGTGTATCCTTTCTAGTGCTAGCGTTTTAGATTGTGAAGAGTTTATTCTCGATTAAATATGTAGTATTTCTTTCACAAAAGGGATCGTTATTTTACGCTGATGGGTAAGTGATTGCTCGTCAAGCGTATGAATTATTTTTTTCAAATTGATAATGCTTCGGTCACTTCTGTTTAAAATAAAAGTAGCGACGTCAATACTTATCCCCATTCCAACATTTATACCGCTACTTTGTACAAATTCAATTAATTTTTTCTCATCTATTTTTTGTAATTTATAAAGAGGTATTGAAGATAAGCGAGAGGATAAATCTGCTAGCTCCATCTGCATTTGTAGTGGTGTTTCATTTGAAAATATAATTAGTTTTTTACCTAAATCTTTTAGTTCATTATATAAATTAAATAGTGCTACTTGCCAGTTTTGGTCACCTTTTATACTTTCCAAATTGTCAATACAAACAAGATCAACTTCAGCTAATCCATCCAAAATGTGGTAAGAAATTTGAGTATTGTTAAGAGGTAAATAAACACAGGTTTTTTCACAAGATTGATCAAACAGACGGCAAATCGCCTGAGCTAAATGAGATTTTCCTGAACTCTCTGCTCCCCAAATAAAAAGCATATTAGTATTATCTTGCCTGTGTAAATCATAATCTAAATAAGTTTTGATATTTTCTATTAATTCAACATTTAAACCAACAAAAAAGCTTGCTAATGTTGCAGAAGAATCTAAATTAATTTTTAAAGGAAGTTGAAACATAGTTAGTACACTTGAGATAAATAAATGAGCCATTTAAAAAATATTTCATTCATTTATCAACATGATAATATTCTTTACTAAAATATCGCCCTCCCCAAATAAAGGAGTAATGAAGCGTACTAATAAAAAGAAAGATATATATTAGCCAATTGAACACAATAAATAAACTAGCCGAAAAAACTTTATATCCTAGAGATACAAGCAATAATGTCACCATAGAAATTTGAAAAAAAGTATTTAACTTTGAATAAATACTAGGTTTCATTTGATATTTACCAAATTTTCGATGATATAAGTAAGCACCAATTACAATATAAATATCTCGTAAAGCAACTAACGAAAACAATAATACATCTATTTTCGAATTTAGTGTCAGTATTGCCATAGATATGACTAATAATGCTTTATCTGCCAATGGATCTAAAACGCTACCAAAATGACTAGTCCAATTATAAGTTTTAGCTAGATACCCATCCAAAGCATCAGATAAACCAGCAATAAAAAATATGTACAAAGCTGTTGTGTAATCTTCTTTTGAAAGATAATATGAAAGTGGAACAAGCAGAAGTAACCTAATACTAGTAATTATATTTGGAATAGAACTTCTACTTATCGTCATTCTAATCAATCCATCTATAGAAGATTGTGTTGGGTTCTATAACAGGCTTTATTTCAATAGTATTTGTATCATTTCTAATTTTCAACTCTTCTACATTTAGCGATTCAGGTTCTACTTTCACTATAAAGGTATCTGCATTTTCATCGATTGCTTCTTTCTCTTTTTCAATTAGCTCTAAATGCCTATTCAAACTTAGACTATCAATGACGGCTTGTTCGCTAGATAACAAAGAAACCCTTAAAAGAACTTTGTCTTGGTGAATATTTAGTACGTCAACTTGTCTTACTGCAGATAATTCAGATAAATATTTTTTTAATATTTGAAAAGACTTAAAACTAGATATGTTTTCAATTTCTAAAAAAAGACTACTCGTTTCGCTAACAACTTGCGTTACGCAATATTGCTCACACAATGTTTCTGCCAGACTATCAAACATTTGTTTGTATATCGTTTTAACATCTTCAGATTGATGATGAAAACTAACACTTCTTGTTTTATTCAAATAGGTAAATTGCCCTAACCAGAGTCCATCTCGTTGATATATTTTACCAATTATCATTGAGTCAACTGAATATCGGTTATTAGCGTTAATAATCGCTTCAGGAAAACGCCCCCAAACATCACTTTGAGTAACAAGTAAATCATCCTCCAAATCCATCAACGGCAAGATAATGGGAACGCCTCTACGTTTTGAATTCTTTGAAATAAGCGTGTACATGTCTATTTCGTTAGGGTTTTCTACTATTATGCGTCTGTAAAGAGATGAGTTTCTAGCTAACTCTTCTTGAGCTAGCCATAATATAGTTACAGGCCGATTAAAATCCCAAAGTTGCTGATTCGCACTTTTTATTAAGTTGTCAATTAAGCGCGGTTCAAAATAAAGAGAAATAACGTAATTGTTGCCATCTATAACTTCTGTATTACTTGAGTATTCAAACTTTTGTAGATAGCTAGTTACTTTTTTATAAGCTTTCAACGTTTCGCTAGAATTTAAAATCCGGCTACTACCACTACGCCGAACCAAAACTTGTTTAAATCCTTCAAGGCTTGCTTTCCAGCGTGCAGTGTTACTTTGTTCTTTAACTTGAATATCGACTTGGTACATATTTGTAATATCGACCGCACTAACGATATTAGGTATTAATAAAAATACTAATAAAGTTAAGATATAGCGGCCTAACTTAAATGAAAATAGTTGCATAAAAATGTCAATAAACTTCATACTGGTTATAGTAAATAATAATAATTCTATGTTAAATAAGAGATTAAGCGATAGTAATACTAAGGTTGAACAGTTTTGATTGTATCATTAACTAGAAACAACTGCATAATTGCCTCACCCTTTTATAAATAAAAAAGCTAATTTACTCTAGTTTGGATAAATCGTCGGAAAAATGTAAAAGACCATGAGAATCAACTAGGATCGCTGATGTATTTGGGAGTTTATTTATTAATTCTAATCCTTTTTCTCGACCTAATACAAAAACGCTCGTAGATAGCGCATCGGCCATCGTTGAATTCAGAGCTAGTATGGTTACACTTTGTAATTCATAAGCTGATTCGCCTGTTTTAGGGTCTATTATATGATGGTATCTAACACCATTTTTTATAAAAAAACGTTCATAGTCACCAGAAGTCGAAAGTGAAACTTCTTCTAAAGGTAGGTTAACCAAAAGTTTATCTTTGTTTCTAGGGTGCTTTATGCCGATATACCATAATCGATTGTCCTTTTTTCCAATGATACGACTATCCCCACCGGCACTAACATAGGCATTAATGACACCATTACCTATCAGTATCTGAATACATTGGTCAACGGCATAACCTTTTGCTATACCACCAAGATCAATTTTAACTAATGGTTTTGTGAACCTCACACTATATTCTTTACTATTCAACAATATCGATTGATAATTAATATTATTTTTTAGCTTCGCTATTTCTTGTTTTGTTGGTTTTATAGCCTTTCTGTAGTCAAAAAGAAAACCTACACTTGAAAAACTAATATCAAATGCCCCATTAGTTAACTTTGAGTATTTTTCAGATTGAATAAGTAATTGAAATAATTCTTTGCTAATCTTTACGTCGTGCTGTGAAGCTAAGCGATTAATTTTTGATAGTTCACTTGATGGCTTATATGGACTCATTAATGCATCAATACGATGCATTTCATTCACAACTAGTGCTAAAATTTTAGACGAGTCTTTATTTTCGGGAATGTCAAACTCAACAATTGCCTGAGTCCCCATCACTTCAAAAGTATGGCGAAGCCATTTTGCGTTAGCATTATATGAAGTTGTTAGAATGTATATGATGAATAATAGTTTTGCAGAAGGCGAAAATATGTTCATAATAAATTGATTCAAATTTTACAAGCACTAACCTGGAAGGAAATTAATTTGATATGTATCATTCCAAATCACAACGCTTTGAGCACCGAAATTTATTCTTTTAATTCGTGACACTAATCGTTTTAACAATTTAGGCTCATTGAGTTCACTTGAATCAACACTACAGGCAGTTACTTTCCCGCTAGCTGAGATGGTCAATCTAAAGACTACTCGACCTTGTAGACTTGGATTTTTTCTTAAAGCTCTATGATAAAGAGCAAAAATAGCTGATTTGTTTTTGTCAAAAGCTAATTGTATATTCTCTTCGCTTCTCTTTTGACTACCATCTCTAGTCTTTCTTTTTGTATTCGCAACTGCATCGCCAATATTACTTGTTACCTTAGTAACATTTTGACCTTTTAGCGCGCCAACACCACTAGATCGACTAGCAGTAGCAACTCGGATCCCACCACTACCTTGAGTTGCTTTTTTAGTGATTAACGAACGAGTAACTTTGGCAACTTGCCCTGTATCATTAGAAAGTGATTTGTTAGTTTTTAAATCATCGACATCCGCCAAATCACGTAAATCAGCTAAAGCATCAAATACGGCAATATGTTTTTTAGCAACTTCTTTTGCTGTTTTCTCTTTAACCGGTTTAGGTTCCTCTTCTTTTTCTTCTGGCTTTTTCTTTTCTTCTTCTTTCTTTTCCTCTTTAGGTTCTGGAGGTGGAGGTGGTTCAACAACCTTCTTTTGTTCTAAAATCATTTTCACTAAACGAGGCGGTATTGTGGTAGTTTTCATTCTATCGAGTTTCTTGACGGTCAAAAATGGAACAATACTGCTAATCAACATTGAAATAACGATTGCCGAGATAATAAGTTTTAAGAAACGATTAGTTTCCTCAGGTTTTTTTTCCCAAGGCAATATCGGGTCAAATGACATTGATGGATTATACGCCATGCTCCCTCCTACTCTTGACTGCTTTTAGGCGAGTCATTTTTTTTCATCACTGCCATAGAAATATTTGTGTAGTTTGCGGCGCTCAGTGTTGCCAAGATCTTTCTTAATAACCTGTATGGAATATTTTTGTCTCCCATTATAGTGACATCAAAACCTTCTTCTTCAGCATTTTCTACTAAACTAGAAGCTGCTTGAATTTTCATTTCCTCTAACAACTCTTTAATTAATGGTTCTTTGTTTGAAAGAACTTCGCTGACTTGGGCAATGAGACGTCCTTGAACTAGTATCTGACTTTTATTGACTAATAAAATAACTGTTTCTTCAGGTAATTGTTGAGCCGATGATGTCGGCAACTTCATATCTTTACTACTAGGCAACTGTTGAACAGAAGATGAATTAACTAGTAAGAAAAATACCAGTATTGTGAATATATCCATTAATGACACTAAGTTCAAACCGTTTCCACTTTGCCTTTTATGGTGCCGTTCCATTCTCACAGCGCGATAAGATTTTTTCATTTCTTACTCCCTGATTTCATCGTCTTAAAATTCGACGTATCAGGAGGAGCATCACCCATTGAAATGTTTGGAAAAAGTTCACCATGTACAGTATTACCTTCACCATCTAATTCCTTTTGTTCTAGTTCAATTAATCTAACTGCATCCATAGTTTGTATTAAGGCATCATAGGGAGTGTCCATTTCCATTAATAAAGTAATCCCCGTATCGGTATTAAATTCAGGATGAGCTTTCACTTGTTGAAGAAATTTATTTAACTCAAGAAAGTCATATTTTTCATTAATATTAGGAATACTTCTTAACAGACCAGAATTTCTTTCTAAAACATCCAATCGATTGTTACGTATTACCACTTCCAATGTTTTGGGTGGTTTTTCCTCAGTTTCAATGACTTCAGATGTGCCAGCAGGAAGGTTCATATTTAAAATAGAAACTTGCGAGAAAACAGCCGTCATCAAAAGAAATGGTACTAAAACAACCATTAGATTCATAAATGCCGTAATGTTCAATTCAGCATTCATTTCTTTCATTTTTTTAGAGCGTCTATCAAACATAAAATTAAATTTCTAAGTTTTTATAGTTTAAATATTTATCTAATGATCAAATTTTGTGAGTTCTATTCATTAGATGCTAGATACAACTTATTTAAGGGTGTAAAGTTCTCAAATAATTACCCAGTAGTACGTTTTGTAGCAACTTTAGTTTTTTCTTGTGGGCGTGCAGCTCTTATTAAATTAACAAATTTGACTGAAGCCATTTCAATACTATCGACAATCTCTGTTGTTTTTGTTTGTAAAAATGTAAAAAGTAGAAGTAACGGTATGGCAGCCATAAGTCCAAATGCTGTCGTGTTCATGGCTACTGATATACTAGCAGATAATAGATTTGCTTTTTCTGCGGGGTCAACATTTGCTACTGCAGTAAATGCCTTAATCAGCCCCATGATGGTACCAAGTAGCCCTAATAATGTAGCAATGTTTGCAAAAGTTGCTAGATAAGGTGTACGTTTTTCTAATCTTGGTAGAATCTCCATCATTCCCTCTTCCATCGCCATTTCTAAATCATCATGACGACGTCCCGGCCCTACTTTTGTTAATCCATAAGCCAATATGCGGCCAATTGCAGAATTTGAATTAGTCGCCATGTCAAGAGCTTGTCTAAAGTTCCCTTGATTTAATATAGGCAGAAGCCTATTCCATGTAGCTTTATTTTTTGTTTTCATTAGACTTAAATAAATAAACCGCTCTATCGCTATAGCCATTCCAATAAAAAAAACAAATAAAATAATGTACATAAATTCACCACCATTCTGCATAAAGCTAATGATCGTGTCATAAGTGCCTAGTGCTGGTTGTTCAATTGCAATATTTGCGATTGACTGTGATGCTTCTGCCATATATTTCTCCTAACGGCTTAAAACTTAATTCAGTTTAGTAATTAAATATTTTCTATTATCAAATTAGTATAGCTTGTTTATTTCAATTTTAAAGCTCTACTGGTTCACAGAGTGAAATTAAAATCCGATTGTAAAATTTGACTGATAGATTAGGCTATTTCTTTTCTAGCTTTAATGAGTTTGTTTTTGTAAGTTGTTGATAGAAACCCAGTTCTTTTTCATAAACATCAGGATCGATTGTAGAAAACACTTCGTCCATTAATCGGTTAACTTCTGGAGGCTTTGAGTGCTCTGTACTATCTTTCCAAGGAATAATATAAAGCAGATTGGGAGCTTCTTTATTTCCTGATACATTCATGCCTAAAATGGCTTCCTGAATTTTTATTTTTCTATTAACGGTTTTATCATCAGCTTTATCCATGTTGTCTTCAGCTGAAAAGGCGCAAAAGGATAAAAACAAGTTCAATAATATAATCATTTTTTTGAACTTGCTATTGAATTGATTATTACGGTTATAAACCTTCATCATTTATTAAACCTATTTTGTAGAATTAATACGTCTTTTAACTTCTAAAACCCAATTAGCGACTTTTTTATCTTTGTTTGAAGTTAATTTCATGTAAGTTTTGTATTCACTTAAAGCCAAATCAAGCTCACCTAAGTATACGTCAGCCAATACGCCCAAATTTAAATGAGACTTGCTATAATATGGATAAATTTGTATCGCTTGTAAATAACTAGCTTTCGCGTCTTTAAATTTACCCTGAGCTTTAAGAATGACGCCTTTAAGAGACAAAGAATAATAATTTCTAGTATTCTTTGTAAGACTAACATCTACTTGTTCTATTGCTTTCTCATGTTTTTTTTGTAGTAAATAAATTCGAGCCATTTGATAGTTTGGTCCTGATAACTGAGGATACTTTGCTTTAATCTTAATCATTAAATTAAGAGCTTTAGGTAGTTTTTTTTGTTTTATTAAACTCGCAGCTTGCTTATAGGCTTTTTTGATCTCTGAATTAATTTGTATATTTCCCATTGGGTCGCTTTTAGCAACAGTATCAATACCGACCTGACTACTCACCTCAACTTCATTTGATTCAGATCTTGTTACATAATCAGTTACTCCTGAATCCTGTTTTAAATCTTTCTTATTATTGGATTGAAAAGTCGAACACGACGCTACAGTAAAACTAAGTATAATAATAAAGAGATATTTCATCATCATACAGCCTCTACTAAAAAAGAACATCTTCAACAGCCTCCAATTTCTCAGTTTTATCATATCGAGCCGGTTTTAGCTTTCTTAATGCATTCAGACTATCTTCGATCGGTGCGTTATAAAGGCCATCATGCGTTCTGTTGACGTTTATTTCGTAAAAAGTAATAGCCTTATCTTCAAATGGTAACGCTTGCTCTTCTAATAGATAACCATATTCCTCTAGCTCTTCTTTATTTAATCCTTTAGGTCGAGTTGATGACATTAGATCATCAGACAATATTTGATAAATCTGAGCGATACGATGAGTCGCGTTAGATGTATACAAAGCAACTTTGTATTTCACTATCGATTCATAAGCTGTTAACGCAGTTTTCATTGCCTTTCTTTTCTTTTTAAGTGATTTAGCAAGCGGCAACTTCAATTTGATAGATTTGTATTGTATGAAAAATTGTTCACTCAATACAAACTTAGATTCGGCCGCTAAAAAATTTGTGCGCGCATTATTCTCTTTTGATTTATGAAAAGCTTGAATCAATTTTTGCCGCCAAAATATTGTTTTATTTTGATCCTTTGACTTAGCATAGAGTTTAATCAACTCATTTCGTCCTTCTTGAGCCAATAAATATGGTGCAGGATAAGTCCATACATAGTGCTTAAAAGCTTTTATTGCTTCAATATTATTCTTCGCTTTTAAATAGAGTTCAGCTATTTTCCAACTACCATCTCTGGCAAAATTCGTACCCGGCTGACCCTTAATCATTCTAGTTAATTCTTTTGCTGCTTTATTCCAATCTTTTTGTTCTTGATATATGAATGCTAATTTTTCAGGAATACTTTTAGCTAGTTGATGTTTGCTATATTTCCCCCTAAAATTGATCAATATTTTTTCAGCTCTATCCCACGCGTTAATACCTAAAAGTAATGTTGCAGCGTCATATTGTGCATTTATATTCACAAGCGCATTTGGCTCTAAAATGTTTATTTTTAAAAATAAAGAAATAGCCAAATTGATATCATCTGATTGCTTAGCAGCTTCAGCTTGTTTGTATATACTTTCCGCTCTACGTTGATGAAAAATTTTACGCTCTTTTTTAGTTAAGCGCTTAGTTTTTAATAACTCACTAATGGCTAATTCAGCTTCTGCATATTGAGCTTGATCAAACAAGCCGTTAGCTATAATAACTAGCGCGCGTTGTTTTTGTTTTAACGAAACTGGAATCTTTAGTGCTAATAATTTTTGACTTGTTAATATGGCAGCTCCAACATCTTGAATTTTTAATTGTTGCTCAGCAACCCTCGCTAAAATATCAGGTGCTTGTTTGTCCAATGGAAAAGTGTCAACAAAACTTAACCCACTTAAAATGAGAGGTGTTAATTTTTCTATATTGGTTGCTGTTTTCGGATAGATAATAGCTTGGTAAGATATTAATGAGCGATAAGCTGCATCTCTCGTATATTTCGATTTTGGATTTTTGTAAGCAACAATATCATAAGCCTTTGCAGACTCTAAAAATGCTTTTCCTTCATATAATGTTTCTGCGAGTAAAAAACGATATTGTGAATCAATATTTGGTTCTGAAAAGGTGTCCAATATTTCCCTATACCATCTTGCGGCTATCAAGAAATCTTTTGTCTTTTTACTCTTTTGTGCTTCAGCGTGATAAAAGCGGGAAATATCATTAAGATGCAACCTCAATAATGGTTTAATTTGCTCAATCACAGAACCTTCATGTTTTAACCAGAATTGACTATTACGACCATAATTTACCACAAATTTTTCTTTTGCTGGTAAAATTAAACTCGGAAAACCACCACTTTTGTATATATCAATAACTTCTGAATGAAAGTTTGGAGCAATGACGCTAAGTGGTCTAGTATCGATGTATCCCATATAAGTATCGGCAGCATCTTTAAACCTTTCTTGCGATATATAAAGCTCGGCCAATGATTTATATATATCACTTTCATAACTTTTTAAAGTTACTTTGGAAAAATGCTTATTTACAGAAATATAACCATCTATATTATAAAAGGCTAGACTAATAACTCTTTTTGTATCGCTCATAAGCGCTGGAGAAAGGTGTTTTTGATTATCAGCCAATGTCGCTTGATTATTAATCAACCGGTCATAAAGCAAAAAGAAATCTGCTAGTGCCTCATCAAAAAGACTTAATTTATATCGGCTCCAACCTCGCTTATATAAAGCTTTATCGTAGAAATGTGTATTTTCACCTTTTAGTACGACTTCGCTATATGCTTTTTCTGATACTTCATAATCTTTATATACAAAGTAGGATTCACCACGTCTAAATTGGCTTTCGACGTATGAACTCGCTTTCACTGGACTTATCGCTATTTGATCAAGAAGTACAAGTGATTTTTCTGGTTCTTGATTAAGTGAGTGAGCTCTAGCTAGTTGGTATTTAACTGCAGAAATATTTCCATAAGAAGGATATTCAACAATTAATCTTTGATAAAGCTTTATTGCTTCAGAAAAACTAGCCTCTCTCATAGTTTTGCTTAAATCTGCGAGTTTGTTAGGATCATCGATAGTCATTTTTGATTCTGCTAAACGCATATTAAGATCCGCTAAAAGTACTAACGCTTCCATCTTTATTTTCTCATCACCTCTTTGCAAGAGGCGTTTGTAACTTTCAATAACTTGTTCTGGATTAACACTTGGTAACTTTGAAGGTTTAATGGTTGCAGGCTGCTCATTCTCAATAAAAGAAATTCGTGGTTCTTGTGTTCTCGGCTCAATTTTTTCAAAGGGATCCGCCCATTTTAAACCCGCGCAGGAAGTTAAAAGCAAACATAATAGCAATAGGAATGTTCTATTTAATTGGCACAAAACTAGTTTCATCAATTTTTACTCATCCTCAGGGATGGTTAAAGCTTTCTCATGTAGCCTAGCTATGGATAAATCAGACTGTAATTGAAAGTGTTTAAGTGTCGCTTTGCGTTTTCCTAATACCTCAAGAATTTGTTGCTTGATTTTTTCAGATTGAATCGAAGACTGTTGCTCAATTTTTTCTTTTAACTGTTTTATCGTATCTTTACCTTTCGTTATCTTTTGCTCTTCACCTAAAAACCTTGTCCCAGCTTTTTTTCTAGCGCTGGCAAGTGATTTTTTTCTTTTTGATAATAAATCAAACTCTGAAAATATTTGTTTTTGTATCTTTTCAAGCTCCCAAATTTTGGCTCGACTATTCTCTTGAAACTCCCACAATAAAAGTCCTTCAGCTCGTTTAGTTTTCATTCTTACTTCATCAGAAATCATACTTGCAGGGATTTGTTTCAATCTATTTTGTAGTTTTATAAGACGATTATAAATTTCTGTTTGTTTAGTATTTGCAAGTAAATACATATTTTTATTCTGCTTTAACTGCATAACCTCCTGTTGAACTTGATTGTAGAGAAGCTCATATTCATTATTGGAATCTTCTTGAATATATTGTTCAATACGGGGCAGTCTTTCTTGATATCGTGTTTGGTTGGCGCTAACCATTTGTGAAAACATTGGTAGCTGACTCTCCCAGTGCCCTAATATCAAGGCCAGCGTCCCTAGTTTCTGATAATTTTTAAACCCTTGATTAAAACTGTTCGTTGCTAACAACTCATATATATAATAATCATATTCATCGCCAAATAGGTTGGAATCTTTAACTTCACTATCTCCGACACTAAGACCATTTTCTCCAACTTTTGAAGCAATTAAACTCGCCACTAAATTTTCAACAAGGTTACCTTTTGAAACTCTTTTTTCAATTTTTTCAATTAGATCAATTTGAGTTTGAAACACACCCGATGCCAACAAATACTTCTCTAATGACTGCGTCATAGCATCTAATTTTTGGTAAGCATATGGAATAGCAAGTAAAGCTTCTTGTACCGCCAAATCTCTCACATCTTTTTCTATTAATTTAAGCCAATGAGCCAATGCTTTTTCATAATTTTCTTGCTCAATATAAGTCCAACCAATCCCTAAAAGCGCTTTGTTAGTTGATGGAGAAGATAATCTAACTTGTTTAAATTTGATATTCGCTTTTTCAAATTGCTTACTTCGTAAAAAATGGAACCCAAGTGCAACACTGGCTCTATCTTGCAAAGTTCTTTGAAGTTCACTCGGCTCTAAGGTTACATAGACTCTTTCTAAAAATGGTAATGATGATTCCAATTGCCCTTGTTGCAACCAAAGAACTCCAAGATTAAATCTTACATAGGTTGAATAATTTGACTCTTCACTTATTTTCACCAGCCATTGTTTTGCTTGATCTAATTTTTTTTCTGAGAGCGCTATATTGCTCAGCATAATCAGACTTTCGTCTCTATATTGATCTGAGAGTTGGTTGTAGACTTTAGTTAATCCGTTTTTAGCCTGGGTATAATCGCCCTGTTTATAGTGTAATTTATTAAGGTAAAAATTTATTCGTGCTAGAAGTTGATTTTGAAGATCTTTTTCAGTTAGTAACCTATCAAAAATAGTCTTTGCCATATTTAACATGCCAAGATTTAGATAGATTGCTCCAGACAGTAGTTCAGCTCTATTTTTATGGTGAGGTAAAGTATTATGTTTTTGAGCAATTAATATTTTAGTCAAAGCATTGAGTTCTTTTCCTCTATAATAATCGTACAAAATATCTCCATACGCTAGATCTTGTAAGTGAACCGGTTTTTTTAAATTTTCTCTCTCTTCTTGAGTAAGAACTTCAGGATCTTTCTTTAAGGTATTATCAGAACCACTAAACAATGAACAACTACTAAGTGGCAAAACTAGAAGAATAAAAACAAAATACTTAAAACTATTTTTGATAACTTTATAGCTCAAAGAATTGATAACTGAATGATGTTCCACAATTAAGAGCCTACCATTCAACAATATTAAGAGTTGGTTGCATTTTCCCTGAGTCATCTCGCAGTTGAATTTCTATTGCTTTTGCTCCGGTTGCTTTTTCAAAGGTAAAAGAAATCGCTTTACGGTATGCTCTGTTATGGGGGCCAGTACCAACAATTATGGCAACTAACTCATGCTCTCCACTGTTAACATTGCCAATAAAAGCTTTTTGTATTGCACCTCGATACAACGCATCAACATCTTTTTCTGTATATAAATGATGAGTAACTTGCTTATCGTCAATCTTTAACTTTAAGTTATCAAGCGCAAAAAAATAGCCTATATCGACTGAAAAATAGAGCGCCACTTGAGTAGATGCAGGAAAAAGAAGATCCTCTTCTAAAATAAATAGATCCCGGTTAACGGCTATAACTTCCTGTTTTAGAGCTTCTAATTTTTCTGACGTTGAACGATTATCTGTGACAGGTTCTATTTGGCTCTGGCTTTGCTCAGTATTATTTGAATTAGCTACAGTAGAGCCAAAAATATCTGATGGATTTTCAGAACCCAGCAAAGAGTCTTCCTCTTCAAACATATCAAAAATTTTAGAAGATGACGTTTCCTGATCAGTACTTTCTACTTCCTCTGCCTGAATTGAAGTTAAAAATAGGAAGAATACTAGCGAGATCGCAGACTTTAATAAAAATCTGTCATGAACTAAAGGCATAATTTTAATTCTCTTTTGCTATTAAATAGATAAGGAAGTACTTAAAGTAAGTCCAATTATAGTCCATATACAAAAGGACAAAGGCCATTTATTAAACCATTTTGAATAAGCGCAGACATAAGTGCTAAATCAAGCTCAGAATCTTATATCACACCAAGACGAGGAAACCTAGACTGGCTCACAAAAACTAAGGATTTATACTTGTTAGACGCATTAATTAATTTTATTTCGTAAGGAATTCAACAGTTTGTTGATACTTTTAAGATCTTGCTCACCATTAACTTTAGCGACAAGCTTAAGTTCAGGGGATAAAATGTATAAGGCTGGTAATTGTTTAGGAAGACTGAAAGGTAAAATGGGTGCAGGATGAGTTGAAATAACGGGATAACCAAATTGCCAATCTCCAACAATTCGTTTTAAATCAGGCATTTCTAATGGATCATAACTAATCCCTACAATTGAAAGGTTAGGGATCTGATTTTCATTGGCAATCTCAGATAGAACTTTCACTTCTGCCCTGCAAGGTGAACACCACTCTGCCCAAAAATTTAAAATAATCCAATGACCTTTTAAATCCTCTAAATCCCCAGGCTTTCCTGTTAGATAGACAAAATCGTGCTTAGGGTTGCACGACATTAAAAGTACAACGACAAAGCATAGAAATAAAGTATTTAGGTATGGTATAGTTTTATTCATTATATTGATATATTAATTTCTTGAAGTGAATTATTCACATTCCTAACTCAGCACACAGCAAATATTTTGCAAGAAGGTTGCATTATTACGGATTAATAACTACTAATCAATTAGTTAACTCAAAAATGAACTAAACTAATCAGCGGGCAGTTTAAAATATGCCCCAGATATTCAACCTAAAATAAGTTAATTGGGCTATACTTCTATTCACATGGAAAGAATTAAACTAACAATCCCTTCACAGCAGGTCGGTCAACATATTTTAGTTGAAACCGAGCCGACTAAATTAGCGCGATGGCTAAAATCGTTGCCGCTTGCTGATATGTCAAAAACCTTACCTGAGTTAACTCGGGCTATATCTAGCCTAAACCGCACCGAACTTTCTTATAAACAGCGCTCTGAGTTAGTGAAGTTTTTTGATGAAACCTATACCTTTGTACATGATTATTTTAGGCCTAATGTTAAAGCCTCTCTTAAAAACAACTCTACAAATGAAAAGATGATTGATAAGTTACACATCTTTACTAAAGAAATGGCTTTTGCACACAAAATTATCGTTAGTGATGCTCAGGGGAAAAAGCAATTTTTTGGTAAAAACAAAGTTGAAATTCGCTCCATAGATTTTTCAATTTTTTACTTGGGTCTAATGTTAATTGAACAATACGAACTTTATTCACCAATCCCTATTTACCTCTGGCGTGAAATCAACTCTTTATATGCCTATGCCGGAAAGAAAGAATATACGGATATAGTAATAGAAAATGATAAGACTTACTGTTTGCCTTCAATCCAACAGAGTTATATTAGAAATTGCTTGCTTGCACTAGCTGATCCCTATCATCTCGATCGCGGTGAGCATTGGTATTTATTTCATTATTTACACTTGTGGGTTAAATTGGCAAGGATTTCTGAAAATCCTGATGATTTTAGAAAGGAAGAGTGTTTCATTATTGATATTACTAGTGAAAACAAACCTAATTTTGTGACACAAGAACTCGATGATCCAGAAGACCCAAAAATTCGTTTATTATTAACTTACAATTTGATAAGACAAATAAAATTTGATTCTGAAACCCTAGATGAAAAAGGTAAAATTCCCGACAATAGTTTTAATAAATCAATAAAACTTTCAACGGCCTCTTATCTTTGGCAACATGTTAGCCGACATTGGAACCATAGAATTAAAAGAGATAACCGCCGTTATCCCATAGTGTCAAAGATTGATGTTGTATGGGGTTTGCGCGATATTATACGGATACTCGGTCTTGTTTCACAAAATGATGGTTCAACTTTATCTGCCGAAGAAATTGTAAATTTAACCAACCATAAAGATATCCAACAATTGTCATGGGGTGCAATTAATGTCAGTAGTGGTGGTATAGGAATTTGTACAAGACAATTTATGTTGCCACACGTTGACTTAGGAAATATTGCTTTAATAAGAGAGTATATGGATGATAATCCTGCTCCTCATTGGCGTTTAGCCATTTGCCGCTGGCATACTGGTGACGAAAATAACGGTACAATGCTCGGATTAGAGTATATTGATGGTCGATATACACCAATTCGCTTAGTTTTACATCAAGGACAAAATGAAAAAGGTGGTCAACCTGGCTTAGTCGTATCATCAACTCAATTAAACGGAAGTGACGCACCAACTATTATTACAGCAAAAGACTCATATAATAGTGAAAGAGTTTATGCGATGTTGGGGTTGGATGATCCCGTTGAAGTAAGACCAAGAGCAAGAGTCGAGTCGACATCATGTGTTGATCGCTTTTTCTATCAAACTTTTGAGCTAAGAGATGAGTTAGCTGAAGAAGTATTAGAAGATGTATCTGATGTTATTCCGTGGACATCTATTCCACCTGAGAGTTGTGGTGTCGATGCTGAAACGGATGAGTTTAATATTGTTCCTGCCACTTTAAATGAAATTCGTTTGCCGGGTGATCATTGATAATATTTTCTCTAACTTATTACTTCTGAACAATGATTTTATTTGAATTCCTGAGACTTTAATATTATTTTGAGAGCTTTGCACGATCACAAAATAACTGAGCAGAAAAATATTTTTAGATTTTTTTGAGATATTCTATACCAATAATCATCGCAGATTCAACCCACAAGTGCATAATGATTTAAGCTACAATAGCAGCCATATATTCTGCCATTTTAATAGCAGGTGTTTTATAGTTTAGCTTTTTTCTCGGTCGATTGTTGAGTTGTACTATGACGGAGGAAACTGATTTTTGCGAGACTTTTTTAAAGTCTGTTTTCTTTGGCCAATATTGCCTTAGTAATCCGTTCGTATTTTCGTTTAGACCCCGTTGCCATGAACAATAGGGATCGGCGAAATAAACTTTAGCTTTGAGAGCTTCTGTCATTCTTTCGTGATACGCAAACTCTTTACCATTATCAGCTGTAATCGTTAATACTGCATCTTTATAAGGCTCTAATAGTTTTATTGTTGCAGCAGTATGTAATGGTCAAGTTTTTTTGGACTGTTTTTAAGCCGCTTTTTTCATTTCCTGTGATTTCTGATTGGGTGTCAAATAATCCACGGCTGAATTTAATCTTTTGTAGTTGTAAAACCGTATATAAGAT
>Ga0256845_1000303_pt1 | contig 47062 bp, 34 predicted proteins | sample RiftiametaG_FD_189101 | JGI IMG/M metagenome (GOLD analysis project Ga0256845, IMG submission 189101) | Tube worm associated microbial communities from hydrothermal vent at the East Pacific Rise, Pacific Ocean - Riftia | ecosystem: Host-associated > Annelida > Integument > Unclassified ...
AAATTAATCCTTACCTTTCGGTAAGGAAAGATGCCCATGCTGGGCACACACAATCGCTAAATGTAATTTGCTACGTTCTTTTTGTCTTTTCCATTTTTTAACGTATCTTTCAGATACTAAAAAAATAAAAAACCCAGAACGTAACTACGTTTAGCGGGTCGTTGGCTTTAATTAGAAAAACCAATTTTATTCTGTTTTACAATTGAAAATACTAGCACACCCAAATTTCACATTATTATTAAGTGAGATATTAGTTTAAAATCGTAATCTCTGTACGTCTATTTTTCTGACGACCTGCTACAGTTTTATTGGTTGCTGTGGGTTTAGACTCACCATAACCTTTGGCTACTAGCCTAGTTGCCGTAATCCCGTGTTTGATTAGATAATTTCTTACTGTTTCGGCTCTACGCTGAGATAAATCTTCATTATACTCATCTGTACCATCGCTATCTGTATGTCCTGCTATTTCAACCCTAATACTTGGATGAGCTTCCATTACGGATAATAATAATTCTATAGATGGCACAGACCGATTTTGTAACTGGTCTTTATTGACATCATAATACATGTTTTCAAGTAAGAACGTTTTATTTTCTTTGAGCTCTTTTTTCGTAACATCAAGTGTTAATACCTTAATTTCTTTCGTCTCAATTTTTTCTACTGCCTCTGCAACTGTATCAACATGCACGTATCGTGGAGCAGTCATGTTATAAACGATTCTATCAGTGTTTGATTTACGAATTACCGAATCTAAATTAATTAGCTCTGCTGGGCTACCATTCCCCTTATCTACAACCATTAGGTATTCTTTTTCTTTGATTAAATCAAAACCATAACCTCCTTTGTTGAGGCTGTCATTCCATACGATTTTATCGGTAAAACCACTATAATCTCCATCTTCCCATGAGTTGGCATATCGTTTTTGAACATAGCCAATTTTCACATTGTTCAGTGTGTCAGCAACTTCTATTTCTACAGGTTCAATAGCTATAGAATCAATACTTGTAATGGCGTTGACTACTTGGTTGGTATCTGGTACTTTGTGAAGCTCTGTAACAACCCCCTCTACCCAAACGTGTTTAGGAATATACTCTTCAAATGAATAAATATCATCGCAACAAGTTTCACTTTTGAGCGAATGGCCACCAGGTCTATTGGAAACTAAAAACCCATGTTCTACTTTTAGTTTGCTACTGTCTTTGGATGGCACAAAATACACGTCATCATAAGAAGTATTATATGGTCGTCCAATATTCTCGACTGTTCTCCATCTTTTTTGAGTGCCTTTTACTGCAAAGACATCAAAGCCACCAAAACCTTTGCGAAGGTTAGAGCTATAATATAATTTTCCTTTTTCAGTATCATAATATGGCGACACTTCATCTAGTGCAGTATTGATTCTCTTACAATTTACTGGTGCTGAGAATTTTCCTTTTTCATTTACTGTAGTATACCAAATATCCATTCCTCCAACTCCTCCAACTCTATTGGACACAAAATACATCACAGTAATTTCTTTTTTCTTTCTTCCTCTTCCTTTTACATATTTTTGAAATGTTGGTTGAGTGCTAGTTGATGGTGTACTATTAATATGACTGTGCACCTTATGATTACCTTCATATTTCCCTTCTGCTACACGCTCTGCATAATGAATGTGACACTGTATTTGATGATCTCTATTAAAAAAACATTGTGTAAAGTAAAACCTAGAACTATCAGGGTTATAAGCCCCGTTTGCTGTGTTTTGATAAGGCAAGTTTGCATATATCAATTTGGATGGTTCTTCCCAAACACCCCCCTCTTTATAGGTTTCGTATAGATTAACATTATATTTTGGCTGAAAATCTGCTCCTACACTCAAAATTGTATCTGCTCTTAATGAAGCAAAAATTAAATGATCATCTGCTAATGCCATTGGAGAAAAATCCGTATAACTATGGTTAACATCTCCTTTAAGTAAGTCTATCTTTACATATTGAGGATCCTCTTGAAGTTCAATAATTGCCCAATTACACGAAGAGATATGTGTGCGTGTTACCTTCTGAAGTGTTTTGATGTTTTTATTTCGGGCTTTAATTCTCAAAAATCTAAAGTATTGCGTCTTGGCTACATGGTACTTGCCTTGCATATGTAAGGCTTGGGCATATTCATAAACAGATCTTGGATACTCTGCTTCCTTGGTTTGGGTTTCTGCCACTTTCTTGAGCCAAAGCTCTGCATTTTTATAATCTCTAGTGGCTAAATATGTTTTTCCTAATGTGTAATTCACCCGATCATTATCTGGTAATGAATCCGTCAAATCATACAATAAATCAATGGCATTATAATAACTATGCTTCTTGATTAAAGCTGTAGCTTTTTTATATGACGTCCACTGTGATTTGGATACAATACCATAATGCTGAGCATAAGACAATACCGAAAACCCAACTATAAAAACAAATGTGCTTATCTTCTTCATTATTAATCTTTAAAATATTCCGCAAGGAACTGTGTATTCGTGAGGAGTAGCTCTATTTAATAAACCTGTATAGGTAATACTGATTTCATAAGCACTTGGTCTTCCCGAATGCTTAAACCCTTCTACATCATTTACTTGTCGTAAAGATGATGTTGTAAAATCATGGCTAAATTTAATCTCTAAATTGTTTTTGATTTTAGCTCCTATCAATCCTATTACTGCATCTTGAGGACGTATCCAAGCTCCTACATATATTACTAATGGTGTTTTTGTATGTAAATCATAACCCATGTTTAAGCCAAAATTAAGGTCGTGTGCTTTTGCTTGGGTTACATATAATATTTTAGGATAAAGTGTGATTGTAGAATTCAACTTATACGAAGCTCCTGCATGCCATACGTATCGTGAGCTCAACTCATTGTCTAGGCTATCAATTGAAGATTCTCTAGGCGTAGTAATATCATAGAGGGAAACCCCAGTAGATAAATTCCATTTATCACTTAATAAAAATGAATACGCCAATCCTGCTTGTATATCAATATAACCATTATTAAGTTTAGTTAAGTCTTCATTATGAGAAAGGCTTGGGTTATATGAAAATGATTGGTATTGATTCCCAAAAGTCAATGAACTACCATCTAATTTTTTGTTAGTATAACCAAACTGAGCTCCTCCAGATAAATTATGACGACGTGAATGATCTAAAAAGTGATGATAAGCAGTACTCAAATATACCGAATTATTAACAATTACTTTTTCTCCTAGTTGGTCATTATAAGCATAAATCCCAATCCCTACTTTATCATCTTTAAGGATTCCTTCTCTCAGGTTAATTTCACCCCCAACAGATGTAGAATTAAATGACGCATCAATTCCTCTCCACTGATTCCTGTGAATCAAAGACAAACGATAGTCTTCGTTAAACCTTCCTGTTAGGGCAGGGTTTAACATCATTTTATTAGCATAAAATTGAGAGAAATGATAATCTTGTGCACTAGCCGAAAATGCCGATAAAACAGCTATAAATATTAAAAGCCTTCTCATTATTTAATCAATGTTATGTTTTTCTTTATGTTATGTTCTATCCCGTAAGCACCTAATGCCTTGACGTGTACGATATAAACTCCAAATGGCTGTAACTCCCCATTAAAAGTACCGTCCCATGTTTGACTAAGATCACTCCCTCCATCAAAAACTACTTGTCCCCATCTATTATAAATTTTATACTCATATAATTCATAAATAGCTTTATAAATAAGTCCTAGCTCATCATTGTTATTATCTCCGTTAGGCGAGAAAGCGTTAGGTATATCCAAATAAGTATTCAAGTCGGCAGGACCTCTTACAGTGTCTTTACAGCCTTCTAAGTTTTTAACTACATGTTCTACTTGATAGATTTTAACTTCATCATAAGTATGGCTAGTGTTAAAACCAATTTCTTTTGTTCCATCTCCGTAGTCATACCAAGATGAGTCAGCAGGACTTCCATCATAAATTGATAGGTCTATAAAATCAAGTACTGTAAATGCTTCTATAATGTCTCCATCTATATTGAACTTAGCAGTAGGTGTGTGTTTTACATAAATATTAATAATTGTATCAAAAGCCACACAACCTGTGTCAGTTACTGTCTTGACTACAAAAGGATAGTTACCCCCTTCTGGAAAAGTAACAGTAGGGTTTATCTCTTCATATACATCATTACCAATATACCAAGTATAAGATTCTATTGATCCTTCTTGTATTGTAGTATTATTATTAAGTGTTACTTTTTCATTTCGAGCACAAACAGGGTTTGCCGTAACATCTACATTAGGTCTGTATGATAAATTAATTACTGTATCTAGTACCGAACGACATTCTTTAATTCTACCTTTCTCATCTTCTAATTCATAAAATTTGTATAATAATAATGGCTGAGCACCACCTTGATGCTTAAATGTATGAGACACTTGTCCTATCTTTGTAGTGCCTGGAGTACTATTAAATGGTGAACTAATTAATGTGTCTAATGTTAAACCATCTACAAGATAAAAACCTTCGGTATCAGCATCTTTATCAGAGTGTAGGTTGATATTAATCGGAGTAGAAACACAATGTCCTGTATAGTCTACCCAACCTTTTGGAATTTCTAATATGGTAAAACTTGCTCTACGATCATTAATTTTTCCTAGTTCTATATAATTATCAAATACACAGCCTAATGTATCTATTGCTCTTAATCTTACTTTAATCCTATTGTTTCCGTTAGAAATTAAATTCTCAGAAGTATAAATTTTTGGAATTTCTTTTTTTGTACTGTCATAAGGAATGAAATTGCTAAATTCATAAAATTTCCAATCCCAACTCACTACAGGAATAGTATCATTGACATTTCTTACAAAAACAAACTCAGAAGTATCCCCTACACAAAGTTTGTTGTCTTGAATGTCTCCATTAAATGCTGGTGCAACAATAATTTCTTCTTGATAATCAAAAATTCTCTTACATGAATGGCTATGCACTGATGGGTGGGCATTATAGACTACATAATTTTGAATATTAATCGTATCTGCTTTTTGGAATTTAAATACTTGTTCGTAACCTGCTGACACAAATTTAGGAGTAAGTGGAAAAAATTGATTATAGTAGAATTGCCAATTTGTTCCATTACCTAAGTTCCAAGCAATAGTATCTACTGTACGAATCCCATCTAATTTCGGGGATGTTACCTGTACTAGGTCGTTTACACAGATTTTTTGAATCAACAAATCTGGAAATAAAGAAATAGCGTTAGTATCTAATACTTTATTATAAACAACATACTCCATTTTAGAAGTACATTCAGCCGAATCGGTAATTTCTAAACTTACAGAATAATCTCCAGAAGCAGCATAAATATGTGATGGTTCTTTCACTTCAGATGAGTCTCCATCTCCAAAGTGCCATTTATATGATACTATCCCATGACTACTACTTGAGTTATTTGTAAAGTTCATTGGGTTGCCAATGGTACAAACTGTATCGTACACAAAAGATGCACGAGCGGGATGAACAATTGTAACATACTTGGTGTATTCACAGCCTAAAGAATCTTCTATGTAGAAAGTATAAAGCCCAGGGCTATTAGCAGTTACTTTTAACGTATCATTAACGCTAATCTTCACTGGGTTAAGTTGATTAAAATAAAGGGACGGAGTTCCTTGAGCTAACGGGTTAATTACAGCTGTCAAAACTGTGTCAGGCTTGTTACATTTTATACCAAAATTAGCACTTACTAATAAATTAATTTCTGGAGTAGGGTCTATTCTAACAATTGTATCCGTTTGATCCACACAACCCGAAAAACCCAAAGTATTTAACTCTATTTTGTAATAACCGCTATCAGGAAATGCATATCTATATGTTCCAAAATCAACATCTCTAGTTGATTTAACTAAGTCCCCCATTATTAACGGGTCAAATCCACCACTAGTGTTTTGCCTAGAGATTGTCCAAGTACGTTCAACTGGTCTACATAAATATGGTATTAGTGCTGTAGAATCACTAATAATAACAACCTCAGCAGGATCGCCATTGTTTTTGCTACAATGGTCATTCAATTGTATCCCTAACTCTCTTTTACCACAAATATTAATGATATAATTTCCTATTTTAATACAACCATCAGAATTTTCTACTTCTAACGTTACAGAATATGCCCCAACACCTGGGAATTTATGGGTCACAAAAGGAACGTTTCCAAAATTATTTGCCGATGTCTGTACCGTCCATTTCCTTCTGATGATATTACCTTGCACGGTTGTAGAACTATCAATCAAATTGGTTGTGAGACCATCACAAAATTTTCTTATCTCTAATTTATTTTCTAGTGGGTCAATAATAAATACACTATCTCTAGCACTACAACCCACAGCATCAGTTATGGTTAATTCTATTGCTTGTGATTTTGGGACAGTATGTGTTTTATCATTACTAAAATTTTTTATTATAGTATCAGTAGATGTGATTGTTGTCGTTGTCCAATTGTATTGAGCAGGTAGTTCAGCTATATCTGCTTGTGGGTCTATTATGGTAGGGTTTGTACAAGTCAAGACTCTGTCTAAACCTAAATCAAAAAATGGTAAAGGAATGATTCTTAACCTATATTCTCCTTCTTCCGATCGAGGGGTGGGACATCCGTTGTCTTCTAATGATACTTGAATAATGTAAGTACCTGTGTCTGTCCCTTGTGTTCTCCAATCAAAATACAGACGAGCAGTATCACTATAAGGATACACTCTTAAAGGATTAGTTGAAGGATTGCCATTTACTTTCGTAAAAGACAAAATTTTAAACCTCACATTATCACCGTCAGTATCTACCCCTTTTAGCATACTATTAAGATTTGTTAATGTATCTCCAGCACAAATTGTCAATGTTGTTTCACCGCCTTCAAATCCTAAAAATTTAGGTTTTTTATTGTCGCAATCAAAGGTGGATATTTGAATACCCCTTATAGTGTACCCTGCCAATTTCCCGTTTCGGTATTCTGATACTTTAATATCTGTCATCCCTTTTTGGTCTGGAGTAGTTGCATTAATTGTAATGTCTCCATTACTATTAATAGATAAATCACCAGTCATTGCAACAGGCTTAGTTGCCGAAAATCCATTTTTGTAAATCGTGTTGACGCTAGGTGTAGCACGAGGGTTTATAAAAGAATACCTGATTTTATCTCCATCTTTTTCAGATGGATTCATTGCATATACAACTTTCTCAGCGGTACAAGCTCTTACAATAGGTCCTTTAGCACTATTAAATGTAGGTGAAGAATTACACGAAAAATCTTTATTATTAATTAATGCTTCTGTGTAGTATGGCTCTTGATCAATGTCAGCTAGTGTACTTGACAACACAAAAGACCTTAAGTTTTTCTGCCAAGAGATAATCCAATCATCCGAAACATTATAAGCTGCTAAATTTAAAATTCCTTCGTAGTGATATTTAATAAGTCCTCTATCTCCTCCTGTTATACCAGTTTAACTATAATATGAGTCTAATTTAGATTGAATTGTTTTTTGCAATATCGAGGAAAAATGATTTAGCATAACTGGTTAAGGTAAATTATTTTAACGAAGAGAGTGTAAAAACAAACAGGATAAATGACTTATCTTATAGTTAAACTGGTATTATTTCACAATTGGTAAGGTTTTGTTCACAAAATATTTTGATTTTTTCTCCGTCCCTGTTTGCTTGAGTTTTTATCACATTAAACCCTTCGCTAATCCCTAGTTTGTCTGACTTAAACTCCATTGAAAACGAAGTCTTATTGGTTAAGTCACTAAAATTATTGCCACATTCTGTGTAAACATCCAGTTTGATTAAATATCTTTTATTGTTTTGACACTCATAGCTTAAGTCTGCTGCTGTAATATAATTTGGAGATTGTGCCAACGAGAGCCCTGCTACTAAGCACAAAAGGGATAATAAAATTTTCTTCATATAAACTCAATTAACATTGAAGCCGTAAGGGTAACCTTTCTTATGAAAAAACAATTCGTTTATCTAAAAAACACTTCTTACAAAAGAACAACTCTTTAAATTTTCTTTTTTTACATCAATTAGGTTTCATATTGCTAACTTCGGGGCTAATACAAAATTCCATGAACCGCAGCCAAACCGAAATAAAAAAATTACTTGACGTATTACTTGCCGAAAAACAAGAAGACCAAGTCATGTACGAAGAGCAAATGCTCCACCTTTCGCATAAAGATAAAATCAGAAAGGGGTTGAGTTGGCAACCCTTATACATTAAGGATTCTGGTTATGGATTAGGCGATTACCCGTACTTGGTAATAGAGAGAACTAAAAATAAAGGAGCAGATCATAAATTTGGGGCTGGAAAAAGTGTTAATTTATTTTTAGTAAATGGTGATAGTCAGTACGAAAACATTAAAGGCACAATCCATTGGGTAGATAAAGACTCAATGAAAATCATTTTTACTGTAGATGACATTCCCGATTGGACGCATCAAGGAAGCATTGGTGTCAGTCTTCTTTTTGACGAAAAGTCATACCAAGAAATGGAAAAAGCACTCAAAACTGTACTTGAAGCAAAAAATAACAGGTTAGAAACGCTCAGTCAAGTTATCTTAGGACATATTGACCCAACACCTTTTTCAGTCAATCAAAACCTCGTTATACCTTCGCTTAATAGCTCACAAAACAAAGCCGTACAACATATAGAAGCTTGTGAAGATATCGTTGCTGTGCATGGACCTCCAGGCACAGGAAAAACAACAACATTAGTGGAAGCGATTAAGGTTTTATCTAAAAAGTATAAAAATATTTTGGTCTGTGCCCCTAGTAATACTGCTACCGATTTACTAACCACAAGGCTTGCTAAACAAGACCTCAGCGTAGTGCGTATTGGAAATATTTCTAGGATGGATGAAGAGGTTCTCGACCATACTTTAGAGTCTACTATCAGTAAGCACAGTAGGGCAAAAGAAATCAAAACGATTAAGCTCAAAGCAGTAGAATTTCGCCGTATGGCAGGAAAATACAAACGTAATTTTGGTTATAGCGAAAGACAACAAAGAAGATTGTTATACAAAGAAGCCAAACAATTGGCACAAGAAGCTGTAGAGTTAGAAAATTATATCATAGAAGATGTATTGGACAAAGCCAATGTAATTACCTGTACTTTGGTGGGAGCTAATCATCGTTATATCCGAGACAGGGTTTTTCCTATTTGTGTAATTGACGAAGCCGCTCAAGCATTAGAGCCTGCTACATGGATTCCGATTATAAAAAGTGATCGAGTGGTGCTGGCGGGAGATCCATTTCAACTGCCACCAACAGTAAAGTCTAATGCTGGAAGAAAGAATGGGCTTGAACATACTCTTCTACAAAAAGTCATTGAACGATTGGATAATATCACACTATTAGATACCCAATATCGAATGAATGAAACCATCATGGGATTTTCTAATCAAGAGTTTTACTGTAGTGAGTTAAAGGCAGACCCCAGCGTAGCTCAACACAGAATTGATCATAGTGACGATACTCCACTTCACTTTATAGATACAGCAGGTTGTAGCTATGAAGAACAACAAAATACTGAAACTAGAAGTTTGTACAATCCTCAAGAGTTTGATCTTATTAACAAACATTTGGAACAGTTACTAGCAGAAAATTCTCAGCTCAATATTGGTATTATATCTCCTTATAAATCACAAGTTTTGTACATAAAAGACAGGCTAGGGGAAGCTTTTTTAGCAAGTCATGATGTTACGGTCAATACAATTGACTCCTTTCAAGGACAAGAAAAGGATGTAATTTATATCTCTTTGGTACGGTCTAATGAATCTGGTGAGATAGGCTTCTTAAAAGACATCAGAAGAATGAATGTGGCCATGACTCGCGCTAAAAAGAAGCTCATTGTGATTGGAGACAGTGCCACTCTAGGTAGCGATGAGTTTTACAATCACTTTATGAACTATTGTGAAAAACACAAGGCATATCATACCGCTTGGGAATATATGTAAGTCATCTGTATCAAAAAGATATTAAAAACTCGTATATTTAGGGTTGAATATGTATCGCTAAATATTCTAGGAAAATCTTTAGCACAAATAATTAGGTATGAAAAGTAAACAAATTCTTGTTGTAATATTTTCGATTATTTCAACAATAAGCATTGCACAGCAAAAAAGTGAGATAGAATATTCGGGATTTTTTGATTCATATTATTTCCGAGGACCTATTGGTTTCACTGCAGATTTAGGTGCTAATTTTTACTTCGGTGATTTGAGCAAACGAAAAATCGGACAAAATTTATCATTAGGGATGATTTATAAAACTTGGCCTCGAATTGCTTTTGGTGGAGAGTTTGCCGTATTGCTAGCCTCTGCCACAGATCACGTTCCTGTACGTGGCTATACTTACAAAGGTACTAACCTAGGGTTAACGGGCTATATGCGTTATTATTTAAGAGATGATAAAATCACACAACACCATCATATTAATCACAAAAAGAAATTTAAACCCTACTTACAATTTGGACTAACAGGCTTATACTTTAAGCCTAAGACCACAGACCTTAACGGGAATCAAATAAAAGAAAATGTAAAAATCCCTGTAAGTTTAGCGATCCCAGTAGGTATTGGCTTTGATTTTATGATGTCAAATAGAATCACCATTGCCCCTGAATTTTTATATTACTATACATTTTCAGATAACATTGATGATATAGGAGAAATTCATGGAGGGGATAGTAAAGATTCTTACCTCACTACTGGGATTAAAGTTACCTACTATCCATTTGCACCTAGAACGAAGCGCCGCAAGCTCTCTAAAGCAGAGATTGAGCTATTAGACAAAAACGTTCACACTGAAGGTGGGGCAGGGAATAGTGCAAATAAAAAAGGCAATAGCGATGGAAATGGTGCTCTCAAAGACACTGAAACTACTGAAGAATACCAAAGTGATGATGATTTACTACAAGTAGAACCCCAAGAAGAGGAAATTATTTTACCAAAAGACTTGGAAGAAGAGAATGAAGACAATCCAGAAGATACCGAACTAGATAGTGAAGACTCTGATGACGGAGAAGAGGATTGGGGCTGGTAAAAACAAAAGCCCACACCGTAAGGTGTAGGCTTTTGTTACAAAAAAAAATAACTAACGAATTACTGCTTGTTGAATAGTTACAGGCATCCTTACAGGGACTCGTTGGTTCAAGTAATTCTTCCTCACTATTTTTTTTACCTCAATTACTACTCTCAGGTTTGAGTTTGGACTAATTGTATTAACAAATCTCCTTAAAGGTTGGGTATTATGTCCATCAAAAGATACTGAACCTTTAGAGACACGTCCACCTGCCAGCGTTACTGTGCACTCATCTATATAATACCTAGTATCTCTCGGCAACAAAGAAGCAACACTTGGATCGGGCTTTATTTTAATCCTAAGGCGTGACAATTGACTTTTAGTAATTCCTCTTATTGGATCTATCGGGCGACCGTCTACCGTGATGACTACTATTGACTTTGGCAACGACGTTACTCTATATTTTTTATCTCCAATGTGAGATCCGTTATTAGCCACTCCAATTTTAACACGGTTTCCAGTAGGTACAATCACAACTTTTCCTTTTTGAGGTTTGGGAATTAATCTCCCACCCGTTATGCTAAAGCTAGGGTTATACTCAGCACCTAATGCAGGTACTTGAATATCTATTTCATTACCACAGTTACGGTACAATACTTCTACCGCTGCCGCTTTTACTTCTATCGTAGGGCGTACCACAAAGTACTCTTGCTCAATCTGGTAAAGAGAATCTCCTCCTCCAGATTTTGGATAGCTTATCGTTCCTTTCCAAATTTTTCTAGCAATTCCGTCGGCATTATAACCTCCGCCACTTGCCCTGAAATCTATTTTGCCAGCACCCTCTCCGTCCACAGCCAAGCTATTGCCATTGTACGTCATCTGGGGTTTGAAAGAACTAGAATAAGCCGCCATAAATAAATCTGCTTCATATTTTAGTCCTGCTACTACGTATTGAGACTTAGACAATACAACGGGTCTTACTCTATCTACTGGAATTATCTCTCCGCCTATTTTTTCTGACAATAAGCCCAACGCTTCTTTTTCTATCGCTCTCAGCGAAGATTCCTTCTCGCTCAGTACAGCCAACGCTGCTACTAGAGGTGTACCTTCAAAGTTGATTTGAGCAAAGCTTTTCTTTCGTTGATCAGAATCTTTTGCAAACATCGGGTCATCCTTAGCATCCAAAGCCATTTTGTTAAATTCCTTTCCTATTTTGGATGTCTTCATTATTGCATTTAGCGAAAGTGTATAAGCGTCTAACTTTTTTTGTAAGGTATAACCTTCCCCGTTTTGAGTATCTCCGCTTCCTAGCATATATTGCGCTACCTTCTCTTCTTCTTTAGCCCCTTTATACTTTCCGTCTTCTCCTATTCCTCCCGTTTTTTCGATAAGAGATTTTTTTAGCTTTTGAATATATTGAATCAAACTCAGGGATTTTTTCCGAAGTATTTCCGCATTTTTTTGAACAGCTACATCTTTTGCTGCGTTCTTATTGTTTTCTACTGCGGCACTAATACCATTTTAACTATAAGACAAGTCATTTATCCTGTTTGTTTTTACACTCTCTTCGTTAAAATAATTTACCTTAACCAGTTATGCTAAATCATTTTTCCTCGATATTGCAAAAAACAATTCAATCTAAATTAGACTCATATTATAGTTAAACTGGTATTAGAGGTGGTGAAGCTCGATACAAGGGGATTAAAAAAATGCACACCCAAAACCTACTTGAGGCTATGTGTTACAACATATACAGGAGTCCTGGGATAATTGTATTATTAACTCACTTTGGGTAAAAATAACGGATATAAAAAGAGAGAATTGACTACAAGGGTTTTGCAACGGTCTTAGAATATAAAACCATTAACCCGATGAATGTATAACGTTATTTAATTTTTTACAAAAAACGGGGAATAAGCTGTTTATATGAAAACGAATACCGTTTCGTATCCGTCGGGTTAATATTGTAGACACAACAAATAGATACTTAAAAATTTTATAGGTCTCTTTAATCGATTTTTTCATTAATTAAAGTTTTACCTTCCAACTCCAAGGATAGTATTCTATTTTATAATTGTTTGGTAACTCCTCTCGGTGTTTATTGATGTATTGGCGGACTTGACTAGTATCTCCAAACTCTTCTTTGAACCATAAAAATAATTCAGGAATAAGTATTAGCTCAGATGCAGGTTTAATACGAATAAACTTATTGTCACTCAAAATTCTTATTAATTTACTCTTTGTTTGCTCATTAAACTCTTGTTGGACAAAAGGTTTCCCATCAAAACAATGATCACTATAACCTCCATAAGGTATAAGTAATAGATAGCTTGGATTGCTAAATAATGGTTTTATTTTTTGCTTTCGCAAACTATTCATTGAATATGATTTTGCATCAATCGTAAAGATTTTTTTTGTGAAAAAATCTTTTACATCAGTGATGTATGCAATAGGTTGGTGACTAGCTATTTGTTTGATAAACATCAACTCGTATAAGTTGAGATAATATATTTTCAGAAAAGTACTGTCTCTATTTTCTAAATCTATATTTTGATAATGATTAAGTATTGTATCAATTTTACTTTCATCGCTGGCCGATACATCTTCATAATGATACAAACCTTCTTTGGTTTTTTCTGATAAAAAAGTTTCTGTTTCGTTAGCTAGCTTATTTTTTTTACTGCATTTTGTACCAGTACAAGCAGCCAAAATAAGAGAAAGTATTAAGGTAATAAGATTTGATTTTTTCATCTTAATTGTGGATTCTATATTTTTTTTCCGATTTTAGTCAAAGATAATAAATCAAATATACATTACTAGAATTAATTTAGCATGAAGCTCCTCATTTTCTTCCTTTTATTCACAGGTTTTTATGCCTCTGCCAGTGATACAACCTATTATAACCGTGATTGGCATAGCACTACTAAAAAGAAAGCCACATACTATCGTTTATTGACAGAAATCCAAAAAGGAAGATCTTGGAGGTATGAAGATTATTTCATGAAAAATAATCAATTACAAAACGAAGGATTTTTTACTGATAAAAAAACAGAAACAAGGGACAGTGTTTGTATTTGGTATTATGACAATGGAGATGAAAAGCAAAGAGGTTTTTATGACGATGGAGAGTTAATTGGTTATTGGAAAGAATATTACAAAGGAAATATTCTTAAAAATGAAGGTGCCTATGACTATGAATGGCGATACGGAAAATGGAAATGGTATTATAAAAATGCACGATTAATGAGTTATGCCACTTATGACACACTTGGTTTGGTGGGAGAGAAAAAATGGTTCTATGACAATGGAGAAGTAAAAAGAATAGAATTTTACGCAGAAAATTTATTGGATTCAACTCAAATAGAATACTATAAGTCTGGACAAAAAAAGTATGAGAAATTTTACAAAGAAGGAATTGTCAATAGAGCTTCCAAATTTTGGTATGAGAATGGTCAAATCAAATTTGAACGAACATATAAATCAGGGATAGAAATTGACACATTAGCTCGGTATTGGACAAAAGTAGGTGATTCAACTACTTATGACGAGCTATTTGACCCTAAAGATGACCATAGTTTGCTTTGGGCAATTACTGGTAATGGGCTAACCAAGCCATCTTATCTTTTTGGGACGATGCACGTTCGTGATAAGAGAGGCTTTGAGTTTAGTGACACTATGCTCAATATTTTTAACAGTTGTGAAGCATATACAATGGAGATTCATCCTGATTCATTATTTGCTTATAAGTATAAATACGAAAAAGAAGACTATCTAAAAAATTCGCCTATCTGGAAAGCAATAAGCAGCAGAAGCTACAGCTATCGTTATGGAAAGACTAATCGTTTTTGGGGGCAAAGTCTTAACTCAGTATTTGGCAGAGTAGGTCGTAGACCAGATCCAATGCCTTATTTTGTAGATGCTTATTTGTTTAGCTTAGCGCTAAAAAGAGATATGCACGGTTTTGGTTTAGAAACAATTGATGACCATGTAAATGCAGGCCGAGATTTACCTTACTATCGCAAGCATTTTGATATCCTATCAGAGTTTGATCCGGATGAAGAAATGCTAAATGTGTACCAAAATGGGGACTTAGATAAAATTGGTGCATTATCTGATTTTTTAAGTACAAGAGAGTTTAATTATCATATACTCATTAAGCGTAATGTAAAGATGGCCGATGCTATAGATTCTTTGGGACATTTGTACAGTACTTTTAATACTTGTGGCTGTGCTCACCTACCAGGAGAAGATGGTGTGTTGGCTCTCTTGAGAGAAAAAGGATTTACAGTAGAAAAGGTAAAGGTGGATGGTAGTTTTAACGAGAATGTTTTTGACGAAAAACGCAATAAATATCAGTTGAACCAAAAAAATATTATTGATAGCCTCACTGGCTATAGCGTAAATATGCTAGAAAACCCTAGTCGTATTAATTATCAGGGTTTTCCTGCTTATGCTCGTATGAATATGATAGAAGAAATTGGATTTCTTTTTATGCCTATAAAAATGACCTATGACTCTCTTAACTTAAGCAGAAATAATGTCGAAAAAATCGTATCAAAACTAGTAGGAATACATAAAGATTATTACACTCCAAAAATTAAAAAACTAAAGAAAAAAACTTTTATGATAAGCTTTGATATCAAAAAGAAAGGAACAATTACACACAATAAAATTTTAGTTAATCCAAGACAAAAATCATTAGCCCTAGCACAAGTAGTCTATTGGGATAAGTCTGATAAGAGAACCGAAAAAACAAAAGCATTTTTTGATTCATTTACTAGGAAAAATATTTCTTATAAACAAAAAACTCAAAATTGGATAACTAAAACTGATACTATTGGAGGGTACAAAATCTCTTTGCCTCAGCAAGTAGATACAACACAGTATGATGGTCCTTTGTTATCGGCTAAGGATGGTGGTAATGAGTATTATGTTTATTATGAAGATGATATATCGTACAGAAGTGATTCTTCTCGCTTGTATAAGTTCAAAAACAAAACAAAACGTAAATATGGTAAAATATTAAAGTTAAAAGAATTTACAGAAAATGGTTATGATGGTTTAGAGTGGAGATTTTCCCTATACACAGGGACAAAGGTCTATTACAAAACAATTATTAGAGGCAATAGAATGTACACATTATCAGCTACTATTCGCAATAAAGACAATGTTGGTAATTTCTTTGACTCATTTCAGTTTACACCTTTAGGTCAAATGCCTAACAATTTGTATACAGCTAAGACAGATAGTTTTACAGTAAAAGTACCTAATACTGAAAATGTACATTTTTATTATGATACAGATAGGCGTTATTATAGAGGGGAGAGAGAGCAACGTAGCTATTATGGTCGTTATTATCAGGCTAAAAATGTGGATGACTATGGTTATGCTGAGGCGGAAGCTGTAGAAGAGTGGAGTTATAATAATGATAAAAAAGGATTAATAAATGAGACAAAATACCGTAAGTACAAGCGTGAGCCCAAAACTTATATTTTTCATGATACATTGTCTTCAGTTTATTATCGAATTACCGTTAATCGTTATCGCCCATTGTATTATATCGACAAGGGTATGGAACATAGATTTCAGTGGTATATTGATGACGCATCGTGGTTCAGAGATTCTGATTCGATTCGGAAAGAGCTTGTAAAAGATGATTTTACTTATCATGGTAAATCTATCATCACTTCTGACGAGAGAAGTACTGATATGAGATATGACCTAATCTTGAAAGGACAGCATATTTATGAAATTCATGCAGTATATCCAGAAACTACATCTGACAGTATAATTAATCAATTTTACCAATCATTCAACCTTGATTATGTAGCTGATACAGTTAATTTATTACAACCTAAGTTTGACAGTGTCTTAGCAGGGCTCAATAGTGAGGATTCTCTTTTTCAAGAGCAAGCTACTGGTGCTATAGAATATACCAAGTTTTCTGAATCGTATAACCGAAAAATTGAGAAAATAATTTTTGAAGAAACAAAAAGAGACACTAATCAATATCTTAATAACAATTTTGATTTGATAGAAATTCTCCCTAAAAATTACGACAGCACAACGGTGACTTTTTTAAAAGAGTTTTATAAAAACTATTGTGATACATTGCCAAAACAATACCTAGTATTGACAGCTCTTGGCAAAATACCTGAGCAAGAGAGTTATAAGTTTATCTTAGAGAATTTCCCTGATAGTATGTCGACTTATGGGGATTATGACGGGGATGACTTAGTAGAAATATTTAAAGATAGTACAGAGTTAGCCAATATTTATTTCAAACAGTTAGCCACATTAATTACACACAAAACACAAGGAAAAAAGTTTATCAATTTATTGTATTGGGGCATCCGAAACGCTAGTAAAGACACACTTGATATTGATTCAATATGTGTATACCGTTCTATTGTTGATACACATTTTATAGCTCAAATAAATCGTTATCTCATTATTACTAAAGATTCTTCTGATTACAATAAGGTGAAAAACACTATCAAATCGTTAATGAATTTAGAAAGTTACTTGGACTATGAGCCAAGTGTAAACGAAGCTTTTCTAAAGCTAAGTAAAGACGACAAAGAAATTAACCTACAAACTACTGCCACCGTTATCTTATTACGAAAGGGAGAAAAATTACCTAATGGGCATTTGGATGATTTATATAAAAAAGCTGAAAAAAAATATGTACTGATAGAAGCACTTATGAAGGATGAGTCACTTGATAGACTTTCTGCTCAATACCGCACACAAGAAGAATTTGCTCAACAGCAATTTAATTATATAGAAGAAGATGGTGACTATTATTACAATGCGTATGAGAAAATAATTCCGTATAAACGATATAAGAAAAAATACAATGACACAACAAAATATTACTATGCTTTCACATATTATGGCGGATATAACCGTACTCGATATATTGGGATTAGTGCCGGTCAACCTAAGGATGGAAAGTCATTTGATTTAGATGCCAAAGAGGTGCTAGGACATGTTCGTTATCATCATGAAGACAAAGTAAAAGAGCTTATTAAAGAACTCTTTAAAGAATATGAAGAAAAGAATGGTACGAATGTTGACAGAATACAGGGAATAGAAGTAACAGCCGAAGCCGTAGAGGAGGTCGCTGAAGCAATCGAAGTAGAATAAGTATGATAAACCAAACATTCAGAATAGGAGGAATTCCAGAGCATTTTAATTTTCCTTGGCACATTGCCTTAGAAGAGGGTAGTTTTTTTGACGCAAATATTTCTATCGAATGGCAAGATATACCTAGCGGTACAGGAGCAATGGCACAAGCACTCAAAGAGAATAAGTTAGACATTGCTATCATGCTTACTGAGGGAGCCGTAAGGGCAATTACAGATGGTTTAAATATACGTATTGTTCAAAATTATGTACTTTCACCTTTAGTCTGGGGTATTCATGCTCACCCTCAACACACTGGCAAAGAGATGGATGACTTTAGAGGAGGACAATATGCAATTAGTCGCAGAGGCTCAGGATCTCACTTGATGGCTCATGTGGATGCTCGCAATAGAGATTGGAATGTAGAAGCTAGTCAGTTTAATATTGTAGGAGATATTACTGGTGCAATAAAATCTATACATAATAGTGAAACTGATTTATACTTTGGTGAAAAGTTTACAATGAAACCTTATGTAGACAAAAGAGAATTGACATTGATAGATATTTGCCCAAGCCCTTGGTCTTGTTTTGTCTTGGTGGCTCGTAATGAAGTACTAATTAATCAGTCAAAAAAAATTAAAACTTTACAAAAAATAATTAATCAGTCTTGTAAAAACTTTATGAAAGAAGATTTTGACACAAAAAGTATTGCTAGCCGTTATGAGTTAGAAGAGGAGGATGCTCTTAAATGGTATGACTCTACTAAATGGGCTACCAATAACCGAATTAACAGATCTATGCTTAACGAAGTAACAGATACTTTGTATGATTTAAAATTAATTGAACATAAGTTAAAACCAAAGGAAATGTGTCATGAAGATTTTGCTCATTTAAGTTAAACGTAGTTTTTTACTTTTGTCTAGTCCTCAAATACGGCTATAGGTAGAATTTATTTGATTTTTACTATGCTTGACATACCGAGTTCGAGATTTTGTATCTTATAAGATAAGTGCAATCTTTTGCTCTGTTCTATTCATTTTTTCTATTTTTTAACGTATCTTTCAAATACTAAAAAAATGAAAAACCCAGAACGTAACTACGTTTAGCGGCCGTGGTAATTATTCCATTTTTAAACTTTTAAATGAAAAAAGAATTACGATATATTTTATATAACCTTATTGGGTTCGCAGCTCTATTGGAATTATCTAAACCTTTGAAGGAATATCTAATAGCTCAAGAGGTAACAGAGCTAAAAGCACAATTAATAGCTGGAATAACAATAAGACTAACCATAATTTCATTGAGCTTATGGGTTATTTGGAAGTTAAAACTGAGAAGATTTAATAACTTTAATAAGAAGACAAAAATTAAAAATCTACAATCATTATTAATCCCTTCTTTATTTATCTCAATTGGATTAGTAATTAATTGGAATACGTATATAAATACAGAATTAGATATCCTTTTTATGTTTTTTTCTTCTGTTATGATAGTTGGGGTTGTAGAAGAACTGATATTTAGAGGAACAATACTCCCTCTTTTTATAAACTATCTTAAAAGCCGAAAAAATGTCTTATTTCTTAGCGTCATAATTTCATCAACAATATTTGGTTTCATTCACTACCTTAATATTCTTAATGAACCTGATAATTTTTGGGGAATTACACATCAAGTATTTCTTGCTATATCAATAGGTGTGTTTTTGGGAGGATTAATGCTAAGAACAAAAAGTATTTTAATTCCTTCTATAGTTCACGGATTTATTGATTTTTCCTTTGGGACGGGGAAATTAAAACAAAATGAATATGAAATTATTACTGAAGAAATTAATTGGAGTTCGATTATTCAAACTATATTATTGTTTAGTTTCATACTTTTATTAGGTGTTTATATGACCCGTAAAGTTGAAAAGGAAGAAATTCTAAATACGAAGACATAAAATATGTAGCCTAATAAAATAACGATGTAAACCCGTCGGGTTAATATTAATAGAATAATATGTTATGTATAAAATCATTCGCATTATACTTCTTTCAATCAATTTAGTAAATTGTCAATCTACCCAAAATGAGACAATGAAAGAGAGCCAAATTAATTTAACAAAAATAGATACTGCCACCTTTGGAGCAGGTTGTTTTTGGTGTGTAGAAACCACCTTTCAGCTATTAGATGGAGTTATAAAAGTAGAGTCAGGTTATATGGGAGGAAGCACCAAAAACCCAAGCTACAAAGATATTTGTACAGGGCTTACTGGTCATGCAGAAATAATCCAAGTATCATATGATACTACAAAAATAGCTTACGACACTCTGCTAAAAATATTTTGGACAGTACATGACCCTACTACCCTCAATCAGCAGGGATCCGATAAAGGTACGCAATACCGTTCTGTTATTTTTTATCATAATGATATTCAAAAAGAAAAAGCGATAGCGTACAAAGATGCATTAGCTGAAGCTAAAGTATGGGATAAGCCTATTGTAACAGAAATCTCTCCAGCCACATCATTTTATATCGCTGAGCTCCATCATCAAAACTATTACAACAATAATACTCAACAACCTTATTGCAGGTATATAATAGAACCAAAGATTCAGAAATTTAAAAAGGCATTTAAAGACAAAATCAAATAAATATGTTAGGTTTAAAATTAGCGACAGACCCTAGGTGGGTAAAGTTAGCCGAAAAAAGCATTGAAGAAATTTTAATTGATCACGCTTATTGTGAACAAAAAGCAACCTCTACCTGTATATCAATTATCATCAACTTTCCTGAATATAAAGATGTTGTAAAAGAGCTAACGCCAATTGTGTCCGAAGAATGGTCTCACTTCAAAATGGTGCTAAACGAGCTAGACAAAAGAGGGCTATCACTTACAAGAATGAGAAAAGATGAATATGTTTCTCAATTATCTAAGGCAATGATTAAAGGTGGTAATCACAATGATAGATTAGTTGAAAAACTTCTACTTGCAGGGCTGATTGAGGCACGTAGTTGTGAGCGGTTTCGATTATTATCCTTACATATATCTGATGATAATTTAAAAGAGTTTTATCATAAACTAATGATATCAGAAGCTGGGCATTATCGTTTGTTTTTGGACTTGGCTACAAAATATTCATCAGAAAAATACGTGAAAAAACGTTTTGATGAGATGCTTGACTTAGAAGCTAAAATTTTACAATCTTTTGAATTAAGAGGAGATAGAGTGCATTAAATCTATATAGTGTGGAAAAAATGAAAGCACTAAAACTAGTATTAACAGTTAAAACCTTGTACTTTAGTACAAATCAACTACAATTATATTGGGAATTTCTCCAGAATACAGAGACAATAGAGGTGCAGCAGCAAAACGTTTTGAAGAAATGTTGAAAAATGATACTCCTTTTTTCTTTGATGTAGAATTTTTTGAAGAGGTAGTTTCTTACTACTTCCAGACTAACAAAATTAATAAAGCATTAGGCGCAACAAAAAAAGGTTTAGAACAACACCCTTTTTCTACCGAACTCAAGTACGAACAAGCAAATGCTTTGTACGCACTTGGGGAATACGGTCAAGCAATTACAATTTTGGAAGGTGTCCTCAATGTCCAACCTGGAGAAATGGATTCATCTCTATTGTTAGCAGATGTTAAAATTGCTCAACAAGAGTATCAAGAAGCTATAGACTTACTAATAAGTATAGAACCATTAGTATTTGAAGATAAAGACCGTTTGTTTTTGTCATTAGGAAGAGCCTATTATGGCATAGGGGACGTAGAGAAAGCTTTAGATTACTATCAACAAGCTAGAGTTCTTAATCCTAAAAACGATGAGATACTAATTGAGTTAGCTTCTTCTTTTGGTTCAAAAGAAGATATTGAAAAAGGAATTAAAGCGCTGGAATCTATTTTAGATGAAAATCCTTTTGATACCCATACCTGGTATAATTTAGGAATTTTACATGACAAAAATCATACTTACGAAGAAGCGATAGATGCTTTTGATTATGCTTTGGCTTTAAGTAAAAACTTTTCTTCTGCTCATTATAACAAGGGGCTTTCTCTAATGAGCCTGGATCGACATTTAGAAGCATTAGAGTCTTTTCACCAAACATTACGTCACGAAAAAGGAAGCGATCTCGATTTACTAATCAATATTGCTGGGTCTTATTTAAGAATAGAAGATTATCAATCTGCAATTACTTATTACAAAAAAATTATTGTTCAACAGCCCAACAATCATATTGCACTAAGTGGTATTGGTTTATGTTTCTATGAATTAGAAAAATGGAATGAAGCTTTACATTACACTTCTAAAGCACTTGAGTTTGCCCCAACAAATATTATTTACTTGTTTACAAAAGCCGATACAGAATATTTAATCGGGCATTATACCAGTGCAATTGAAGTGTATAAAAAAATTACGGACTTAGAACCACTATACATAGACGCATGGATCAATCTATCGATTGTATATGCAGACATGTATGAATATGATACTGCCGCAGAGGTATTACAAGAAGCATTAATACATAACTCTCAAGACGGCGAATTATTATATAGAGTAGCTGCTAATTTAATTTTAGCAGGTAATTACAAAGAAGCCTTTCTTTATTTAGAAAATGCGTTAATTTTGGACTTTGAAAATCACACAGTGTTGTTTGAAGCTTTTCCAGAATTAGAAACGCAAAAGGCACTAATGAAAATTATAGATCAATATAAAAATTAATTATGTACAATAATTATAGCTTAAGTCACATCCCTGAAAGAATAGCAAAACCTCGTAAAAATGGCATAACCATGATTATGGACAAAGGGTTAAGTTGTTCGCAAGTAAGTAGTATGCTTGAGTCTGGAAGTGACTATATAGACATTGTAAAGTTTGGTTGGGCGACTACTTATGTAGCTCAAAATCTACAAAGTAAGTTAGACATCTACAAAGAAGTAGGAATCCCTGTTTATTTTGGAGGAACTTTATTTGAAGCTTTTGTCATCAGAGGTCAATTTGATGACTACCGTCGTTTACTAGACAAGTATAAACTTACACACTGTGAAGTTTCTGATGGTTCTATAGAGATGCCACAAGACATGAAGTGTGACTATATCCAACGATTAGCAAAAGATTTTACTGTCCTCTCAGAAGTAGGTTCTAAAGATGCGGAAAAAATAATTCCACCATATAAATGGATCCAGATGATGCAAGCTGAACTAGATGCTGGTTCTTCTATGATTATTGGTGAAGCTAGAGAGGCGGGTAATGTAGGACTCTTTAGAGCAAATGGAGAAGTAAGAAGCGGATTAGTAGAAGAAATTTTAACTAAAATACCTTCTGAAAAAATTCTTTGGGAAGCACCTCAGAAATCACAACAAGTATACTTTATTAAGCTTTGTGGACAAAACGTAAACCTTGGTAATATTGCTACTAATGAAGCTATTTCCTTAGAGACTATACGATTAGGTTTAAGAGGAGATACCTTTGACTTGTACCTAGATGGCATGACTTTATAATGGAAGAAATATTAGAATCTATTGGGATAAGTATGTTGCCAATTGCAGAGCTTAGGGGCGGAATTCCTTATGCTTTGCTACATGGCGTTAATCCTTATGTAGCCTATTTTGTTTGTGTATTGGCTAACTGCATTGCTTTTCCCATTGTTTATTTTTTTCTTAACACTTTTCATACTCGCCTTATTAAGCTTGAGTGGTACCAACAATTATTTGAAAGATTTGTATCTCGTACTCGAAAAAAAGTAGGTAAGAGTATAGAAAAATGGGGATTTTGGGGATTAATGGTTTTTGTAATGATTCCTTTACCTGTAACAGGGGCTTATACTGGTTCTTTTGCCGCGTGGTTGTTTAATTTCAAAAAAAGACAAGCTTTTATGGCAATTGCTCTAGGTGTTTTTATAGCAGGAATTATTGTGTCCGCTATTTCTCTTTTAGGTATAGAATCACTTAGTTTTTTAACTAAAAAACTTTAGTAAAAATACTCATTAGATTATATGTCTTGATTCCGATTAATATTGCACTTTACCGCAATCTTAAAAATAGTTTGCTCATTAGGTAAGGCAAACGTTTCATAAGTAATCTTATGCCTAGTACGGCGAGCCATGTCAATAAAACCCACACCAGCTCCACCTTTGTCCGTAAATTTTTTATTAAACAGTCGGTCCATACACTCCTCTTTCAATTGCTCTTGTGACATTTGGTTGACTGACTCAATGCTTGAAAGAAGCTTAGGTATATTTTCGCTTTCAATATAATTATAACATTCAATATATACGAAATTCTCTTGTATGCCAAGTAATATTAACCCCTGTGGTTTTTCTGGATTCTGTTTTTTTCCATGCCGGATTACATTTTGAAATAACTCCACAAAAGAAAATATAGATTTTTTCTTGAGGTTTGTTGTTCCATTTGGAATCTTATCTAAAATTGTTTCCAACTCTTCCACATAAGACTCTACATAAATATCTGTAAAATCTCCTTCATGAAGAAAAAGAATGTTTTTAATTAAATCAATATGGATTTGAGTGGATATCACAATAATTTAAGTCCAATTAACAAAATATCATCTGTTTGCTCAACATCACCTTGCCAGTCTACCAGCTGTTTATCAATTAGCTTTTCAAATCTACCTAAATTATCTTTTCCTTCTTTTTCAATAATAGATCGAATTCTTCTAATACCAAATTTTTGATTCCCCTTGCCACCAAACTGATCAGGAAGTCCATCAGAAAAGATATAAATGGTATCACCTTCTTCATAAGCACTTTTATTGTTTACAAAGCCTGTTTTAGTATATGAATCTCCACCACCAATTGGGAACTTACTTCCTTTTATTTCATACAGGACACCATTCTTTTTGACTAAATACATTGGTCTTTGAGCTCCAGCAAATTCTAATGTTTTACTGGATTTGTCTATTTTACAAATCGCCACATCCATTCCATCTTTGATACTATCATTTCCTTCTGCTTTTTGGAATGTGTTTGCTAAGGCGGTATCTAACTGATCTAATACTTCTCCAGCATTAAGTGTAGGATGATTTTCTATAATGTTTTTAAGTAAGAAATACCCTACAAAAGAAATCATTGCACCCGGCACACCATGACCCGTACAATCTACCGCCGCTACAAATGTAACCTCTCCATAAGTATACATCCATGGGAAATCTCCGCTTACTATATCTCTAGGACGAAAATAGATAAATGATTCTTTAAATTGCTGTTGTAACTGTGTACTGTCTGGAATAATCGCACGCTGAATATTCTCTGCGTAATTGATACTATCCTTAATTTGATTAGTCGAATGTCGAAGCTCTAGTAAATTCTTTTTCTTTTCTGTAATGTCATGTAAAACAACTAAGACAAAATCTACTTCTTCATTAGCACCATATTCAGGAATACCATTAACTTCTGTAATTAATTCTCCCGTGTCAGTAGGGAAAGTTAATTCCATCTTTATTTTTTCTTTTTCTTTTGTTACTTTCTGAACAATAGTACTTAAGTCTTTTACTATACGTTCATTGAGACCAGATTCTTCAATTTTTTTATTGATTAACTGATTAGGTAATAGTTTTGCGTATTTTTTAATAGTAGGATTGACATAATAAATCTTATTATCCTTAGTCCCAATTCTAATAATAATATCTAAAGAATTTTCAGACAAAGCCTGCATTTGACCTTTTTTACGCTCTTCTTCTTTTGCTCTTATTTGCTCTGTAATATCTTGGTAATTGACCACAATTCCTTTAATAGATGGTACGTTTAACATATTACTTCCTGTAGCTTCTAGCCAAATTTTACTACCGTCTTTTTTATAATATTGTATTTTAAGTGTTGTAGTAGAAATTTTATTCATTAATAACTCTTGAAACATTTCTTGAAATTTAAGTGCAGATTGCATTTCAATCAAATGTTTATCATTTTTTCCAAGTAAGTCATCCTCACGATATCCTGTTATGTGATAAACTGAAGGGCTGACATAGGTGATAAGTCCTTTTTTATCATAAATCATAATCAGTTCAGAAGCATTTTCTAGTAATGAGTTCGTACGGTCTTGTGCTTCACTTGTCTCTGCTACTTTTTTCTCTAGTGCTTCATTGGACCTAGTCAATTCTACCTGAGCTTTTGTCATTTTATCAGCGCTTTGCTGTAATTGACCTTGTTGTTCTTTTAGCTCTTCACTCATTCGCTGAGACTCATCCAATAACTGTTTAGTATGGTCGTTTACACGAATATTAAAAATTGTTTGAGAAACAATGCTCCCAATTTCTTGTAGGAAGACCAAAATATTTCTGTCAAATGTTTTTATTGACCCTAATTCAATAATTCCATAAACGATATTATTAGTCTTAAGCGGAGCAATTATAATAGTTTTTGGTTTTTTCTTGCCTAACAAACCAGAAGAGATTTGGAAATAATTTTCAGGAATTTCAGTTCGTATGATATAGTCTTGTTCCAAAAAAGCTTGCCCTATTAAACCCTGACCAGGAGTATATATTTTTTCTAAATGTTTCTTTTTACCATGTGCAAACCCTGCTATAAGTTCTATCTCTGTTTTGCCTTTTTTATGATTGACAATGTAAAAAGCTCCTTGTTGAGAAGATGTCGTTTTACACAAAAACTTAAGAACATTATCTGATAAGTAATGAATATTATCACTATTACGTAAAATTTCACTTATTTGTGCTACTCCTGATGTTACCCAATTACGAAGGTTATCTTCATTATCTACCTCCTGAAGATTAGTTTGCATATCAAGTAATGCTTTTCCTAGAATATCTTTATTACTAATAGGTTGATAATCTGAATCAAATTTTTGCTGACCAATATCCGAGGCAAATACTGCTGACCGTTTCAGATAAGCAATAATATTATTCATCAATCGAATCATATCACCAATCTCATCCTTAAGCTTGGTGTTGATGTTTTGAGGAAGTACTCCCATACTCACAAGCCCTAATATTTTTCTTAACTTATGAATAGGGTAAGTAATAGTTTGGGTAAATAATATGGTCAAAACTAAAGCAACAATAATAATCCCTACACCAATAATAACGGTGTACATATTGAATTTACTTGTCTCAAGGTTGGCATAAACTTCTTTTGTTCGGACTTGTAAGCCTATCCCTAATTTTTTGTAGTAAGTCCAAAGAGACTGATATTTGATTTCTTTTTCTCTTTGTTTATCTAGGTAAATTCCTTTTTGACTAGATACTTCTGGGTTCACCAATGTTTGATACATTGGATCATCCTCACCTTCTGTATATATTTTAGGGTAATTTTCTTTATTAAGCTGATAAATTTCTTGGTGATAGTTCTTATACGCTATGAAATCATATTTCATATCAACGCTATCTATTTTAAGAATAGAAAAAACATCTCTAGCTTCAAATTTACAAATGATTTGACCGATTACAATATCATCCTCAAGGAGTATTGGTAAGCATACATAGTTATAAAAATGCTTCCCTTCCCGCACTGGGGCATTTATATAATAATCTCCCCTGCGGATATCAACGGTGAGGTTATCTAAAGTTCTGAACTTATGTTGACCACGCTGGGTGATATCATTACTTTGATAAATAATATCGCTATGGTTATTAATAAGTATAATTTCTTTAAACTTATTAATGTTAATAAATCTATCAATATAGTTTGCGGCAATCTCCTTTCTCAAGCTATCGGCTTCTACCGACATTGGCTTTAAGTACAATTCTTTATATACTTTTTTAAATTTATCTCCTGAAGAAACATACTCTAACTTTTCTTTAATATCTTCAAAGTAAATATCAATTTGATGTTGATAATTGCTGCTTAGCATCTGAAGTTTAATAAAGTAACTTCTCTGGATCTCTTTTTTTGTTCTATAGAAAGAAATAACACTATCTGAAACGACAGAGATTATAACAATTGTAGTGACTAAGAGAATAATCTTTATATTAATATTCAGTTTATTAAACATAATGTGAATTAATTAATTTCTTCCATTTTACAAAGCTCTTCGAGCTTTTCAATATCTACTTGACTCAACGATTTTAAGAATGCTAACTCAAGAACGCCAATAAGCGACCTTCCTTTTCTGATGGGCACAATAACTACTTGCATAGGAATAGAATTTCCTAAACCAGTTTCTATTTCTAACTCATCAGAGTGCAGGTCATTAACAACAATTTTGTTTCTAGACTTTCCAACTTCACCCACAAGTCCTTCACCTAAATCAAAAGTAGGATAAGCGGTATACATACGAGGAGTAGCATATGAAGCAATAGGATGTAGTAAGTCATCTGCAAAGTGATAAGCTAAACCACTGCCTGCTTTAAATATTTTACTAAGGTAACCCAATAAATCTCCATAATAATGTTCATCATTATGATTAGAAATATCTTTAATTTCTTCCTTATGTAATTCAAAATCAGTTATAAGGCTTTTCTCTTGTTCTATTTCAAGGTCGTAATTTACCATTTTAGATTGTAGGCTATCTATTTTTCTTTCTTCTGAAAAAACATGTTTTAATTCTTCATCAAATTCTTTTACACGAAGCCCTATAAACAGTCCAACAATAACTAATACAGCAGAAATTACTTGTGCCACATCAATGAGCCATAAATTATCTAAAACCCGAGTCATTCCTGAGTAAACTTGTTCAAACCCCTCATGGTCACCAAAATGGTGAGACAAAGTAGATGAGATATTCGTCACATAAAATATTTGGTACATTGATAAAACTATGAAAACAATAAGGAGTACAGCAACCCCTACTCTGATATTTTGCTTATTCATTAGGTATCGGATTTACTATTACGGATTTTTTTACGCATTTTTTCGATTCTCATGTCTTTAATTTTGATAGTTTCTTTCAAATCATCGATTTGAGTTCCGAAAGCTTCAATTTCTTTTTGCAAGGCACGAATAGTCTCATTATCTAGAGACGCTTCCTCTATTTCCTTCTTGAGATTTTCTATTTCTTGTTGTCGGGTTTCCTCTTCCTTAGAGAGATCTCTAAGTTCTTGCTCATATTTTTCAGCAAGCATTTTGATTTCTCGTTCGTTTTTGAGTTCTCTTCTCTGCGTTTCATCATGTGCATTTTGAAGCTCTTGAAAGTTGTACTCTAACTCCTGTTCTTTTAACTTAAGGGAGGTGCTTAGTTCTTGTGATGCTTTTAATAAATCTTTAGTTTTATTATGTATATCTATTCCCGATAGAGCAATTGCTAAGTTTGAAGATATTTTTTCTACTAGTTCTATTTCATGGTGTTGTAGTTGACGAAAGAACCCTAGCTCTATTACACCATAAAACTCTGATCCTGCCATTACAGGAGTTAATAATAGATTCGCAGGCTTAGCATCTCCTAGTCCAGACTTTATCCGCATATGGGAAGCGGGCACATCCGAAAAGAAAAGTGTTTTTTTCTCTTGCCAAACCTCTCCTGCTAGACCTTCTCCTTTTTGAATCTGGGTTTTTAATTTCTTCTTAACCCCAAATGCATAAACACCTTTAGGTTCTAAGTATAACTCCTCTTCTTTGGCATCTCCAATCACAAAGACCACTCCCTGCTTTGCTTTAATATATGAGACCAAAACAGATAAGAACTCTTCTACTAATTGTTCTGTTGTTTCAAATTTTTTATTAAGTACCGTGTCTAACAATATTGACCCCTCTATAACCCAATTATAATGTTCTGATTTTAATCTAGCATCTAATAAATTTTTCTGTAATTTTTGAACTACACCGAGTAACTTAGGGCGAAATTGATTTTCTGAGATTAAAGAAATTTCTAATTCACCTTTACTGATTTTGTTAAGGTGTTTTCTTAAATCATTTATCTCTTCTTCGTTACTCACTATTGCCGTAATCAAAGTAGTGATTTCATCCTTATATTTTCGATTTATCAAAAGCCCTTCACCTTGCTTTGTTTTGATAAAAGCATATAAATGACGTATCGGCAAAATAACAACTGTATATAAATTAAGCCCAGCATAAACTGTAATCACAAACAAAATGATAAAGAAAATATATAAAACATAACGCTCAAAGCTAAACCATGTGTCTATTCTATTGAGATAATAGGGTTCTAATTGTTCCAAATCTTCATCTAAAACTTGTAATAATACAGAAGACCTGTTTTTCATAACATGAAGTAATGGTCTCTCAGCATTGTTTTTTGCCGATTTTAAATTCTTGTGATGATATGATAAGTAAACATAACTTTCTACATCTTTCTTTAATTCGTCATAACTTTTCCGAATATCATACACCAATAGGACGTCATTATTATGTCCTAAATAAGCTTCTTGTTTATCATCAAGACGAGTACTGTCATTTTCTCTTTTCGAAAAAAAATGGTAATACAATCGTTCCACATCAGACTCTAATTCAATAAGGTTAGTCGTAATGTTGAGTTTATTAGTAGATGTAGAGTCTAAGTGCTCAATCTCTCGCTGTATAGAATTAAGATGGAGACGTAGTTGGTTATGCTCTATAATTAAAACTTGTGCTTCATGATATTTATTGTTTACATACCTATATGTAATTATAAACATAAAGCTTAAAATGCCCAAAGCACTAAAAATAATCGTAATTCGTTTTTTTAATGTTAGCTTCAACCGTTCAATAGAGTTTTATATAATCTTTCAGTATACAAAGTATAATTGATTTTTTTGATAAAAATCGATTTTTTTTCTTTTAGAAAGAAGCTAATTCCTAAATTTCTATTACGTCATTTACTGATTGGTATATTTTTGAATTCTTTCTTGGTCTTCTATTGCTTTCACTAAGCTCAAAATAGTGTCAAAAATAGTTTTGTCTTTTCCGCTGAGATCGTATGCTTTTTCCAAAAAAGGCAAGCTCATTTTATAGTGCTCATCCCCTTTTTTATTATAGGCTATAATCTCTTCATTTTCTTGAGAAGATTGTGCCAATTGCTTGTATCGTGTCCCTTCAGTAATATGAATATGGGCAACCTGATAATACGCATCAAATAATTTATCATCTAGCTTTATCAATTGATGAAGTTCCTCTAATGCTAACATATTTTTATTGTTGTCTATTAGTGCAAGGGCGTAATAAAGCTTAATTTGTATATCATCTGGATGTGTGTTTAGATGATTTCTAAAAATATTTTCTCCTTTTTTAGATAATCGATGATTACTAGCATAAAGTTCTACTTCCAATTTATTTAGTAAGTCATCAGCCTCCACATATTCTCTCATCATTTTTTGATTTTTAGCAGAAGCCAAACCTTTTTTATTCAAATCAGCATATTCATTTTTAATATATTTTTCCGCTTTTTCTAAAATTGATAACCCTTTTTTTGAATTGTGTTTTTTAAGCCCATAAATCACGGCACTATGATAAAAACAATGAGCAATATTAAAGTCAATTTCTTCGCTTTCTATGGCAATTTCTTGGGCTTTTTCAAAATTATTAAGCGCTTCTACCGTATCTCTGTCTAACAGAAAAGAGTTTCCTAAGTAGTCAAAATACACATATGAATCAGGAGAAATAAATGTTAGTGCATGAAAATATTCAAGTAGTGTGCTAATATTAACCAAGGAAGAACCATCCACAGATTGCTGGTATAGCTCCAATCCTTTTTGGCTTAGTTTACCTTCAATTTCTTTTAATTTTTCCATACTGACCCCCTGCCATTCTCTTTCTGACTTATCTTTAGTGTTGGATTTTATTAAGTCTTGAGCAGCTTTTAAGTACACATGCTGTATGTCAATATTTACTTTTTTAGCGGAAGCGATATAAGTGACGCCTCTATAATAATATGCTTTAGGGATACTTTTTTCATGTAAATGAGACTCATTTTCTATCGCTTTATTAAGTGCTTCTAATGCTTTAGTGTAATGTTTACTTCTATAAAATTCCGCTCCTTTGTCTACCAAATGGTCGTATTTATTTGCTTGTGCATAAAAACCTAGTCCAAAAAAGATAAATACCAATACAATTATTCTCATTCTTCTATATTTTCTCCTATATTCATAATATGCAAAAACATAGCCATAGTTTATAACTAGATAAAACATTTTCAAAAACTAGGCGAGTCTAAAAATATGGCAGATACTAAAAAACTATTTCTTCTCGATGCCTTTGCATTGATTTACCGTTCTTACTTTGCTTTTAGTAAAAACCCTAGAATTAACTCCAAAGGGTTTAGCACAGGCTGTGTACTAGGCTTTACCAACACCTTACTAGAAGTACTTAAAAAAGAGAAGCCTACACATATTGGAATTGCCTTTGACACCAAAGAGCCAACCTTTAGACACAAAGAATACAAGGACTACAAAGCCAATAGAGATGCTCAACCTGAAGATATTTCTTTGTCCTTACCAATTATCAAAGACTTAATCAAAGCTTACAACATTCCGATTTTAGAAATACCTGGCTATGAAGCTGATGATGTAATCGGTACAGTTGCCAAAAAAGCAGGAGCGGCAGGATTTCAGGTTTATATGATGACCTCTGACAAAGATTATAGCCAACTAGTAGACGAAAATATATTTCTATACAAACCCAACTTTATGGGTAAGGGAGTAGAAATTCATGATGTTGCCAAAACACTAGAAAAATGGGAGATAGAGCGAGTAGACCAAGTAATAGATATACTTGGCTTACAAGGAGATGCTGTAGATAATATCCCTGGAATCCCTGGAATAGGAAAGAAAACTGCCATTAAGCTATTAAAGCAATTTAGCACAGTAGAAAACCTCGTTGCCAATGCAGACCAACTCAAAGGAAAACAAAAAGAAAATGTAATCAATTTTGGTGAGCAAGGAATTTTATCCAAAAGACTCGCTACAATTGTAACAGATGTACCTGTTGAATTTGACGAAAATGCCTTATTATTGAATGAGCCAAACATTGATAAAATAAAAGTTATTTTTGAAGAGATGGAATTTCGCACACTTATCAATCGTGTATTTGGAAACGGAAATCCTAGCCCATCAACAAAGAAAAAAATAATAGCTAGTAATAATCAAATGTCTCTTTTTGACCAACCTACTGAAGAAACAGACAACGCAGATGAAGAAATTATTGATGAAAAAAAGAATATAAGTAGCACTCCTCATCAATACCATTTTATCAATACTCCCGAACTTCGTAAAGAATTAATTCATTTTTTAGGTCTACAAAAAGAATTTTGTTTTGACACAGAAACTACTTCTCTTAAAACAATAGAAGCACAGATAATCGGAATTGCTTTTAGCTACAAACCGGGTGATGCTTATTACGTTCCTATCCCTTTAGACAGAATAGAGGCACAAAAAATCCTTGAAGAGTTTAGACCTCTTTTAGAAGATAAAACAATCGGTAAAATCGGTCAAAACTTAAAATATGATATTTCTGTACTAATGAACTACAACATTGAAGTACAAGGAACTCTTTTTGATACAATGCTCGCCCATTACCTTCTATTCCCAGACCAAAGACATGGGATGGATATACTCGCCGAAAATTTCTTAAACTATACACCAGTTTCTATCACAAGTTTAATTGGGAAGGGGGCAAAGCAAAAAAACATGGCAGAAATTGCCCCAGAAATTGTATCAGACTATGCAGCAGAAGATGCTGATATTACACTGCAACTTAAAGCTGTATTTGAACCAATGCTCAAAGAAAATGAGTTAGATGAACTTTTTGAAAACATCGAAATCCCGCTATTAAAAGTATTGGCAACAATAGAAAGGAACGGAGTAAGTATTGACAAAAGTGCGCTAGCCCAATTATCTAAAACATTAGAAAAAGATGCACTAGAAGAGCAAGAAGCAATTTACAAAATAGCAGGGAAAGAATTTAATATCGCTTCCCCAAAACAATTGGGCATCGTGTTATTTGACGAACTCAAACTAGACGAAAAAGCAAAGAAAACCAAAACTGGACAATATGCCACTGGAGAAGAAGTATTATCTAAACTTGCTCCAGAACATGAAATTGCCAATCGAATTCTTAAATTTAGAGAATATCAAAAATTACGTTCCACTTATGTAGATGCTTTGCCCAAAATGATTAGTCCAGTAGACGGTCATGTGCACACAGACTATAACCAAGCAGTAGCCGCTACAGGAAGGTTAAGTTCTAACAACCCTAACTTACAAAACATCCCTGTGCGTACCGAAAGAGGCAGAGAAATTCGCAAAGCTTTTATTCCAAGCAAAGCAGGTCATACTTTGTTCTCTGCCGATTACTCTCAAATAGAATTGAGAATTATGGCAGCCTTTAGTGGGGATGAAAGTATGATTGACGCTTTTAAAAATGGTAGAGATATTCATGCTACTACCGCTGCAAAAGTATTTAAAGTACCCCTTGAAGAAGTAGAACCAAATATGCGTAGAAAAGCCAAAGAAGTGAATTTTGGTTTAATATACGGCAGTACTGCTTTTGGTTTAGCTCAAAATTTAAACATCTCTCGTGGAGAAGCTTCAGAAATCATTAAATCATATTGGGAGGAATTTCCTGCCATTAAGTCTTATATGGACAGGGTTATAAATGAAGCTCGTGATGATGAATATGTAAGCACCATTTTAGGTAGAAAACGTTATTTGAGAGACATCAACTCTCGGAACATGACTCTGCGTAATCACGCCGAGCGAAATGCTATTAATGCACCTATACAAGGCTCAGCTGCCGATATGATTAAGTTGGCAATGATTAATATCCATGATTGGATGAAAAAAGAAAAGCTACAATCTAAAATGATATTGCAGGTACATGATGAGCTTGTATTTGACGTACACCCAGATGAGCTAAGTCTCATTGAAGAGAAAGTACCCGAGTTTATGAAGTACGCCATTAAGATGGAAGTGCCAATGGATGTGGGAATAGGAGTAGGAAAAAATTGGCTGGAAGCACATTAACTCCCAGCAATTAACTCTCTAATGATCTTAGTCATGCCCGGTTCTGCTTTCATCGCAGCAGCAATGATATTACTAATATTTGCTTTCTTGAGCAAAGCAGGTATTCCCATATCTGTAATCACCGAAATGGCAAAAGTAGGTAATTCCATCTGAGCGGCAGCAATTACTTCTGGCACTGTGGACATCCCTACATTATCTCCACCAATTATGCGTAAATAATTGTACTCAGCACGGGTTTCTAGATTTGGACCTGGCACACTTACATATACGCCTATATGGACTTTTATTTTATACTCACGAGCTATTTCCTCAGCTTTGGTAATCATATCAAAGTTATATGGCTCACTCATATCAGGGAAGCGACTACCTAGCTCATCTATATTAGCACCACGTAGCGGATTTTCATATTGTAAATTAATATGGTCTTTAATAATCATCAAATCCGATACTTTATAGTTAGGGTTTAACCCTCCAGAAGCATTAGATACATAAAGTTTTTTGATCCCTAATAGCTTCATTACTTGCACAGGGAAAACTACTTGTTTCATACTATACCCTTCATAGTGATGAAACCTACCTTGCATAACTATCACGTTTTTACCCGACAAAGTACCCAAGTGCAATTTTCCAGAATGTGTTTCAACAGTAGCAATAGGAAAGTGTGGAATATCTTCATATGAGATGCTATACTTAACATCAACATCATTAATCAGAGCACCCAATCCTGTGCCCAAAATTATGCCGTGCTCAGGTATAAAATCATTAGATTGCTTTTGTATATATTCAGTAGCTTCTTGTATTTGTGAGTATGTCATGCCCATTTTTATATTAATAATCGATAACTATATCGACCATAATACCAATTATTCTTCATAATAATAAACAATCACATGACTCCTTGTACTATTTTATATCAAAACAAGACCCTAATCTCAATAGCTTTCATATCTTTGGGCTCTTATGGAAAAAGTGGCAGTTATAGATTTAGGCACAAACACTTTTCATCTACTTATAGCAGAAGTAGAGGGGGGAATAATTACGCCCATTCATAAAGAACGAATTCCTGTCAAAATAGGAGAAGGAGGCATCACGAAAGATTTGATTACCCCAGAAGCATACAAACGAGGAGAGCAAGCCCTTCGGTTTTTTTCTGAATTGATGAACAAACACGAAGTCCATCAATATTGTGCTACGGCAACAAGCGCTTTCAGAAATGCGGAAAACAGTGATGAAATTGTCGAAAATTATTTTATAACAACAGGCATTAAGATTAAAGTAATCTCAGGAGACCTAGAAGCAGACCTTATCTACGAAGGAGTAAAACAAACTTTAGAAGAATGTGATCATAACGATAACTATGCCATCATGGACATTGGTGGAGGTAGCGTTGAATTTATTATTTGTAACCAAGAGAAAATCCTTTGGAAAAAAAGTTACGAAATCGGTGGGCAAAGACTTATGGCAGAATTTCACCAGCAAGATCCCATCCCAACAAACCAACTACATTCTTTACGAAAATACCTTAAAGAAACCCTCGAAGAATTATTCGTAAACCTAGCACATCATAAAATCAACACCCTTATAGGAGCTTCAGGAGCATTTGAATCTATCGTGCAAATGATAGATGCCAAAGAAAATAACACAAGTGATAAAAACTGTCAACACATCGAGCAAGTTAATATCGAAGCTATTTATCATAATCTAGTAGGAAAAACAAGAGCAGAACGACTAAATGTTCCAGGCTTAATTTCTTTACGAGTAGATATGATTATAGTCTCAATGACCTTAATTGATATCATAATTCAACAACATACATTCAACAAAATCTTCGCATCTGCGTATGCACTTAAAGAAGGATTAATAAAAAGACTTATAGAACAAGTACCTGTGCAATAAACAATAACTTATGGAAGAGCAATTCAAAATTTTATTACAAACAAGAAGCAACTTTATAAAGCTAATAAACTTTTTAAGTCTTGAGCAAATAGGCTCAATACCCACAGGATTTAATAACTCTATTGCGTGGAACTTTGCCCATAGCATTATATCAATGCAACTATTAACTTATGGCATTGCAGGGCTTGAACTCAAAATTAATAATGCTTTTATAGAGAAATACCGAAAAGGTACTGTGGCCGAGTCTAATATCGCACAAACAGAATTAGATATGCTCAAAGAACTTGCAATAAGTACCGTTTCACAACTTCAAGAAGACTATGATAATGGTTTGTTTACCGAGTACAAAAAATACGAAACAAGCTACGGATATCCTCTTAGTTCAATAGAATCGGCTATTGCGTTTAACAACGTACACGAAGGACTACATTACGGTTATGCAATGGCTCAAAAAAGAGTGTTTTGTTAAAATGATTTAATTTCTTGGCATCTAATAATTATTTTTCAAACAAAAAACTAGTAATATACCCTTGCATCAAATGATGGCTAGTCTTCAAATGAAAATTTGTTTGATTTTGAATCAAATCGGCATAAGGGTAAAGTTTTTTGTTTTGAATATTAGTACTTATCTTGAAAAAGAAAAACATTAATTTTTCGAGATATTTATACTGAGTCATAGGAACAAAGTCACTTACTATCCATGTTTTGATTGGAAACTGAGCAAGTAAATCAATAGTTTGACTAAGTGCAGGCTGAGGAAATAAGTCTAAATAAAAGTTAGTGATTAAAACATCGTAATTTTTTGCTGGGATAGATAATTCTGTACCCATAACAAACTGAACCTTTAGTGTAGAAGATTTCTTTTTCTTTGCTTTAGCAATCATTTTAGCGGAAGCGTCTATATAAACAATACTAGCTTTGGGTTTGTATTTTTCTATCTCTTCCAAAATCCAACCTGTACCTCCTCCCAAAATCAAAACCTGCCCTTCTTCAGGTATTTCGTTTAAAAAATGACATTGAATTTTTTTTAACTTATTCCCAAAAATAAGTTTTGATAAACCATCATAAATGGGAGCTATGAGGTCATAATTTTTGGCTAAAACAAACATAAGAATATAGGAAACAGAAAAACCATATCGCCCAATACACGATAATTATCTTGCTTTTTAAAATACTTCTGTTGCACCTTTATCAATACAAAAGGAAGGTACATTATAATAAAAACAAGTTGATAAAGAATCATGTTAGGATATAGAGTTGTGCTAATCAAAATCAATATTCCAGTAATGATGATTAAGCCATTTAACAACTGGTTAGCTTGTTGCCTACCTATATTTCGGGCAATAGAAGTATGCCCCTGATGTTTGTCTTTTTCTATATCAAAAAAAGAAAAAGTATAAATATTAATCATAGCAATACAAAACAACTGCAAAAGAGAGGTAACAAAATAAAGGGAGTATGTATGACTCAAAGATAAGGGTGCTATCACAACCCCTAAAGTATAACCAAGACCTACGCCAAGTTCTTTCTGAATGAAATTAGAAACTTTACCGCCTAGTAAAAACACCAATATCAAATGTACGACAACAATAACTGCAACAATAATCCCTAGGTATATAGTAGAGGTGGGTAAATAATAAAGGGCTAAAGGAACGGTAATAATAAAAATAGAAATCCATACAAAAAGTAATAAAACAAAATGATTTTGATGGAATTGATGTCTTGCTGTAATAGCTTCATGGTTAATTTTATGCGCGTCAATAAGGTGGTCAATCGTATAAACTAACCAAACCCCAACTCCTAAAGAGACATAGCTAAACACGGGTACTTGAACGAATAAAATTTGTGCAAACAACCAGGACACAATACAAGAGCCTAGTACCACATCTAAACTTAAAATTTGGACATAGTTATAAAAAATTCTTACAAGAGAAATTGGCTTAGTAATATCCTTCTCCTTTTATTTTTTTGACATCACCTACCAAGTTTTTAACTTTTTGCTCATCATCTTTATTACAAATCAATAATACTCCATCGTATTCTGCTACAATTAAGTTTTTTACACCGTTAATTACAACTAGCTTATCTTTAGGCGTTTTAATAATCGAATCAGTAGTATTATATAGTATTACATCACCATCTACTACATTGCCATTTTGATCTTTGTCTTTCACTTCGTATAGTGATTTCCAAGTGCCTAGGTCTGACCATCCAATATCGCTTAGAATAACATAAACATTTTTGGCTTTTTCCATAATACCATAATCAATTGATATTTCGTCACAACGAGAAAAATTACTATTGATATATTCTTGTTCTTTTTTGGTGTAAAAAACCTCTTTTGCCTCTTCAAACACTTCTCCTATTTGAGGTAAGTATTGATTGAATGCTGTAATAATAGTACTCGATTTCCAAACAAAAATCCCAGCATTCCATACATAGTCTCCATTAGAAACAAATACTTTAGCGATTTCTAAGCTTGGTTTTTCAGCAAATCTTTTTACTTCTTTTGATTTTAAATCGCTTTTCTCAAACTGAATATAGCCATAACCTGTGTCAGGTCTAGTAGGCGTTATGCCTAAGGTCACTAAGTTTCCTCCTTCATTAGCAACAGTTATAGCAGTTTCTATCTTCTCTTTAAATGTGTTTTCTTTTAGAATAATATGGTCTGAGGGGCAAATAACAATAGAAGCATCAGGATTTTTCTGATGGATTTTATAGGACGCATACGCAATACAAGGAGCAGTATTTCTTCCTTCGGGTTCTAATAAAATCTGATCATCTGACAAGTAAGGTAATTGTTCTTTTACTAAAGATTTATATTGACTATTAGTGACCACATAAATGTTTTCTGGTAAACAAATACTGTCAAACCTTTGTGCTGTAAGCTGTAATAATGATTGCCCTATACCTAGCACATCGTGAAATTGCTTCGGGAAATTTTTTCGACTATATGGCCAAAACCTACTGCCAACTCCGCCTGCCATAATGACTACATAATTATTTTTAATATTACTGGTCATATTATACCTTCTTTTAGAATATCGTGTAAATGAATAATGCCTACATACTTGTCATTTTCTGTAACAATAAGTTGTGTGATACTATTTTGTTTCATCTTATTAAATGCTTCCACAGCATACTCTCCTTTGTCAATAGATTTAGGATGAGCATTCATAATGTCTTTTGCTGTAATGTCTTTTATATTAGAAATTTGACTTAACATTCTTCTCAAATCTCCATCTGTAATCATCCCCACAGGGATTCTGTTTTGAACAACAGCAGTAGAGCCCAATCTTTTAGATGAGATTTCGATAATAACATCTTGTAAGCTTGCAAACTCTGATACTTGTGGACTATCTTGCTGAGAGCAGATATCGGCTACTTTTAAATACAACTGTTTTCCTAGTGCTCCTCCAGGATGGTATTTAGCAAAATCCTTACTCGAAAAACTTTTAAGCTCTAACAAACAGACTGCTACGGCATCTGCTAATGCCAAAGAAGCCGTAGTACTTGCGGTAGGAGCAAGATTGTTAGGATCTGCTTCTTTTTCGACGGTAGCATTTAATACAAAGTCAGAATTTTCTGCTAAATAAGAAACAGTATTACCTACTAATGCAATTAAGGTAGCCCCCACACCCTTTAATAAAGGTACAAGTACTTTTATTTCGGGGGTATTACCACTTTTGGATAAACAAATGACTATATCTTCTGCCTGCACCATACCCAAGTCTCCATGTATAGCATCTGCTGCATGCATAAAAGAAGCTTTTGTTCCCGTAGAATTAAGAGTAGCAACAATCTTAGTTCCGATATTAGCACTTTTGCCAATACCTGTTACAATTATTCTTCCAGTACACTGATGAATCGCCAAAACTGCCTGTTCAAATTCATCATCTATATACTTTGTAAGCCTTTTTATAGATTCGGCTTCAAGTAGTAGTGTTTTTATTGCAATAGATTTAATATTTTTTAGTAACTTCAAAATGCGGAAGGTCGTTGAACGACAAATATAATAAAGATTCTGCAACCTTACATCTCTAGTACAAAACAATGCAATTAAAAAAAGCTCTTAAGAAACATTTTGGATACGATACCTTTAGAAAAGGTCAAGAAGCTGTAATTCAAAACTTATTAAACGGCAAAGATACTTTTGTGATTATGCCTACCGGCGCAGGAAAATCTTTATGTTTTCAATTACCCGCTACTATGCTAGAAGGCACAGCTTTAGTTATCTCCCCTTTAATTGCCTTAATGAAAAATCAGGTAGATCAAATGAAGGCAAGAGGTATTGAAGCTCGATTTTTGAACTCTACACTTAACAAAGCAGAAATGATAGCTGTTAAGAAAAGTGTTTTGGATGGAACAACAAAATTATTGTACGTAGCACCAGAATCTCTTACCAAAGAAGAAAATATAGAATTTCTTAAAAAAGCAAAGCTTTCTTTTGTAGCAGTAGATGAAGTGCACTGTATTTCGGAATGGGGGCATGATTTTAGACCTGAATATCGTAGAATTAAGACGATTGTAGCAGAATTGGGACAATTACCTATAATTGCACTTACAGCAACAGCTACTCCTAAAGTTCAGATAGATATTCAAAAAAATCTTAATATGCATGAGGCGACTATTTTTAAATCGTCTTTTCATCGTAGCAATTTGTTTTATGAAGTAAGACCAAAAGCAAAAGCAAAAAACCAACTAGTACAGTTAATCAACAAACACAAAGGTCAAAGTGCTATTATCTACTGCTTAAGCAGAAGAAAAGTAGAAGAATTAGCTCATTTTTTGCAAGTAAACGGCTTTAAAGCTCTTCCTTATCATGCAGGTTTTGATAGCCACATAAGAGAGTCTAATCAAGATAAATTCTTGAATGAAGACTGCGACATTATTGTAGCGACTATTGCTTTTGGAATGGGGATAGATAAGCCAGATGTTAGGTTAGTAGTACACTATGATGCTCCAAAATCAGTAGAAGGCTACTATCAAGAAACTGGTCGTGCTGGTAGAGACAGTCAAAATAGTACTTGTGTAATGTTTTACAGTTATAAAGATATTTTAAAACTTGATAAGTTTAATAAAGACAAGCCTTTAGCAGAACGAGAAAATGCTCATATTTTACTAGAAGAAGTTTCTTCTTATGCTGAGTCACCACAATGTAGGTCTAGGCAATTATTGCACTATTTTGGTGAGCACTTGGACAAAGATTGTGGATTTTGTGACAATTGCCAAAATTCACCTGAAAAGTTTGAAGCAAAAGATGATGTTGAGATTGCTCTACAAACAGTACAATTTGTGGAAGGAAAATTTGACATTAAGTATGTAGTAGACATTGTAGTAGGGTCTAAAAATGCCAACCTTACTGGGTACGGACATCACAAACTCTCTACTTATGGAAAAGGAAAGAGCAAAGAGAAAGATCAATTTTACTGGTATTCATTATACCGCCAACTGATTATAAAAGAGTTGTTGGAAAAAGATATGGATCATCCTAATATCATAAAATTAACGAAGGAAGGAGAAGCATTTATAAAAAATCCAACGTCTATAAAACTAACTGAAGCACATCAATATCCCGAAATTGATGAAGACGGTGAAGCTTCAGGAAATTTTCATGGTGAAGGAATGTCTTATGACGAGGAGTTGTTTGAGAAACTGAAAAAAACAAGAAAGAAAGTGGCTGATCAAAAAGGCTTACCTCCTTATGTTGTTTTTCAAGAAGAATCGTTAAAAGAAATGGCAACTACATTTCCGATTACACTAGATTCACTTACACACATACAAGGTGTAGGAATGGGCAAAGCTCAAAAATTTGGGTCTGAGTTTTTAACAGTTATTAAAAAGTATACCGAAGACAATGACATTGAGTCTATCACGGAGATTTTTGTAAAATCCACTGCCAAAAAGTCTAAAAATAAAATACTTATCATTCAACAGATTGATAAAAAAATAGACCTTGGAGAGATTGCTAAATCTTTAAACCTAAAGTTTAAAAATTTAATTACAGAATTAGAAAGTATTTGCCACGCTGGCACCAAACTTAATATTGATTATCACCTTGATGAAATACTAGACGAAGAATCTCAAGATGATATTTATGATTATTTTATGGAAGTTGAGTCTGACGATTTGGAAGATGCAATGGAAGAACTTGGAGAAGATTATGATGAAGAAGCAATCTTATTAATGCATGTTAAATTCATCTCAGAAGTAGCTAATTAAACAACTTATTAAAACAAAAACCCTTTATTAGGGATTATAAAAGTATGAACAAAACGAGCAAAAAATTTTTAAAGAATTATTTGAATGCTAACTCTCCAACAGGATTTGAGGCAGAAGGACAAAAAATATGGTTAGATTATATAAAACCATATATAGATGAACATTTTGTAGATACTTACGGCACAGTAGTAGGTGTGATTAATCCCAAAGCCAAATACAAAGTAGTGATTGAAGCTCATGCTGACGAGATTGCATGGTTCGTTAATCATATTGATAGCAAAGGGTATATTAGTGTGATTCGTAACGGTGGTTCTGATCATCAAATTGCACCTTCTAAGCAAGTATTTATCCATACTGACTCAGGTAAAAAGATAAAAGGGATTTTTGGTTGGCCAGCCATCCATGTAAGAGGAAGAGGTAATGGAGAAAAACATGCTTCACTAGAAAATATCTTTATTGATATAGGTGCTTCTTCGGCAGAGGAAGTTGAGAAAATGGGAGTACAAGTAGGGAATGTTATCACCTTTGATGACGATATGTTTTTCCTAAATAAAAAATACGTAACAGGAAGAGCATTAGATAATCGAATTGGCGGTTATATGATTGCAGAAGTAGTAAGGCTCTTGTCTGAAAACAAAGAAAAGTTACCTTTTGGTTTGTATATCGTTAATGCTGTGCAAGAAGAAATTGGTTTGAGAGGAGCTCAGATGATTGCCGAAAGAATTAAACCTGATGTAGCCATTATCACCGATGTTACTCACGATACACAGTCACCGATGTATACACCCAAAAGACAAGGAGATTTATCTTGTGGAAAAGGGCCAGTGCTAACATTTGGACCTGCGGTGCAAAATAATTTACTCAAAATGCTTTTTGCAGTAGCAGACAAAAAAAAGATACCAACCCAACGTGCCGCAGCCTCTCGATCTACAGGTACAGATACTGATGCCTTTGCTTACTCTAACGACGGTGTAGCCTCAGCCTTAATATCATTACCGCTTAAGTATATGCACACAACAGTGGAAACCGTAGCTTCTGAAGACATCGACAATGTTATCAAATTGATGTATGAGTTTTTGGTTCAGCTCAAAAGCAATCATGATTTTAGGTATTTTACATAAAACTGCATAATACATCCCACACTAAAATTCTTGACAGAACACCATGATTTGATCTATGGGATTGTACTATAAAAATTTAGTTGAGGAACAGTATAGTCAGTATACTTAATCAAGCTAAGGGGTTGTTAATATAACTTAATTATTTACCTTTGCGGTAAATATATACTATGCTGTGAGACAAAAAAATTAAGTTTAAATTCTTCGTTTTTTTAATGCTTTAAAACAACATTATAGAGTGTTGGAAAATTTTCTGTTCAATAAAATCTTAAAATTATAACGAGGTTATTATACTTTTCTATTTACAAGAAAGTATTTAGAAAAACTTAAAAATGAGTCTCAGTACTGTCTAGGTATTGAAATTACAAGAGAAAGATAATGAGTAAAACAGTTAATGGGTTTAAACCTTTAAGGTTTGTCACTGTATCTAATAGTGATTTTGAATCAACATTGAAAAAAAGGGTTGGGATTTATTTTAAAGATAACAACATCAGTAAGTATGCTAATGTAAATATGAAGGTTAAAACAGCCTTTATGCTTTGTTTGTACTTTGTGCCTTATATCTTGGTGTTGACTGAAGTCATAACTAGTACTTTTGGAATTATAACGTGCTGGGTAATCTTAGGCTTTGGAGCAGCGGGAATTGGTATGTCTGTCATACATGATGCAAATCATGGCTCATATTCTAAAAATAAAAAGGTCAATTATATTTTAGGGAGATTTCTGAATGTAATCGGGGGATATGCTCCTACATGGAAGGTTCAGCATAACGTACTCCATCATACTTATACTAATATAAAAAATTATGATGAGGATATTACTCCTTCTATTAATGTTTTACGCTTCACGCCACAAGAAAAGCATCACTATATGCACCGCTTCCAACATCTATATGCCTGGTTTTTTTACAGCCTTATGACAGTCTTATGGATAACGACTAAAGATTGGACTCAATTATTCAGGTATAAAAGACATGGGCTGAATTTGAATGATAAGTTTAATTATTTATTAGTTGAATTAATTATTTCGAAATTGCTGTACTATACAGTTATGATTGTATTACCACTTCTTATCTTGGATATTCCTTGGTGGTCTGTGTTTCTTTTATTACTTCTGAAACATATGATAGCAGGGTTTACATTGTCGGTTATATTTCTTTTGGCTCATATCGTTCCTGATTGTGTCTTTCCAGAGCCTGTGAATTTAGAAATTAAAAATAATTGGGCAATACATCAATTAGAAACAACTTCTAATTTTGGACCAAAAAGTAAGATTTTTCATTGGCTGATAGGTGGATTGAATTATCAAGTTGAGCATCACTTATTTCCAGACATCTGTCACGTACATTATAAGAAACTATCAACAATTGTTAAGCAAACAGCCAAAGAATTTAATGTGCCTTACTATTGCGAAAAAACTTTTTTTAGTGCGTTGAGTGCGCATATCAGCATGTTGCGTAAATTAGGAGAGCAACCTGTGTAGGGTTGCGAAATAAAAAAATAGAATTTAAGCTTTTGTTAAGCTCCTTCAAATATCAAATTCCTATCAATATCTTCACTCAAAGAGATCATTGTTTCGGTACGCCCAATACCATTAATTTTTTGTATTTTTTCGTGAAGAACTTCACGTAAATGATTAGTGTCTTTACACAAAATCTGAGCAAACATACTGTAATTACCCGTTGTATAGTTTAATTTAATAATCTCTGGGGTTTCTTTTAGTTCATCCAATACGGTATTGTATACCGAGCTTTTGTCCAAAAAAATACCTAAAAATGCTACTATATCATAACCCGATTTAGAATAGTCTACCCGTAATGTAGCATTTTTGATTACCCCAAGATCTTTGAGTTTACGCATCCTTACATGCACAGTACCACTCGAAACATACACACGCTTGGCTATTTCGGTAAACGGCATCTGTGAGTTTTTCTGCAAGAGTTGGATAATTCTTAAATCAATATCGTCTACGTTGGAATGGATTTTAGTCTCGTTGTTTTTATTATATGCTATATAACTATATATTTGCTATCAAGCAAACATACAATATGTTAAACTATATACTTCTCTTTTGTATTGCAGTGTCCTACTGCTTTATTTATTTCTACGCCAAGCAAAACTTCTTTACGTCTCTAGGAAAAGAATATGCCTCTAGCACCAAACGAATATTTGCAGTCATCATAGACTGGCTAATGATTTATATTATGGCAACTGCTTATTTGTTTTATCTATTAGCCACTAACCTAGTTTTCAGAAAAGAGCTAGGAGTACAACTTATGGACATGATGAACACGGGAGATTTTACAATATTCAGCCGATTGGCTACTCAGTTTTTTATCGCAGTATTGGTATACTTTTTGTACACAATCACTTTACAGTCTTCGGCATTGTCTGCTACACTGGGTCAATATTGGCTAGACCTTAAAGTAACCAAGTTTAATAGTAATAAGTCTGCGGGTTTTATCGCTATAATCATTAGAAATATAATAAAAATACCCGTTGCTTTTTTATTACCACTCACTTATGTCTTTTCTAGGATGAACCCTGAAAGACAGTGGATACATGATAAAATAGCCAAAACTATAGTCCGTGATATAGAAGAAAAATAAATGACTCAAAAAAATTCTCGTACTCTTTTTTAGTGCTTTGTTATGGCTTATAAACACAAAACGTTTATATTTGGCTTAGTGTTATACCATATTGACTATAATCTACGTCAATTATCTTGTTTGTTTTTCACATTCTCTTCGTTAAAATAATCTACCGTAACTAGTTATGCTAAATTATTTTGCCTTAATAATGCAAAAAACAATTCAA
>Ga0256845_1000304_pt1 | contig 46928 bp, 39 predicted proteins | sample RiftiametaG_FD_189101 | JGI IMG/M metagenome (GOLD analysis project Ga0256845, IMG submission 189101) | Tube worm associated microbial communities from hydrothermal vent at the East Pacific Rise, Pacific Ocean - Riftia | ecosystem: Host-associated > Annelida > Integument > Unclassified ...
TCCACCGCACGATTTACATTTAGCATCAGCCTTTGGGAGCTACTTTCCCCCCTCTGCGTCGGAGCCAGCCTCCGTCTCTTCACTCGAGACGAAGTACTCAAACTAGACACTTTTTGCAAAAAACTCTTAGACATCACGGTTCTTCATGCTGGCCCTAGCCTCCTAGCTAGCATCATGCATCATTTGGAAACCCCCCATGCCTCTGTAAGTAGCTTGCCCAATATGCGCCACGCTTCTTCGGGAGGGGATGTTGTTCCTCCCCATACGATGGAGCGCATGAAGACTCTATTTCCCCATGCGGAGCTCTACGTAATTTACGGCAGCACAGAAATTAGCTGTATGGGCGCTACCTACCCCATACCTCGCGACACTCTTGTAGACCGCTCTTATGTGGGCAAACCTTTTCCCAATACCAAAGTGCGCCTTGTAGACGAAGAAGGAAAGCCTACGATTGTTGGTCATATAGGAGAAATATGTTTTTCTGGTGCTGGGGTTGTATCGGGTTACTTTCGACGCCCAGAGCTTACCTTAGAAAAATTCGTCCCTTTCAATGGAGAGGTCTTTTACAAAATGGGAGACCTAGGAAGAATGAACGAAGGGGGCGACTTAGAAATATTAGGTCGTACAGATTTTCAAATTCAACTTCGAGGCATGCGCATTGAACCCCTCACTATAGAAAGCGCTTTTCGGACACTAAAACTCGCTGAAGAATGCGCCATTTCCCTAAAAAACCTCAATGATCGCGATGCGCGGCTCATTGCCTTCGTCAGTGAGCCCCACCAATCTGCAGAAAGCTCACTCAATGCTCTTCGAGCAGAGTTACCCGACTACATGATTCCCCATCATATTGTAGAGGTAGACAACCTACCTCTCACTCTCAACGGGAAACTCGATAGACGCGCTCTAGAGAAGATTCCGTGGCAAGCAAGACCCAACAAAAAGCCCTCTGTTGAGCCACGTAGCCTCATAGAAGAAAAAGTATGCGGGGCCTTTTCTCAACTCCTTCAAGTCCCTGTGGGTATCGACGACAACTTCTTTGACTTAGGGGGTCACTCCCTGCTTGTAATGATGCTGGCCAGCGAACTCGAAAACCAACTTGGGTTTACGGTATCGCCCGCAGCAATCTTTCAAACCCCCACCCCGCGCGCCCTAGTCGAATATCTTAAAAAGAGAGTCGCCTTCGATCATCATCCTATTGCTCTCACCTCAAGTCATAGCGAGCCGGCGCTTTTTCTTATTGCCGGTATCCATATTTACCAAAAACTCGCTCATGAGCTCGAAGGAAAACTGTCGGTCTACGGCGTTTATGCAGGTGTAGAATTTGCCTATTTCGATCAAGGCGCGCAAGCGCAACCAGTCGAAGAACTAGCGGCCCGCTATGTTGAAATAATTCGCAGACAACAATCTCATGGTCCCTACCAAATTGCGGGGCTCTCCTTTGGAGGCATCATCGCCTACGAAATAGCACAGCAGTTAATATTCGCCGGCGAAGTGGTTACTTCTGTCACCCTCCTGGACTCCATGCTCCCCGAAGTTGGGTGGAGGAGTCGCTTCAGAAAAGTGCTTCGTTTTGCGCGACTCTCCCCGCAAGTGCAGGCGCAACTACTCGTCCAAAAATCCACCCAAAAGGCTCGCACCATTCAAGCTCACCTCCAAAAGCACAGGGCCAAAAAGCTTCGCAAGCAGACCACTGGACAAATGCAAGACACACGCATCGATGCATACCGTCAATCAGCCGAGCTCTATGTTTCCACGGTCAAAGATTGCCCTGCCCCCGTCTCCCTCGTCATTGCCTCCCAACGAGCAGCTCAGAGCCCCCTTGCCTGTGATCACGCTGGGTGGCGGGACCATGTATCTCACCTAGCCCTTCATTCTATCGATTCCGGGCACCTTGAACTTCTCCAAGAACCCCGAGTCAGCAATATTGCGCAAATTCTCCTCAACGCGTCCGCTGGCTGACGCTTACTTCAAAAGACTCATCGCTACGCTCAGGGGCGCACTCCCCCACCGTGAGGAGTATTGATTGCCAGATTCGTACTTTAACGATATCAATCTGACATGATTTTACTAATTTCTGTCATAGCGACAGCAAATAAACCCCGGCGCGTAAGTGCATGACCAGTGATCTCAATGACGTACTGGTCTTTATCAAAGTCGTCGAGTTACGCAGCTTTACCGCCGCGGGGGATGCTTTGGGTCTTCCCAACTCGTCCATCAGCCGAAAAGTAACTCGTTTAGAGGATAGATTGGGCGTGCGCCTCCTCCATCGCACGACTCGAAAGCTAAGTCTGAGCGACAACGGCCAACTCTATTACGAACGAGCCGTACGCCTCATTGCGGGGCTAGAAGAGGCTGAGAATATTTTGGCCGATACGTGCGCAACACCGCGAGGTCGAGTCAAGTTAATAGCCCCACCCGAGCATGCAATCTCTATGAAAATCGTAAACGATTTTCTCAGTATTTATCCAGAGGTTCGCGTGGACGTTCATCTCACCTCTGCCCCCGTCAATATCATTCATGAAGGCGTGGACGTTGCCATTGTCGCGGGTTGCGCAAACAATCTCTCCGTTACAGCTCACAAGATTCTTGATAGTAAGTTTATTCTAGTGGCTTCTCCTGAGTACTTAAGAAAAAGAGGAACCCCCAAAACACTCTCTGATCTATCGACTCACGATTGCGTAATATTTGGTCGTAGCTCTTCCAACCAAATATGGAACTTACAAGATGGAACGGAAAGCGTAAAAGTTCCAGTGCACGGGCGGGTCGCGAGCAACCACCTCCAGGCAATCTTCTCCTCTGTAGTAGCGGACCACGGCATTGCACTGGTGCCCGAACTACTCTGCGGCAAGCTCCTCGCCTCGGGGCAAATCATTCAAGTCTTGAAGAGCGCTGAACCCCCTCCTACGCCACTTTTTGTCACCTACGAAAACGGAAAGCTCCTCGCTCCGGCGGTGCGCGCCTTGGTGAAACACATCAAAGAAAACTTCAAAGAAGAGGCTCTCAATCAATAAAATGGCACGCGCCCTGCTTAAATCTCCCTCTCGCAATTGTAACCGGCTGAGATACGAATGGTGACTTCCTCGGACACACGCCATCAATCAGGATCGTAATTTCTTACTTTTTGCCCAGTGGCCCCCAGCAACGCAACAGACTTCAGACACTTTTTACTCGGCACACTTCGTGCAGTTTCAGCAATTATGCGCAATTCAAATTGTCTTTCTGTTTTCTCCCTCTCCCTTGCCGCTCTCGTCCTGGCACTCACCGTGTCCGCTTGTGACAAGTCCAAGTCCCCCGATATCGACTCCGCACAAGAAGCCCCCTCCAGCGAAACAAAGGTGGCCGCAGCCGCAATCGAAGCCAAAGTAAAAGTTACGGAAGAAGGCAGCAAATTCGACCCTCCCGTCAATAGCTCACAAATACCCCTTGGTGCATGGATGTGTGAAATGGGCGGAGTACACTTTGCCTCTCTTTCTCCTGGCGACGGGAAGTGCCCCACCTGCGGTATGAAACTCAAGCAAAAAGAGGCGAGCGACCAGAAAGGGCACGAGGGGCACGAGGGGCACGAGGGGCACAAAGAGGGCAACGACGTTCACAAGAAGTAGTCAACATGCCCACGGCTGAGTTCTGAAGAGCACCTCCTCGTTCAGCACATTCTCCATCAGCGCAAGTCTTCTAAAAGAAGCTATCTTCTAAAGGAGCATTCGCTTTCTCTTGGCAAGTTTGCCCCTCAACTGGGCCGTGCGTCCAGGGGGGCTAGGAAGTCCTCTTGAGAGTATGCACGTCGCGATGGTCGAAAAGCTCCTGTTTGCTGGGTATTTTCAACCACATATGCTCATCGTAAAATAGGGTCTCCTCGTCCACCAGCTTCAAATGAAGGGTGTAGCGCACCGTCTTAAACTCTTTCTCTAAAAATGGATTGGAACAAATTCCAAAGATTTCAGAGCCTGACTCTGCTTCTAGGCGAAACTCTCTCGCGTCAGGCTCAACCCGACCACCAGCCATCACTGTGATCCCCCGGGGCGGCATGAACGAACGAATCACCAATTGAGACGCTGGGTCCCACAACCAGTAGCCCAATTCTTCATGAAATGGATTTTCTCCCCCAATTCGCCAGGCTCTTGTCGAGTATCTCAGGCCAAAAAGCTGCTGCTCGTGATTGTCGACCCTCCCCATAGGTTCAAAAACCATCTTCTCGCGAAACTTGCTTTCAACGGCACATCTATCCGTCGGGGGATAATCAGAGGGAGAAACATCGACCCCACCCTCACCTTCCCAGGTTCCCTGTAAATATCTAAGTGGGCCCAAGTCTGCATCAAATGCCATAGTCTCAGTGTAAAATCAGAGTGTGCGTTTTTCCAGAAAATTCGACGTTTCTATTCTGCAAATAGAACTTTCTTTCGATACCGTCATATAGAGCACATCGATTATCCCCTCCACCCCAGTAAATCCTTTGACCGATTTTTCCTATCTTGCCGGTTATGCCCCTGCGCTCCAACAGGAAGTAAAGACTCACCTAGAGTCCGGGGCCCTTCAAGAACGCCTTAGAAAACAATACCCAGCTCTTTCATCCATCACAAATGACCGACAACTTCGTGTGTTTGTAATCGATTTAAAAAACCGGCATTTGAAACGTAGCAAGCCCATCAGTAAAATTATATTTGATGATAAAATGAGAGAGCTTCATGGAGCCCTGGGTCTGCATAGTTTCGTGTCACGAGTCCAAGGCTCGCGAACCAAAGCAAAAAACGAAGTGCGCATAGCCAGCCTCTTCAAAACATTGCCGCAAGAATTTCTTAAAATGGTGGTGGTGCATGAGCTGGCCCATCTCAAAGAAAAGAACCACGACAAAGCCTTTTACAAACTCTGCTGCCTGATGGATCCCGATTACCATCAACTAGAATTTGATTTGCGCCTCTATATGACCGCGCAAAGCTACGACAAAAGAGATGTTTAGTACGGCGTACGTGCAAAATGTTACCCACCGTACGTGTTTATGCTATTTTAACTCTCGTGGCTCTCACTGCATCAGAACTCCGTCGTAATATCTACCGCCTCCTCGATTCAGTCTTAGAAACAGGCATTCCTCTCGATATCAAACGAGGAGACCAAGTCATTCGTATCTCGTCTTTGGAGCCCCCCACCAAGCTAGAGAACCTGCCCTTGCGCAATCTCTTTTCTTGCGATCCTGATGAACTTGTCACAAGAGAAACAATTTCTTCACCCTCCCCCGGCATGCAGCCCACTTCCCCTCTGGGTTAAAATTGATGCCACCTTCACGCAATCGAGTTCACCTCGACACCCATGTTGTATGCTGGCTCTATGCGGGTCTGGTGCACCAGCTCAGCCAAAGAGTGGTAGAATGTATCGAGACCAATCAGCTCGTGATTAGCCCTTGGGTTCTTGCCGAGCTTCAAGTCCTTTATGAAAAGGGTGTTCTCACCCTTCCCGCATTGCCAATTTTTGAAGATTTGGAGAAAAGGCTGGGCCTCAGCATCACAAACTTCACATCAATTCAAGTAATCAAGGCCAGCATGAGCTTGTCTTGGGCAGAAGATCCCTTCGATCGCATGATTGTAAGCGAAGCTTCTTTAGACGAAGCGCCTTTAATCACCAAAGATGCCCACTTACACGCCCACTTCAAGCAAGTTATTTGGTAGTTTGCTCGGTCTTTTGTTATGACAATCGCAATTTTTACTATTGGCACCGAAATTACCCGTGGTGAAATTCACAATACCAATACGGGCTGGTTAGCCGAAAAACTGACAGAAAACGGTCATCTTGTCACAGAAATGGTGAGCGTTGACGACGACGACCAAGCGTTGGATAGGACTCTCAATCGTCTCTGCGCTCACCATGAGATTGTCATTTGTACAGGTGGATTGGGACCCACCACTGATGATAGAACAAGAAACTCAGCGGCACGCGTCGCCCAGGTAAATCTTGTAAAGGACGAAGATTCTTTTTGTGAGCTCAAAAGATATCTCAGTCAAAAAAATAGACCGCTCACACCTTCCAACAAGGCGCAGGTTTATTTTCCTACGGGCTCCCTCGTACTAAAAAATCACCAGGGCACCGCTCCTGGCTTTTCTCTTTCCATTAAAAAGTCCCAAGCCTATTTCTTACCAGGGGTGCCTCAAGAGATGCGCCCCCTATTTCTCGAATCGGTTTTGCCCAACCTCCCCAGCGTGCAAAACCCTCTTGCCTGTATTCGTATCCATACCTACGGCTTGCCAGAAGCTCAATTGAGCGATCTCCTCAAAGATCTCGATTCTGTAACAATTGGCTACCGTGCGGCAAACTCCTACGTCGAAGTAAAAGTTCTAGCGCACGGTAAGGATCACCCCAGTGCCCTGCACTCTGCCGAAAAAGTAGCCCAAATAATCGAGGAAAGGCTTGGTTCTCACGCCTATGCACGGGACAATATTAGTTTACCCGGCCATGTTGGTGAACTACTTCAAGCGCAAGGTCTTAGCTTGGGCCTTGCGGAGTCATGCACAGGAGGACTGGTTTCATCCCTCATTACACGCCTTGCCGGCGCAAGTCGCTACTACAATGGCGCTATCTGCTCCTATCAAAACGATGTTAAAGAGCGCCTACTCTTCGTATCGCCGGAGACGCTCAAAAAATATGGTGCAGTGAGTCAGCAAGTGGCCAAAGAAATGGCCCTCGGGGCTCGCAAGGCCCTTGCCTGCGATATTTCTTTGGCACTCACTGGTATAGCTGGACCCACAGGCGCAAGCGCTGAAAAGCCAGTGGGTCTCGTGCATTGGGCCATCAGCTACAAAGATCAGCTCCTCGTCAAAGAAGGTGTCTTTCGCGGCTCACGCAAAGAGATACAAGATAGAGCTGCAATGGCAGGGCTTTGGAGCCTGCGCACCGCACTTTACGATTGATCTTTTTTTGATGAAAAGACAAATTCTTGGTCGCGAAAGCTCACAAAAATAGTCTCTCCTAACTCGTATTCTCCCCGAAGTACTCGTTGTGCCAAAGGGTTCTCCAAAAGACGCTGAATGGCTCGCTTTAGGGGACGAGCGCCATATTGCGGATCAAACCCTTCCAGGGCAATTTCGTCTTTTGCCTGGTCACTCACTTGAAGTTCAAGACCACGCAATTTGAGTCTATCGCCCAAAAGCTTCAGTTGAACCTCAACTATGGATCGTATTTGACCTTGAGCCAGACGTCTAAAAACAATGGTCTCATCAAGACGATTTAAGAACTCCGGTCGCAGATATTTCTTTAGCTCTTCTTGAGCCACAACCTCCAAAAGGTTTTGCTTTTCCTTTTCGTCAAGAAAGCTGCGCTCTTCAACTGCAGCCATTTCTGAAGAACCTAAATTACTTGTGAGAATAATGACGGTGTTTTTAAAGTCGACCGTGCGACCTTGACCATCCGTTAGACGACCATCATCCAAGAGCTGCAACAAGGTATTAAAAATATCAGGATGAGCTTTTTCTATTTCATCAAAGAGAATGACAGAAAATGGTCTCCTGCGAACTGGCTCTGTAAGCTGTCCGCCTTCGTCATATCCCACATACCCAGGGGGGGCTCCTATTAGGCGTGAAACACTGTGTTTTTCGGAGTATTCACTCATATCGATACGCACCATCGAGCGTTCATCGTCAAAAAGAAATTCTGCCAAGGCTCGTGCTGTTTCAGTTTTTCCAACGCCAGTTGGACCTAAAAATAGAAACGATCCAATCGGTCTATTTTCTTCGCCAAGCCCAGCACGCGAGCGACGGACAGCATTTGCTACCGCTACAAGAGCGTCATCTTGTCCTATTACCCGCTCTCGTAAATTGTCTTCGATGAGCAAAAGTTTGTTCATCTCGCTTTGCAGCATTTTGCTCACGGGCACGCCTGTCCATTTACTCACAATAGAGGCGATGTCTTCTTCGGTTACTTCTTCTTTCAAGAATGAACCTTCTGCTTGTAGCCGTAGTAAATTGCCGCGGGCAATCTCAAGTGCTTCTTCTGCTTTGGGCGCCGCTCCATATTGAATCTCAGCCGCTTTGCCCAGGTCCCCAGTGCGTGCAGCGAGCTCTTGCTGTATTCTCAAGTCTTCTATCAGGCGTTTACCCTCTTGAATTTTTGAAATGACCTCTTTTTCTTTGATCCATTGAGCCTTTTTAGCGTCTCTTTCTACAGAAATTTCCGATATTTCAAGTTTGAGCTCACCTAGGCGAGCTTTGCTCGCCCGATTTTTTTCGCGACTCAGGGCTTCTTGTTCAATTTGCAATTGCACCAAGCGACGCTCCAGTTGATCAATTTCAACGGGCATCGAGTCTATTTCCATCTTGATTTTGCTGGCGGCTTCGTCCACCAAATCAATCGCCTTATCTGGCAAGAATCTTTCGGTAATGTAGCGAGTACTTAAAGTGACTGCAGCTACCAAAGCAGCATCTTGAATTCGTATTCCATGATGCACTTCATAACGTTCCTTCAGCCCACGCAAGATGGCAATTGCATCTTCCGTATTGGGCTGGTCAACCATAACCGGTTGAAAACGCCTTTCGAGAGCTGCATCTTTTTCTATATACTTGCGATATTCATCTAAGGTTGTGGCGCCAATCGCTCGCACCTCACCACGAGCTAACGCTGGTTTTAGCATATTGGCAGCGTCCATCGCTCCTTCACTTGCCCCCGCTCCTACCAACGTGTGCAGTTCATCAATAAATAGAATTACCGAACCCGCGGCAGCTTCTACCTCTTTTAGAACAGCTTTTAGTCTTTCTTCAAACTCACCTCGATACTTTGCTCCGGCTAACATGCTAGCTAAATCGAGCGAAAGAAGGTGCTTGTCTTTTAAGCTACCGGGTACATCCCCTTGAGCAATTCTATGGGCTAAACCTTCGGCAATTGCGGTTTTTCCGACCCCTGGCTCCCCTATCAATACAGGGTTATTTTTTGTACGACGGGAAAGAACCTGCATCACTCGCCGTATTTCCTCGTCGCGGCCAATTACAGGATCTATCTTTCCTTCTTTTGCCGCCTGAGTGAGGTCTTGAGTATATTTATCAAGAACCTGAAATTTTATCTCGGGCTCTTTATCAGTGACTTTTTGTGAGCCTCGTGCCTTGTCCAAAGCCTGAGAAAGCTTGTCGTAGGTGAGCCCAACTGATTCGAATATTTTACCCAGTTTTTCTGGATCTCTACTGGCCGCCAAAACAAAATGCTCAGTCGACACAAATTCGTCTTGAAGGTTCTTTACAGAAAGCTCCGCTGCCTTCACCAAAAGCTGCATACGCCGCCCAAATCGTGGATCAGAGCCCCCTACAGCACTTGGAAGCTGCCCTAGCTCCTCTTGCAACTTGGCTACCAAGGCATCGGGTTTTACTCCCGCTAGCTCTACTAGGGGTCGCCCAATTCCATCCTTTTGACCCAATATGGCAATAAGTAAATGCTCAGGCACAACCTCTGGATTTCCCGCAGTCGCACAAGCACCAGCTGCAACTTGTAGAGCTGATTGACTCATCGTCGTAAATTTATCCAGGTTCATTTAGCTTTCCTTCTTGTTCAAGCGCACAAGTGTCTGACTCTTTTGGTCCAGAGACAGACCAGAAGACACGAGAATGAAGAGATCCTCGTTTTCACATCATTTGAACTTTGATTGTGAAAAGGAATACTCCCACTCAATAAGCTAAGTCGCCTTTCTCATTGCGCAAGGCGCGGCGCTCTTTGGACAAGCAGGGGCTGTAATTTATCGCCCTTTAGGGCGACACGCGCCGTTCAATGGCGATAGCAATCTCGTTTTCTAGCTCTTTTTGTGAAAAACCTTTCACTACTTTTCCATCGATGATCATCAGTTTTTCGTGACCGCCAGGCGATAAACGACGCGCTTTGGCCTTCTCCATAGGAGAATTTGTATCGTGATAAGAAAACATTAGATCATTATGAGAAAGGTACTGAGCCATTTTATCTTCACCCACTTCCATCGGTGAAAAAATCTCTATATTTACCTTCTTGAGGGCTTCTTTGACGTCTTCGTCATCAAATTTTAGCGTGCGTTTCTTTGGCACTTCTTGAACCTGTTTTTGCACAAGATAGCTAAATTTAACTGTTTTCTTTGTTGGCTGAACTACAGAAATGACTGGAGACATATTAGATGAAGAAGAAATTTTTCTTCTCATATCAATTTTTTCAGCAGAAACTTCGCTCTGATAACTCAATTCGGAAAGAGCTGACGACGAAGGAATATCTTCTTGTTTTTTCTTATCACCACTCAAAGAAATGGCCGCACCGAGGACAATTACTCCTATTACGGTGGGCCAAAAATTGAGAATACTCATGATAATAAAACGGTAGAAGCTACAATTTATATTTTCGCCCCATGAGAGGCACTATGAGTGAATTATCATCACTCTCGTTTTTTTCAGATATCCAAATTTTGCACGTTCAGCGCATTGTCTTCAATGAATTTTCTACGTGGCTCCACTTGATCGCCCATCAGGATACTGAATATCTCTTCGGACCGAACAGGATCACTTACTTTCACCTGCAGAAGTGTACGACCATCTGGGTTCATCGTCGTCTCCCATAGCTGATTGGCGTTCATTTCACCCAAGCCTTTGTAGCGCTGAATGTAGATACCCTTGCGACCTCGCTCGGATATATATTGGTCCAATGCTTCAGGGGTGGCCACCTGGACCTCATCTCCCTTGTCGGGACGAACAGTATAAGGGCCTGGTCCTATAGAATTGATGTCTTCCTCAATCGAAAGAAGCTCGTGATATTCACCAGTATCGGTAATTTCAGCCGTCAATTTACAGGGTTTTGAAGTGGCCCCTGGCCTAAATTTGATCAAAAGAAAGCGACCGTCTTCTTCGTCTGAACCGCTCGTTACCGAGAGAGGCTGTAGATCTGGATAGCGTTCAATCAATGCAGCTTCGAAACTATCTCTTGCCGTTTCTACCGATGCATCAGATTCAAACGTCTCTTTTCTGATATTTCCTTCGCGCACGGCCACGGAGACAATCTTCGAATCACATCGTCTATCAAGACGGCTCAAATGCTCGCCCACCGTGCGTAACCTGCCAGCAAGATGCAAAAGAGGGGCGCCGCTTATCTGTGGACCTTGAGAACTCTGAATGGAAATTCCAGACGTGGCACTTTCAATCAAATAAACATTGAGAGCAGCCTGATCTTTCATGTAGAGCATTTTTTTGCCCTTTTTCACGCTAAAGAGAGGAGGCTGAGCGATATACAAAAAGCCACGCTCAATCAGCTCAGGCATTTGACGGTAGAAGAAGGTCAAGAGCAGCGTACGAATATGACTGCCGTCGACGTCGGCATCGGTCATAAGAATCACCTTATGGTAGCGAACTTTATCAAGCTCGAAGGTTCCTTTATCCGTAATTCCGCAGCCTAGTGCAGAGATCAATGTTGCCACTGCCTCCGAGGCCAACATTCTATCAAGTCTAGCTCGCTCGACGTTTAAGATCTTACCACGCAAGGGTAAAATAGCCTGAAAGTGTCTATCCCTTCCTTGCTTTGCGCTACCACCTGCCGAGTCACCTTCCACGATGTAAAGCTCGCTAATTGCCGGATCTTTACTTTGACAGTCGGCCAATTTACCGCTGAGAGAGGTGGTATCCATCACGCCCTTGCGGACAACTTCTCTTGCACGCCGGGCAGCTTCGCGAGCTTTTGCGGCAATAATTGCCTTTCCGATGATTTTCTTTGCCGTTTGAGGATGCTCCTCAAAATAGCGACTCACCTGCTCGTTGACAGCCCCTTCAACGATGCCCTTCACTTCACTTGAAACAAGTTTGCTCTTTGTTTGTGAATCAAAACTTGGGTCTGGGTGTTTTACGTGAATTACGCAAATCACTCCTTCGCGACAATCATCACCCGTAAGGCCATTTTTGACCTCTTTGAATAGATTATTGGCTTGCCCATAATTATTCAGCGTACGAGTTAGAGCAGAGCGCAAACCCGTGAGATGCGTGCCGCCTGCGCGATTGTGCACGTTATTTGTGTAACAGAAAATTTGCTCTGCAAAAGCACTGGACCATTGAATTGCTAGGTCAATATGAACGTCAGCCAACTCTGAACCTGAAGGCATGTTCACTTCAAATGCGATGACGTCTTCATGAATTGCAGCTTTCTTTTCTGCGATATGAGATACAAATTCTTTGATACCTCCCACATAGAGAAACTTCTCGCGACTACCTTCTTCACGCTCGTCTTGCAGATTGATCTTCAAACCCGAGTTAAGAAACGCCAACTCACGAATACGAGTAGCCAAAGTCTCATAGTCGTATTCTGTAAGAGAAAAAATCTCTGGATCGGGTAAAAACGTCACTTTTGTGCCGGTTTCTGTCGTTTCTTCCTCTGCGACAATCGATCCTTGAGGAACGCCCTGCTTATAAAGCTGACGATGAACTCGACCTTCACGACAAATTTCTAGTTTCAACCACGCAGAGACTGCATTGACGGCACTCACGCCTACTCCATGCAAACCAGCGGAAACTTTGTAGCTGGCGTTATCAAATTTACCCCCAGCATGCAGCACAGTCATCACAACTTCTGCAGCACTCATGCCCATCTCGTGCATTCCTACAGGAATACCGCGACCATCATCGTAAATGGTGATAGAGTTATCATAATTAACTATCACATTGATGGTCGAACAATGGCCAGCCAAATGCTCGTCTACAGAGTTATCGATTACCTCCCAGACCAGATGATGCAAGGCCGATCCGTCATGCACATCTCCGATGTACATTCCTGGTCGTTTACGAACAGCCTCTAACCCTTCAAGAACAGTAATACTGTTTGTGCCGTATTCCTCCTCTACTGCTGAAAAGGATTTGTTTGAAGAGTCAGTGCCCTGGGTTTCATCGCTCAAAAGTCTTACCGTCCGCTGAAAAAAGCTCTCAGACTCTAACCGCGACCGCTAATTTTAACAAGCAGGGCAATGGCTCTTGCCCCTTGTTTTTAAGGCATTCACCTAATTGTACCCCTCTACTTCGAATTGATGAGGGCACCCTCTCGAACTTCAAAATCTTTCCTTAGTCCTTCTTGATGACGGACCTCCGAAAAGAGTTCTCTACGAGTTGTTGTGACAAAAATTTGGCTCTTTGCCTCCTTCAAAAACTCAAATACAGCCGCAGTACGTAGAGGATCGAGCTCACTGGATACATCGTCCAACAAAAGCATTGGCTCCATATGAGTTATTTCGCGTACACAATGTAATTCGGCCAATTTCATCGCCAAGGTCAGTAAGCGCTGCTGCCCTTGAGAACCGTGAGATCGAGCAGGACGACCATCTAGTTCCATAAAAATCTCATCTTTTTGAGGTCCAAAGGTTGCGGCCCCTCGCATTAAGTCCTTCTGACGTCGTGTTTGAAGCTCTTTGAGAAAGACAGCTTCCTCTTGCACTCCTCCTGGTTCATAGACCGTGACACATTGAAGGTGAGGGTCAGCCATCCTTTGAAATGTCGGACCCAGGGCCTCAACAATAGTTTGAGCGGCTCGAGAGCGTCCTTGGCAATAGCGGGCTCCATAACGCGCTATCACCTCCTCATAGGCATCTAGCTCGCGCGCTCGTATTCCCCGCTCGGCCAAAATTTTCTGACGATCGCGTAGAGCTTTTTTGTAGAAAATTCTAGCGTCTGATCCGGTAGGATCTTGATAAATCATCACCCTATCCAACAGAGTGCGACGATGAGATGCCGGCCCATTTACTAAAAGTAAGTCACCCGGATGAAAGGCTATAACTGGAGTTTGCAGGGCATAGTCCAATCTTCTCTTGGGACTTTTCCCATCTAAAAGAAACGAACGCCCGCGCGCGCTCACCGTTGCCTTCAATTCGCGAGTCAGACCAAAGCTTTGCACCAAGCCTTTAATCTGCGCGCTCTCTTTACCATCTTGAATGGTCTCACCCAATTTGGAGGAGCGAAAACTCTGTGTAGTTGCTAATATATAGAGAGCTTCAATCAGACTTGTTTTACCATGCCCATTGTCTCCAAATATAAGATTGAGACGAGGGGCTGGTTCAAAAGAAATCTCACTAAGATTACGAAACTGTCGCAATCTTAAATTTTGAATAATCACGTTTCCGTGAGAATTATTTTTCATTCTTTTGTGAGCAGATGGTCAAATGCGCATGGGCATGACAACCGCTAGATAGTCGCGATCAGAGGCTTCGCCCCCAGGACGAATCACAGCCGGATCGAGCTCTCCGCTAAGACCCAAAATGACCTCATCGTCTGTGATAGAAGCAAGTACATCAAGAAAGTACTTGGCGTTTAATCCTATAGTAAATTCTTCACCGTCGTAATCGACCGAAAGCTCGTCGAAGCCCTCGCCGGCCTCTGGGCTTTCACTTTCGACTCGCAAGGCACCAGCTGAGAGTGATATCTTGACGCCACCTGTACGATCACTAGCGGCTATTGATACGGCCTTCAGTGCGTCAGAAAGAGCTCCGCGAGGAGCGCGCACAGCACTGGCGCTCTGAGCTGGAATTACTTGCTGGTAAGGAGGGAATTGGGCGTCGACTAACTTAACGCTAAAGCGAAAACCGGCTAACTCGCAGTGTACGTTTGGCTCAGATTTTAAGAGGCGAATTTTTGGAGTCTCATCACCTTGACCGTCCGAAATAGCCTCGTCACAAAGGCGGCGTAGCTCTAAAATTCCCTTAAGAGGAATCAACATAGAGCCTTGTCCACTCACCTCGGGGGCGCGAATTTCCATTTTGGATAATCGATGCCCGTCCGTGGTTACCATGCGCAAACGATTATCTTCTAACTCAAAAAGAGCACTGCTGAGGTGCAATCGAGTCTCGTCCGTAGAGATTGAAAAGTATGTGGTCGAAATTAATCGCGACATGATTGAAGCATCAAGTTCAATCCAATCATCACCTTGCGCTGTGGGTAGGGCTGGAAATTCGTTGCCTGGTACACCATGAATTGTGTAACGACGAGCCGAGTTTAGGGCACGAATAATCATTGTAGAATTTTCGTCTACCTCAAGAGCCAGCTGTCCATCAGGCATCATGCGTATGCGCTCAAAAACGTCTTTTGCTCCGACTGCAACGCTGCCCTCCTGCTTGATTTCAGCGTTGAGTTCACCGCTGACTGCCAAAACCAAATCGGTAGCGGCAAGTTTTAAAGCGCCTTGGGTGGTGGTGAAAAGTACATTGGCCAAAACAGGCAATGTGCTTTTTTTATCTGCCACGCCCTGACAACGAGAGAGAATGCGCAGGAGTTCCTTTTTGGCGACGATGACGTGCATGAGCTGGTTAATTTCTAGTCGTGCTTGGCTGGGAGCGCTAGTGGTTTGAACACTAGGTTCTTCATGGGAGTTTGTTGAACTTCATGAACTAGAAGCTGGAGATGCCCTGGATGATTGCAATGAGGAACTATAAAGAGAAGAGATTCATTTATAAATAAATAGTAGTAATAGTAGGGGGTGTGGACAATGGGGATAAGTACTCTAAGTCGTTATTATGTTTAGTTTTTTTTGCAATATACTCTGTGGTGAATAGGTGGCGTATTCAGGGGTGTAGCCTGTGGTGAAATTTCCATCATCAACTTTCACTAGTTCCTTTCCACAGGGTTGTTCTAGGTGTTTTCCCCAACTCATCTGCAGGGTGAATATTACAATAATAGAGGTTAAGAAAAGCTATTATTGTAATTATTAGTAGTAATTAAAAGTTGAAATAATTATCAAAATATACATAAATTGGTAAAAAAATGTCTATTTTATTGAGTCCACCGAGACAAAATAATGGCCCTGCATTGAAAGTAATGTAGGGCCACTAGCTAGAGAACTATTTTCTTAGTTCATGTCGCTTGAATTTGCCCTTCGAGCCGGGCCAAAGCAACGAGGATCTCTCGGTGGGTCTGTTCAAAGGTTCGTGGACCGATGTCCTTGTTTGCGTAAGCACTTTTGAGAAAACGCATTTCTTCGAGCAGGGTTTGTCTGGCTTCATCGCGCTCGTCAATTGAGCCTCGCTGGGAGTTCTTTCTGAAAAGGGCTCCGACACCCAATAGGGCTATCAAGAGAGAGAGGCCGAGGGCTATCCACCGTCCAGGTCCAAGCACCGGAAGACCATCTAGCTGAATGCGAATTCTGGAGAGTTGGCTTTCTCCTGGTTTCATCACTCGCCGCGTTATTAAGACATCTTTACCGTCTGGAGCTTTGGCCGGCTCTGCGGTGATGAACTGAGGAGCAACTTGAAGTTGTAGTTCAGGAGTCTTCTCTGCAAGTACACGTATTTCTGCAACGTGCGGAGGTAAGCCTACTTCGATAAAACGAAGGGACTCGTTGTTATTTGGAAGTTGAAAAGAGTAGCGAGCGTCTTTTTGTCCGGGAGGAAAAGTGCCGACTAACGAAACTGAAAGATCAGATTTTTTGAAGTTAGTTTTCGCGGAGTTTCCCCCAGTTTCAATAGCCTGTGCCCCCTGAGGTAAGCTGAGAGATATATTCTCAGGAAGCCAAGTTTTTCGACTTAAATTGATGAAACGATAGAGAACTTCCACTCTCAAGACGTCAGCTTGCATCTGTACGTAGACGAAACCGCGTACACCAATTTGAGCATCGACTACATTTTTTGTGGTGGGGTAAACATGAACTACTACTCTATGTCCCAATTTGTTGAGGCGAAAAGCTGGAATGAAGTAGTGAGCACCTTGGTAAGTTACTTCGACACTGTACGAAAAACGAAGAGCACTTTTTAGATTCGTGAAATGAGCGATACCTTCGCTATCGAGAGATTTTTCGCTGATGTCTTGATCATCACCTTGAGAAATACTTTGAAAGTGAGTGATCAATTGAACCCGAGCGTCTGGGACAGGTTTTCCTTGGGCGTCCACTATCTCAATTACGATATCGCCTTTTTTTAATTGAGGGTCTGCGGCTGATCGATCTACCGGAGGTTTCATTGACCTGAGGGCCTGGGCACGCTTTTGTTGAGTCGGCTGATTCGTATTTGGGGCGGAAGGCTTACTCGGACTGGGTGCCTCTTGAGCCAAAGCGGAACTTGCTGGCAAAGAGAGAGACAAAGAGAGGAGTACAGAGGGCATGTAGCTCTTGAGAATTCCCTTGGGATTCATGATGAAACCTCATCGTTGTCTGCTTCTTTTGTAGACGAATTCTGATTTTTACTTACTTTGCTCTCCTGAAGAAGTTCGTACTCTTTCAAGCGCTTGTTGGCCTTCTCCATCAACTCAGACATGGCTTTATCTTGCATGGCGATGAGTTCTTTGGCCTTCTGGCGAATTTCAGTGGAGACCTGATCGTAGTCTTCACGACTGATCTTACCGACATAGAGCTCATATTCGAGATCTTTGAGAGTACGCAACGTAGCTCGCTTTTGTTCTTCGGTAGCCGAGGGAGCAGCCAAGGAGAGAGCTTCTTCGAAATCCATTGAGCTCTCACTATTCAATTCGTGAAGACTTCTCCACATCAACAAGATTACTCCGCTCAAGGCTAGCGCAGCTAAGAAAAGAAAAAGAGCGGGAACGCCCAATTGCATTTGAATTAAGAAGGCTAGAGCGAGGAGGAGTGCAGAGGTTAGAGGGATCCATTGAATGGATGAGTGTTCCTCGTTTTCTTCAACTTCACTTGTCTCTTCGTTACGCGTTTCTTCTGGAGAACTCATGGTTGATCCTTATTCAGAAGAAACGTGGGTTGAGTGGGAGAAGGAGCTACTTTATGAGTTGATGAAAGGTCATTTTTATCGATAACTCTACTAATTCTTGAGGTCTTACCAAAAGGTTGAGCAAGGCTCGTGGCGAAGATGAATGTAAAGATAATGCCCGCAGTCGCTGCGAGTCCCGAGCGAACATAGCTCCAAGTATTGAGGCGCCGTGTGCTGACTTCAGGCCAGAGAGAGTAGGTGCATCCTAAGATAAGGATACCAAGTCCAATCCAAATCCATCCTACAAATGGATTGACGTGTGCGGTGAATGTGACCCGTTTAGTTTTTGGGTCGGCTACAGCCAAGACCAAATAGAGATCATCGCGAAAGCCTCGAAGTAGGGCGACCTCCGTCGTTGTTTGGGGAGGGCTTTGATAGATGAATTTTGCTGGGCTGAGAGTGCCGAGGTATTTTCCGTCTCTTTTTACCTTTACGTCAGCGAAAAGCATTCGACGACCCTTCACGCTTTGCTCTTCGGCGGAGCAAGCGGGGTTACCGGGACACATTCGAGTTGTGGTGTAGGTAAGGGTATAATCGTCTACTTGATGACTTTCACCAGGATTGAGACTGACTTCGTCTTCGATAGACCACGCTGTACCGACAAATCCGAGAAACATGCCGACGATACCTAAGTGCACAATATAGCCTCCGTAGCGGCGACGGCTTTTAGACATCAAGCGCACCAAGGCAGTAAAAGCTCCTTCAGGATCGCCCTTTTTAGCCGTGGAGGACATGCGAGCTCGGGTTCCGCGGATGAATTCTTGAATGATGACCGCGATATTGAATGCAGAAAGGGAGATAGTAATTGCAGGAAATACGCTGCTGATTCCTGCATATATTTTAGAGCCAATGTCCTCTTGCATGACCGCTGGGGATACAATTGCTGGATAACCCAGTTTTTCACCCACTAGAAAATGTAGTCCCAAAGTGAGAAAGAAAAGAGTTCCAGGGAAAGCAAAAGCTTTCTTTAAAGCGTTGGTGCTTGTTTTTCTCCAGCCAAAAAGAGGAGCTAAACCCATCAAAGCAAATATGAGCAATCCAATGGGTGCCATCCATTTATTGTAAAATGGAGGTCCTACTGAAACTTCCTGCCCAGTGAAGAGTTCAGTGATGAGAGGAAATGTGGTGGCAACAAGAATGAATGTCATGCCTCCCAGGAGGGCCCAGTTGTTGATTACAAACATGCCCTCACGACTAGCTATCGATTCGATTCTATTTTTTCCTCTGAGTAGAGGCCAGCGCCATACGATGATGCCTGCAGTGGTGGCCATTGCAAAGCCTAGGTACCAAAGAAAGAAGGGACCGATATCACTCTTTGCAAAAGAGTGAACGCTAGCGATGACGCCCGAGCGAGTTAGAAATGTGCCAAATATTGTGAGGAAGAAGGTGATGCAAATCAGGACAACATTCCAAACTCGGAACATGTTTTTCCGCTCCTGAATGATGGTGGAATGCACGTAAGCTGCTGCTGTAAACCACGGTAAACAGGCTGCATTTTCTACTGGGTCCCAGGCCCAAAAACCTCCCCAGCCGAGCTCCTCGTAAGCCCAGACCATGCCAAGGACATTGCCAATACTTAAAAAAAGAAAGGCAACTAACATCCATTTTCTTACAGCGACAATCCACTCGTTGTCTAAACGACCGGTAACAAGGGCAGCTGTGGCAAAAGAAAAGGGAACGGCGCATCCTACAAAACCCATATAAAGCATGGGTGGATGAATGATCATCCAATAGTTTTGCAAGAGAGGATTGAGACCGTCTCCGTCGGGCATGGCTCCTGCCATATTCTCCTCAAAAGGATTGGCTGCAAAGATCATCAACACAGCAAAGAATGCAATGATGGTCATCAGTGTAGCAATCACCATGGGCTGTAGTTCTCGGTAGCGACCACGCATCCATCGAACACAACCGGCGGTATAACCCCCAAGAAGTAGAGTCCACCAAAGAAGGGACCCATCTTGACCGCCCCAGAGTGCAGTGAGCAGATAAGTAGTCGTCATACTTCTATCGCTGTAACGAGAAATATAACGAATACGAAAATCGTGGCTCACAAAGGCATATGCAAGAAGCATTACTCCGCAGAGAATGGCCGCAGAGGTCGCATAGGCGCCTAGTCGAGCAGAAGGCAGCAAACGAGGATTTCCACGAGCTGCCATTATAGAAACAGAAAACGTATAGGCGCAGAGAACGAGAATCGAAAAAACGATCAACGTCCCAAAACCGGGTAGAGAGAACATGGCCTTGGAACTCTAACGCGGCAAAAAGCTATCGCTAGGTCGCCAGAGCACTCATCAGCATATAATTTGATAAATCATTAGCGAAGGGGCAAAGAAGGGCTACAGGTCCTCTTCTTTACCCACTCAATTATCGCTAAATGATGAAATTTTGGCTCAAGACTCTTCGCCCACTGAGGTACCGAGATCTTCGCCACGCAGTACGCGAGCAATATTGCCGGGCGCCATTTTGAAAACACGCAGGGGGAGGCCGTTTTCTTGACAGAGTGCAATGGCGGTAGAATCCATCACTTTGAGGCGCGATCCTAGAAATTTATCGTAGGAAACTGTCTTCAAGAGCTGAGCATCAGGGTATTTGGCTGGATCTTTTGTGTAAACCCCATCCACTTTTGTCGCCTTAAAGAGAGCATCAGCGCGAATTTCCATAGCTCGTAGAGAAGCGGCGGTATCTGTAGAGAAAAATGGATTACCCGTGCCGGCCGCAAAAATGACGACATATCCCTTCGAAAGATGGCGCATCGCTCGGCGGCGAATGTATGGCTCTGCCATTTTTTGAATTTCGATGGCGCTCATTACACGGGTCGGCACATCGTGCCGTTCCAAGGCATCTTGAAATGCAAGTGCGTTGATTACCGTTGCCAACATACCCATGTGATCACTTTGGGTACGATCCATGCCTTGGCTGGCACCTTTTAGTCCGCGAAATATGTTTCCGCCCCCTACAACAAGACCAATTTGAACACCGGTCTTTCTTACAGCAGCTATTTCAGCCGCAGTTGAGCGCAATGTCTCCGGATCGATACCTCCTCCAGTTTCGGGAGAGGCAAGTGCCTCACCACTCAATTTGAGGAGAACTCTCTTGTAGCGGAGGGGTTTGTCGGTAGGTGTCGTGTTTGCGATCTCTTCGGTACTCACGAGTTGGAGAGATAGACCGGGGAAGGGTTGGTCGCAATGCCGAGTTCTTGACCCCCTGTTTCGCCCGGCTGTATGTGCATAGGTAAGATGGACTTTATTGCTGAGAGCAAGCAACTCAAAAAAATGCGATCGCGGTATCAATCAAAGGGTCGGGCTGCGGGCGCGATGAGGCGAGCAGGTGTCTTGGGTTTCACCTCACTAGCAGGAGCGCTTTTGTTTGTTGTGACGAGCCTGCCCGGTTGCAAAACATCGGATTCGTACGAAGCACGCGATGAGGCCCAGCGTGATGCAGTTACCGGACTGACCCCTCACGAGTCCAAAGAAGTCTTGGTCAAAGTAGGCGATCGAGAAATTACACTTGGAGATTACGCAGCTACCCTTCTGCGTATGGACCGCTTTGAACGGCTTCGCTATCAAACCGAAGAAAGACAGAAACTTCTTCTTGATGAGATGATTGAGGTGGAACTCTTGGCCCAAGAAGCCAAGCGTCTTGGTTTGGATAAAGAGCCCGAGGTCGTTCTAAGAATGCAACAGGCATTGCGTGATGAGATTTTGCGCCAGCTAGAAGTTGCCTTACCTGCTCTTGAAAGCATCAGTGAAAAAGAGGTGGTGAAGTATTACAAGGAGCATCGTGAGGAGTTTAAGGAACCAGAGCGTCGACGCATTTTGACAATTCAATTGGCTCAAGAAAAACTAGCCTCCACTGTCCTTGAAGAAGCTCAAGGGGCAAGCGGGGAAAAGTGGGGAGTTTTGGCTAAAAAATACTCTCAAAACAGGAGAAATGTAGGTAAAGATCAGGCAGAAGAACTGGCTGGCGACCTGGGTTTTGTCTCCGCTCCGGGGGAAAAAAGAGGAACCAATGATGCGGTGCCGGATAAAGTGCGAGCAGCAATATTTGAAGTAAAGAAGGTCGGCGACGTTGTACCTCGCGTTGTGCAGGACGAGGACTCTTACTTTATCGTCAAGATGGGAGGACTCAGTCCTGCCCGAGATAGAAGTCTAACGGATGCTACCCGAACTATTCGAGTTGAATTGCGTCGTCGTATGTTCATTGAGGCAGAAAAAAAGTTAGAGAAGGATCTTAGAAAGAAGTATCCAGTTGTGATGGATGAGAAGGCTATCAACAATTACAAGCCACCTGCTCTCGAGAAGAAGTCTACTCAACCATGAGTCAAGAGCCTCATCTTTCCCTCATCGAAGAAAAGAGTCTCACTTCAAAAGGTACGAGAGTAGAGCCTGAGGCTGTTGAGCCATCTCGTTGGCAGTGGCAGCTTCAAAATTCAATAAAAACGGCTGATGGTTTGCGCTCAGCTCTCAACCTCTCCGCAGGAGAGTATGCGGCAGCAAAAAGAGCGGAAGAGGCAGGCTTTCCCCTCTCAGTGACTCCCCACTACCTTTCCCTGATGGACAAAGAGGACGTAAATTGTCCTTTACGGCGTCAATTGGTGCCGGGCGTCGATGAAGGAAAGAGCTCTCGTGGGGATATGCGAGATCCTTTGGGCGAAGAAAATCATGAAGTAGCTCCTGATTTGGTGCAACGTTATCCCGATAGGGCCCTTCTTCTCGTTTCAGATCGCTGCGCCATTTATTGTCGATTTTGCACACGGAGTCGCATGGTGGGTGCAGGGGGTGGGCCACGCAGCCTCAGTCGTCTCACTCCAGCATTTGACTACTTGCGCGAGCATCCAGAAATTCGCGATGTGATTGTCAGCGGCGGCGATCCCTTGGCAATGAAGACAAGCCGTCTCTTGGGCATCATTGAACGCCTGCGTGAAATTGAGACAGTCGAAACGATTCGTTTAGCTACTCGAGTCCCAGTTGCGATGCCAATGCGCATCAATGAGGAGCTTTTATTGGCTTTGCGTCCCCACCATCCTCTTTGGGTAATGACGCACTTTAATCATCCTCGTGAACTGGACAAAGAAGCCTGCGCTGCACTGAATCGCTTGGCCGATGCGGGGTTCCCCGTCATGAATCAGGCTGTTCTTCTGAGGGGTGTCAATGACCGTGCCGAAATCCTCACTGAGCTTTTTCGAAAATTGGTTCGTCAGCGAGTACGCCCCTACTACTTACTTCAGATGGATCCGGTGCGGGGTACCGGTCATTTAAGAACAACCGTGCAGACCGGCATTGATCTCATGGAGAAGTTGCAAGGCCGTCTCAGCGGTATAGCTCTTCCTAAATTGATCATGGACACCCCTGGAGGCATGGGAAAAATTCCCCTTGGTCCAGACTATGTGGTGCATCGTGCTCAAGGCGTTACTCGTGTTCGTACTCATCGAGGCGTAGAGGTCGATTACTTCGATCCGGAATATTGAGCCTCTGTTTGATTCGGGGAGCAAACAGTTGGTTCTCGTTGCTCGATCACAGTGCAACACTTCAGAACCACAGGTATCTAAAGACTCGCGATTGCTCCTATGTGCAAAAAGACTTTAAGAATAATTGCTCGGCGAAATCATTGCACAGTCACACTTATCTCTTGTTTGTTCTTGCATGCATGTGCTGGTTCGCAACGAAGCCCCCTGGCAAAAGGTGACCAACAGGAGATCAAAGAAAGCTCCACAAGACCGAGGAGCCAACTTGCCCATGAGGCATTGAAGAAGGGAAAATACCCGGAAGCGCTCGTTTTTCTTGAGCGAGACTTTGCAGAGTCCATTCGCCACCCCTCTCAGAAAAAATCAGACAAAAAGAGAATTGATCTCGCGCGAATCTATTTGTTGATGGGCAGATTTGCTCAGCTTGAGAAATTGCTTGCGGGCCAAGAATCTCCTGAGTTCTTGATTCTTCGCGCACGTAACTTTCGCTCAGTCGGAAAACTAGACGAAGCACTAAAGCTTTTGAGTGACGATCGGAGTCCTCAGGGAGGGCTGAGTTCGCTTCACTACCCTCTCTTGAAGGGGGAAATTCTTTTAGAAAAAGGAGAGAGGAAGAAGGCCGAGATCTACCTTCAATTCATCATTCGCAAAGCAAATGATGAGGAGTTTTCTAGTTGGTCTTCTCAAGAGAAGTCCAACGCTTGGAGCCTTGTTGCACGTAGTGCCCACCTATTGCGCAGTCCCGAAGATGCAAATGACGCGTTCAATCAGGCTGAGGAAGTCGGCGACCCCTCCCTTCAATTATTATTGTGGAGGGCGGAACTCTTTTTAGAGAAATTCGACTTAGCCCACGCGGGTGAGGTTTTGACAGAGGCTATCAAGAAAGACCCTCATCATCCTGATGTCTTGATAGCTCAAGCACGCTTTCAATTGACTGAAGCCTTTGCGTTTGACGAGGCTGAGAAGCTGGCGCTGAAAGTATTGCAGATCAATCCGAGCAACAGGAAAGCTCACTTCATCCTCGCTGGGGTACAGCTACGGGACCTCAATATTACCCAAGCGATGAAACACATTGATGCGGGTCTCCGGGTGAACGGGCGCGACTTACCTTTACTCTCTATGAAGGCGACAGCACGGTTCTTGGCGGAAGATCCTGTCGGATTTGAAGAGCTTCTCAATAAGATATCTCTACTCTCACCTGGCTATACGGAAGTATATCGGATTGTTGGCGAATATGCCGAGTGGGAACATCGCTATCCTGACATGGAGAGACTGATGAGGCGTGCGGTGCGAATCGACAGGAAGGATGGACGCATCCGCGCGCTCCTGGGGCTGACGATGGTGCGCTCTGCAAGTGATGCTGCTGGTGTTGTCGAACTACGTAAATCTTTCGAACTCGACCCCTTCAATTTACGTGTACTCAATACGCTTGATCTCTATGAAAAAGTAATTCCTCGCGACTACGTTTCTATCTCTCAAGGTAGATTTCGATTTCGATTTCCTCAGGACGAAGTGAAATTATTGGAGCGCTACGTTCCTCAACTTCTGGAGAAAGCATATAAGGAAATGCAGGAGAGATATCGTTTTACTCCGCAGGATCCCATTGGCATTGAGCTCTATTCCGATCGCGAACAATTTGCTGTTCGTACAAGTGGTTTGCCACGCACAGCAATTCAAGGAGTTTGTTTTGGTCGTAAGTTGGCCACAATAAGTCCTCTTGGTTCACCGGGAAATCTAGGCATGACTCTTTGGCATGAGTTGGGTCATGTTTTTCATATTGGTCTTTCCAACAATCGTGTCCCTCGTTGGCTCACGGAGGGAATGGCAGAATGGGAGACTGAGAATAGAGACATTGGTTGGAGTCGTGAGATGGACCTTCAACTTTATCGCGCTCACCAAAGCCAGCGCTTGCCTCAACTTGGGTTCATGAGTCGTGCCTTTACCCGCGCACGTAGGCATGAAGATGTTTCCATCGCTTACTACGCATCAGGTCAAATCGTAAAGTGGATCATTGAATCGAGGGGAGAACAAAAGGCTGTTTCTCTTCTGCGCGAGTTGGGAAACAAGCGATTACCTCAGGACGTCGTACCCGAAGTTTTGCAGGCATCTTTTGACGAATTGGATCGCGAATTTGCAACCTGGTTGACTCGTGAGTTGCAGAGATTTGTTCCGCAATTCATCTCACGTGACGAGCGAAATACTCTCGCCAGTTTACGCCTTTTATTGCAGAGTGAATTGGCAAAGGGTGCGACCGGGAACTCAATGAGACTCTCTATCGGCTTAGCTCATCTTCGAGAGGGTGAACTCAAAGAAGCCTCCAGAATTTTAACTTCACTGTCGCAGGTGGAATCAGGCTACGGCTCTTCTGGTCCAGCTGGAAAGAATCACACGATTGGGGCCCAAGCGCAGTTCTTTCTTGCGCGCATTCATCTTGCCTCTGATCGAAAGGTGGAGGCCCAAAAGATCATAGAAGGAATGCTGCAAAAAGGACTTGATGGATTCGAACTGCGCATGATGTTGGTGCGCATCCAGTTCGCATTAGGAAAACCCAACGATGCGCGTGTGCATTTGAAACGAGCTACAGAACTGGATTCAACCTCGGCCGAACCGTGGAGTTTGCTCGCAGCCCTTGGAAGAAAAGCACAAGACCAGAGACAAGAGTTAGAGGCGGTGAAGAACTGGGCCGCCCTTTCAGAAAATGACGCAACGGTACACCGTCGTTTGCTTCTTCTACTTTTAGAAAATGAACTTTACGAAGAAGCTGCACGCGCAGCTGAGTTGGCAATTTGGGTTGATCTCTCTGGCGTCGATACCCATCGATTGGCGGGTATTGCCTTTGCTCGAGTGGGTAATTTATCCAAAGCAGAATACGAATGGGAAAGCGCTCTTTTATGCCCTGCTTCCACATTACAAAAAAATGAGTTGCAGAAAACCTGGACCGAGGAGTTGAAGAGACTGGGTTTCACCAAGCGCGCCCTGCAAGTGAGCGAGCGATTCAATGCGATCAACTGATGGGAATACGCGTGCACTCCGCTAGACATTCTTGATTTGATCCCAAGAGACTAACAGGTTTCGCGGCCCTCTTTGAGCACTGGTGCTAGGGTGATTGTACCGATGAGTCGTGAAAAGAAGCCCTTAAAGATCCTCTACCCTGAGGGGCAAAAATACGCATGCCGCGATTGTCCTGCCCGCTGCTGCACTTCATCTTGGGGAATTCCCGTCACCGAAGAGGAGTGTGATCGCATCATGAGCGACGATTCTGCCCGGGAGCGTCTGGGGTGGCGCGGAGAAGAGATTCTTCGAGCGGGGGTATTGCCCATGCGGGAGAAGGACGAAAAACTGGCCTGTGTTTTTCTGGATGACGATCTTCTCTGTAGCCTGCACAAGAAGCACGGCCACACCTTCATACCTGCGCCCTGTCAGGCTTTTCCCTTTGGTTTTTCTACAAACGAAAAGAAACAACCAGTAGCTCTACTTTCGAGATACTGCCCTTCTATTCGGGACAATTACGGAGAACTTGTAGGAGAAATCATCGCCGAAAAATTGCAGCAGGCAGGTGGTGCGCATCCGATGAGTGAAAGTATGGGATTGCGCTCCGGACGAGTTTTGCCTCAGTCCCAATATGTGAGTTTAGTGGAGCAATGGCGGAGCATTTTGGTCCAAGGCGACAATACTTCATTAAGCCTTGCACACATCTTCGATTTTACCGATGCATTGGATGCAGCCTTACCCAAGACGAAGAAGCCAGATGATCATGAGCTGATGGACGCGCTCAATCAGGCGAGTGAGATTGAAGTAGCCCCCCTTTTGCCCGGTAAGCTGAAGTTTGGCGGGCGTATGCTAGTAGCGCACCTTTTGGGAGGCATTTGTTATCCCTCTCGTGTGATGTTGGCCCATCGAATGACACGCATTACTTTATGGGAAAAGGCTCGTTCTTGGGTAAATCGCCTGGCGTGGCTCTTTAGCCTTGGAACGGTCAAGCTGCTCTTTGTCGATTTACCGGTGAGAGTAGCCCGGGTTCAAGGGGTGGCGCCCTTTCTTGCCAGCCCGAAGGGAAAGATAGTCAGTGAATATTTGGTAGAGCTTCTGGACCGCCGTCAGGGCTTGAGCAAACAGGCATATCTTCATCGGGTCATTGTTGACTTGGCTCTGATGACAGCTCTCATCTCTCGGTATGCGCGCGCTGCAGCAGCTGCAGAGAACTTAAAGGAAGTCACAGAGCATCATATTAGAGAAGGCATCGGCATTGCTGAGTTGCTTTTTTCTCACCAAGGTGACTCGGGTCAGAGTATCGTTCTTCAACAATTGCGCATGACTTTGATGTCCAATCGTGAGGATTTTCGTCGTTTGCTGGCTGCGGAGACCTAAATGAAACTAGCTGATCTACCAGCAGCTCTGAAGTTACTAGAAAAGGAGAGTCGCCTTCGACATCCGGATGACTTTCTCGACCGCGATCGTCTTCAAGACGAGTTTGGTGAAGATTTTGTCGATGCTGCAACGAACGACTACCTCGGGCTGGGCGAACGTCGCTGTTCGTTTACTATCGGGCCAGTCCAGGAGTGGGCAGTGGATGTTTCACGTGAAACAAGCCCCCAGGTTGAAACAAGCCCCCAGGTTGGTTTGAAGTCAACGGAAAGGTCCCCGGAAAGCCCCCAGGTTGGTTTGAAGACCGCAGGCCACGGGGATACAACATCTCGTGATTTCGTCGAAGGGGGGCTGGGCGTGCCTTCCCCACCTCGACCCAATGCTCATGTGAGTCTGAATGTTTCACGTGAAACACGAGATAGACCGGGGTTGAATGCCTTCTCCTCTGAATCTAGAAGGTTTCAAGAGTCAAATCTGTCCCCGCCGACACAGGAGAAAGCTTCTTGCGAACTGGCGCAACCTTTACCCGGCGGTCCCTCAGTTCGAGAGGATGTTTCACGTGAAACTGTTCAGACGGTACTTCGCGCGGGAGCGAGCGCCTCTCGGCTCATTTATGGGAGTTCTCGAACTCATTTGGACGTGGAGGCTTACCTAGCGGAGTGGTTAGGTCACGAAGGTTCCTTACTCTTCTCGTCTGGCTACGCAGCGAATGTGGGCGCCCTAGCTGCGCTCCTCTCTCCGGGCGACGCCGTCTTTTCAGATGCTTTCAATCATGCTTCCTTGATAGATGGGATCCGTTTGAGCAAGGCACGCCCCCGCGTAGTTTCTCACTTGAATTGCGACGAGCTAGAGAAAGGGCTGAAAAGCAGCCGTTCGTCATCTGCCCGTTGGGTGGTGACAGAGAGCTATTTTAGTATGGATGGCGACGGACCTGATTTGCCCCGTCTCCGCGAACTCTGCGATCATTATGACGCTTCTCTTTACGTGGATGAGGCACATTCTATTGGAACGTTTGGCCCCTTAGGGGCTGGACTGTGCGTTGAGAAGGGCATTCGACCCGATGTACTGATGGCGGCTTTTGGTAAGGCTGTTGGTTCTCACGGCGCTTGCATTGCGGGGAGTCTGAACTTGCGGACCTGGTTGTGGAATCGAGCGAGGTCCTTTGTATTCTCTACGGCCCCCTCCCCTCTACAGACCGACGCTCTTCTTTCTCAGTTGCATGCGGTTTCAGCTGCTGAAGGTGCCAGAAAGCGATTGGACGAAGTCGGGCAAAAGGTACGCGCGGGGTTGAGGCGCAAAGGAGTTGAAGTGGAGCCCTCTTCATTCGGACCGATTCTGAGTCTGGTTTTGGGTAGCGAAGAGAAGGCCCTCAAGGTTGCCGCAAACTTGCGACGGTCGGGTATTCTTGCTCAAGCGATTCGACCGCCCACCGTGCCCGATAGTGCGAGTCGCCTTCGACTTTGCTTGCGCGCGAGCCTCAACGACCAGCAAATTGAGCGCCTGATATTGAGTGTTGCACGTGAAACGAAGGGGTTGACGAGTCAATGAGCAGTCTACGAAGAGTTGTGGTTCTCGGAACCGGGACGGATATTGGAAAGACCTATGTCGGGGTACAGCTTCTTAGGACATGGAAGAAGCTGTACGGGCCAGCACTTGGTCTCAAGCCTGTTGAGTCAGGAATTAGTCCAGAAGATGTTTCAACCGAGGCATTTTTGGAGACAGATGCGGGGCGCTTGGGTCAGGCTGCGAGCGCTGGGGCAAAGCCGCTCTACAGTTTGAAAGATGCAATCTCCCCACACTTGGCCGCGGAGAGAGAGAATCGCACTATAAATCTGAACTCAATTGTTGATTGGGTTGAAGAAAAGGAGAAGTCATTTCTCCAAGAGTCGAACCATGCAGACAAAGAAACGTTGAGTCTCGTAGAATCGGCTGGGGGGGCATTTTCACCTCTGTGCAACGGGTTTTTCAATGTAGATCTACAGCAGCTTCTAAATCCGTCCATCCGCCTACTCATTGCACCTGATTCCGTGGGCGTGCTGCACGATGTCAACGCCTGTCTACGAGCCATGCAGGGAGCAGGGGTTCCTTTGCCTCATGTGCTTGTGCTTTCTGGAGCGCGCAGTGCAGATGCAACGACCGGAACGAACCGGTCCGAGTTGCAGCGAATCATTTTACCCTCACTTGGTCTAAGAGAAATTCAGATCTGTACGGTTGGTCGAAATGAGGGGGCCTTGTCATTGGCTTCACTCCTCATGACCATTGAAGCCTGAGAGTCGGGTGGCACTATTAGCCTGAGAGTCGGGTGGCAGTATTGGCCTGAACTGATGCGGCGTAAGAGTCCGTTTCAAACAATGAGCTCAGCGATGAAGCCTTGAATGAACGGATCTACTTATCGAAGGTCGATGTTCTTTTCTGCGAGTTCATTGATCGAAGATGCATATCTCACCCTACCCTGCACGATGGTGATTTCTCGGGCGTCGAGACGTTGTGCAAGACCTTGTTCATGGCTGACGATCGCGACAAGTACTCCGCGATCGCGCTCTTCTTTCACAACAACTTCAAGCATTTGGCTCGACTTTCGGTCGAGCCCCGTCCAAGGCTCATCAAGCAATAGTAGTGCGGGGCGATGAATGAGTGCCCGGGCGAGTGCAACGCGCTGCGTTTGTCCGCGACTGAGTGTGCTCATCGGTCGTTCTGCAAAACGACCCAAGGCGAGTCGTTCTGCAAGATGGGTATATTCGCTTTTTGCAACGCCCTGCAGCTCGGCAGCTAATTCGATATTCTGACGTCCGGTTAACTCTGAATAACAATGGGACGAATGACTGACCCAGCCCAACTGTGCACGAACGTCAGCTCGTTTGATTCGCTCTCCTGCACTTGTGAGATACTCGACCAGACCACGCGTTGGTCGAAGTTGAGTGCCAAGGATATTGAGAAGAGTTGATTTGCCGGCCCCGTTTGGTCCACCAAGGAGCGCGATCTCACCGACATGCAACTGAATGCTCGCGCCACGTAGAGCAGGTGTGGCCCCAAATAACTTGGTAAGATCACGAGCCACTACTTGATGAAGCCGGCTCTCGGGGTTGTTGCCACTATTCATTTTCTGAGGTGCTTGAGGGGAATGAAGCTAGAGCGAGAAAAATATGAAACCGCTCATAGAGCCTAGAGATCATATCATAGGGAGACCTACACTAATATTGTTCTGATCATCGCATTTAGAGGCATGAGAATGCTATGGTTGATTTCAGGGATGAATTCATCTGTTCAAACTATAGGTCCAGACGGCATACAACAGCTCACGGCGCTGCGCAGGGCGGTGAGTTCTGCGGTGGAGGGCAAAGACGAAGTGGTTGAGTTGGCACTCACCGCGCTCTTGGCGCAAGGGCATCTTCTTTTGGAAGACGTGCCGGGCGTCGGCAAGACCACTTTGGCGCGCGCGTTGGCGCAGGCCGTCGGTGGGGAGATGCGGCGCGTTCAGTTTACGAGCGACATGCTGCCCAGTGATGTTCTGGGTGTATCCGTTTTTGACAAAGACTTGGGTGACTTCAAACATCGCCGGGGTCCAGTGTTTTCAAACATTCTTCTCGCCGACGAAATCAACAGAGCTAGCCCACGCACTCAATCGGCGCTCTTAGAGGCAATGAACGAGCGCCAAGTTTCTGTAGACGGTGTGACCTTTCAATTACCGCAACCATTTTTCGTTGTCGCAACTCAAAACCCACAAGACTTTGCGGGCACGTTTCCCCTTCCCGAGTCTCAATTGGATAGATTCATGATGCGCATTGAGATCGGGTATCCGCCCCCTGAGGTAGAGACGCGCTTGATGACTCAACCTCGTGATCGCCGTGTCGAAGATGTGCCCCAAGTTCTTCAGCCAGAAGATCTTTTACAATTGCAGAAGGCTGTAAAGCAGGTGCGATTCGATCCTGAGCTGGGCGACTATTTGCAAGCCCTTGTTACCGCGACTCGCACCTCATCTTCCTTGGCCACGGGCGCTTCAACACGTGCGGGAATGAGCTTGGCCCAGGCGGCACGCGCTCGTGCGCTGCTTGAAGGCCGCGACCATTGTATTCCCGATGATGTGCATCTGCTGGCAGTTCCTCTTCTTGGGCATCGCGTACGTCTCGCCTCGCACTCTGAGGGCTATGTTCCAAGTCGTGACGAATCGGAGTCCGTGTTGAAAGACGTGATCACCCGAGTGCCGGTACCTCTCTAGTCTCTTTCAAGAACAATGGGCATGAACGACTCTTCTGTTTCGGATGGGACTCTCGCAAAAGAGAAAGTCATTTCTAAGGGGAGCTTGTTTGAGCGTTTCAAAGTGCGGTTGTTGCTTCTTCGACCACCCCGGCGACTGAAGTTTACTAGAGAAGGAAAGTACTTCATCTTGGTCACTTTTGGTGTGGGTTTTGTGGCCATCCTTACGGCGAACAACCTGCTCTACATTCTGTTGGGTGTTTTACTTTCTTTGATTGTGGTCTCGGGAATGCTCAGCGAGGCGAGTTTGCGCAACTTGAGAATAACGCGAAAATTGCCTTATCGCGCTCAAGTTTCACGCAGACATTTGGTGGAGATTGAGGTGCACAATGACAAAAGTCGTATGCCTTCCTACGCGATTGAGGTGGAAGATCTCCGTAAAGATCAGCCAGCCGATAAGCGTTGCTTCTTTCTCAAGGTAAGCCCCGGCGCGTCGCAAGTTGCCGCATACCAACGTATTCCCCTGCGCCGTGGACTGGACAGATACATTGGTTTTCGGGTTGCCACTCGTTTTCCATTTGGTTTTTTCGAAAAGTCGCGCGAGTTTCGATTACCAGGGGAGCTGATTATCTATCCCGCGGTTGATTCCCTCAATCTACGAAGCAGCGGCGTAGGAGGGGGCGTAGTTGCTGGGCAAACGATTGAACGCGGCTATGGGGACGAAATTGTCGGCATCAGGATGATGCGCGAAGGAGATGATCCGCGTGATATTTACTGGAAACGTAGTGCGACAGGTGCAGGTACTGTCGTGATAGAGCGGGCCACGCAGACCCTCTCCAAAGCCTATCTATCCATTGATAACCAGAAGGCATCTGCACTTGCCTCTCGTGAGGAGCGCGAAAAATTTGAAGCGGCAGTGCGCAAGACCGCATCCCAAGCTGTCGCTCATTTGAAACGCGGGGAACAAGTTGTTCTCAGGACGAGTTCAGGAGGGCGTTTGTTAGCCTCACCATCTGAAGGTCGAGACGCTACTTTGAGGTTCTTAGCGCTGATAGATTTGGAAAAACCTGGAGTGGAAGGCACGCCTTCTGTGCACCTCGCCTCAGACTCTCAAAGCGGCAAGGGCTTCAAAATTCTAAGGAGACGCAAATGAGATTCGGTTTGATTCATCGAATCATGACAGACTCTTTGGCCGCGCTGGGTATTCTAGCATTGATCACTAGCGGCAAGTTGCATCCGATAGTGAGCGGTGTTGTCGTCGTTGGTCTCCTGATTGGTATTTTTTTTCCGGAAGGTTGGAGACAACATGCATCGACACAACTAGCAGGAGTGGTGGGTCCTCTTGTGGTGCTCAGCATTCAGCTACTGCGTCTCTTCTTTGGTGGTGATCCTATTCCGATTGTTGTTGAGTTTGCGGCCCTTCTTCAGGTTGTACGTTTGGCGACACGCAGGGGCGCGGCTCATGATCATCAAGTTATCCTCCTCTCGCTTTTGCACCTGATAGCCGCCACCGTTCTTGGCGGCGGACTTACTTACGCCGCCGCCCTCGTAGGTTTTTTGGTGTTTACACCCGGCGCCTTAGTGCTCAGCCATTTGCGTCGAGAAGTGGAGGGTAATTACCGTCAGGGGGCGCGCGACCGTACGGGCATGCCGGTAGACGTTCCACGTATATTGCGCAGTCGTCGCGTCGTAGGTCGTGGGTTCCTACTTTTCACCTGCAGTTTATCCCTCCCCGTCTTTGTCTTTAGCGGGTTGCTCTTCATGATTTTTCCCCGAGTGGGGTTTGCGTGGATTTCGATTCCGCCCATTGCGCCTTCACGCATGGTGGGCTTTTCAGATCGTGTAGATCTAGGTGGAGTGGGCACCATTCGCTCCGATCCAACTCTCGTCTTGCGAGTGCGGCCTGACGATCTCACTGAGACGACAGAGCCCCGTCGTCGTCGAAATTTCTATTTGCGCGGTGCGGTTTTTGACACCTACAACGGCAGAAGTTGGAGTCGCAATGGAGTGGCCTCTTCCCGACCACGTGAGGTTGGAAACCAAGTGATTCTGCGTCGTCGCCCGAGAGACACAGATCAAATATTGGAGATTGATCTCAATAGGATTGACCCACCCGTTGTGTTCATTCCCGGCGAAGCTGTGGCTCTTGATATTCTATCAGGCAACCGACGACTGCATCAGTTCAGTTCAATTGTGAGCACCGACGCGCGGGGACAGCTGCAATACTCCGCTCTTGAACAAGAAGGTTTACGCTATCGGGCGTACCTGCCCAAGAAGGGCATTGTTGTTCCCGAGTTTGAAAGTCATTTTGAGCTACAAAGGTATCTGCGCCTGCCACCCGAACTGTCGCCGCGCGTTCGACAGTTGGCGCATGAACTCACCAAAGGAATTTCATCTCCTTTACAAATCGCTCAAGCGCTCGAAGAGGCTCTGCGCATTGGCTACCAATACGACCTGGGTTCACCTTCAGGTGCAGCAAAAGATCCCCTCGAGCATTTTCTCTTCGAATCAAAGCGAGGACACTGCGAATATTATTCTACTGCCATGGCGATGCTACTGCGAGTGCGAGGTGTTCCTTCTCGCAATGTCACAGGATTTGTGGGCGGTACCTACAATCGTTTTGGGTCTTTTTATGCAGTACGTCAGGGCGATGCTCATTCTTGGGTGGAGGCGTATTTACCCGAGCGAGGCTGGATACGTTTCGATCCAACTCCGCCCTCGAGCGCAGCTCCTCATGCGATGCGCGAGGGGGTGGCAGCGTTTGTACGCGAGTTTTTTGAGGCCGCCTCTCAGGGCTGGAGAAAGAACGTTGTTGATTTCGACATGGAAAATCAGCTCGAAATCATGAATGAAGTGAAGAAGTTTTTTCGCCAGATATCTCCTGAGACAACGAGCGTGCTCTCCAAGAAATGGAGCCTGCGCCGGGTCGGCATTCCCTCAATCGGCGTGTTGATTCTCTTGGGAGGAGCGGTCGTTCTCTGGCGTCGTCGTCGTCGTTCGTCGGGTGCCAAGGTTCGCGATATTTCCCCTTCGGTGGCCCGTTCTATACAATTGTACCAGGGTCTAGAAAAATGTATGCGCTACCAAGGTGTGCCTCGGCCCCTTTCAGTACCGCCTCTAACATTCGCAAAAACATTGTGCGCCAGCGGAAATCCCTTGGGCGAAGAAGTATTAGCCCTTACGGAAATCTACGCGCGATCGCGCTACGCGGGTGAAAGACTTACTGAGCATCAAGTGGACGACTTTCGCCGTAGGGTGGCGTCTTTGCGGCGGGTTGAATTCTCGTCTCTAGCTCTCGCTCATTCAGCCGAGACAGAACAAGTCTAAGTCACGCAGCGTTTGCAATGACAGGCGTGGGGCTCAAGAGCATCAATTTCATTGCATGCATTGGGTTGAAGTAGAGAGTCGACTTTTCTATGGGAGCGAGGGTTGCGCGAGGATCAGCGTACGCAACTTTTGTTTCTATCCACCCAACGACTAGTGCCTCGAGTGTGGCGCCCAAGTCGCAACCAACATCGACCACGGTTCCTTCGGAAAGCTCTTCACTTTTTCCGTACCAACGTGTGGCACCAATTACCTGTCCTTCGCGATCGAGGACTTGAACAATCACCCTCGCCGGCCCCTGCAGATGTGTCTCTCCCTGTAGATGAATTCTGGAGATCATTGCTCCCGATACACCAGCGGTCTCGGCCACGAGAGAAAGCCAGCTAGGAGAGGATGATGAAGCGTGAACCTGCATGCTTGAACACAATGCATTGAGCGTGCCATCTATCGTCTGCTAGCGTTTTCATCCCGCGAACTGAATGAAGTCAGGGATTTGTCGAAATGATCTACTGGGCGATCAGACGCGCAGTGGGTCAATTTGCACGCAGCCAATTCGATTCTCTGAGAGCTTCTGAGTGTACAAGGAGCGGAAAAGTCTAGAGAAAAATCTAGCATCTAGCCGTTTTTCCCAGAGTTTCAATTCCTCCAGCTCGTCAGCTTTTCAATGAATTGCCGATCAAAAGGTTTGAGATAGCTGGGTCGAAATCCACCCGATAGCTTGCTTGCATGACCTGAGCCGCGCATTTTTAGGGGTCAAATTTGACTCTCGACGTGTAATTTCACTCGATCCCTGAAACTTGCGTACGAAGGGGGAGCCAACGACGACAACCCGGCTTCCTTGCAGAGCAATTGTCAGTTGCGGAGCTGCGGCGTCCTTGCCCGTGTGGCCACAGGTGTAGTTCCATGAGGACTGTGGGTCGACTTCTTCTGTTTCGCCGGAGATCTTTGGCTCGCTGAGGCCGCCATTGAATGCGTTGAATATTTCCTTCGCGTCCTTGGCTGTATCCCCGACGAGACTCCAAGCCAAGAGATACTCCTCGCCTCGCTTGTAGATCACAATACGATCACCACCCCATCCAGCGGCACTTTGTCTTGCCTCACGGGGTGACTGCCACTCTTCAAAAAGAAGTCGTAAACCTTGCTCTCCCCAAATATCGTGCAGAAGAACCTTCCAGTTTTTTTGCCCAGTGGGGGGTAAAGGAATGGGTACTTCAATGGCAGGCTCTTGAGCGTCGTACTTTTCAAGATGCAAGATTTGTTCGGTGCTTGTTGGAGGTGTCTTCCACACGCGATTCACTTCTTGCCAGCCTCCTCGGCGTCGCAATGTGTGCACAAAAGTCAATCCGTCGAGATAGGGAGCACGCAACGATCGCTGAATGATCGACGGAATTTGCTTTTGCTGGGGGCCCTGAGTTGCGGCTTCCAGCATTTTCTTCTGGATAAATCCGGGAGGCAATGAAAGAGCTGTCTTGCCCCCCACCTCAAGGCGCCCGTCAAACATTGCGCTTGTCGCGTCTCCCTCAGCTAAACACGAGAGCGCACCGGAGCGATCAGTGTTGTCGGGACTCCATTGTACGACTTGATGCAGATCGAAATTTTGATCTTGTAGAGAGTGCACAAGTTCGTGCAAAAGAGTCATCTCCGCTTCGCTCGGCGGAAGAGTTTTGCGAATGAGCATGGCCTGCAGGTGGGGATCGTAAAGTCCTGCGAGTTGCTCCGAGAGTAACCGAAGCATCGTGACTCGGTACTCAAACTTGAGCGGGACAACCCCCAGGGCGACCAACATGGTCTCCGTTCCTTTGAGCGCTTGGGGGGGCGTATTGAAATCAATAGCTCGCTCCATATGAGCAAGCAGTTCATCACTGTCTACACGCAAGCCAACCACCGGGCGCAGACTCTTGAGTTTGCGGAGACGGGAAACTCTTTTTAACTCTTGGGCGAATGAAACCGGGGAGCCCTTGGGGAGCGGTAGACGTGTGGACGGTTCCTCTTGATTGGATGGAGCCTGTCTCTGAACTGGGGGCCGAGGGGAGTCATCGAGAGGAGGACGAGCTCCTCCATTTCCGGAGCTAGAAGGATGACAAGAACTGAGGAGGAGAGAGAAAGAGAGGGCGGCGCGGCAGGGATTGAACAGAGTGCGCATTTTTTGCATTTTTCTTTCTCTCATCCTGGGCTGTTTATGCTTTTTTTGCGGCAGAGCGAATTGCGTCGATTTGCGCTTTTCTGTCGGCATGTTTGAAGACGGCAGCTCCAGCTACGACGACGTTTGCTCCTGCTTGCACGACAGATGCAATGGTTTGAGCACTGATACCGCCGTCCACCTGAATATCGAAATGTAGACCGAGATCATCCGCGCGTTTTCGTAGAGCTGCAATTTTTGGCACGACCGAGGGAATGAATTTTTGACCGCCAAAACCTGGATTTACGCTCATGAGCAATACCTGATCGACCATTTCGAGAAGATATTCGATGCTTGAAATGTGTGTTTGAGGATTGAGTGTAATGCATGCCTTTTTACCCAGTGCTCGAATTTGTCCGAGAGTTCGGTGTGCATGGTGGTCTGCCTCAATATGGATCCCAATAATGTCTGAGCCCGCTTCGGCGAAGCTCTCTATGTATCTCTCGGGGTTTTCGATCATCAAATGTACATCGAGAGGTAATTGGGTGACTTTTCTTGCCGCGGCAACAATTGGAGCTCCCCAGGTAATATTTGGAACGAAATGACCGTCCATTACATCAACGTGAATGTAATCGGCCCCTCCCTTTTCTACGTCTCGAATTTCTGCTGCAAGATTTCCCAAGTCTGCGCTTAGGATGGACGGGGCGATGAGAAGCTCTTGTGCCATGAGCGCTCGAATACACGACCCAGAGCCTCAGGGCCACGAAAAACATCACCATCAAGTACTTTGAACCCTTGCAGTGACGCGGTAGTGTCGGAAGCGGAATCATGATCACACGACCATTAGGAAAGAACGACTATCAACATATCGTCCAAGTGATTGACCGCTGGTGGGGTGGACCCACGAGCGCTTGGGCGCACCCCATCTTCTTTTACGAGTTGGGTTCCCTTGCTCGTATTGTAGAGCATGACGGCATCATGGTGGGCTTTCTATTTGGTTTTGTTTCTCCCGGACCTCCCAAAACGGGCTATGTGCACTTGGTAGGAATTCACCCGGACTACCGTCGGCGTGGTGTGGGCAAAACTCTGTACGAGAGTTTTGAGGAAGAAGCGCGAGCGGCAGGTTGTAGTCGCTTGAAATCAATTGCTAACGTGGGCAATGACGCCTCGGTTGCGTTTCATCAATCCCAGGGTTGGACCCATAAAGAGGTCGACGATTATTCTGGTCCAGCGCGTCCTCGACTGGTTTTCAGTAAGAGTCTCTGAGAGATTTCTTCTAACGACTCGCCCCTTGTCTCTCGTGATTGAAATGAGCTCGCGAATAAAACGAGCTTAAAAATTGAGTGAACTATCATGACAGTATCTTCTCTTCCCCCTCAAAGCTTTGCCACCGTAGTTGACGCTGCAAATCTGCGAAACTATGGTCTTTTTGGCGCTATGCCAGAGGACGTTTTGGAGTATTTGGCCAAGAATTTGGAGGTGATCGAGGTCGTTCCTGGCACGTATTTCTTTCGCGAGGGTGAGGAAGGTGAGGCCATGTATGTGGTGCTTCAGGGCGACGTGGAGGTACTCAAAAAATCCAAAGCGAGCGTGGAGACGAGGGTGGCGGTGTTGGGACCAGGTGATTGGTTCGGCGAGATGGCCATCATCGATGTGCAACGTCGTTCGGCCGCCGTCATGGCGGTCTCCCCTAGCCGACTCATCAAAATTACATCGGCCGATCTCGATAGACTTTACCGTCATGACGTCAAGGCTTACGCAATCTTCGTTTTGAATATTGCGCGAGAAATGAGCAGACGACTACGAGTTGCCGACGGGATTTTAGCTGACTTGATTGCCAACGTGGTAGAGGGCTACGGCAAAAGTCGCGCCACCAAAGCGCCTAGTTAAGTTGCAAATACGCCCCTGTCGGGAGCAACCTTGGTAGGGCAGGTAGTTCCCTTTCTTCTAAGGGATGTGCTCTTTCTGTTAGCGAAAGACCGGAAAACAGGTTTCGGCTTCTGCTGATACGCTGTCCTCACTGGCAGTTTGGCCGCCTAGGGCCTCGTTTGAATTGTCGTCGTCTACTGAGGTGGAGCCTGCAAAGGAGGGGCTCCCTCCCTGATTGGAACCGCCCAGAGCGATGCAGCCGCTTGAAGTCCCACCACTTCCAGTGGGAATAAAAACGTTTCCACCATTGCCATCGCCAGTATTTGTTCCTCCTCCGGTCTTGTCATCAGAGAAATCACCTTGCGGGGCGCCAGAGGGCAGATCGATGCCTGGACTGAGGGCGCATCCCGTCAGGAAGGCAAAAGCGAGCAATGGCAAGAGGCGAAGAGACGCTCTCATTTTTTGCACTTCTCCGAGTTGATGAGCGAGGTACTGGAAATCGACTTGACGTCGCCGCCCACTCCGCCGACTCCGTCATCACTGCCCATTCCGCCCTGTCCGTCTGTTGCTGTGCAATTTGTCCCGCCACCAGAAGCATTGTTCGGAGGGGTGGCGTCGGCCCCGTTGCCCTCAGGTATGCCCGATGCGGCGCCACTACCCAGGTCGATATCTCCATTTCCATCCAGGCCGGGCCCGCTTTCTCCCGAAGAATTAGAAGGAAGATCGGGGTTGAAGGACAGGTTGCAAGCAACTGTCAGTAGTCCGACGCAGATGAGTAGAAAGGAGCGCATGTCTCAAGACAAACGTAGCATGTTGTGTGCCAAGTAGAGAGATGCCTTGCAGAATCGAAAAGAGCCAATTCATCAGCGAATGGATCTGAATTTTTTCCAGATGCAGTGGTTCCAAGGAGGAATATTACTGCTTAATTAGAAAAAATTAGTCTACCTAGAATAAGCGGGGCAAAAGCACGTGCCTTTCAAGGAGATGGTTTTACGAGTGTGCCAACTTAACCTGGCACGGGTGGCACAGGTTCGGATCGTTTGATCAGAGTGCTAGCTCAATGGGAGCGAAGTTTGCGGGCTTGTTTTAGAAGCTCTAAAGCACCGTCTACTTGATTTGCGTTCAATTGGGCCCCCATTGTTCGCATAATTTCGCCGACTTCGATCAAGGTAGAGCCGATAGACTGACCATTGGTTTCGAAAATGTCATGCCACATCGACTCGGCTCCTCCTGCAACCCGGGTTGTGGAGGCAAAACCGGGCCCGGCTGCTTTGAGCGCATCATTTTTCTCGGCCAAGACCGCGAGTAGGCTGGCGATAATTTGAGGCACGTGACTGGTGATCGCCACAGACCTGTCATGATCTTGCGCAGAGAGTTCAAGAACTTCGGCGCCCACCTGGCCAATGAAGTTCTTGAGCAGGACTAAATCTTGAATCGAATTTTGTTGGGGACAAAGAATCCAACGTTGTCCGCAAAAGAGATCACCTTGGGCATTCTCTAGCCCACCTAATGGACGCCCGGCCATCGGATGACCCGGAATGAAGCGGTTGCGTAAGGGGTGCGCGGCAACGCTGTGCACGATAGATTGTTTGGTTGAACCGCAATCAGTCACAAGACCTGTAGTTGCTTTCAGGACATCCGGTAGCAAATCAATGATGGTACCTACAGGCACACACAAGATGGTTAGATCGGAAGAAGCTAGCCATTTTTCGGCCTTTTTGTGATCATCACCCTGAATCCATTCGTCAAAAATACCTTGAGAGCGGGGGTGCGAGTGCGCGCGATCAATCGCCACAATGCGCGAGGCTGCCCCCTTCTGTCGCGCGGCAAGGGCAAGGGAGCCTCCAATCAATCCGGCTCCGACGATGGTTAATTGGGTAAGGGGCATGCTTGGTGAGTCTGGCTTGCCATGGCTAGGGCCATGACTGCAAGGATCTATGGTCCCCGCCTCGTTCGGAGGTTATATTCGGGCAGAGCCTAGTGACAGAAGCATCAGCTAAAAAAGATCCCCTTTTGGGACAATTGGTCTCCAATCGTTACCGAATTATTCGTGCCATTGGTGAAGGAGGTATGGGCATTGTTTACGAGGCAATGCACGAGGCGATCGAAAAACGGATCGCTCTCAAGGTCTTGCACGCCCAATACTCGGCAAGCCCAGAGGTCTTGCATCGCTTCAAGCAGGAAGCAATCAGTGCCTCTCGCATCAAACATCAGAATGTGATTGATGTCTTTGATTATGGTCAATTAGAAGATGGGTCGTGCTTCATAGCAATGGAGTACTTGCAGGGAATGGACCTGGGCCAGGCACTGGCCAATCGTGGTCACTTCTCTCCTCCATCGGCGATACGCATCACTCTGCAGATTTGTAGTGCTCTCGGCTTGGGACACGGTCGTGGCGTTGTGCATCGTGATCTTAAACCTGAGAATATATTCTTGCAAATGACTCCCGAGGGAGAAGAGGTTGTTAAGATTGTAGACTTTGGAATTGCGCAGCTGCGAGAGGATAAGTCGGAGCCAGTTCAAGAGGGGGTGCGTGCTCGTCGTGTGACAAAAATAGGCATGATTTTTGGCACTCCCGAGTACATGGCACCTGAGCAAGCCCGGGGTCAGCTGATCGATCAACGCTCGGATATTTATGCCGCAGGGGTGATTTTATATGAGCTTCTGACCGGAGGAGTCCCCTTTTTAGGCGAGAATCTTTTGGAGGTGCTCAATCAGCATGTGCAAAGTATTGTGCCGCCAGTGGGTCAAGTGAATCCCGTGGTGCATTTATCTCCCGCGTTAGAAGAAGTGGTCCACAAGGCTCTCGAAAAAGACCCCAACCTTCGTTATGCGACGATGATTGAGTTTTCCAATGCCATGAGTCGCACCCCCGAGGGCTGCAATGCTCGCGACAGGCAATCTTTGCCATTGCTTGTGGTGCAAGACTCGGTCGAAGAGTTTAGGTCTGAACGTTCAAACCTTTTGCCCTCAAACCCTTTGGGCTCAAGTCCCCTGGCGTCCGCACCAGAACCGCCTACTATCTCCGACGTCACGGCCACGCGAAAGGGAGGCGGAGGAACCCCTCTTTTGGGTACTGCGGCACCGGTCGTCAGTGGGCAGACCTTTGCCAAAGTTGAATCGGTGGGAACGAAGGGCGGCCAAACGCCCCAAAGCTCTTTAAAAGCGCTGACTTGGGGTGCCGTGGGAACCCTCTTTGTCGTTTTAGGGGTCGGCGGAAGCCTCTATTTACAAAGCGTAGGGTCCTCTTGGGGCTCCCTAGTGAGTCAAAAAGTGAGCAAAACGACGGTCGCTTCGCCTGTTTTTACCAAAAAAGTATCGCAAGAAGGCGATTTTGGACAAGGCAAGAGTGAGAGGCCTGCTCAAGCAGTCGTCCAGGATGAATTGGTCCCCTCACCAGCTCCTCCTCCAGTCAAAGGCGACGTCGTGCTGCACATCGTTACAGCTCCGAGCGGAGGAATCGTGCGTAAAGATGGGTTTCAGGTTTGTGACGCAGCCCCCTGCGATCTCACCGTGCAATTCAATGAAGCTGTGATCCTCACCGCCCAAAAGGCAAATATGAAAGGTGAGGCCAAGGTTCTGGCCCAAAAAGATCAAAACGTAGCCATTCAACTCTTTGCGCCCCGCCCCACCCGCAAACGCAAACGCAAGAAAACAGCGAGCGCGCCTTCACGATTGTCCTCCCCTGCCCCCGCCGCAAAACCACCTGCTCTTTGTGAAGTAATGGTGGACGGAATCAAAATTTTGCGCCCCTGCAAGTAGGTTGCCTTGCCTGCTTTGTTATAAAAAAGAGTTCGAGACCTCACTTTTTACGTGTTAAGCGCAAAAATGCGTAAATTTCTCAATTCTCTCACTACTATTGTTGTCGGCGCACAATTTTTGGCCTGTGGCGGGGGGTCTGCTCCTGCCCCGGCGGTTTCTGCCCCAATAGAAAAACCAGTGCCCGTAGCTCCTGCCCTGGAAGCTCCGCCCCAGCGAGCAGCTCCTCCTACAATGAAGATGACCACGGCGATTCCGGCAGGCATCGTAACTCCAGATATTCTAAAAACAGATCTAGGTACCCTGACTTCTTTTGATGGCGTGCCCGATGAAAAAACGGCTCAAGTTGTATTTGATAACTTGGATATTCAGAGAAGTACCCAGGCATTTCTTAACACTTTGCAAATAGCCTCATTGCAAGCCATGAAGGCGGGCATCGTTCAGTTGGGCCCTGCCAATACAACGGCTGTGCTCTTTGAGGACCTCATGGACTCCCATGCCTTCTTTCTGACTCCCAATACTACATCGGTTTATATGATGGCTTGGTTGGAAGTGGGTGACGAACCCATGGTCATTGAGACGCCTCCTGATGTTTTAGGATTTGTGGACGACGCTTGGTTTAAGTACGTGTTGGACTTTGGTCGTGTGGGTCCCGACAAGGGTAAAGGAGGAAAGTTTCTCGTCGTTCCCGAGGGATACAAGGGAAAAATTCCTAGGGGCTATCATGTGGCGCGGACTAAAACCAAAGGTCATTGGGTTGTTTGGCGAGGTTTTCAGAAAGACGGCTCTCCAAAGCAAGCCGTAGCGGACACTAAAGAGCGTTTTCGCATCTACCCGCTTTCCCAAAAGAATTCTCCACCAAAGATGAATTTTGTAAACGTCTCGGGTAAAGAATTCAATACAATTCACCGGATGGATTATGGGTATTGGCAGGAGATCAACCAGGTGATTCAGCATGAACATCTCACTGGTTTGAGTCAGGAAATTCGAGGGCAACTTGCCCATATCGGAATTCAAAAAGGAAAGAAGTTTGCGCCAGACGAGCGGATGAAAAAGATTCTCGTTGAGGCTGCGAACGTGGGTTCCGTCACCGCGCGCGCACTCACGGCCTATCCCCGCGATCAACGCCATTATATCTATCCCGGTGAGCGTCGCTGGACGAACCCCTTCGTGGAGAAGCGCTTTGACTTTCTCTTGGACGGGGCGCGCCTCTTAGACTCGCGTACCTATATGCATTATTACGCCACGGGCATCACTCCCGCTATGGCTCTCAAGCTGATTGGCAAGGGCTCCCAGTATGCAATTGCCTATCTAGACAAGGACGGCAACGTATTGGATGGCAGCAAGACCTATAAGGTGCAACTGCCCGCTCATGTTCCGGCCCAAGACTTTTGGTCCTTCACTCTTTACGACAACCAGACTCGATCGATGATGCAGACCGATCAAAGATTTCCTGGAGTAGACAATAAAAAGAAGGGGCTCAAGCAGAACTCGGACGGCACATTTGACATCTATTTTGGCCCGAAAGCCCCTCTAGGTCAGGAGAATAACTGGGTGCAAACCGTGCCCAATAAGTCTTGGAATACAATCCTTCGCTTGTATGGACCATTGGAGCCATTTTACGACAAGACCTGGATACCCGGCGATCTTGAGTTAGTGAGCAGTCCCTAAAAGTGGGCAATTCAAAGAGAAAGTATCTCTTGTTGAACGAGATATTTTCCAAACACCCTGTTCCTTAAAAAGCGGGGTGTTTTTGTGGGTCTAGTACCAAAGGTCGGAACTTCGTGCCGGGTTTTGGTACCCATGAGACAAAAAGTAGTACCGAGGGCAAATAGGGAGGCTATTGCGGGTTTCATCAGGCCCCCACTTCAGTTGGGTCTGGTGAAACCCGGCACGGACTTCCGGCACGAGGTACTAGTTAACTCACTGAGTCGAATGAGTGAGCGGTCGCCCAATACCCATTCCTTCAATGAGGTCAGTTAAACCCTCTGTTGCTAGGGCTTCAATGACGCTTTGACGTTTCAACATACCCGCAACGAACTCGGTGTACTTTTTGAGTTCATGTACCGGGAGCTTTACCTTTGCTCCCCAAAGGTAAAAGACAAAAGTGTGGGAGTCGACAAGGGAGGGTCCGCTTTTGAGTACGGTGTCCCCCCCCGGAAGCTTTGCCTCTATGTGTTTCAACATCTCATGAAAGCGTTCACGTCCGCCCTCTTGAATTGCCCCCTGAGCCAACTCACCCTTCGCGTAACGTGAGGGGCGAAAGAAGGTAATAAAAGCCGGGTGGACCTGAGAGGCGAGGAAACTCATCCATTCTAAGGCTTGTGCTCGCTCCAATCCCAAGGTGGGTAGAAGCTGCTGCTGTGGAACCAAGTCGGCGATGAAGCTCAAAATTGCGGCGACTTCGGTCAGGATAGTTCCGTTTTGTAGGCGCAGGGCCGGGACTCGCTGCAAAGGATTTACCTTTTTGTAGGAGTCCGTGAGGTGCTCGCCGCTTTGGGTCGAAATGAGATGGAGCTGGTGGGGTAGCTTTGCCTCTTCGAGGGCAATGTGCACAGCAAGGGAGCAAGAGAGGGGCGAATAGTAGAGTTGCAGCATGATTCATTTCCTTTACGTCCTCTTTTTTCTTGAGAAGAGCGACAAGGAAGAGATAGAGCCTTTTAACTTATGAGAAAAACGAATTGATTTCATATAATTGATGAGCAAAGCTCATACATATGATTCCCCACCCGCAAATGGAACTAAAGGACTTTCGATTAGTCAGTGCGATTTTTTCCGAAAAGACAACGATTCGGGCTGCTCGGGTCCTTGGTTTGACCCAAAGCGCGGTCAGCCATCAATTGCGCAGTCTCGAAGAGCGTCTTGAGATTGAAGTATTTGTTCGCAAAGGCCGAGGCCTGCAGATCACCGACGCGGGGGAACAGATTGTAGCTCTTTCAAAAGAAGTCTTGCCCAAAGTTTTATCCCTGGAGGTACATCTCACTCAAGGCTGCGTCGATAAAAAAACAGATCTACGCATCGCGACTCAATGTTACACGGCCTATCATTGGCTACCTCAGGCAATGAGTGCATTAGAGGCCGAGCATGCGTCCATCAGAATAAAGATTGTCCCGAGTGCGACGGCGTCCCCTCGTGAAGCTCTCGAAGCTGGTGAACTTGATCTTGCATTGTGTGTGGATACAAAGAAAGATCCGCGATTCTGCCAAAAAAACCTATTTTCGGACGAATTGGTGCTCGTTACATCGCCCGAGCATCCTCTGGCCAAAAAAAGCTCGGTCTGCGGCGAGGACATCGCAAAAGAGCATCTTTTTTTGTACGAATTAGCTGCGACCGAGCGCGCGCGAGTTCATCGCCTTCTCTTTCCAGAAGGAGGAGGTTTTGAGCAAGTGACTCGTCTGCCGCTCACCGAAGCAATCTGCGAAATGGTGCGCGCAAATCGCGGGGTGAGCATTTTGGCAAGTTGGTCCGTTGAGCCTTATGTGCGCCGAGGAGAGCTCAAGTGCGTGCGCATAGGAAAAAAAGGCATCGAAAGAAAATGGAAGGGCGCATACCCTCGTGACTCGACTCTTGTTCAGCCGATACGCACCTTACTTCGAGTTTTGAGCAGCAGCGGTGGTCCCGGCACCGCGTCTGGGGCACGTTCAAGAGATCCTTCTTTGCCCTCCTGATTCATGCACTCGGGCGTGCGGAATTTAAAATCTTTTGGCGCTTTCCTTTGTGGTTCTCGCGTCGATGGGGGACATGGAAATCACTTGGAGGTGGGCAAAGGCCCTTGTCGAAGTATGTCCGAACACTGTTTCGTATCGATGATCTACAGAAACATCGATCGTTTTCGAAGTAACTAGCCTATGATTCCATGCGGGCAGCTACAATATGTGGCGAGAAGAGCACGGATGGAGCGACCAATGGGAACAGTGGGGACGAAGAGTAGGCTGGTGCATTTGCTTGTCGCCTCGACGAGCCTTTGTCTCTCGGGATGTATTTTCTTCGGTGTAAAATACGATCCTTGTGTCGATTTGGACTCTGTATCTTGCCCCGATGGACTGGGTCGTGGAGGCGCGACCTCTGAAGAAGTCAACACTGGGGGTGAGTCGATGAGCGGCGTGCCCTCAGGTAGCGGAGGCTTGGCAGGCTTGGGTGGCGCGGGCTCGGGGGGAGGTCTCGCAACAGGTGGTGCTGGCTCGGGGGGG
>Ga0256845_1000305_pt1 | contig 46905 bp, 39 predicted proteins | sample RiftiametaG_FD_189101 | JGI IMG/M metagenome (GOLD analysis project Ga0256845, IMG submission 189101) | Tube worm associated microbial communities from hydrothermal vent at the East Pacific Rise, Pacific Ocean - Riftia | ecosystem: Host-associated > Annelida > Integument > Unclassified ...
TTATTGCAAGGTTTTCTACACAAAATACACATTACCTTGCAATTCTAAACACATAAAATCGCCATTTTATCAAGTTATCTGTCTGAAAAATAATTAGTTAAATAATTCTTAAGGTTCGACTAAATAAGCCCTTACCATTTCCAATTATAGTTTCACCTTCTTGTTTTTGTTTTTCTGAATAGTCATAATGAGTTCCTTCACGAACTACAATTTTCATGTGCTCAGGTTTAACTGTACTTATATTTATATAGATTTCATTTTCCATATTCAAGATTAAAGCAGTCGGCTTTATGCTTGAAATAGATACTCTTGGTGTTTCACCATCCCAACCTGATGATTCTTTTGTTCCACTATTTTTCTGATTGTTTTCAGTCTGTTTAGAGTTGTTGTTACAGGAAAAAAGGCTGGTTGAAATTGATATAAAAGCTAATATGTAAATTTTTTTCATAATTGATTAATTGTATTGACCTTTCGTTAGTCGGATAGTCTGTATTAAGTATAATCATTGTTGGTGTTTCGCTTTTTATTTATGGTCATTCAATATCCATTTTAAAGCCTTTTCTTTTGTTGCTCTAAAAATTGTATTATGCTTTTCTTTTGGCTCGTCTGAATATTTCCATTTTAGTTTATTGGGTGCATTGTTTTCTAAAACCTTGTTCAATTCATTTGTGTATTTTGAAATATCTTCAGCACTTGAACCTGCAAACCAAAGTTTAATTTCTTTGTCAGGGAATTTTTCAAATAGATCATTCGCATTTCTAACCAAATAATGATCATTCCACCATAAAGAAGGGTCAAACGCTATGTAAAAATCAAATAATTCAGGTTGTTGCATAAATGTTTCCATTACAAAAAGGCCTGACAACGATTCTCCTATAATTCCTTTCTTATTAGAAGTTCTATACTTGCTTTCTATCTTTGGTATTAATTCTTTAGTAATAAATGCACGAAATTTTTTTGCTCCGTCTGTCTGTGGACAAAATTGAGCATCGTATTCCGATTCAGAATAACCTGTTAAATCTCGACCTCTTTCTGTATTTTCAATTCCAATAAGAATAATTGGCGGAATACTTTTTTCTTTTATCAGTTTTGATATGGTATTTGCTATGTGTGGAAAATCTTCTTTTATTCCACCATCAGCCATATACAAAACGGGATATTTTTCGTTTCCATCTTGATATGAATACGGAGTCCAAACATTTATTACTCTTGTTTCTCCAACTTGTTTTGATTCTATTTTAAAAGTATCGTGTTTTGAAATAGGATCTTGATTTAGTTTCTGATTTCCACAACCAAATAAATATACGCTTGTAAAAAATAGAATTAAAATTTTCTTCATAATATTCTGTTTTATTAATGAATGGCAACGACAACTGTATGTTGCATTTTATGTGCTTATTAATAGCTACCAAAGTAATGAAGTTTTGTAGAAGAATCAAGTTGCAGTAAACAATCAAAAAACTGTATTATAGAGTGTTGAGATTAGTTTTTTACTTTATTATCAGAAGGGTCATTAATATTATATTCTACTTTAATTAACTTACCAATATTTGGTGGTCCTGAATTTCCTGTAAACGTTAATGTGTCTATATATTTTATGCTATTCACTTTAAATTCATACCAAGCTTTTGCAGACCAATTGCCGCCAATAATTGGATTGTATGTATTTCCTATAATGCTTCCACCTGTGGTTTCGGTTTTGGTACAACCTGTTATCGTTAATGCAATTAAAACAATTCCAATAATTAAAGGTATAAAATAGACTTTAGTCTTCATTCTTAAGTGATAAAAATTGTTATTTAAATTAACTACAACACTAGTGTTAGTTACGTTTTCATTTTGTTGAAACCAAGTGTACAGTAATCAGCCCACATTAACTATAGCCCTTGTTTTGGTGCGTTTTTATTGTTTTTTCGTTCATCTTTTACGTCTTTTTTTGTTTGTCTTTTGTCCGCCAACTGATGTAATAATGAATCAGGGTCATTTACCATTTCATCAATCTCCTTTTTAGAATATTCTTTTAAATCCTTTATTGTTACGTGATGACTTCTTGACATAATTGCTTATTTTATTTTTTCTTTTGTTAATTTTTTTGCAGTTTTTAAGCAGTTTTCAAAGCTGCCCATAACTCCAATTGTTTCAGTTTCAATTTTGTAAAGTTTGTCAGCAATTTCGTTATTTGTCTTGTTTTGATTTAACATTGAGAATATCTGAGGAACATAACTTTGATATTCATCTCTTGGAGCGATTTTATTGATTCCAATTGGGTCCCATTCATTCCAAAGGATTTCATCTACTATTTTATAAAGTTCCTTTTGTTCTTTATTCATTCTTTTCTATTTTTCCGAATGTTTCACTTCCGTTAATCGTTACGTATTTTAGAATTTGATAATGTTCTTCCATAGTCGTATCAAATACATACTGCAAAGTAAAACAACAGCTACAAGAGCAAAATCCACCATAAGGCGTATAAACTAAATTCAAAGTGTCTTTTCCTATTACTTCTGCTTCTCCTAAAAAATTATGACAGCAGTTTGCTATTATAGATACTTCAATAGTTAATGTTATTGAATCTCTTTTTATCATTCTGAATTTGGGATATTCTTTAAATTCCCTTGGGTGTATTGTGTTGTCACATTCTTCTATTATTTCTAAACTAATAGGAGAAAGCCCATTGTTTAAAAGTCTAATCATTTTATTCGAATAGGGAAGAAAAGTTGTTCCAATTAAAATTTGAGTTTGCACTGGGCTAATTCCACCTTTAACAATTAAGGTGTCAATTTCAGTTTTCTCAGGATGCACAGATTTCTTAATGAATATTGTATCATTTTCAGCAACTTGAGCATAAGATAAGTTTAGTTGAAAAATTCCAATAATTAAGATTAGTATTTTTAAAAGTCTATTCATTTTTCTTTTAATGCACCACAACAACCAACTAAACCAAACCAGTACACGTTATACGGTTAATCTCCTCTTATTTCTTCTCCATTATTAAGGTTACCTTATTAAAATCTGCAGCACTATTAATAACTGTTCGGTAGTTTTCGTAAAGTGCAGGAGGCACTTCTAACAACGTATAAAACTCAACACCTTTACAAGTTACTTTGTTTCCTTCAACAGTATAAGATGAGCTGAATTTAAACAATATTTCACCCTCATCATTAGTGGTTTCGTTTTCTATATTCAAATCATCTAAATTGTTAATTTGGTAACCATCAGGAATGGTAAATGTAATGGTACGGTGGTAAATACGTGTAAACTCATTTTCTACAGGCAGTACTCTTTTTTTATCTTGGTACATTTCCATTTGAGGGCCAATTAATTCGCCTACTTTAAACAAGTATTTATTACCCGCTTTTTCTACAAAAACATCTGTTTCGGCATTGGCTTTTACTCTAAAAGGTTTAAAACCAAAAGCTGCAGCATTATCATTAAACGCTGTTTTATTGGTAATCTCAATATCTTGACTTAAAAATTTTACCTGAGCATCAATTACTTCTTTCGTTGTTTTTTCATCCAATAAATGCATAATGGTTTGCGTGTACATGGCATAATAACCTCCCGAAGCATGATCTATAGCAAGCTCTGTTTTAGTAATGTCATCAGCATCAAAAACTACATCAACAATAATATCACTATATGTTTTTTCGTAAGCTACAGGCTTAATAAACTTGATTTTTCCTACACCGGTATTAAATTCTCCTAACGATACTTCTTTAACAAATAACCCATAGTTATTGGTTAATCCTGGAGGGGGAAATCCAACTCTCGAAGTAATATTAGAAGGAGACATAAAAGCTTTTATCTTAGGAAAGTAAAAAAGATAATCTGTTAAAAAATTGTTGGCCTCAAATTCTTTATCAAATTTCATGGTAGCTCTATCGCAAGTCATTACCAGCTGCATTTTAATTTCTAAAATTTTAAAAATGCGAGCATATAATTTCAAGAAACCCGTTTCATCAGCAAAATTATTTTCTAAAATAGACGAGATATCACTTAATTCAGAACCTGATCCATCTAATGTAAAAATGGTTTTTTTAATATAATCTTCTATGGCTCTAATTTTCGCTAACTCATCCTTAGCTCCTTTTATTTCGGTTAGCTTAATTAATTTGTTTAACGCTTTGGTTTCTGCTTTAGTAGTATTGTTGTATAAAAAAGAGTAGGCATTTTCGGCATTTTTACCGTATGATGAAATGTCGTAAACCCCTGCAGTAATGTTTCTATCCAATTTGTAAATTAAATATTGACGCTGTGCACTGTATGATGCTTGGCTTTCGTTTGCCAATGCATGCAGTGTATCTACTTTTAATTGCCAATGCGCTTTATCTGTCATACTGGTATCGCGTAAAACAGAATCTAAACCATTGTAACTTTTAATTTCAAAAATTAAGTTGGTTGGCGAAAATAAATCAAACTCTACATTGTATTTGTCGTGCGGACTCTGTAAAGCAATTCGTCTACCTTTGTAAGAAGGGTATTTTTTGTAAACCGAAATGTACTCGATAAAACTTCCTTTTTCTAAACCTTCAAAAGTAAAATATTTGTATTGTTGCTTGCTATCCTCATCTTCGGCAGTTAAAATTTTTGAGTCATCCAGTTCAATTACTTTACCTTCTTTAGTAATAACCCTTGCTTTATTTACAACAAGCTCTGTAGAGGAAGAATAAGGCAAATAAACCTTGTTGTTGTTCTCAATCTCTTGGTCAGAATTTAGCCATATAATTTGATGATCTAAAGCAAACTCAACCAATTCATCATTGGTAATAAAATAAAATTCTTTTACGGTTTTATCCTTATACGTAATTATTTCTACCGAATCGGCAACATTAATTTTGTAGTTAGGTTCAGCTTCCCAATCGTACGATTTATAAAATGGTTCTTCTTGTCCGTAAGCTGTAAAACTTACAAAAAGAGTAATAATTAATAAGGCTTTATTTAATTTTTTCATAACTGGTTTTTATTCTTTTTTAAGTACGATAGACTCTTTAAATGCTTTTTCTAATTGTTCGATAAATTTATTAAAAGCTTGGTGTTCTTCTTTTTTGATTTCAATAAAATCTAAGGTAACATCATACACATAAGTAATGGTATTTCCTTTTTGAGTATAGTTAATGTGGGCATTAAATTTATCATTTTCTAAACTTACATTCTCGGGTAAATAATCTACTTTATAACCAGCAGGAACAGTTAATACACTTGCATAAACACTGTAGTTTTTATATTTAAACTCTCTATCCAGTTGTTGGTCTTTTTTAATTTTGTAGTGAGAGATGTATTTCGATAAATTAAGGTTAACATACATTTCATCTTCAGCACCTCTTACGTAATTGTTGATACTAAAATCATAGGTAATAATAAAATCTTTTTCGTAATCGTATTTGTTGGTTTCTTTGTAAGATGAAATTAAAAATTTGTTGTTTCCTTTTCTAAAATTATTACCATAAAAACTCTTAATTTTTTCTGGTGTATTTTGATTTTCTAAAAAATTGTAATAATCTATTTTTTGATAACCATTCATAATCACGTTACCTTTTCCAACAATATTTTGTTGTTCTATGGTAAGATAAGTTGTATCGGTTAAAAAATTGTATTTGGCAGGCATTACCGGCACTTTTTTTATCAAATAATTGGCAGAATCAATTGCTACTAAAGCTTCTTTTCCTTGTATAAAAGAAGAAGGTAGCCCTAGTTGGTAAAAACGACTTGTTGCATCTAAAAAGTAAGGAGTATCTCCATCAAAATAAGTTAAAATCATGTGGTTGTCAGATGCCGGAGTAGGAACATCTTCATAGGTATAAGGGATTTTTCGAGTACCAATCCACGTTAAGTTTCCTTTTATTTTGGCAATATCCAACATCTCTTTCATGATGCTTGAATTATCTTTACAGTCACCATATTTTTTAGCATAAATATCATTTGCATTTCGAGGAACAAAACCTCCTAAAGCATATTCAAAAGCTACATATTTTACATTTTTTTGAGTCCAATAATAAATGGCTTTAACTTTTTCTAATTCTGTTTCTTTATCATCAATTAATGAGTGAACAAGGTTTACCAAAGCAGTATCAGGATTGTCGTTATTTACCTCTTTTACTAAAGAGGCATACCAATTGTACAAGCCATCAACACCCGTAAGTAAACCCACTTTTTTACCATCAACAACATACGATGAAATGTAAGGAATCATGTGTCCGATTTCATTTCTAAAGTTGGTGGCACCGCTTTCCGATTCGTATTTTCCAGCGTTAGTGGTTACCCATTTGTAAATGATGTTGTTCCCTTTTTCTTTTTTTGTGAAAACAATGTTTAAGGTATCGGTATTAAATTTTTTAAAGGTTAACTCAATGTCTTTATTAGCTGTAATGGTATAAACGGATTTTACAATAGGATAAAAATCTTGAAAATAGACTCCACTTAAAAAGTGGGGGTCATTAATCTTTTCATCGTAAGATAGTTTTGTTTTAGAACCTTCAACCAGGTTAGCATAAATAAAGTTGATGGACTTACTATCATCATAAAAAACAGCGCCAGAAAGCTCATCCTTGTGTTTAAATTCTTTTACTTTTAACTCTTTATACTTTCCTTTTTGAAAAACAAAAGAGGACGCTTTTAAATTACTTGCTTCAAAAAAAGTAGAGTAAGAAATAGATTCTTCGGTATAAAAATTTGCTTTATTGTTGAGGTATAAATTTTCTTCTTGAAAGCTAGATGTTAGCTGTAGCTTTCCTTTTACAATGCTTATGGTAACATTAGTTTCGCTGTACAGCTGTACTTTATCATCATCCGGAAACAGTTTTTTGTATTTGGTATACTCTTTAGATAATTGAGCAAAAGCAGCACTAATCGAAAGTGTTAATATAAATAAGGAGAATGTTTTTCTAAGCATCTATTTGTATGTTTTTTCTGAGAAAACCTCACCATCAAAATAAGTTTTTTCTTTTAGTAATTTGCCTGTTTCATCATAAAATTTGCTAGTACCATTTCTTTCGTTGTTAGCATATTCCAATTCTTCTTTTAATTTTCCGTTGGGATAGTATTCTTTTACTACACCTATTACAGAACCTAAAAGATATTCTTTTTCTGTTTTTAAAGATCCATCAGGATAATAGAATTTGATAACTCCCTTTCGCTCATCATCTTCATAATTTTGATCTTCGCAAAGCTGACCAGAATAGTAATACTCTTTGTAAGCATTTATAAAGTTTCCATTTCTAATTTCCATTTGTCTCGATGGTTTCCCATTATCATAAAAGGCTTTAATTTTAATGGTCTCGTTGGTAACCGGTATCATTGGAATTTCTTTTCCATCTTTATCTAAATAACTGTAGCCAATAAGTGCTCCATAATTATAATATCTAATCAGTTGTAGCTTACCTTCTTTTTCACCATAAAACTTTACAGCACCATGTTCTTTGTTGTTTTTATGTTCTCTAGTTTGTATTAAAACACCGCCTTCGTTATAGGTTTTTTCTAAGCCAGTATTTGATCCCATAAGATAGGTAGTCTCTTTGTTTAGTTGTCCATTTTTATGGTAAGTTTTCCAAACAGCATCTTTTCTTCCATGAATGTATAAGCCTTCTTTATACAGCTTACCATTTTCATGATACCATTTCCAATACCCATTTTCTTTACCGTTAAAATACGTTCCATTACAATACACATTTCCACCAAAATAGTTACTCATAAATGCACCATGTCTTATGTTGTAACGCATTTTGTAGGAAGTGTTTAATGCTCCGTTTACGTAAAAATCCTCTATCACATCATCATAGCCATAATGTTCATAATTAACCTCTTCTACAACTTCACCTTTCATATTATAAAAGATTTTATGCTTTAAATCATCTTCATAATAAAACTGCTTACTTACTAGTTTCCCGTTTCCTGCATAATATTCTCTATAGCCATAAAGTTTATCATTGGTGTAATAATCCTTGCGTTTTAAAGTTCCATCTTTATAATAGGTTAACCATTCTCCACTTAAGTTTCCTTTGTGGTAATAGCCTTGTTGAAACAGTTGTTTGTTGCTGTAATACGAAGTGTAATAACCCTCAAGTGTATCATTGTTGTAAGGGTAGCTAATTTTTACGTTTCCATTTTCATGGTAATCAGTAACCTCTTGCAATAAACCTTTTTTAACTTGTTGTAGCGTTTCTAACACATGGTTGTCAGAATAAAATTTCCATTCTCCTTCTTTACCTCCAGAAACATCATATTCTCCTTCTGTGGTAATATTTCCATTTGCAGCATGCCCTTCATAAAAGAAAGCTCCACCTTTTTTCTTTTCTTCTTTAATTACTTCACCTTTTTTATTGTAAAATTTGTAGGCAATTATTTCATTTTTTCTATAGGTGTATTCGTACTGTAATAAACCGTCTCTATCAAAATTTTGATAATTACCATCGGTTTTTCCTTTTACATAAAAAGTAACAGTAGCAAGAGTGTTGTCACTATAAAATGTTTTCCATTCTCCAACATAATTACCTTCAACACAATTTCCTTGCTGGTACAAGCTTCCATTTTTATGATACTCTAAATATTCGCCCGTTAACAAGCCATCTTTATATTGTTTTTTGGTATCTGTTTTTCCATCACGATAATACGAGGTGTTTGCTCCTTCAAGCTTATTCGCTTTAAAAGTCATTTCTGCTTTAAGCTGCCCGCTAGCATAATATTCTTTTACTTTACCATTAATTTCTCCATCAACATAAGGTATTTTATATTCAATAAATTTATCTCCCAAACTATGATATTCTAAATATTCACCATTGTATTTTCCTTCAGCATAGTGGATGTATTCAATTATAGCCCCATAAGAATTGTATTTTTTATAGTCCCCATCCAATTTTCCCTCTTTATAATGAGTTCTAATATTTAATTCGCCATTGCTATGGTAAACAAAGTATTCATTCATTAAAACACCATGGTTGTATTCTCCTTCTTCGTCAATTTTACCTTTTTTATACCAAGTCCATTTACCATGTTTTTTACCTTCTTCATCAAAAATTCCTTCTGAAGACATTGCCCCTTTACTTCCGAAAATTTGCCATTTACCAATGGTGATATTGTTTTTATATACTCCTAAACCTTGTATTTTAGAGTTGTTGTAAATGTATTGTACAGTTGTTTTTTTACCATCTATAATCGCGCTATTTTCTCCAACAATTCTAGACCATTCTTTTTTAAAGCGTGGTAAAAAATCTTTTATTTTTGAGATGTTTTTATTGACAATTCCTTTATACTTTTCATTCTCGATAGAATAAACCATGGTGTATGCAAAAGTGTTAAAAAGCTTGTTTTCTTGCACCCACTTGTAAAATGGCACATAATTTTTATCCCAAAAACCACCATTACCTTCGTAATCATCTAATTGACCAAGCATAGCATGGTTTTGTTTTACTATCGGAATATCAATTTTATTTCCAATCTTATATTTATTATTTAATGCTGCATAATTATTGATAATTAAATCAATGTCTTCAAATGTTTCATCATCTTTTGATAAGGTTACACCATTATGTTTTACAGCAGTATTTTTACTCTTTACCATATTGTTAAATGAGTTTAACACACTAAAAGATCCTGAGCCATCAGGGTTGCATAATAAGTACATATCTAAACACATCATTGTTTGTGTAATCAATTGTTCATCATAACACAAAATAGCTAATCGTAAATGACTTTGAGCATAAAAAGGATTGTACGTAATGGATTTTTTAAACATATCGGCAGCTTTTTTGTACTCTTTTAAACCTTCGTAAGCCAAACCTTTATTGTGATACAGTTTATAATTTTTTGGATATACTTTTATGGCTTTATCCAATTCAATTATTGCTTCATCATATTTCTCTAACCCTAATAATCCTGCAATTTTATTTACCATAAAATAATAGTAAAATGGTTGGTATTTTGATTTTAACCCTCTTTCAGAAACTTCTATTGCTTCTTCATATTTATCTAAGTTTATTAAAAAATAAGCTTGAGAAGTTAGTGAAGAACTATAAGCGGAATCGTTTTTAGGTAACTTTTTAATCTCTTCCAAGGCCTTTTCATATTCGCCTTCATTTTCAAGTTCAGAAACACTGTTGTATAATTCATCAACATTTACCCAATCAATTTTATCTTGAGAATAGGTTAAAGCGCTGATAGTAAGGAGGGTGATTGATAATAATATTTTTTTCATAGGGCCGATTTTCTTGTTTGTTGTACAATTGTAATGCCTTAAATTTTTTTACTATTAAAAATTAAAAAGCATTATCTCTTTGTACTTGTTAAATGTACCATTTCCGATGTAAATTATAACGGTATAGCTAAAGATATATTTATAAAAAAAGCCAATACTAATAGCATTGGCTTTTTTAAATGAGTTATGAAATGTTTTTATTCTTCAGGTGAAATAAACTTATAAACTAATTGAGAAATCTAAAATGGAAAAAGGAGTAAATGGAATTTTGTTAACACTTTAAATTTTAACTCCTATTATACAAACGTCATCTATTTGTTCTAAATCTCCTCTCCAACTCTCAAAAGAATTATCAATAATTATTTTTTGATCTTTTAGTGATTTTTCTTGATTTGCTAATAATAGATTTCGGAAAGCTTTAGCTTTAAATTTCTTCCCCTTTTCTCCTCCAAACTGATCCACATAACCATCTGAAAAAATATAGATTGTATCTCCTTTTTCTAACTGAAAGGTATGGGTGGTGTAAGGTTTTAAATCATCATATTTTCCAATAGGTTGTTTGTCTGCTTTTATTTCGTACAAAATATAATCGCTATTTTCTGTTTGATTTAGAATTGTGTTAGTTGATGTTGAAACGAGTTTGTTTTTTTGTGAAGAACGAATTATCCACAATGGATTATGTGCCCCTGCATATTGTAAGGAGTTCCCATCCAAACTACATAGTGCTATATCCATCCCATCTTGCACATCTTCATCACTTTTTTCAAATTCTTCAATTACAATCTCCCGAGTTTTATTAAGTATTTCTCCGGGATCTGATAAATGATATTCTCTAACCGAACGATTTAATGCATTATTACAAACTACACTAACCATTGCTCCAGGAACGCCATGACCAGTACAATCTGCTGCAGCAAATAATGTTTTGTTATTTTTTTGCTCCATCCAATAAAAATCACCAGCAACAATATCTTTTGGCTTGTATAAAATAAAGGAATCGTTAAGGTATTCTTTTATTATTTTTAGTGGAGGCAAAATTGCATTTTGAATTCGTTTAGCATAAGTAATAGAGTCCATTATTTCTTGATTTTTCTCTTCTAATTCTGCATGAGCTAATTCAACCACATTTTTTTGTTGTTCTACTAAATTTTTCTGTTTACTAATTAAAACATTATCCTTTTTCTTTCTTAAGTAGCTGCGAATACTAATCCCTACAACAATTATTAGCATAAAAATCCCACCATAAAGCATATATCGTTTAGTTTCTTCTTTTTCTAATTGAATTGTTTGAATTGTTTTTTCTTTTTCTAACCCTTCTATTTTTAATTGGTTTTTTTCTGTATCGTATTTTGTATGTAGTTCATCAATATTTTGTTGGTTTTCATCTCCTAATAAAGAATCTGCTAAGAGGTAAAATTTCTTGTAGTATTTATATGCAGGTTCATAGTTATGTTTTTCTGCGAATGCATCTGCAACATTTTTATAACCGTCTCTAAGCACAACAATTAATTTATTTTCATTTGCGATATCAACTGCTTCAAGAATAGTTTGATGAGCTTCATCATCACCATTAATAATGTGAACAGATGAAAGACCAAATAGCGCAGTAGCATAGCCTTCACTGTTCTTACCTTCTTTAAAAATGGTTGCAGATTTTTGAAAATGTTCTTTAGCTTTTATGAAAGCTTTTTTTTTATAATAAACTTCTCCTAAATTATTATAAACTATTGCCTCGCCTATAATAGACTTCAATTCTATTTTTAATTTAAGGGCTAAATTATCATAATATAAAGCAGAGTCTAATAAATTTAGTCTATCAAAACATGCTCCCATATTTAAGTAAATAGCTGAAAGGATGTAGTTATTATTTATCCCTTTTGCTAAAGGGATTGCTTTTCTTGATAATTCTAAACTTTTTTTATTTTGCCCTGTTTGGGCATATATTGTTGCTAAGTTCCCACTTATTTGAGCTTGCATTTCAGTAAAATGTATAGCGTTACTTAGTTTTAAACCAATGATAAAATAATCTATAGTGTTATTAAAATTACCTAGTCCCATATCTAAAGCGCCAAGATTATTGTACACTTTTATAAGGTTTAAAGTATCTTTTGACTCTTGAAACAAAAGCTGACTTTTTAGTAAGTAACTTTTAAATTTTTCAAAGTCACTTCTATAAAAAGAAACTAACCCTAAATTCATAATAGTAGTTCCTTTTAGGTTGCCCCCTAAATGTTTATCGTTAATTATTTCAAGAGACTTACGTAATTTAACTTCTGCTTCATCTAATTTTCCTTGTTGTAAATCAATTACTGCATCTCTATTGTTTGATTTGACAAAGAATATCTTATTAGGTTGATTTTTAGATTCTTGTAGAGATAGAGTAATGTATTTCCTAGCTTTTTCTGGATCTGATTTTCTAAGTATTTCAGCTAATTTTAAATAGGTATTAATTTTGACAGTATCAACGTTTGTATTGGTAAGTATGTTTTTTAAACTATCAATGTCTGATGCTTTGGCTGAAATGTCCTGTAAATTTGAACAAAGAACGAATAATAAGAAGACTATTTTTTTAATCATCACGCTTGTTTAATAAAATTATAGAACAATAATAGGTGTTTAATTATTAGAATAATACCGGTTTAGTTTAAATTTCTGAAAGTTTATACCTTTTTTTTATTCTTCAGGTGAAATAAACTTATAAACTAAACCAGCTAATATTGCTCCAACGATAGGTGCTAACCAGAATAACCACAACTGACCTAAAGCCCAATCTCCAGCAAAAATTGCCTGACTAGTACTTCTTGCAGGATTTACAGAAGTATTGGTAACAGGGATGCTTATTAAATGAATTAGTGTTAATCCTAAACCAATTGCTAAACCTGCAAAACCTTTTGGAGCTTTAGAATGTGTTGCTCCTAAAATGATAATTAAAAACATAAAAGTCATAGCTATTTCTGTAACTAAAGCTGATAACATACTGTATCCATCAGGCGAATGCTCACCATAACCATTAGCAGCAAAACCTCCTAACTCAAAGCCAGGTTTTCCGCTTGCAATAAGGTATAATATTCCTGCACCAGCAATTCCTCCTAAAACTTGAGAACCAATATAAGGTAACAAATCTTTTTTATCAAAACGACCACCAATCCATAAACCAATTGATACTGCAGGGTTTAAATGACAGCCAGATATGTGTCCAATTGCATAAGCCATTGTTAATACTGTTAATCCAAAAGCGAAGGCTACGCCAACAAATCCAATTCCTAATTCTGGGTATCCTGCTGCTAAAACAGCACTACCACATCCGCCAAGTACTAACCACATGGTTCCAATAAATTCTGCTACTAATTTTTTCATAGATATAAGTTTAATTATTTTAGTTAAAAATACAAAAATTATCGATTAAATCAGGTTTTTGTGTTAATCTCAGAAAGAAACATCCCATTGCAAACGAATACGATAATTATCATCCGATTTAACAAAATCCATATTTTTTAAAAGCGAAAAATCAGCACTTAATTTATTACGGTGCGCATGAAAAAACCAGTTTACACCTGTACTGTATTCATAGATCTCATTATTAAAAAGCGAAGCATTTTTAACTTTAGCAACTCTTGCTATCAATTCTAATTTTGGAGGGACAAATGTTATTAATTGATTAAAGAAAAATCCAACCATTAAATATCCTCCATACAATTCACTTTTTTTATGATTACTTAAATCATTAACTTTTTTTATGTGATTTTCACTCATAAATGAAAATCCCTTATATTTAAAAAACAATTCCATTCCAAGTTGTTGCACATCAAATTGGCCAGAAGAATCATTAGCATAGCCTGGCAACTGGCCACCTCCACTACTCGAAAAGCTAGTATAAGCACTTGTATTTTGCACCGCAGAAACAGCAATAAATCCTTCAACTTTATTCATTTTATCTAAATCGCTAAAAAACATTTTGGTTGTTTTTTTAGAGAAATTCCATTGATATCTTCCCATTAATAAGTAATGGTTATTTTCATTTTGAGTTCCTATTCCGCTGCCATTAAAAACACCAATATAATAGTTGCTTGAAGCTACTTTTTTATCAAAAATATTCCCTTGTAACATTATTCCAACCTGCCTATCAAATGTAAAATACCGGTTAGAAATAGAACGGTCAACAAATTGCTGTTTTCCAGAAGAGATAAATCTTTCGGTGTTATAGTTTATTTTCCATTGACCCAATTTAAATTGGATAGCCTTATATTTTGAAAAAGTAAATTCAAAATTTAAAAGATTATTCGATGGAAAATCATACTCTAAATAATAGTTAATATTAGATGAATAAGCATAGCCTCCAACCTTTAATCTTGCTCTCTGCACATTAAAACTTCCGCTTTGGGTGTCTTCCTCTTTAATGAAAAAAGAAGGGTCTTCAGAATTAACTACTCCTCTAAATTGTAAACGCCATTGCAAGTTCATCAAAAAATTATCCCCGTGTTTTAGTTTCCAACCTTTGTTTCCGTAGCTAAATGAGGTGTTTTGATGAATACTATCTTGTTGAGCCGATAAATAACAGCTTGAAATCAAGAATAATATTAAAAAAGTTTTCCTCATTATTATCAATAATTGGGCATAAAAAAAGAGGCTCTAATGTTAGACCCTCTCTTTTTAATGCTTTTAGATTTAAAGATTAAGCAATACTTGCTCAGGGTCTTTACCACTAAATATAATTGAGCTAGGATTTTCTAGCATTTCTTTCACTGTTTTTAAGAAACCAACAGACTCTTTACCATCAATAATTCGATGATCATAAGAAAGTGCTAAATACATCATTGGTCTAATTTCAACTTTACCATCAATAGCAACAGGTCGCTCAATAATGTTGTGCATTCCTAAAATTGCACTTTGTGGAGGGTTAATAATTGGAGTACTCATCATAGATCCAAAAACACCACCATTAGTAATCGTAAACGTTCCGCCTTCCATATCTGCGATATCAATTTGACCATCACGCGCTTTAATTGCTAAACGCTTAATTTCAGCTTCAATTTCAGCTAAACTCATTTGTTCGGCATTTCTTACTATCGGAACTAATAAACCTTTAGGAGAACTTACCGCAATACCAATATCAGCAAAGTCATGCGTAATCATATAATCACCATCAATCATCCCATTAACTGAAGGATATTGTTTTAATGCTTCTGTTACTGCTTTAGTAAAGAAAGACATAAACCCAAGGTTTACGCCATGAGACTCTTTAAAAACAGCTTTATATTTTTTACGAAGATCCATTATTGGCTTCATATCCAACTCATTGAAAGTCGTTAACATGGCAGTTTCGTTTTTAACAGCCACTAATCTCTTAGCGATGTTTCTACGCATCATGCTCATTTTCTTTTTAGACTCGTCTCTAGTTCCTCCCCAACCAGCAGAAGAACTTGCATCAACACCAGCAGTTAAGTAAGCTTCAATATCTCCTTTGGTAATTTTACCATTAGATCCACTTGCTGCAACTTTGCTTGCATTAATTCCATTGGCAGCTATCATTTCTTTAGCAACAGGAGTAGCTTTAACGTCTACTTTAGGAACTGCAGGAGCAGGGTTTGGTGCTGCCTCAGCAACTTTTTCCTCAACAGCAGGAGCTTCAGCTTCTGCTTTGCTTTCAAAATCTGCAGGTTTTTCTGCATCAGTATCAATAATACAAACTACACCACCAACAGCCACTACATCACCTTCTTCGGCTTTTAATGTAATTATTCCAGCTTCTTCAGCAGGTAATTCTAATGTTGCTTTATCAGAATCAACTTCAGCAATGGTTTGATCTTTCTCTACATAATCTCCATCAGCAACTAACCATTCTGCAATTTCTACTTCTGTTATCGATTCTCCCGGTGAGGGAACTTTCATTTCTAAAGCCATGTTTATATATTTTTAGGCAAAAGGCAAGAAGCCAAGAAGCCAATAGTTTTTATTTTTTTTTAGAAAAAGCCTTTTTCTCATTAATGAGATAAAGACAAAACTATTGCCTTTTCTCTATTGCCTTTTCACTCTTTTATTTATGCGTTTTCAAATACTTTTTCAATAATTGCTTTTTGTCTTACAGCATGTGCTTTTGATGACCCTGTTGCAGGAGCACCACTAGCGCGTAAAGAAATTAATTCTAACTCTACAGCAGTAAAATGACGTTGCATACTTGCCCAAGCACCCATGTTTTTAGGCTCTTCTTGTGCCCAAATATGTTTGCTTGCATTTTTATATTTTGATAGTACTTTTTCCAATTGCTTTTTAGGTAAAGGATATAGTTGCTCAATTCTTACTAAAGCAATGTTGTCTGCTCCACCTAACTCTTCTTTTTTAGCTAATAATTCGTAGTAGAATTTACCAGTACAAAATACTACTGTATTTATATCAGCAGCTTTTGCCGAAGCATCATCTATTACTTCTTGGAATCTTCCATTTGCCATATCATCTAAAGTAGAAACACATTTTGGATGACGCAATAAACTTTTAGGAGTAAACACAATCAATGGCTTTCTAAATTTCCATTTCATTTGTCTTCTTATAATATGGAAGAAATTAGCAGGAGTTGAACAGTTGGCAATTTGCATATTACTTTCTGCACACATTTGTAAAAAACGTTCCATTCTTCCACTAGAATGTTCTGCTCCTTGTCCTTCATAACCATGAGGCAATAACATTACTATTCCGTTTTGAGTTTTCCATTTATCTTCAGCTGCACTTAACAACTGATCAATTACAATTTGTGCTCCGTTGTTAAAATCTCCAAATTGAGCTTCCCAAATGGTTAACCCATGAGGTGTAGCCATTCCGTAACCATATTCAAACCCTAAAACACCATACTCTGATAATAAAGAGTTGTAAATGTGTAACGGTGCTTGTTTTTTGGAGATGTTATTTAATGGAGTATATTCTTCTTCAGAATCTTCCATTTTAACAACTGCATGCCGGTGAGAGAATGTTCCTCTCTCAACATCTTGTCCTGTAAATCGAATCGGACAACCTTCTTCTAATAATGTTCCGTAAGCTAATAGCTCACCAGCATCCCAACTTAAAGCTGTTTCTTCTTCAATTTGCTTAAATCGATTACCAAATAATCGAGTAGTTTTTTTGATGAATTTTTTATCAACAGGTAAGGTACTTATTTTTTTACCAATTTCAATCAGCTTCTTTTTATCGAAACTTGTATCAGGTGATTGGTCAAAACTCGTTTTTTCGCTATATTCTATTCCTTCCCAAGTTCTTTTTAAGAATTGAGTAACAGATGCTTTTTCTATCTCTTTAGATTCATCTAATCGATTTTGTAATAAATCATTAAATGTTTTTTCATGATCTTTTTCTTCAGCTTTACTGATAACGCCTTCCTTAATTAATTTATCTAAATAAATATCTCTCGGGTTGGCGTGTTTACCAATTGCTTTATATAATAAAGGTTGTGTAAAACGAGGTTCATCACCTTCGTTGTGTCCATATTTACGATATCCTAAAATATCAATAAAAACATCTTTATTAAATTTTTGACGGTATTCTAACGCTAATTTTATGGTTTGGATAACAGCCTCAACATCATCTCCATTTACATGGAATACAGGGCATTGAGTTACTTTTGCAACATCGGTACAATAGGTACTAGATCTTGCATCTAAATAATTAGTTGTAAATCCAATTTGGTTGTTAACAACAATGTGTAGTGTTCCTCCAACTTTATAGCCATCTAATTGTGCCATTTGTGCTACCTCATAAACAATTCCTTGTCCGGCAATAGCAGCATCACCATGAATAATGATGGGTACAATTTTATTAGGATCTTTTAAATAAGTATCAATCTTAGATCGCGTAATTCCTTCTACAACTGGAGCAACAGTTTCTAAATGTGATGGGTTGGGAGCTAATGTCATGTGAACTAAATTGCCATTATCAGCTTTTAAATCACAAGAATATCCCAAGTGATATTTTACATCACCATCAAAAAGATTATCTTCATATTCTTTCCCTTCAAATTCACTAAAAATTTTAGAGTATGTTTTGTTAAAGATGTTAGCCAACACATTTAACCTGCCTCGGTGAGCCATCCCAACAATAAATTCCTTTATTCCTAATTCAGAACCTTTTTCAACTACAGCATCTAAAGCCGGAATTAAAGATTCATTACCTTCTAAAGAAAAACGTTTTTGACCAACAAATTTTTTGTGTAAAAACTGCTCAAAAACTACTGCTTGATTTAATTTATGTAAAATGTGTTTTTTATCTTCTTTTTCAAAAACAGCTCTATTTTTAAGCTCTATTTTTTCACGAATCCAAGCAGCTTCTTCAGGTTTACGAATGTACATAAATTCGATGCCGATAGACTGACAATAGGTTTCCTCTAAATGAGCAACAATGTCTTTTAATTTAGCCGATCCAATTCCAACTTCATTACCCGCTTGAAAAACAGTTTCTAAATCTGCCTTTACTAAACCGTAATTTTCGATATCTAAAGATGGAGAATATTGTCGTCTCGTTCTTACAGGGTTTGTTTTGGTAAACAAATGCCCACGTTTACGATAACCATTAATTAAATCAATTACCTTAAATTCTTTATCGAATCCTTCGGGAACATCAGTATCGTAATTTTTTCTTGCAAATTCAAAACCTTCGAAGAATTTTCTCCAGCCTTCACCCACATTTTCTGGGTTGTTTAGATATTGCTGATAGTAGTCCTCTATTACTGCGCCATCAGCGTTACTCAAATAGGAATGTTTGTCCATGCCTTAATTTTAGTGAAATGATACTGCAAAGTAAATAAATATAAAGAGATTGGCTTATTTATTATGATAATAAATTTAAAGAAATATTGAGTTTATAAATTTTATGGGATTATTTATTATGCTATTGTAGGTTATCGTAAATTTGCACCCTAAAATATTCTGAATGTCAAAAACAACCGAAGAGTTAGATCAAGTAGTCATTAAATTTGCTGGAGATTCTGGTGATGGAATGCAGCTGACAGGAACACAGTTTAGTAACACCGCGTCTTTTTTAGGAAATGATATTGCAACATTTCCTGATTTTCCTGCAGAAATTAGAGCCCCACAAGGAACTGTTGCTGGAGTAAGTGGGTTTAAAGTAAATTTTGGAAATACTCGTATTTTCTCTCCTGGAGATGAAGCTGATATATTAATTGCGATGAATCCTGCCGCTTTAAAAGCCAATTTAAATTGGGTTAAAGAAGGTGGAACCATCATTATTGATGCCGATAGTTTTAAGAAAAAAGATTTTGAAAAAGCACAGTTTGAAGGTAATCCTTTAGAAGATGGTACTTTATCTAAATTTAGAGTAATTGAAGCTCCTATCTTAAAATTAACAAAAGAAAGTGTAGCTGAATTTGATATCGAAAATAAAAGTAGATCACGAAGTAAAAACATGTTTGCTTTAGGAATTGTTTATTGGTTATTTAATAGACCATTAGAGATTACCGAGAACTTTTTAGATTCAAAATTTAAAAAAATACCCGAAATAGCCAAAGCGAATAAAGCAGCTCTAAAAGCTGGTTATAACTATGCGTTAACAGTTGAGTTATTGCCTACATCATACATTGTAAAACCTGCAGAATTACCTAAAGGAAAATACAGAAGTATTATGGGTAACGAAGCTACAGCTTGGGGAATTTTAGCTGCTGCAGAAAAAGCAAAGCTTAACTTATTTATGGGAACATATCCTATAACTCCTGCTACAGATATTTTACATGAGCTATCTAAGCATAAAGCTATGAATGTAGTTACGCTACAAGCAGAAGATGAAATTGCTGGAATTTGTGCTGCTATTGGAGCAAGTTTTGCTGGAAGTTTAGCACTAACATCAACTTCTGGTCCTGGATTGGCACTAAAAGGTGAGGCTATTGGTTTGGCTATGATGACGGAGCTTCCAATAGTAATTATAAATGTACAAAGAGGAGGACCTTCTACAGGATTGCCTACTAAAACTGAACAATCAGATTTAATGCAAGCTGTTTATGGTAGAAACGGAGAAAGTCCTGTAATTGTTATTGCAGCGAGTACACCTTCTAATTGCTTTGATTATGCATATAAAGCGGCTAAATTAGCTGTAGAACATATGACCCCTGTTATTTTATTAACAGATGGTTTTATTGCCAACGGTGCTGAGCCTTGGAAAATAAAAAGTTTGGCAGAAATGGAACCTATCGAACCATTTTTTGCTAAAGCTGGCGAAACAGATTGGAGTCCTTATTCTCGATGTGAAGAAAAATTGAGTAGAGAATGGGCTATTCCTGGTACAAAAGGAATGGAGCACAGAATAGGAGGGTTAGAAAAGCAAGCTGTTACAGGGAACATTTCTTATGATCCTAATAACCATGAAGATATGGTTAAAGTTAGGCAAGAAAAAGTAAACAGAGTAGCGAATTTTATCCCTGAAATTGAGATTGAAGGAGATGCAAGTGCAGATGTTTTAGTTGTTGGTTGGGGAGGAACTTACGGTGGTTTGCATACTGCAACAGCAGCTATGTTAGCAGATGGAAAATCAATTGCTCATACTCACTTTAACTTTATTAATCCTTTGCCAAAAAATACGGCTGAGGTATTTGCTAAGTTTAAAACAATTGTTGTAGCAGAGTTAAATAACGGTCAGTTTGTAAAATTATTAAGAAGCGAATTGCCACAATTTGAATATTTACAATACAATAAAATTCAAGGATTACCATTTTCTAAAACAGAATTGATTAACCATTTTGAATCATTATTATAAGCACGTCATTGCGAGGAATGAAGCAATCTCATTAAAAAATGAGTTTTAAATTCCTCACTTCGAAAAGTAGAAACTATGGAACATTTAATAAAAACAGAGGAGTTAACATTTAGAGATTTTGAAACAGATCAAGATGTAAGGTGGTGTCCGGGATGTGGAGATTATGCCATTTTAAAAGCTGTACAAAAAGTAATGCCTCAAATTGGTAAAGAAAAAGAAGATATTGTTTTCATTTCTGGAATTGGCTGTTCTTCTCGTTTTCCTTATTATATGGATACTTTTGGATTTCATACCATACACGGTAGAGCTCCGGCAATTGCTACAGGTGTTAAATTGGCAAATCCAAAATTGAGTGTTTGGCAAGTGACAGGTGATGGTGATGCGTTGGCAATTGGTGGTAATCACTATATCCATGCATTAAGAAGAAATATTGATATTAATATTTTGTTGTTTAACAACGAAATTTATGGCTTAACAAAAGGGCAATTTTCACCAACTTCTGCTACCGGATTAAAAACAAAATCTTCTCCGCAAGGAACTGTAGATAGAGCATTTAACCCCGGTAAATTGGCTTTAGGTGCTGAAGCTAACTTTTTTGCAAGAGTTATTGATATTGACCCTAAAAGAATGGCTACGGTTTTATTAGAAGCAGAAAAACACGAAGGAACTTCGTTAGTAGAGATTTTACAAAACTGTGTTATTTTTAATGATAAAGTATTTGCTAATGTTACTGCTAAAGATGTAAAATTAGATCGTCAGCTTTGGTTAGAACATGGTAAACCAATGATTTTTGGTGCAGAGAGCAACAAAGGAATTCGTTTAAATGGCTTAAAATTAGAAATCGTTACCATTGGCGAAGATGGTGTTACAGAAGCAGATGTTTTAGTGCATGATGCTTACGAAAAAGACAATACTTTACATGGTTTATTAATTCAAATGAGTGCACCTGAATTTCCTGTAGCTTTTGGAGTAATTAGACAGGTAAAAGAAAATTCTTTTGATACCAATGTTTGGAATCAAATTAACCACGAAAAAGAAAACGCTAAATTTAGTTCTGTTGATGAATTAATGAATAGCGGAGTGACTTGGGAGATTTAATTCTCGCATCTTTTTATGAAATAAAAAAACCGTTGCAAATATAATTTGCAACGGTTTTTTTTGTTTTAGAGTTGGAAAGCGATTGGTGTTAAAGTTTTAATTTTTGTTGAGTTGTTTTACTAAAACTAATATCTTTCATGTGTTTAAGTTCAGAAGTAATGGGCTTATTGTTTAGCTTAATAAACTCTTTCATTACAAAAGCTTTTAAAATTTCTTTTTCCTGAAGAAGCTCTTTTAATTCAAAAGCGGTATCATCTCTATTGATGATAATAAGGTTGTATAAATCTTCCGTTAAGGCATTTTCAATGCTTTCCCTTAAAATAGGATTGTACTTTTTGATGAGCTTTTTGAGCCTATTTTTTTCTTTTGTTGTCATTCATTTGTAAAAGTAAGGAATAATCTACCTCAGAAATAGTATTATTAATGAAAAGCAGGCTGATTATTTTTGAAATAACAGGACGTTATTTAAAACAAAAAACCTCATAACTTGTTGGTTATGAGGTTTTAATGTTGCCCGACTAGGTTTCGAACCTAGACTCTTCTGTACCAAAAACAGATGTGTTAGCCAGTTACACCATCGGGCAGTATCAAACTATTTGTTTGATTAAGGTCGGCAAATGTAATAAAATATTTTCTCTCACAAAACTTTTTTCAAAAAACATTTTTTAACAATGATTAACATCCATTAACAATAAATAGGTGAGAATTTCATATTTTCGTGGCTGTAAATATATGATAACTATGAATTACAAGAAATTAAATAACATTACCGGTTGGGTTTTATGGGCAATAGCAACATTTGTATATGTTTCTACAATAGAATCAACCACTAGTTTTTGGGATTGTGGAGAGTTTATTGCTGCAGCATATAATTTAGAAGTAGGTCATCCACCAGGAGCACCACTTTTTATGTTAATAGGTAGATTTTTTACCATGTTTGCATCTAACGAAACTGCTGCGGTAGCAATTAATACTATGTCGGCATTAAGTAGTTCATTTACCATCTTGTTTTTATTCTGGTCTATTACTGCGGTAATAAAAAAACTAGCTTTAAAATCTGGGGAATTAACTGAAGGAAAAACTTTCGCTATTATTGGTAGTGCTACAGTTGGAGCATTGGTTTATACTTTCTCTGATTCGTTTTGGTTCTCTGCTGTTGAAGGTGAAGTTTATGCTATGTCATCGTTATTTACTGCTGCAGTATTTTGGGCAATTTTAAAATGGGAGTCTGTAGCAGCTGAAAAGCATAGTGTTAGATGGATTGTTTTAATCGCTTATTTAATGGGGCTATCTATTGGAGTTCACTTATTGAATTTATTAGCAATACCTGCAATGGTATTTTTATATTACTTTAAAACAAGAGAGTTAAATGCTAAAAACTTAGGTATAGCAGGTTTATTTTCTGTGTTGGTATTAGGAATTGTTCAGTTTGGTATTATACCAGGAACATACAGTATTGCAGCAAAATTTGAATTGTTATTTGTAAACGTAATGGGAATGCCTTTTAATTCAGGGGTTATCGCTTATTTTGTTACTATAGCAGCATTAATAGGGTTTGGGTTGTATTACACTCAAAAACATGGTAAAGTGTTATTAAATACAGCGTTATTGTGTTTGTCAGTAATGCTTATTGGATATTCAACATACACAGTAATTATGGTTCGTTCTATGGCTAACCCGCCAATGGATGAGAATAATCCAGAAAATGTATTTAAGTTGTTATCGTACTTAAATCGTGAGCAATATGGATCAGCACCATTTTTATCGGGACAATATTTTAACACTCCTTTAGAAGAAGGAGAACCTTATAAAGAAGGGAATCCAACTTATTTTCAAAATAAAGAAACTGGAAAATATGAGTTAGTTGATGCAGGTAAAAATAAACCAAATTATGATAAAGCAACATCTGGGGTTTTACCTCGAATGTGGAGTTCTCAGGCACATCATATTAGAGATTACAAAGCTTGGACGGGTTATAAAGGAAAAAACAAACGAGCCTCTAATGGTGAAACCATTAAAGTACCAACATTTTGGGAAAACATAGATTTCTTATTTAGCTACCAATGGGGACATTTATATTGGAGGTATTTTATGTGGAATTTTGCTGGAAGACAATCGGATATTCAAAATTCGCAAGTAGGAGATATTGTTAATGGAAACTGGGTGAGTGGAATAAAACCGTTGGATGCTGCACGTTTAGGAAATCAAAATAAATTACCTAAAAGCACTACAGAAAATCCAGGAAATAACTTATACTACTTCTTACCTTTACTCTTAGGACTAATTGGTGTAGTATATCAGTATGTTAAAGACCCTAAGGATTTATTGGTGCTTGGTTTATTGTTTTTCTTTACAGGATTAATGATTAACTTTTATACCAATCCTCCATCACCACAACCTAGAGAAAGGGATTATGCCTATGTGGGCTCCTTTTATGTTTTTGCGATATGGATAGCAATTGGAGCATATGCTTTATTTGAGATGATGAGTCGAAAAGCTTCTCAAAAAATGAGTGCATTAGTGGTAACAGTAGCTTGTTTATTTGTGCCTACTTTAATGGCTTCAGAAAACTGGGATGATCATGATAGATCTGATAGGTATACGGCAAGAGATTTTGCTAGAAACTATTTAAACTCTTGTGCGCCTAATGCAATTTTATTTACCAATGGGGATAACGATACCTTCCCGCTTTGGTATGTGCAAGATGTAGAGCGCTACAGAACAGATGTTAGAGTAGTTAACTTAAGCTTATTAAATACGGATTGGTACATTGAGCAAATGAGGCGTAAAGCTTGGATTGCAGATGGTATTCCTCAGGTATTACCTGAAAATAAATTAAGACAAGGAACGAATGATTATGTGCCAATCTACGAAAAGGAAGGCGTTAAAGGTTTTGTTGACGTTAAAGAGATCATCAATTTTGTAGCCGATGATTCTCCTAAATCTAAAGTAAGTATTGGTCAAGGGCAAAATCAAGTAGATTATATCCCTTCTAAGAACTTTAAAATTTCGGTAGATAAGCAAGCTGTTTTAGCAAACGGAACAGTATCTAAAGATAGAGCAGATAGAATTTTAAGTGAAGTAACGTGGACAGTTAATAAAAATTACATCATGAAAAATGATTTAATTATCTTAGATATTTTAGCTGCCAACAATTGGGAAAGACCTATCTATTTTGCTATAACTACTGGTTCTGATGCTTATTTAGGATTAACGGATTATTTCCAATTAGAAGGGTTAGCTTATCGATTAGTGCCATATAAAGCACAAAGTTTTGACAATCAAACTGGAGAAATTAATACTGAGTTGATGTATGATAACTTGGTAAATAAATTTGTTTGGGGAGGAATGGAAGATGGTAAAATTTACATGGATGAGCAAAATCGTAGAATGTGTATGAACTTTAGAAACAACTATGCACGTTTGGCTCAAGAGTTTATTCGTTTAGGACAAAATGAAAAAGCTATTACGGTGTTAGATAAAAGTTTAAGCTCAATACCAGAAAGTAATGTGCCTTACGATTATTTTATGCTTTCTACTGCCGAGCAATATTATATCCTAAAAGAATATGAAAAAGGAAATGCAATTGTAAAAAGCTTAGTAGACCGTTATGAAGATGACTTGATTTATTATTCATCTTTAAAAGGACAGTATAGAAAAGCGGTAAAAGGAGATAGTGATAGAGCTAAATACATTTTACAACAATTAATTATGATGACGAACGATAAGTACAAAGATTCTGGTTTAGCTACCGAAATGCAAGATCGTTTTGTAAGCATCAATAGTTTATTAATGAATCAATAAGAAAGTAAAAGAAAACATGAAGAAGTTAATTAGAGATATTTTAAGAGGGCTTGGCTTATATTCTTTTGCCTTAGATTTAGAGAATAAAATTATTACCGTATTTAAAAAATCAGAGCGTAAAGAGTTTTATAGTGCGTTTATAAAAAAAGGCGATTTAGTTTTTGATGTTGGAGCTAATAAAGGAAACAGAACAGTTATCTTTTTAGAGTTAGGGGCAAAAGTTGTTGCTGTAGAACCTCAAAAAGAATGTTACGAGCACTTAACAAAACGTTTTGGAAACACTATTGAATTAATAAAACTAGGCTTAGGAGAAAAAGAAAGTAAAGAGACGATGTATGTTTCAGGCTCTACTTTAATTTCTTCGTTTTCTAAAGACCATGTTGATATGATGCAAGAAGACCGTTTTAAAGGTGCTGATTGGGGAAAAACTATAGAAATAAGCATGACTACTTTAGATAAGTTGATTGAACAACATGGCACACCTGCTTTTTGTAAAATTGATGTTGAAGGTTATGAGTATGATGTATTAAAAGGTTTAACCAAACCATTGGTTGCGCTTTCGCTAGAATACATTGTTCCTGAAAATACACAAGTATTGGTAGATTGTTTAACTCACCTTTCTAAATTAGGAAAAATTGAATGTAACTTCTCTTATGGAGAGTCTATGAAATACGATTTACCTAAATGGAAAACTGGTGAAGAAATGATTGCCTTTGTACAATCTCAAGAATTTATCGATACTTCTTATGGTGATGTTTACATTAAGTTTGTAAAATAAATGCTATAAAAAATCAGGAAACTACATATTGTTACGCTTGAATGTAACGCTATGAAATGAAGAAGCAATATCAAATTAAAGTGAGGTTGCTTTTTTGTTATCCATTTACTACTTAAAGTCTCGTAAATTTATAACTGTTTGAATTCTGAATCTTACTCCTTTCCTGCGAAGGCAGGAATACAGATACAGTATGTTGTGTTTATCAGCAATTAAAAAGAATTTATTATCACAAATAAAGTTGAAGCTAGCCAGTTTTTTGCGCGTTGGAATCCCTCTTAGAAAAGGGGGCTGGGGGATTGATTTAGCGCGTTTGTTTTTGACTTCTTCTTGTTTTTTTAAGAAAGCTATGAAGTTTTTTATAGCGCTTAACTTTCAGAAAACTTAACTTTCCTCTTCATCCTTTTTTTAAACAAAGCATTTAAAAAGATGGTAGCAATAACTATTATTGTTCCCATATAAAAACCAGCCGACATAGTTTCTGATTCTGGCCAAATAAGAAGGGCTAAAATAATAGAATAAATAGGTTCTAAATTTACCGAAATGGTAACGGTATAAGGGGATATTTTTTTCATCACCTCTACACTCACAATAAAAGCAAAAGCGGTACAAAGTGTTCCTAAAATAATTAACCATTTTACATCTGCAACAGGAACCTTAAACTGTTCGATGTTAAACCCATTTGTACCTAGTAAATAAATTGAAACAATTACAAAAGCTCCTAAAAGTTCGTAAAATGAAATGGTTTTAGCGTTTGTTTTTTTAATGAGAATACCATTTAATACCGTAAACCAAGATGCTAAAGCTGCAGAAATTACACTTAAAATCATACCCGTTAGGTATTTAAATTCAAAGCTAAAAATAAAGTAGAGACCAATAACGATAACGATTCCAAAAATAATTTCATACGCTTTAACTTTTCGTTTAAAATACATGGGCTCAATTAGCGATGTAAACAGCGTACTGCTCGAAAAACAAACCAACGCTACCGATACATTAGATTGTTTAATGGCTTCGAAAAAAGTAACCCAATGTACAGCTATCACTACTCCAGTTAAAAGGATGTAGCGCAATTGTTTCTTATCTACTTTTAATGAATGTTTGGTAAGTACAAAATATCCAACAATAGCTACTAAAGCAATGCCTAAACGATACCACACCAATAAGTAGGAGTCTACTGTGATAAGCTTACCTAAAATGCCTGTTAATCCGAAAATTAAGACAATTATATGCAGCCAAATATGGTATTTATATTTCTGTAACATTAGCGTTCAAATGTAAATTAAAAAGTAATGCAAAATCATTTTTGAGTATTCAAATTATCACTAAATTTGGGAGTATAAATTTAAAGGTATGATTAAAAAAATAAGCGCTATAATTACAATGGTAACTGTAATATGTATTTCTTTTTCTTGCGGAAATGATGAGGTTGCAGAACAAAGTAAATTGTACCAACAAATTATAAAAACCGAAAAAGGAATTGTTAGAGGGGTGGAGATTAATGCAACACCTGATCAGATAAAGCAACAAGAAAGTAAACGTGCTTTAATGGATGAGTCGGCTAATTATTTAGAGTATGAATACGAAATTACGGAAGAGGCTTTTGTTGTTGTTACCTATCATTTTGATGAAAAAGGTTGTTCAGAAATAAGTATTGATACTTATTTTGATACTCCAGAAAAAACAACGGAAGTAATTGCAATTTATCAAAAACATTTTACTGCTAAATATGGTAAACCAATTGTTGAGGATAATCTGAATGTATGGCACAATACGGATAAAACCATTTCGGTAGAGTTAGATTATTTAAGTCAGGATGATGGTGAAATTATGCTCACCATTTATGCTACGGATTAATATCTAATGCAGTTGTAAAAAGCTGTCAGTTCGAGAGAAATTATTCTTCCTCATCAATTTCGGTAACACCACCAGAAATAATAAATTTCATAATATCTGATGAAGATCCATCAACAGGAGTAACGCAATCTTTAGGCACAACAATTAAATTACCAGTAACAGCGTAAGAAAAAGGAATGTAAACGCCTATTTTATCTGCTGAGACACCTAACTCGGTTAAATCTTTTTGTGTGACAAAACCAAAACGCTCCACGTTGCCTTCCATTTTAACCAAAACAGGTTCTGTAAACCTTTTTTTCTTTCCTACAAAAGCAGAAAGTAAATCTTTAATAGAAGAATAAATAATTTTAATTAACGGAACGCGATCTAATAGCTTATCAAAGTTAAAAACTTGTTTAGATAACAATGTACCTCCTAAAAAGCCAATAATGGTTAGTGAGCTCAAAATAATTAGCAAGCCTAAACCAGGCACATCCATAGGGATTAAGCCATCTACTAGAGCCACAGCTTCTACAACAACATAAATAGTAGCAGCTAGAGGGACGGTATAAAGTGCTCCTTGTAAAAAATAGCCTATTAATTTTTTCATGTTATAATGCTGTTAATTCTTGTTGTAATTTCTTGGTAAGCGAAGTTACAATCAAATTGTAAGAATTATCGGTCCATTCCAACATATTTTGATCATTGATATCACCTTTTGAAGAAACACTGTTCCAATGTACTTTACTCATATGATATCCTGGTGTAACACCTTCAAATTCTTCTCTTAATTCAATGGCTTTTTCAGGGTCGCATTTTAGATTGATAAAAGCAAAATGTTCGATGTTAACTAACGCGAACATTTTGCCCATCACTTTAAAAACTAATGTGGTTTTATCAAAAGGAAAACTTTCTGTTACCCCTTTTTTTGCTAAACAGTAATCTCTAAACTGTTCAATGTTCATACTATTTGCGGCACTTTGTAGTTAAAAGGCAATACTTTGGAGTATTTATCTTTAGAAATCACAATCATAGAATGCATGTTTCTAATTTCGGGTATTGGAGTTAATTTTTCTTTTACCAACACATCAAAAGCAGTAATGTCTTTTACCATTATTTTTAATAAGTAATCTGCCTGACCAGTAACGTTGTAACATTCTAATACTTCATCAATTTGATTGATTTGTTGTATAAAGTTGTTAATGGCATTGTCTCTTTGTCTGATTAAAGAAATTTGCATAAAAGCAGAAATTCCTAAGTTTAATTTAGCTTCATCTACTAGTGCGTGGTAGCTTTCAATAAAACCATTACTCTCTAATTTTTTAACACGTTCTAATGTTGGAGCTGGAGACAAACCAATATCTTTTGATAATTGAAGATTGGTGATTTTACCGTTTTCTTGTAGTCTTTTTAGAATGCTTAAATCTAATTCGTCTAATTTCATCTTGTTTATTTTTACCTTTTTCTTAAAATTTTCTCTTATTAAATGTAAAATTAACGAAATTATAGTTCGACTAAAGTGTTTATAAAAGGAAAAATTAGGTTTCTAATTGGTACAAAATTGGTTTGCTAGGAGAGGCATCGTTTTCAAAACTTGCTATCTGAATGTTTAAGAAATAAACACCATCAATTACTTGCTCAGGAACATAAATTAACTCGGTTATTGTTCTTTGTTTTTGAGTGTTATTTGGGTATTCCCAAAAAGTATGATGAGCAATTAAAGTACCACCATCTTCTTCTTTATCAACTGACGGAGTATCTATTAGTAAATGTTCTACTCCATTATCTAATAAATATTGAACAGCATCATGATGTATAAATGTTGGATTGCTACTAGAATATTGTCGAGAAAGTTTAGAAGTTTCATTAGGTAATGTGCGTATTACAATTGCTTTAGCCCCATTATTTTTCCATGTTTTTTTTATTTGATGAAGTGTTATAATGCTGTCTTCTTTATTAATTTCAGGAGTAATACTTATAAGGTTTGCTAAAAAGAAAAACTCTTTTAAACATTGGTTAATGGTATAGTTTTCTTTGCTAATATGCCCAACACATTCGGTGTGGGTACCATGACCATGAGGATTAAAAAAGATATTTCTAAAATTAACTGCGCCACCTTTATTTACATCACCAATAAAACCATTTTCCATCACAGCTTCAAATTTTGGAGGGTTAACATACCAAGCGGTAACATTCTCTTTGTTTGCTGCTAAAGGAATAGAAATATCTAAAGGTTTAGATAAATCAATTTGGTAGTTTTTGTTTTGATATTGGATGGTTGTTTTCATATTTCAATTATAAGAATAAATCAGTAAACAAATAAACATCGTAATTGATAATGCTAAAGAATAAATGCCGCCATAATAAATTTCTTTATTTTTTTTAATCTTCCCATAGATAATTAGGCCGATCCATATTAAATTAATAAGGTTGTAAAAAGAAAGGAAAATAATAACATTTACAAAAGCAGTGAAAAACTCACCTACACCATTAGGATGGTATAAGCTAAAATAAAACCAACCAGAAGCATAATATAATAAACTTAAGATAACATTTAGAAGTAACACCTTATACCTTGTTTTCATTTTGTTCATAGTTGCTAAGATATATAATTATAAGAAAACATGTTATTTGAGGAAGGGGGTTGGTTTTGATTTTTGAATAAGTTTCTAATGAGAGTTTAATAGCATAAAATACGCTGTTAATGTAATAGTAAATATAATTACGGATAAAATTAAAGCATAAACACCTCCCATTATCACTTCTTGTTTTTTGCTGATTCCTCCATAAATAATAAAAGCAACCCATAATACATTGATGAAATTGTAAATAATAATAAAGGCAACGCTTTCGTAAGTGTATAAAATATTCTCAATAAAGTCCTGTTCATTACTTCGGGTAGTATCTATGTATATCAGAATAAAAATGAGGTATCCGATAGAGATTAATACATTTAATAGGACAACTAAAAATCTTGTTTTTATTTTATTCATAACTGCTAAAATAAATAATTTTTAGGACTGAAGACCTGTCAGGTTTTTAAAACCTGACAGGTCTTCTAATTTTTCAAACCAAAAACAAATCAGAAGAAATTTTATCTGCAATAAAAATCCCTTTTTTGGTAAGTGTTATGGTTTTGTTGGTGTGATGTAAATACTCTGAGTTGATATAAGGCTTTATTTCTTTATTAAAATGAGTGTTTATCTCTTCTCCAAATACATTTTTAATGTAAGCTGGTTCAATGCCCCAAATGGTACGTAATCGAGTTAACACATATTCATTATAAGCTGTTTTTTTATCTATTATTTCTTCATCAAAATAAGAGGTGTTATTAGATAAAGCAGTAATGTATTTTGGGTTGTTAGCAACATTCCAAATTCGCTTAGACACACCCTTAAAATCTCTCTCAAGAGGGAGGTTTTTGATGTAAGAATGAGCAGAAGGACCTATTCCGAGGTATTCAACACCTTTCCAGTAATTGCTATTGTGTTGCGAATAAAAACCTTCTTTTCCAAAATTAGAAATTTCATATTGTGTTAAACTAAGTGCCTCGGTAGTATCAATTAGTAACTCAAATTGAGCAATAGTCTTTTCATCAGCTAAAGGTTTTATTTTCCCTTTTTTTACTTGATGGTGTAAAGCAGTTTTTGGTTCAATGGTTAAGGTATAGGCAGATAAATGCGGAACATTTAATTGTTCAATTTTAGCCAAATTACTTTCCCATTTTTGGGTAGTTAATAATGGTGTTCCATAAATTAAATCTATGGTAATATTTTCAAAACCAACATCTTGACTTCTTAAAATGCTCTGTTCTGCTTCTTGAGCATTGTGTGCTCTATTAAAAAACTGTAAGTCATCCTCAAAAAAAGATTGAACCCCAATACTTAAGCGGTTAACGCCTATTTGTTTGAGTTCTTTCAGTTTCTCTTGAGAAAGATCATCAGGATTACACTCAAATGTAAACTCAATATTATCAGCAATTGTATACCATTTGTAAATGGCATTAACAATTAGTTGTAGTTCACTCTCGTTGAGCATAGAAGGTGTTCCACCTCCAAAATAAATGGTATTGATTGTTGAGGTTAGCCAAGTTTTTTTTTGTTCGAGTTCTAAAATAATAGCGTTAACTAAAGCTGTTTTATTTTTTAGAGAAGTAGAGAAATGAAAATCACAATAACTGCATTTCTGCTTGCAAAAAGGAATATGGATGTAAATGCCAGACAATGCTTAATGATATAATGAGTGAATGATTGAATAAAAAGTAAACAGCATTATTAATTTATTGTAGCATTTACTCATTATATCATTATTTATTCAGTACAATTCTAAAAGTAGTCCCATTTTCATCAGATTGTTTCACGAAAATTTTACCAGAATGATAGTTTTCAATAATACGTTTTACCAATGATAATCCTAAGCCCCAACCTCTTTTTTTAGAAGTAAACCCAGGTTCAAAAATAGTTTTTTGATTTCCTTTAGGAATACCTGTTCCTGTATCAGAGATATCAATGTAAATAAATTGTGTTTGATCAATAATATGAATATCGATTTTACCATCACCTTTCATCGCATCAACAGCATTTTTAATGACGTTTTCTAATACCCAACTAAATAACGAAGGGTTAACTTTTACTAAAATAGTTTCGTTAGTACTACTATTTAAAGTCATCTTAACCTTTTTAGAAATCCTAACCTTTAAGTAATCTAACGAATCATTAATTACAGCTTTAATATCTTCATCTTCTAATTTAGGAACTGATCCAATTTTAGAAAAACGTTCGGTAATCATCTCTAAACGATTAATGTCTTTGGCTAATTCGTTCAGCGTATTTTCATCAACATCTTTTAGTTTAAGGTATTCTACCCAAGCAATTAATGAAGATAAAGGCGTTCCTAATTGATGAGCAGTTTCTTTTGCCATACCAACCCATACTTGGTTTTGCTCTACTTTACGAGAAGTGCTAAACAAATAATAAGAAATGATTAAAAATAAACCAATGATAAAAAATTGAAAATAAGGATAGAATTTTAATTGTTGTAATAAGTCCGAATCTTTGTAAAAAATGTATTTAGTTGTATCATCATCAATACGAATGGCAATGGGTTCGTTTTGCTTTCGCATTTCTTCAATTGTTTCTAGCAGATAAACTTTAGTACTAGTTTCATTTTTATTAAGGTTACCATACTCCAAAATGTTTTGTTGGGTACTATCAGTATAAATTACAGGTACTGATGCAGAATTAATTACTATTTCAGAAATAAAAGACTCAATCAAATCATCTAAAACAACTTTTAATTCAGAGAAAATTTTAGAATCCTTATAATACAATTGCTGCTTAAAAGTAAAACCAGGAATGTGGTAGACTAAATCAATAGGGTCATGTTTTTCTTTCATCAATGCCAACTCGTCTTTTAAAAACTGAGTAGTATCGATGTTGGCTGCTAAATCAAAATTTCGCCAATTAACAATATTGTCTGCATCATCAACAACAATAACAGGAATGGTTTTGTTTCGAGATAAAATATCTAAATAAAAAGTTAAATCATCATGGTTATCAGATGTTGCTGCGCGTTTATTGGCTTCTGCCCACAACTCAATTTTACTACGCTCTTCATCAGATATTTTACCAAAAAGTTCTCTAGTATAACTTACTAAAGATGCTTTGTTTTGGATAGCTTCGGCCCATAACTGAACCTTACTACGTTCTTCATCGGCAATTTTTTGAACCAGCACATTGGTGTACCATAAAGACCCTGTAATTATAATAATTGCAGCTCCAGCCAAAAGGAGTTTCCAACGTTGTTTTTTTGAGTAAATGTTCAAATTAAGAAAGCTTGTTTTATAATGTGCATTAAAGACGTGTGAAAGTAGTAAATAGTTGTAAAGAAAGGACTATTTTTTTACTTAAAAAGCAATATTTTCTCTTGATTATTTAACCCTTTAACTCTAATGGGGAACTTCTTTTTAACTAATTTCTTCTTTTGCTTATCTAAGGCGTCCATATTACTCCCATAATTATTTACAGCATAATTGTTTCTTATAGAAAAATAGGCACTAAAACAGGCTTCCCAGAATTTTAAATAATCGGAATAAGTTGCGTTTTTTTCAAACGAGGGAATAATTATCAATAAGGAATCCTGTTGCCTCAGTCTTATGATTTCTTTTTCAATGTTAGTTGTAGTTGAGCTAATAACTACTTTTTTTCCATGTGTTCTCAAGAGATTGAATTCAACTTCTGGAGGGAGAGGAGGTGGTGGTGGAAGTCTTTTATAAAGTGAGTCGTCTATATTTAAAAGGCTTGCTTCTTTATCTGAAAGTATTGGAAAATGAATGTTAATGGAATTAATTGAAGAATATTCCTCTGTACTTTCGCAAATAAAATAATTTGAGGTGTAGCATGAAAAGAAAGCATTACGGAGTTGTTGTTTAAATAACATAAAGTTTTGAATGCTTATGGATTCATCAATAAAAATGGCATTTTTATTTTGATAAAAAGGATCAAGTAAAGTTCTTTTAGAGATATAGTTAAGTAAATGTTTATATAGATTACTATCTAAATTATACATCTGATTAGCAAAAGAAACTTTTAGATTTTCCTCATTATCTTTTCCTACATAGATTTCAAAATCAAAACGTAAAAATTGATTTTTATAAAGGTGGTTTTTTTTCTTGATTTTTGGCAAATTTATCTCTAAACCTGAATTTAAAATTAAATCAAGAGTAATATTATATGTTCTAGCCTTTAAATACTTCCACTCTTCATCGTTTTCAAAAAAGAAGGTAAGTGTATCGCTATCAACTGAATATTTTGTAGGTTTTGAGTTTATTCCAAAATAAATTTTATTTTGAAAAGTTCTGTAGCTTAGAGAATCATTAATAGGGTTGTTAGAGTAGTGGGTTCCATCTTTAAAAGATATGGTAGCTTTGTAAGTTGACGTAGTATCTATCCAATTTCCGTCTAGTTTTTTATCATGAAAACAACTAGTTAATAGTATGATATAAAAAAAGTAAAGAATTGTTTTTTTCATTCCACTAAAGTAATTTTTTACCTTTTAAAAACCTTAAAGCTTTTTTGAGTGCTTTCAGAAAATACTGTTACAAAATAAATTCCCTGCTGTAGTTTGTTAAGAGAAAGAGTAAGTTTTTGTTTGTTTTGATAGGGCTGTTTTAATCTTGTTTTTCCTAATAAATCATACACAACAACCGTTAATTTTTTTGTTGTTTGGTTGGCGTTAAAATAAAATTGATTGTTAGCTAAGTAGCCTTTCCAATTGTTACTATTTACTTGCTCATTAATTCCGACAGTAATGTCAACTTCTACTTGCATAAAAACGGGTAGGTGGTCAGACATATAATATAATGCATTGGCAATATTTGCAGGAACAGCGGTATTGGTTGGACTAGCATTTATCGATTTATTAAAATGAGCACCGTCATTTCCTAAAGCGGTGTAAGTGTTGGTAATATAGCTGATGTTATTCGTTCCAGTTAAAACATCATTACTGGTAAATATCCAATCAAAACGATCATCCATCCCTCCAAAAGCTCCTCCATCACCTAAACTTCCTGAGCGAGTGCTTTGAGTATGAATTGCGGCAAAAGTACTGTTGTTATTCCATGCTCCAGGAGAAGAAATTGGATCAAACAGTAAGACATTCCCTCCATTTAAAATGGTATTATGTGCAGGTTCTAAATTGCTATATAAATTAAAATCACCACCTAAAAAAATATTTTCTACTGTGGCGGCTTTTGTGTCTAAATAATTTTTTAACGCAACAGCTTCTTGGTTTCTCTTTTGTTCGTTGGTACTGCCAGAGCTTGCTTTTAAATGTGCCACATAACAATTGATAAAAATAGTATCAGAAATAGGGCTTAGGTTTGGTGATTTGTAATATAACACGTACTCACTAATGTTTCGTAAAGCAGTTGATATTTCGTGCTGGCTATGTAAAACTAATTTATCAGCATTATAATACAACAAATTATCAGTGTCTGGACCATTTACATACTGTGCTTGTTGGTAATAAGTTATTCCATCAACATTTAAAGCATCATTTAAAATGGTTGTTGCTCCGGCACCAGAGGTTAACTCTGTAATCATAAAAATATCTGGTTGGCTGTATTTTATGATAGGTTTTAGGGTGTCTGCTTTACTGCTATTCGAAAAAGGATAGTTTAGAATGTTGTACGATAATATGCTAAGTGTATCTTGGGCTTTTGCTTGAAAAGAAAGCGTAATAATCAATACTAAAGCAATTTTTTTAATCCCTTTCATACTATTAATTTCTATGATAAAATTATTTACTTACCTCTTTTATCAAAAACACATAAACAGGAAAGTGATCGCTAAAACCACCTACATAAGTTCCTCCAGAATAACTTCTTTTTGGATACCCTTTATATTTCCCATCCTTTTGTTTCATATAAGGTTTGTTGTGAATAATGGCTTTGTAAAAACGGAATGATGAATAGTCGCTTTCAGCTAATGGAGCACTAACAATTATTTGGTCAAATAAGTTCCAAGCGTCTCTGTAGGCTAATGTTCCAATTCCTTTTTTGTAATAAGATTCCCAAGGGTTATATAACATTTCCTTTTTTGCATTTTCTTTTTTTGATGTTGTTTTAAGGTGTTTTTTAACACTTGCATCTGTTGGGTCATCATTTAAATCACCCATGTATAATATTTTTGCATTGGGATCATTTTTTTGAAGAGAATCAATAATCGATCGCCCTAAGTCTGCTGCTGCTGCACGTCTTGGAGCACTTCTTTTTTCTCCTCCTCTACGCGATGGCCAATGAGTTACAATTACATGAACTAATTCGCCATCTAATTTACCGCTTACCAATAATTGATCTCTGGTTTTAAAAGTGGTATCGGGCACAGTAAACGATTTACTAGAAATAACCGTAAAGTGTTTAGGGTTGTATAATAAACCAACATCAATACCTCTTTTATCTGGAGATTCGTAATGAACGATTTGATAATTTCTATCTTTTATTTTCTCTTCTTTAACCAGGTCATCCAAAACCGATTTGTTTTCAATTTCCGAAACACCAAGAATTGCTAATCCGTAAGGAATAACATCTGTTCCTAATTCAGAAATTACACGCGCCATTTTTCCAAGCTTATCTTGGTATTTTTCTGCGTTCCATTGTTTGGATCCATTTGGCGTAAAGTCATCTTGTAAAATCTTATTGGTGTCAGGATCTATATGGATGTCAAATAAGTTTTCGAGGTTGTAGAATCCAATTCCAGCAATAGAATAATCTTTTTTTTGTGCTGAAGAATTTAATGTTAACAACAATAGAATTGCGCTAACAAAAATTGATTTTAAAAGGTGTTTCATGGTGTAAATTTTTGACAAAGTAACAGATAAAGAATTAGATTTTGTGTCCTTACCCTTGGATTTATATTGATTTTAGGTTAATTTTTTATAAACAAATTGCTAAGGGTTAGTGTATTATCGTATATAAATATTAGTTTTGTATTGGATTATAAAAGATTGCACCTTTTATGCCAAAAAGTGATCATCCTAAGAAGCAACTCTTATAAGGCTTCTAACCACTTTATTTAATACTTAAAAATATTATAATGAAGATTGGAAAGTACATTTTAGTAAGTTTAGTTGTTATGAGCTCTGGAGTTTTTGCTCAAACAGATTCTACCAAAGCAATTGGAACCGATACCGTTTTTGATGAAAATATTAATGCTCCTGCATTTACCGTTTCTTTAGACGGTGTTGATGGTAGTGGGTTGGATCAAAATGTTTCAGGATTATTACAATCATCAAAAGATGTTTATACTCGTATTGCAGGTTATAATTTTAGCGCAGCACGTTTTAGAGTTAGAGGTTACAATTCTGAGAATTTTACGGTAATGATGAATGGTGTTGCTTTAAACAACCCTGAAGGTGGTAGAGCAATTTGGGCTTTTTGGGGAGGTTTAAATGATATTACGCGTTACCAAGATGTAAAAAATGGAATCAATGCTTCTTCTCAAACATTTGGTGGTATTGGAGGTTTTTCTAATATTAGTGCAAGAGCATCTGATGTTAGAAAAGGAACAAAAATTTCTTACGCTTTTGCCAACAGATCTTACAGTCACCGTTTTATGGTAACACATGCAACTGGGATGATGAAAGATGGAATTGCTGTAGCTGTTTCTGCTTCGGGTCGTTATGCCACAGAAGGTTATGTTGATGGAACGTTTTACAGAGCAGGAAGTTATTTTGTGTCTATCGAGAAAAAAATTAATGATAAACACAGTTTAGGTTTTGTAGCTTATGGAGCACCAACAGTACAGGGTAGAAGAAGTATTTCTGTTGAAGAAACATATGACTTAACAGGAAACAATTATTATAACTCTTATTGGGGATATCAAAACGGAGAAAAAAGAAACTCTCGTGTAAGAAACAATCACAAACCAAGAATAATGTTAAACCATTATTTTAAAATAAATGATAAAACACAATTAAATACTTCAGCTTTTTATTCTTTTGGAAAAACAAGCTCAACTCGATTAAACTGGTACAGTGCTAACGATCCAAGACCAGATTACTACAAAAACTTACCAACTTATTTAGGTAACCCTGGGCAAGAAGCTGAAATGGCAGCGTTAACTGCTTTATGGCAAGCAAACGACCCAACAACAACTCAAATTGATTGGGATCAAATGTATTTTGCCAATGGTAAAAACATTTACACACAAGATAATGTAAACGGAACAGGAGCTTCTACAACAGGTAATAGAGCTAAGTATATTGTTGAAGATGTGAGAAAAGATATTTCTCATCTTGGATTAAACTCTAACATTACTCACCAATTAAAAGAAAATCTAACACTTTCTGGAGGGATAGTACTTAGTAAGTATAAAAGTAAAAACTTTAAAGTGGTTAATGATTTATTAGGTGCTGACTTTTGGGTAGATATTGATCAATTTGCCGAAAGAGATTTTGCTGATGAATTAACCGCTCAAAGCGATATTAATAACGTTAATAATTTAGTGAAAGTAGGCGATAAGTTTGGTTACAATTATGATATTAATATTGATACGTATAATGCTTTTGGTCAAGCAGAAGGAACAAGTAAAAAAATTGATTGGTTTGCTGGTTTTTCTTTAACAAGCACTTCTTATTGGAGAGAAGGCTATATGCAAAACGGATTGTTTCCAGAAAACTCTTTAGGAAAATCTGATAAAAACAACTTTTTTAACTATGGTTTAAAAGGTGGTTTAGTTTATAAGTTAACAGGAAGACATTTAATTCGTTTAAATGCTGCTTATTTAACAAGAGCACCATTTTCTAGAACAGCATTTGTTTCTCCAAGAACGAGAAGTGAAGTAGTTCCAAACTTAAAAAACGAAAAAATTATGAGTGGCGATATTAGCTACATTGTTCGTTATCCTAAAGTAAAAACAAGAATTACTGCTTTTTATACTACTGTAAAAGACAAAACGTGGAGTAGAAGTTTTTACCACGAAGATTTAAACACTTTTGTAAATTATATTATGACAGGTGTTGATCAAGTTTATTCTGGACTTGAACTTGGTGCGGAAGTAAACTTAACTACTGAGCTTTCTGCTGTAGGTGCTTTTTCAATGGGGCAATACTTATATAGCTCTAGACCTTCAGCATCTATTGTACAAGATAACTCTAGAGAGATTTTTGCACAAGATAAAACAGTTTATTTCGAAAATTATAAAATTGGTGGAATGCCTCAAACGGTTGGTTCAATTGGGTTAAAATATTTCTCAGCTAAATACTGGTTTGCAAGTATTAACTTTAACTACTTTACTGATATTTATTTAGCTCCAAACCCTGTTAGAAGAACAGAAGAGGTGTTAGATAAGTTTGTAGAAACAGATCCTACGGTACAAGAAATTACTGAACAAACTAAATTGGATGGTGATTATACAGTTAATGTATCAATTGGTAAATCTTGGAGAATAAATAATAAATACAACATTAAATTTAACTTAAACGTAAACAATGTTTTAGGAAACACAGACTTTAGAACAGGTGGTTATGAGCAATTAAGATTTGATAGAAATAACATAGATAAGTTTCCACCAAAAATTGGTTACATGTACGGAAGAACTTTCTTTGCAATGGTTAGCTTCTCTTTTTAAGCAACAGGTTTAAAATTAGAACAAACACATTTAAAATAAATTGAAGATGAAACAAACAAACATATTTTTAGGAACCCTTTTAATGGCTTCCGTATTTTTATTTGCTGGGTGCGATAAAGATATTGATTCGCCACCAGTAGCAACTTTACCTGTAGGTAATGTTATTACGATAGACTCTTTACGTAATATTTATACTTACTTTGATTCTACTTTTGTAGATGATATCTCAGTTTACGGTGTAATTAGTGCTGATGAAGTAAGTGGGAACTTGTATAAGAATTTATATGTTCAGGATGGTACTAATGCAATTTTATTAAAACTGAACTCCTCTAGTAGCAATACTTTTTTTATGGGAGATAGTGTAAGAATTTCTTTAAAAGGAGCGACTATATCGGTTTACAAACAAATGATGCAATTAGATAATGTTGATCCAGAAATTAACTTAATTAAACAAGGAAATGGGAGCAATGTTAAACCAGAAATAGTAAAGATTACTGACTTAGCAATTTCAGGAACTTATTCTCCTTATCAAGGTAAATTAATTCAGTTAAATGCTGTAGAGTTTAGTTGTGGTGATGTTTGTAAAACTTATGCTGATCCAGTTAATCAAAGTAATGAAAACAGAATATTAACAGATACCTTAGGAAATTCGATTATTGTAAGAACAAGTGGGTTTTCTAGCTTTGCAGGAACATACTTGCAGCAAGGTAAAGGTAATTTTATTGCTGTGGTATCACAATACAATACAACGGTACAATTAACCATCAGACAATTAGGAGATTTAAGTTTAACAGATACAAGAAAAAACGCTTGTTCAAGTTGTCCTTTTTATATGAAAAACTGGGAAGACAATAGTATTACTTCTGGCGGATGGACTACACAATCTGTTGTTGGAAGTGCTGTATGGGAAATTGGAAATGTATTTGGTATTTATGCTCAAATTACTAACTACAATGGAGTATCAAATGCTGCTTCTGAAGAATGGTATGTTTCTCCAGCTTTTGATTTATCGGCAACTACAAATCCTGTTTTAGCATTTACAAATGCATATAAATATACTGGAGACCCATTAAAATTAATGGTAACTACTAATTATACAGGAGATGTAACAACAACAACATGGACAGATATTACTGCTTCAGCAACATGGTCTTCAGGAAATTTTGCTTGGACTTCTTCAGGAAATATTAGCTTATCAGCATACCAACAAGCTGGTGTCCGTTTTGCATTTAAATATACAGGTGGGTCAAGTAATGGAAGTACTTGGGAAATTGATGAATTTACATTAACCGACATTTAAAAAATTAAAGATGAAAAAAACACTTTATATAACAAGTTTAATGTTGGCTTTTACAGCATTGTTAACTTCTTGCGAAAAAGAATTTGATACACCACCAACAAAAACAATTCCGGTTGGAAATGTAATAACTATTGCTGAAGCTAGAGCATTATACGTTCCTGGAGTATCCACTACAATAACAGAGGATATTTCGGTTTATGGAGTAGTTACTGCAGATGAAACTTCTGGTAACCTGTATAAAGAATCTTATATTCAAGATGCTACAGGAGCTTTATATTTGAGGTTTACTTCAGCTAGTGGTTTATATATTGGGGATTCTATCAGAGTAAACTTAAAAGGCGCTATCGTTTTAAAGTACAATCAAATGTTGCAAATTGATGAGTTGAATGCTGATAATAGCATTATGAAAATTGCTACACAGCAATTTAGAACTCCTGAAGTAGTATCTTTTGCTGATTTATTAAATGATATAGAAGGATACCAAGGGAAATTAATTCAGTTGGATGATGTTCGTTTTGTTGAAAGAGGACAAGGGGTAACTTATGCTGATGGTACAAATCAAGTTGATGGAAGCCGTTTTTTAGAAGATGATGTTTCGCTAGTACCTTTAGAAGTTAGAACAAGCGGTTATTGTAATTTTGCTGATGATACTATTCCTGCTGGTAGTGGAAGTTTTATTGGTATTTGTGGACAATATAATTCTGATATTCAATTATTAATTAGAACACCTCAAGAACTTACGTTAACAGGTGCTATTCCTGATATTCATGTTAAAAACTTTAGTGATGGAAGTATTACTTCTGGTGGTTGGTCTGTTCAGTATCCAGTTGGTCCAACAGTATGGACTATCGGAACTATTGGCGGAGGTTCTTATGCGATGATGAAAAATTATAATGGAACTTCAAATGATCCTTCTGAAGGTTGGTTAATTTCACCATCTTTTGATTTTACAACCTCTACTTTACCAACATTACAATTTAGTAATGCTTGGAAATATAATGGAGCTCCAATGAAATTAATGATTTCTACTAATTACGATGGCGTAAGTGCTCCTGCAACTGCTACTTGGACTGATATTACATCTTCTGCAGTGTGGTCTACAGGAAATTTTGCTTGGGCAAGTTCGGGAGTAATTGATTTATCTGCTTATTTACAACCAAGTGTACACATGGCATTTGTTTACACCGGAAGTAATTCTGATGGAAGTACTTGGGAAATTGATGACATAAACATTAAAAAATAAACTTTAAATAATAACTCTTAAAACAATAAATTATGAAAAAAATCTTTACTCTTTTCGCAGCTGTTTCAATCGGATCTTTAGGTTTCGCACAAACAGTATTTCAAAGTGATTTAAGCTCATGGGCTACCGGATTTCCAACCGATTTTGCTAGTACAGGAAGAACTAATATCGGAGTAAGTAATGTAACAGAAGTAACTTTTGGTGCTAATTACGGAACAAGTATCGCTTCGTTAGTTAATACAGGAGGTGGTCATAAACGTTTTGCAACACTACCTGCTACGGTTGTTGCTGGTGAAACTTATGACATTACTCTATGGGTTTCTGGATTAGCAGGAGAAATTAGAACTACTTTTTATGATGCAACTAATTCTAATTATGGCAATTATGGTGATTATGTTACTTTAACTAGCTCTACTCAAACAACAATTACGCAAACAGTAACTTTACCAGCTACTTGTACTAGTGCTGAATTTATTTTATCATTAAGAAATACAGATGCTGCAGGAATTATTCTTGATTCAGTTGCAGTTGTATCTTCAACTCCACCTGTTGCAACAGTGGTTACTATTCATGATATTCAATTTACTGCTGCAAACCCTGCAGATTCTCCTTATAATGGACAGTTAATTGAAACTAGTGGTGTTGTAACTGGTGTTCAATATAACGGATACTATTTACAAGATGGAAATGGATCTTGGAATGGTGTTTTTGTATTGGATTATAATAACGTACCAAGCAGAGGTGATGATGTTACCGTTACAGGAACAGTAGATGAGTATTTTAACTTTACAACAGTTAAAAATATTACTGTATACAATGCTACAGCAGGAGGAACTATGCCAATGGCAACTGCTTTATCTACTTTAAATGCTAACAACGAAGAGTATGAAGGTGTTTTAGTAAACGTTACTAATGCAAACTGTACTGCTGATACAACTAGTAACGCTAACAGAGAGTGGACAATTAACGATGCTTCAGGTGCTTTAATGGCTGATGACAAAATGTTTATTTATTCTCCAGCTGTTGCTACTGCTTATGATGTAACAGGAATTATGGATTACTCTTTTAGTAATGCTAAAATTTTACCAAGAGATGCTAGTGATATTTCTATAGCTACTTCTATTAACGAATTAGAAAATGTTACAGTAAGTGTTTATCCTAACCCTGCATCTGATAACATTAACTTTAACTTAAACATTAATAATGCAACAGTTAACGTGTTAGATATTACTGGTAAAGCAGTAAAAACAATAACTTCTACTTCTCAATCATTTAACATGAACTTAGGGGGTTTAGAAAACGGAATTTATTTTTATCAAGTAATTGATAACAACAACAATATCGTTGCAACAAACAAATTTATTATAAGCAAGTAATTACTATTAACCAAAACAGTAATAATAAAGAGGGGAAAGCCGAAAGGTTCTCCCCTTTTTTGTGTCTTATATTTTCTTATTTTTAAAGCTCTTAAAAAAACAAATAGGATGAGCAATTATAGCATTAAGGATTTAGAAGAATATTTTCGTGTTTATAGAAAATCGGTTAGAGAGCCCGAAGTCTTTTGGGAAGAAATTGCCGAAGAGCATTTTGTTTGGAGAAAAAGATGGAATAAAGTATTGGATTGGGATTTTGCAACACCATCAGTTAAATGGTTTGATGGGGCTCAACTGAACATTACAGAAAACTGTATAGATAGACATTTACATACTAAAGGAGACCAAACAGCTATTTTGTTTGAACCTAATAACCCTGATGAAAAAGCACAACACATTACTTACAAAGAGCTTTTTAAAAGGGTTAATCAGTTAGCAAATGTGTTAAAAGAACAAGGAATTAAAAAGGGCGATAGAGTCTGTATTTATTTGCCAATGATACCTGAATTAGCAATTTCACTATTGGCTTGTGCAAGAATTGGTGCTATTCATTCGGTGGTATTTGCTGGGTTTTCTGCTACAGCACTTTCTTCGCGAATAAATGATAGTGAATGCAAAATGGTAATTACTTCTGATGGATCATACCGAGGAGCTAAAACAATTGATTTAAAAGGTATTGTTGATGAAGCTTTAGAAAGCTGTACTACCATAGAAAATGTACTGGTAGTAAATAGAACTGATAGCAATATCAATATGCAAGAGGGGAGAGATAAATGGTTACAGCCATTATTAGATAACGCATCAGAAAATTGCGAACCTGAAATTATGGAAGCAGAAGATCCGCTGTTTATTTTATATACCTCAGGATCAACAGGAAAGCCCAAAGGAATGGTGCACACTTGTGCCGGCTATATGATTTATACAGCTTACACCTTTAAAAATATGTTTCAATATAAAGAGAAAGATGTGTATTGGTGTACTGCTGATATTGGTTGGATTACAGGACATAGTTATATTGTTTATGGACCATTAGCCAATGGAGCAACAACCGTTATGTTTGAAGGAGTTCCTAATTACCCCGATTACAGTCGTTTTTGGGAAATTATTGAAAAGCATAAAGTCAACCAATTTTATACAGCACCAACAGCAATAAGAGCTATTGCTAAAGAGAAATTAAGTTATGTAGAGAAACATGATTTATCGTCCTTAAAAGTATTGGGTACAGTTGGAGAACCTATTAATGAAGAAGCATGGCATTGGTACAATGATAATATTGGGAAAAAGAAAAGCCCGATTATTGATTCTTGGTGGCAAACAGAAACAGGAGGGATTATGATTTCGCCTATTCCTTATGTTACACCAACAATACCTACTTATGCTACGTTGCCTTTTATTGGCGTACAGCCTGCTATTATGGATGCTGACGGAAACGAATTAACAGGAAATCAAGTGGAAGGGAATTTATGTATTAAATTTCCTTGGCCATCAATTGCCAGAACAATTTGGGGTGATCACAAGCGATATAAGGAGACTTATTTTTCAGCTTATGATAATATGTATTTTACAGGTGATGGATCTTTAAGAGATGCTGTAGGGTATTACAGAATTACAGGACGAGTGGATGATGTGATTATTGTTTCGGGACACAACTTAGGAACAGCACCAATAGAAGATGTTATTAATGAGCACCCTGCAGTTGCAGAATCTGCCATTGTTGGTTTTCCGCACGCTATTAAAGGAAGTGCATTGTATGGCTATGTTACCTTAAAAGAAGTTGGCGAAACGAGAGATCATAACAACTTAAAGAAAGAAATTAACCAATTGATTAGCGAGCATATTGGTCCTATTGCTAAATTGGATAAAATACAATTTACAGATGGTTTACCTAAAACGAGGTCAGGTAAAATTATGCGCAGAATTTTAAGAAAAATTGCTGGAGGAGATACTTCTAATTTAGGAGATATTAGCACGTTACTAAATCCTGAAGTAGTAGAAGCAATAAAAGAAGGTGTGGTATAAAAATTGAATTTGAAATGTTGTGATTTACAACACTTCAAATTCAACTCTTCTATTTGTTTTTCTTCCTTCTTCGGTATCGTTAGTTTCAATAGGATGAGATTCTCCATATCCTTCAAAACTTAAACGGTTTTCTTTAATTTTTTTACCGATTAGGTAGTTGTAAACTGCTTTAGCTCTTTCTTGCGATAATGTTTTGTTTGATGTTTCGCTGCCCACATTATCGGTATGTCCTTTTATTTTGATGTTAAGCTTAGGGTTGTTTACTAAAACCGCTAATAATTTAAGACCGTTGCAAAAGGTGGCAAATAAATTTACGAGCTATTTTTTGTCTTATTTTTCAATTATTTAGTTGAAATAACTGTTTTTTACTCTGAAACCAGTTGTTTTTTTGATGCTTTTA
>Ga0256845_1000306_pt1 | contig 46902 bp, 40 predicted proteins | sample RiftiametaG_FD_189101 | JGI IMG/M metagenome (GOLD analysis project Ga0256845, IMG submission 189101) | Tube worm associated microbial communities from hydrothermal vent at the East Pacific Rise, Pacific Ocean - Riftia | ecosystem: Host-associated > Annelida > Integument > Unclassified ...
ATGGTGAATGAGTATTTAGAGCATCATAGAAAACCTAATGACAACAATAACTCAGACTTTATATTGGAGTAGAGAGTGGGGGGAGCGACTTTCAGTCGCCTTTTAAGAAACCTATGGACTTTCAGTCGCCTTTTAAGAAACCTATGGACTTTCAGTCCATAGTGGTTTAGTCAATCTTTACTTTTTTGAATCTATCTAATATATTGTTATTTTTACCAGTTAGCACAAAAGCTATATGATTAAGAAAAGCTTACATAAATTTATAATGGTTGCGTTATCGCTTTTAGCGTTTTCGATGACTGTTAGCGCGCAGTACAACTCTGAAGAAGAGATGAAAAAAGCTGCGAATACTTTTTTTAGCGAAGGTAATTATATCGAAGCTTTACCCTTGTTTTCTCAGCTTTTAAGTACATATCCTAAAGATCCTAACTACAATTACAAATATGGAGCATCTGCATTGTTTGCTAAAAACGACAAAGAAAAGCCTTTAAAGTATTTAAAATTTGCTGCAACAAGGGCAAGTGTTGATCCGATAGCTTATTATTTTTTAGCTAAAGCGCAACATCTTAATTATAATTTTGATGCAGCTATTGTTTACTACAATAAGTTTAAAGAAAAAGGAAACTCAAAAGATATACAGAAATTTGATGTTAGCCGACAAATTGAAATGTGTGAAAATGGAAAAACACTTTTAAAAAGTCCAGTAGATATTGGTGTTTTAGATAAAAAAGAAATTAAAGAGTCTGAATTTTTTAGGTCTTATGCTTTAAAAGGAATTGAAGGGAAGGTCACCGTAAAACCGGATGACTTTATGTCTAAGCTAGATAGAAAGAAAAAAGAAAATTCATTAATTTATATTGGAGGAACAAAGGATAAAATTATTTTTTCATCCTATGGAAAATCATCCGATAGTGGAAGAGATTTGTTTAGTATAGAAAGATCTGCCGATGGTGGATGGACTGAGCCAACAACATTAGGCTTAGGTATTAATACAAAGTATGATGAAAATTACCCTTTTTTACATCCTGATGGAAAAACGTTGTATTTCTGTTCTAAAGGATACAACAGTATGGGAGGTTATGATATTTTTAAATCGGTATTTAATCCTGCTTCTGGGACTTGGTCTAAACCCGAAAATTTAGATTTCCCTATTAATACACCCGGAGATGATGTAATGTATGTGTCTGATGAAGATAATAAGCTGGCTTATTTTGCATCTTCGAGAGCAAGTAAGCAAGGTAAAATGATTGTTTACCATGTAACTGTAGATAGTAAGCCCGATACAAAATCTGTTATTAAAGGAGTTTTCTTTGCGGAGGAAAATCCGAGCATGAAATCGGCAACGATAACCATTAGAGATGTAGAAAAAGACAGGCGTTATGCTGTATATACTACACATAGTGTTACAGGAGAGTATATGTTGGTATTTCCTACCAATGGTGGTAAATTTAAAATTTTAGTTGAAACAACCAATGAAGCTCCGGTGCATTCTGCAATTATAGAAATACCACCACAAGATGAAGCAAGAGCGTTAAAGCAAGAATTAATATTAGTGGGTACAGGTGATGATGAAACATTAGTGGTTAAAAACTTGTTTGATGAAAGCGATGAGTTTAGTATTACAGATCCTTTGTATGTTGAAAATGTATTAAAAAAGAAAGCAAATTTAGATGTTAATACAACTGAAGAGGAAGCTTTAAATTCATCTTTACAAGAAAGTTTAGTCGCAGCAGAAAATACAACAGCTTCTCCTTATGTTAATTTATCTGATGATGAGTTGGTAAGTCAAACCACAACAAAAGCGAATGAGTTAAAAGACCAAACAGTAAAATCTAGAGAGCAAGCTAATTTTGCTTATCAAGAAGCCAATACAAAAAGTTTAGCGGCAAAAGAGTTGTTTAACGAAGCTAAAAACGAAACAAATGAAACAGCATCAAAAGCTAAAAAACAAGAAGCAGCAGAGTTAATTAATGAGGCGGTAGCATTATTAGCCGTAGCACGTTCTTTAGAAAGTGAAGCCAGCGAAAGAGAATCTGATGTTGCTACAATTACTCAATTACAACAAAATATTACTGCTGATATTGAAGCAGGGAATAGAAGTGATGCAGAGCAGAAAGCTATAAAATTAGATGAGATTGCTGATGCAACATATCAAAAAGAATCTACTTTAGATACGGAGTTAAAAATTAAACAAGACAAGTTAGTTACAACAGAAAAAGCTTATCATAAAGATAGAGCGGATGTTATTGCATTGACCAACAGAAAATTTGAAATTCAAGAAAACATTAATAACTTAAAATCTAAAAAAACAGCATCAAAAAAGAAAAAAGAAATAGCAGATTATACCACGCAAATAGAAGCGTTAAATATTGATTTAGAAGATACTGATTTTGATTTAGATAAGGTTAAGGCTAAAGAGCAGCTTTCTAAAAAAGATTATTTAGTGGCTAAAAATGAGGTTGCGATAACTCAGAATGTAATTGGTAAAGTTGCAACAAGTAATAGTGCTGTTGCAGCGTTAGATGATGCCAATAAAGTTAGAATTGAAGGTGACATTGCTTATTTAGATGAGGAAGGTGTTGTAGGAAATTATCCAGGAATTGCTGATGAAAATAGTGGGGGTGTTGTTGTAGATAATTCTTCTGCTTTAGAAACAACTACCTCTGAACCATTTAATTTTGTTGATGAAAAAGATAATTATGATATTATTAATGATAATGGAGAAATCATTGATTACAACAAGGGATATGAAAATGAATTGACTGCCTTAGCTGTTTTGGATAATGAAGAAGAGAAAAAAGCAATGACAGTTCAGGTTAATGAAGATTGGATTTCGGCAATAGATGAAGAGATAGAAATTAGAGAGAAACAGCTTGTAGCAACAACTGATGCTGAAGAGAAATCAGAATTAGAAGAAACAGTTGTCGCTTTAAAAGCTACTAAAACTCAAAAAAGAGAGGCTATTGTTGCAATGGGTGGTGTTGCTTTAGCTGATAATAATGAAGGTAATGCTACAAATGGTAATAATGAGACAGAAAATAATACAGCAGAAAACAACGGTTCTGATAATACATCGGAAAATGAAACAGCTAATACCTCTACAAATATTAATTATGCAACTGATTTTACTGCAGAATTAGAACAGTTTAGTGGAGAAGATACTTATGAATCTTACACTAAAAAAGCGGCAATACATACTAATTGGGTAGGGGCAATTGATAATGAGTTGGTAAATAAAAAAGCAGCGTTAGTTACTGCAGATGAAAATGACAAATCTAACATTGAGAATCAAATAGCAATTTTAGAAAATGATAAGTTAGAACAAGAAGAGTTTGCTGCCATTTACGAAATGCAAGCAGAAAGTATGACGCCAACTGCTGTGGTAAACAACGATAATGCAGTTAATGCAAATGCTGCTGTTTCAACAAATTATGTTGAAGATTTCTCCAATCAATTAGAACAGTTTGAGGAAGAGGATACTTACGAAACATATTCTAAAAAAGCTCAAATCCATACCAACTGGATGAATGCTATTGATGATGAAATTGTTGTTAAAAAAGAAGCATTAACTACGGTTGATGAAAATGAAAAATCAAGTATTGAAAATCAAATAGCAATTTTAGAAAACGATAGAGCAGAACAACAAGAGTTTATAGATATTTATGAAATGCAAGCAGAGGCAGTTGCTCCAACTAATGTTGCTATAAATAATACTATTGAAGAGAATTCTATTGCTGATAATACTGCATCAGAAAATAATAACGAAGAAGAAAATAATAATGCTATTGAAAATGAAGATAACACTGACGAGAATAATGTAGCTGATAATACTTCAGAAAATTCGGTAAACAATACCGGAACAAATTCATCAACTAATAATGCGAATATAACTGCTGCTGTTGTAGGAGTTGCTGCTGCCAATACAGTAAATATAACGGCTAATAATTTAAATGGAGAAGAAGATGAATTTTCTAATTTAAAATACAACAATAAATATACTTACAATTCTTCGCAATCTAATAGTGTAATTGCTGATGTGGATGCATTAAAAACGGATGCCGCTAAAATGGAAACCGATGCAAATGAATTACTACTTGCTACAAGCGGAATGAATTCTCAAAAAGAAAAAGATGCTGCAATTACACACGCTGATGAGTTGAATAAGCAATCAGAAAAGAAACAACTTGAGATTGCTACAATTTATAAAAATGCAAATAGAAATGAATTCTATAATAATGAATCTATACTTTCTGAATTAAGAAAATCTGATACAAAATTGAGTGAACAAGATGAAGCAATTGCTGAAATGACACAAGAAGAATCTGTTGTATTTTTTGACCAAGCTAAAGCATCTAGAGAGAAATCAAATAATGCTTCTAATTATACATCTAAAGAAATTTATTTGCAAAAAGCTTATGAGCAAGAAATGAAAGCGATTGAAAGACAAAATACAGTGATTGCAATTTATACTGCTAGTGGAGATGAAAATGCAATGGCTATTGCAGATAATTCTAATGCATCTAATGAAAATAATTCTACTCCGGATAATGCGAATGAGAATACAGCAAGCAATTCTGAATTGGCTAACAATGCTGTTAATAGCAATACAAGTTCTAACACAAATGTTGCAGTTACTCCAAATGTAATACCAACTAATAGTTCGAATAATGCAACAAATACAGAGAACGTAAATAGTGAAAGCAATAATAACTCAAGTGTTGACGATGAAATAACTACACCAGATAATGTAGTTTATGAGCCTTTAGCAATTAGCTTACCATCGGCAGATGTTGTTGCAAGAGCTAATCGTTTGGTTAAAGAAGCTGAGGTGTTAAATGCTTCTGCAGTACAATTAACTGATAGTGCATCAACCATTAAAAAGAAAAAAGAAAGAGCTCCATTGTTGGCAGAAGCTGAAGAAATGAAAGCCGAATCTCAACGAAAAGTAAAAGAAGCAGAAGTATTGTATGCTGAAGCAGAAACGATGAAAGTTGATGAGGCTGAGGTTGCACAGGAATTAACTGTTAACAGAACTGATGTTGTTGAAGAAAGCTTATCTAATACAGAAAAAAATACGGTGAACAATTTACCTGCAGCAACAGTTAATTCTCTTATTAACTCTAACGACTATCAAGATTATTCTGAAGCAAAGAAAAAAACAAGAAGGTTGGTAAAGGCTGCTCAGGTAGAATATATAAAAGCTGATGAGGCACAACAAGAAGCTGCAGAACAAAAAACTTTAGGAATAAGTTTAAATGCGATGATGTCGGGAGCAGGAACGGTTGCAGCAAAAGAAAAAATGGCAGGTCAGTTAGAAAAGTTAAATGCTATGATTGCTGAAAATGAAGAGCAAGCAGCAACATTAAGAAAAAGTGCTACTGAAAAAGAACAAGCAGCATTGATTCAAAAAGAAAAATCGGATTTAATTTTAACTAATGCTTCGGAAGAGGATGCTGCCAATATTGTTGCAATAGAAAAAGTAGCTGTTTATGATGCTGCATTATTTAGCGAAATTAATAACCGTACAGATGTAGCTGTAGAAAATACAACTGAAATAGAAACTTCTGATAATATTGAAGCGCCTTTAAATACATCTAACGAAAATACCGTTAACGAAACTGCAGATACGGAAAGTAATACTTCAGAAAGTACCACAGAAAATGCTGTAGCTGTTGTTCAGACAACAGATATTGATGTAATTCCTACGGTGTTAAGCCAATCTATTTTTAAGATAGGAGGGAATCAATCTAATTATAGTAGTAGTAAACCGATTCCATCTATTGAAAGCTTACCAGAAGGATTAGTGTTTAAAGTTCAAATAGGAGCTTTTAGAAATCCAATACCTCAAAACCACTTTAAAGGATTTGCGCCAATTGTAAAAGAGGATGCAGGAAATGGAATTACACGTTATACCGCAGGATTGTTTAAGGGAATTAACATGGCAGTAGAAGCGAAAAATTCAATTCGCTCAATAGGATATTCGGATGCTTTTGTAGTTGCTTTTTATAATGGTAAAAGAATTTCTATTGCTGAAGCAAGAGCTAAATTAAATGGAGAATCTAGCAACGAAAACATTGCCAATAATACATCAAATAGCTCATCTAATAATGAAATAACGACACCAGATAATACAACGGAAGATAACAACTCATCACAAAACAATAATAGCCAAAGTAATACAGCTGTAGTGGATACCGAAGAGGTTAAAGATGGTGTTTCTACTGATGTAAGAAATATTGAAGGTCCATTTTTTGCTATACAAGTGGGAGTTTATTCAAAACCAGTATCTTCAACTCAATTACAAAATATTTCGCCATTAAATAGTGAAAGAACTGCAAGTGGTTTAATTAGATATACATCTGGTGTTTACAAAACATTAGCAGAAGCGAATGTTGCTAAAGGTAGAATAAGAGCATTAGGAATAGTTGATGCTTTTGTGGTAGCTTATAATGGAGGACAAAAAATTACGATAGCGGAAGCTAACAATATGTTGGGTGTAACAACGCCTGTTGTTACTGAACCTATTGAAGAACCTGTAGCAGAAGAAGAGGAGTCTTTTGTACCCACACCAACTATAGAAGATGTAACACCAGAAGAAATAGTGGAGGAGGAAGATACTCCATTGGAAGTTTCAGTGCCTGATGAGGATTTAACAACAACTGAAGATTATAAGATAGAGTACAAAGTACAATTAGGTGCTTATGATGAAGATGTGCCTGTTGAAGATGCAGGAATCTTTTTGAGGTTAACAGGAAGAGGTGTAAAGAATTTTGAAAAAGATGGAAAAACGATTTATACCATAGGTTCATTCCCAGACTATAATTCTGCATTAGATTTACAAATTGAAATGAAAGAGTTGGGAGTCAATAATCCTAAAGTTTTAGCGTTTAGAGATGGAGTAATGATTTCTATTGAAGAAGCATTAGAAATACAAAAATAATTAATGATGGTAGAGGAGGTTCAAGAAGAATTAGTTGGTCTTTTAGAAGAGATTGCATTAGATGATTCTCAAGTTGTTTTGTATAATGATGATATCAATACTTTTGATCACGTAATAGAATTATTAATGAAAGTTTGTAAACATGAAGCTTTACAGGCTGAACAATGTGCTATGTTGGTACATTATAAAGGAAGGTGTGTAGTTAAAAAAGGTTCATTTGATAAAATGAAAACAATACATAATAAGTTGTCGATCAGTGGATTAACTGCCGAAGTAGAATAATTATAACCATGAGTTTATTTAAAAGAATAGTAGTACTAACAATAATTGTTAGTATGGTTGCTTGTAGTAAAGTTCCTATTTCAGGAAGAAGACAGCTTAATATGTTGCCAGAAAGTAATTTAATGAGCATGAGTTTGGTGCAATACAAAAGCTTTTTAAAAAACAATCCTCCTGTTAGTTCAACTACACCCGAAGCACAACAAGTACTGCGAGTAGGCAATAGAATTGCAGTAGCTGTAGAGCGCTATATGAATGAGAACGGATTTGCTAAAAGAATAAAAGGTTACGAATGGGAATTTAATTTAGTTAATCAATCTGCTGTAAATGCTTGGGCAATGCCAGGAGGTAAAGTAGTTGTTTATCAAGGATTATTACCCGTTGCAATGACAGATGAAGGGTTAGCTGTAGTTATGGGGCACGAAATTGCTCACGCAATTGCTAGGCATGGAAATGAGCGAATGAGCCAAGGAATGGTTGCTGCAGGAATTGGAGCAGGTTTAGCTGTGGCGATGTCTGAAAAGCCTAAAGAAACTCAAGCATTATTTCTCTCATCTTATGGTGTTGTAGCTGGTTTAACAGTTATGGCTTATGGAAGAAATCAAGAAAGTGAAGCCGATAAATTAGGAATGGTTTTTATGGCAATGGCAGGTTATGAACCAATTGAAGCTATAGCTTTTTGGCAAAGAATGAAAGCTGCAACAGGTGGAGGAGCTCCTCCAGAGTTTTTAAGTACACACCCTAGTCATGACACTCGTATTGAACGTATAAAAGAGTGGTTGCCAGTAGCAGATACTTATTTTGAAAAGCATTGAATGATTAATGAAAAGAAAACTTTATACTCATAAAAAAAGCTTCCACATGGAAGCTTTTTTTATGAGTTGATTTTGTTAAATTACTCTGCCATTTCTGAAAGAGCATCTAAATCCATATCTTTTGCAAGAGATTTTAGTAAATCTGTACTTTTTACCTTGTCAACTTCAATGGTTAATAAAAAACGCATTCCAACACCTAAAGTAAGTGTTGCATCACCATTTTTTTTATCTAAAGTTTCCCAACCTGTAATGTCATCATTAAACTTAATGCTTTGAGCTAACTCTTCAGAAGTGTTAATTTTTAAACCAGAACCCCACATTGCAGTAGCCATAGTAAACATTGGCATTGCAGCATTGTAATCTAATATGTTAATATGAATTTGATCATTATTATCGTTGCTAAAAGTTATTTCTGCATTAGAATACGACATTCCGGTCATCTCAATATTTCCACCCCTAGGTTCTTCAGCAGTATATCCATCAATTGAAGTGGGTAAAAACTTTATTAAATCTTCATAACTAATGGCTTTGGCACCTTTTCTTTCTTCCATTTTTTCCATTTGCTCTTCCATCTTCTCAGCTTGTTCTTCTAAGTTTTCGGTCATTTGCATTAAAGCTCCTAATGGATTTGTTTGGATGTCAATGTTTTCATCTTCGCCATTTTCTTCATCAGAACAAGCAGTAAACATTACAATTGGAAATACAAGTAATAAAAGTTTAATCTTTTTCATAGGGATATATTTTGGTTAATTAAAATGTGTTTTTAATCGGTAAGCAATACTGTTAAATAGCTTTGTTAATGGCTTTTCAAGCATCATTTTCATAAAAGGATTAATATCTCCTTCAAAAACTAAGTATGCTTTTGTTGTTGAGTCAGATTCTTCTGATAAGTGGATGTTTAATGTGAATTTAATGGGACTTTTTCCATAAGAATTTAAAGCAACCAAACTGTTTGCTGTTGAGGTATCTTTTTTTAATCCAATATCACTTAATCCTGTAATTTTACAGGTACAATATTCAGCTGTTGCATCCCAATTTTCTAATTTATCTTGAGGAAATAAAACTTTGTAATTGTTTAAATCATCTAAAAAATTAAAAACAGTAGCATTATCTGCATTTATTAATTGGTGTTCAGTTTCTATGTTCATGGTTCAAAATTATTTATTCCAAGTAGAAGGACTAGTTCTCCAGTTTGATAAAGAGTTTAAATCATCTTTATTGATGTATTCTTTTTTAGTAGCAATTTCCAATAAGTTATCGTAATCACTCAGCGTAACTAAAGCACACTTTTTATTTTCAAAGTTTTCTTTAGCAACATCAAAACCATAAGTAAAAATTGCAGACATACCAAGTACATCACATCCAAAATCTCTTAAAGCATCAACAGCTTTTAAACTACTTCCTCCGGTAGAAATTAGATCTTCAATAACTACTACTTTCTGATTTTCTTGAACATCACCCTCAATTAGATTTTGCATTCCGTGTCCTTTAGATGCTGAACGAACGTACGCAAACGGTAAGCCCATTTCTTCGGCAACCAAGGCTCCTAAAGCAATACCTCCAGTAGCAACACCAATAATAGCTTCGGCATTTGGAAAGTGCTCATTTATTGCAGCAACAAATTGTTGTCTGATATAAGTTCTTACCGGTGGGTAAGAAAGTGATTTTCTATTGTCGCAATAAATTGGAGAATTCCATCCAGAAGCCCATGTAAATGGATTTGCGGGATTCAACTTAATAGCTTTAATTTGTAGTAGCGATTCGGCTACTTGTTGTGCGGAGTCTTTATTAAATATCATTTAGCAAATGTATAAAGTTTTTATCAACGATAAGGTAATTTATTTCACGAATAATAAAGAAATTATTAATAGTGAATTTTATTTTATAAAAATCAATTTTTTTGATGTAGGAATCATTGATACTTGTTCTCAATTATTGAAAAAAAATAAAAAACTTCAAAAGATATTTATTTTTGTAGAAGATGTTGAAGCATCGTTTATTTTGTTTAAAAATCACTTTAAGATTATTAAAGCAGCAGGTGGCTGGGTAAAAAATCAAGAAGATAAAAATCTATTTATTTACCGTTTAGATAAATGGGATTTACCAAAAGGTAAAATTGAAGAGGGAGAAAGTAATCATATAGCTGCCATTAGAGAAGTAGAAGAGGAGTGTGGTATATCAGGATTAAGTATTACTAATCAGTTACCAGACACTTTTCATATTTATGAAATGAATGATGAAGTTATCTTAAAACAAACATATTGGTTTAAGATGCAGTCAAGTTTTGATGGAGAATTAATTCCTCAAACCGAAGAAGATATTACTAAAGTAGAGTGGCTTACTGATGAAGAAATTAAAAGTAAGGTGCTAAGTAATACTTATGCTTCGATAGCAGATTTAATGAATTAAATCATAAAATACTTTCTCAATATTTATCTCTGAAGCACGTTCTGCAGTTCCTCCAGGTCTTCCTGCAGGTGCAGCAATCAAAATACCTTCTTTATCTATTAAAAAGTAGGTAGGAAAAGTTCTCACTTCATATTTGCTAGTAATTTTACTGTTATTACCAATGTGCAATATATCCCAATTGTAGCTAGGGTTTTCTTTCAAAAAGTCTATCATTTTTTGATATTCATTGTCAGCACAAATACTTACAAAAGCAATTTTACCTTTGTATTTTTTGTGAAGTGTTTGCATAATTTTCATTTCACGCTGTGCAGGAATACTCCAAGTAGTAAAAAAGCTAATGTAAACGTATTTCCCTTTAAAATCAGACAAACTTATAAGTTCTTCTTTATTGTTTTTTAAGGTGAAATCCGGAGCTTTCTCTCCTTTAGAAATGGGTTTAATTGTCAATCGAAGCTTAATGTTTTTTGCAATTATTTTTTGTTCTTTAAAGTCAGAATTTTCCTCAACATCGGTTAATATTTTGATGATGTTTTTTTTGTTAAAATATCTTCCTTTATAAACTCCTCTTAAACCATTTAATAAAAATAATTCTCTAAATTCTTTATCTTTTAAAAACGGGTATTTACTTAACGAAGCGGATAGTTTTGTAAAACTAGCATCATCATTAATGGTGTTAGAAATATCAATACCAACGGCTTTTTTTAAGGTTAATTTTTTAAACTCTCCTTTAAAAAAATCTTTATAGAAAAGCATGTATTCAGGGTTGTGATATAAAATGGGTTTATTATTTAAATACTTTAAATAGATATTGGCTTTGGTATCTTCACTTCCTTTTCCCGATGTGTACATGTTGTAGGATACATCAATAGAATTTAGCATTGAAGCAATAGAATAAGAAATATAGTTAGTAACAAACTTATTATTTTGAGTATTAAACTTCTTGAGCATTTCTACTTCAAATTCCTTTATTTTGGGTTCAATTTTTCTATTTCGTTGCTCAAATAACACTTTATTTTCTTCAATAAAAATATCATATTGTTGGTTAAATTTTTGAACTTGTTGGTTTAATTCATTTGGAGCAGGAAAATTAAATTTTAAAGATAATTGTCTGTCATAAATTCGTCCTTTATTGTAAGCTTCATCATAACTTAAGCCAATGTTGTAAACCTTACCTGGTTCTACAAAAAACCAAGTAGTTTTATCTTCAATTTTCAAACTTACTTTAGTAATGTGGTCGGTATCAAATTCAAATTGAAATGAGCCATTACTTGTGATAGTTGTAAAGCCAATTTTTTCTTTGTTTTGAGAAATATAGTCTGTAAAAGCATAGATACTTAACTCTTTTTTGTTAAAATCTTTAACTTTTCCTTTGATAATGGTTTTGCTGGCAAATGAATACGTTGTAATCAGGATGAAGCAAATAGAGATAATAGTTTTTAATTTCATATTGGAATAAACTTATTTTTTAAAGTTTTGTTGTATTGCTTTAGGAACAAATTGGCTAGCATCACCATTATTGATAATAATATCTCTAACAATATTAGAGTTTATAGCCGATAGGTTAGGGCTAGTAAGCATAAAAACAGTCTCTATATTAGCTTGCATAGCTCTATTCATCTGAGCAATATTTGCTTCGTAATTATAATCAACAGTATTTCGCAAACCTCTTAAAATATAATTAGCATTTACTTTTTTACAATAATCAATTGTTAAGCCAGTATAAGTAGTGATTTCAACTTTACTGTTTTCAGAAAATGTTTCTTTAATCCACTGCATTCTTTCCTCTAAAGTGTAAAGATGTTTTTTTGAAGAATTAGTTCCTATAGCAACAATAATTTTATCAAAAAGAGGTGTTGCTCTTTCAATAATATCTTGGTGCCCTTTTGTTATTGGATCAAAAGAACCTGGGAATAATGCAATTTTCATATTTAGTTATTTATTACAAAGATAATTAAAGATTATAACGGTAGAGCAGCCTTACTTTAAAAATTAAGCCATCGTTAAGGTCAGGATTAATAACATTCCTTTTATCTCCAAAACGAAATGCTGAAATACCAACATCAACTTGTTCGGTTTCATCATATTTACGGTAACTTCTGCCAAGAGAGTAACCCACTTTGGTTTGAATTAAAACACTTTTATTGATGTTGAACTGTAGGTATCCAAAAATCTCATTGGTCTTTTTTACAAGGTAGTTTGGTGTTTCGCTAAGGTTGTAACTTCTAACAAATGCTGTAAAATTAGCGCCAACAGTTAGTACGTTGGTTAATCGGTAGTTCATATCTGCCCATACCGGAAGGGTCATGTTAATTTCAAATTTATCATTAGGGCTTTTGTAATAAAGGCCTAATAAAGGAACGAAAAAAGGACCGAATAAATCATTGTTGTAAAATAAACCAATGTGATATTTAAAATTTTCTTTTTTCTTGTATTTCATTAAAACTAAAGCTCCTATTTGGAAATCTTTATGGGTTAGCGAGGTTTGAAAGTTAGAAGAGAGTTTAGGCAGCAACATATAAGTTCCATTCCATTTGGCAGAGTGGTTGGTGTTAAACCCTATTTTTAAGTTAATGGTTGATACATATTGCTTGCCAAAAGGAGGTTCAAATTCTGTTTTTATTTTTTCTAAAAATACACCTGCTAATATCGTGTTGTTACTATCTAATTGAATGGGAATCATAATGTCTGCACCAAATTCTTCTACGTTTGTAGTTTCATGAACTCCAATACTATCAAAACTCGTTTGTGGTGTGTTAACAAAATGAAATTTAGCTAAATCAACATAGTTCTGTCCAAAAGAAGAAAAGGTTAAGAGTAGAACAAAAAAAGAAAAAAATATACTTTTTATCATGTGTAATAATAATCAAGTTTAACGTAATGTAAAAACAGTAATTTCTGGCAATATACCAACTCTGCCCGGATAACCCAAAAATCCTAAGCCCCTGTTTACATAAATTTGTTGTGTACCTTTTGTGTAATGTCCTGCCCAGTATTTGTAAAGATATTTTGATGGGCTCCATTTAAATCCCGGAATTTCTATTCCAAATTGCATACCATGTGTATGTCCCGAAAAAGTTGCTGCAATATCTTTGTGGTTAGGTATCACATGAGCTTCCCAATGCGAAGGGTCATGACTCAATAATAACTTAACATCTTCTTTTTTTGTTCCTTGTTTTGCTTTTTTGATATCTCCTAATTTAGGGAAACGTTCTAATTTACCCCAATTCTCAACACCTAAAACAGCTAATCTTTCATTGTCTTTTTCAATAATGTGATGCTCATTTAGTAAGAGTTTCCAACCTAACTGCTGGTGAACAGCTTGCATCAATTTGTAGTTGTGCTTTTTACCATCAATATCATCTTTTTGATAAAAATAATCTCCATAATCGTGATTTCCTAAAATAGAATAAACACCTAAAGGAGCTTTAATTTCCTTTAAGGCATCAATAAAAGGAAGGGCTTCTTCAGTAATTTCATTTACTAAATCTCCAGTAAAAAATATAATATCTGCATTTTGAGCCAATATCATTTTTACGGCTTCTTTAATAGGTTCATCACTCATAAAACTCCCTAAATGAATATCAGATATTTGTACAATTTTTAACCCTTTAAAACTATTGGGCAAATTAGGAATATTAAGTTGTTGTTTTCTGATGGTAAAATCAAAAGCAGATTTAACAACTCCAAACATTAATGTTCCAAAAGGAAGTGCAGAAGCAATAATTGCTGTGTTTTTTAAAAATTGCCGTCTTGTTTTTGATGGTAACTCATTTTGAGCTAGTTTTCTTTTAAGATAATTGAATAAACCTTTAATATCGTGAATGATAATAAAAAGAGAACCAATTAACTTTGAAACGAGAATGATTAAAATGACTCCAAAAATGTAAACCCTTGCAAATTTTGGAGCAGGTTCTTTATTCACAAAAAAGGAAACCACATAAAACATAAAAATAAGTGTAGCTAAAGTAAAGAGCCAATAACTTACTTTAATGGTGTTTTTTAAGGTCGGTTTTAATTTGATGACAAACTGTTTTAAGGCTCTATAGTAGTAGAAGTCAACAATTAAGATGCAAGAAATTACTATTAAAATGAACTTTAAATACATCTGATTTTTTTGTTATTTTTGTATTCACAAAAATAAGTGATAAAAAACTGTTTATTTTTATTTGTGAAGTGTTGCTTTTCTAAAACAAAAGCTTACATTTGCAACCGATTTTTAAGATAGAATAAAATTACAATAAGATGAAAAAAGGAATACACCCAGAAGAATATAGATTAGTAGTGTTTAAAGATATGTCTAACGACTATTCATTTATCACTAAATCAGCTGCTAATACAAACGAAACAGTTAAGTGGGAAGATGGAAACGAATATCCATTAATTAAGTTAGAGATTTCTCATAAATCTCACCCTTTTTATACTGGTAAAATGAACTTAGTTGATACTGCAGGTAGAATTGATAAATTCAAAACGCGTTACGCTAAGCACAAAAAATAAGAAATATATTTATTTCAATAAAAAGTCCTCAGCATATTTGTTGAGGACTTTTTTTATTTTAGTGATTTTCTTAGTTTTAATCTTTTAAATATTACCAGATATGAATATCATTTTTTTTGAAGACAATAGAACAGCTTTTTTACCACTTGTTTATACCAAGCCTATTGCAAAATTGAGAGTAGGAATTTTAACGATTGAAGAAAAATGGTCTAAATCCTTTAAAGAAACTGTTAACACATCTTTTATTGTTGAGGATTATTTAAAAACTAAATTTCCTATTATAGTTGAAGATATTAATGTCTTTATCAATTCTCGATTTTTTCCTAATGAAAAAATAGTTGACTTTATCGTTAATAATTTGAATAGTAACGAAGCGATATATCGTAATGATGTATTGATAGTTGCGAAATGTTCTAAAACTGAATTTGATAATAAATCGTTTACGATTAAAGATTACAATGAAAATTTTAATGGCTTAGAATTAAAAACTGTTACTGATATTTTTAGTAAAAATGGAGCAGCAATTGAAGCTGATTTTAAATTACTTACCAAAGATAGAGTTTCTCAAAAAATAAGTGGAACCAATACTTTAATTGGAGATAATGTTTTTATAGAAGAAGGGGCAAAAGTGGAAGCATCTATTTTAAATAGTAATGAAGGTCCAATTTATATTGGTAAAGATGCGGAGATAATGGAGGGCTGTATTGTAAGAGGGCCTTTTGCTTTGTGTGATAATGGAGGATTAAAAATGGGAGCTAAAGTTTATGGACCAACAACGGTTGGTAAATTTTCTAAAGTTGGTGGCGAGGTAAATAATGTAGTTATCCAAGATTACTCTAACAAAGGTCACGATGGATTCTTAGGAAATTCAGTAATAGGAGAGTGGTGTAATTTAGGCGCAGATACTAATTCATCAAACCTAAAAAATAATTATGCTGAAGTACGTTTGTGGTCTTATCAAACTAATATTTTTGAGCCAACAGGTTTACAGTTTTGTGGCTTAATAATGGGGGATCATTCAAAGTGTGGTATTAATACAATGTTTAATACTGGAACAGTTGTGGGCGTTGCTGCTAATATTTTTGGTAGTGGATTTCCTCGAAATTTTGTTGCTTCTTATTCTTGGGGAGGAGCTAGTGGTTTTACCACTTATAGATTAGAAAAATGTTTTGAGGTAGCTCAAAAAGTAATGGAAAGGCGAGGTATTGATTTGTTGGATGAGGATAAAGAAATTCTATCTGCCATTTTTGAACAAACAGAAAGCTACAGAAAATAATTCAGCCATTTTAACAGTTAACATACATTGGCATAAGTCTTGAAAAGTAAGACGATGGATTTAATTCTGATATAAAAGAGTTGAATACTGTCATAATGACTTACAGGGAAACCTGAATAAATATAAAGAACATGAGAGATACATTTGATTTTGATAGCATAGCAATAGAGCAAGTAATGGATGAGGAGACTGAGTTTATACCGTTGTTATCTAGCGATGATGAAGAGCAGATAAATGCAGAAGAAACACCTGATGAATTACCTATATTACCTTTAAGAAATACAGTTTTATTTCCTGGAGTTGTAATTCCAATTACTGTTGGTAGAGATAAATCTATTAAACTAATTAAGGACGCTTACAAAGGAGATAAAACTTTAGGAGTTGTTGCTCAAAAAAATGATGAGATTGAAGATCCTACCATTGATGAATTAAACGAAGTAGGAACAATTGCTCATATTTTAAAAATGTTAAAAATGCCTGATGGTAACATTACTGTTATTATTCAAGGTAAAAAACGTTTTAAATTAAAAGAGGTAACGCAAACAGAACCTTACTTAAAAGCTAAAATTGAAGCGTTTAATCAGCAAGAAAAACCAAAAGGTAGAAATTTTAAAGCCTTGGTTTCTTCCATAAAAGATTTGGCTACTCAAATTATTGAGCAATCACCAAATATTCCAACAGAAGCTACTTTTGCAATTAAAAATATTGAAAGTCCTACGTTTTTAATCAACTTTATTGCATCTAACATGCGTGCAGAAGTACCTACAAAACAAGGTTTGTTAGAGGTTCCTGAGTTAAATGATAGAGCGAATCAGTTGTTAGAGCACTTAACAAAAGAGCTGCAATTATTAGAGTTGAAAAATGATATTCAATCTAAAGTTCGTACAGATTTAGATCAACAACAGAGAGAGTATTTTTTAAACCAGCAAATAAAACAGATCCAAGAAGAGTTAGGAGGAGACCCTCAAGAACAAGAGGTAGAAGAACTTAAAAAGAAAGCAAAAAAGAAAAAATTTCCAAAAGAAGTTAGAGAACGATTTGATAAAGAAATTCAAAAGTTTGAGCGATTAAACCCTCAAGCAGCAGAATATTCTGTACAATTAAATTATTTAGAAACCCTTGTAGAATTACCTTGGGGACACTATTCTAAAGATAATTTTGATTTAAAAAGAGCTCAAAAAATATTAGATAGAGATCATTTTGGTTTAGAAAAAGTTAAAGAAAGAATTATTGAATATTTGGCGGTGTTAAAGCTAAAAGGAGATATGAAATCTCCAATTCTTTGCCTGTATGGACCTCCAGGTGTTGGTAAAACATCTTTGGGTAAATCTATTGCTGAGGCTTTAGATAGAAAATATATCCGTATGTCTTTAGGTGGTGTTAGAGATGAAGCTGAAATTCGTGGACATAGAAAAACGTACATCGGAGCAATGCCTGGTAGAGTTATTCAAAACATTAAAAAAGCAACTACATCAAACCCTGTATATGTGTTGGATGAAGTTGATAAATTGAGTAACAGTGCTCATGGAGATCCTTCTTCTGCATTATTAGAAGTATTAGATCCAGAACAAAATGAGAAGTTTTACGATAACTTTTTAGAGTTAGATTATGATTTATCTAAGATTTTATTTGTTGCTACTGCGAATTCATTAAGTACCATTCAACCAGCTTTACTCGATAGAATGGAAATTATTGAAATTAACGGTTATACTGTTGAAGAAAAAATTGAAATAGCGAACAAACACTTAATTCCTAAATTATTAAAGAACCACGGGGTTGCTAAAAAGTATTTATCTTTAGGTAAACCAGTACTAGAAAAAATTGTTACTGATTACACGAGAGAGTCAGGAGTTAGAAATTTAGAGAAAAAAATTGCAAAAGTAATACGTAATATCGCACGTCAGATTGCAATGGAAGAGGAAGTGCATTCAAAAATCAAAAAAGAAGATCTAATTACAATATTAGGTCCTGGACATTCTATGGATAAATATCAAGGTAATGATGTAGCAGGTGTTGTTACAGGTTTAGCTTGGACTTCTGTTGGTGGAGATATTTTGTTTATTGAAACGATTTTAAGCAAAGGAAAAGGTAAGCTTTCTATTACAGGTAACTTAGGAACGGTAATGAAAGAATCGGCAACTATTGCTATGGTTTATTTAAAAGCGCATGCTGCTGAATTTGGTTTAAAGCCTGAAGTTTTTGATAAATGGGATGTACATATTCACGTACCTGAAGGAGCTACACCAAAAGATGGGCCTTCGGCAGGTATTACCATGCTAACCGCTTTAGCATCTTCATTTACACAACGTAAAGTGAAAAATAAATTAGCCATGACAGGTGAAATTACCTTAAGAGGTAGAGTGTTACCAGTTGGAGGTTTAAAAGAAAAAATATTGGCAGCTAAAAGAGCTGATATTAAAGAGATTGTTTTGTCTGCTGATAATCAAAAAGATATTGAAGAGATTAATGCTAAATACCTTAAAGGTTTAACATTCCATTATGTTAAAAATATGAAAGAGGTTATTGATATTGCTTTAACCAATCAGAAAGTAAAAGGAGCAATAAAAGTGAGTTAATAGAAATGATTTTGGGTAGGGCTAAAAAAGCTTTATTTAAGAAAGGAAAAGAAGGGATACCTTATTGCAATAATGTTTTCAACCTTTTCATAGCTTTTTTGTTATGAGATGAGTTAACAGAGTGAAGTATCTTTTCTTTTTCTTTTGTGGTTAAATGCCAACTTAACGAAATTTCATCATCATTATTTTCTAGTTCAAAATTAATGATATCAATAGGTTGTTGAATGTCATTATCAATATATTGTATCATTTCATCAAAATTATAATCTTGTATAGCAAACAAATTGCTATAAAAACTACCCACAGGTTGCGAAAATGCTTCACTAATACTTTGTCGCGGATTGGTGGCTATTTTTCTATTTTTAATTTTATCACGGTAATTTATTATAACTATACCACTCGTATTTTCATCAATCCAATTTTTAAAAGTATATATATATTTTAGCGTGCTTAAAGCACCATAATTATCTCTCATACCAGCATCCATAACGTCAATTTGTGGTTGGGAAGGTAGGGTAACACTTGGCATTATATATGGAAATGTAGCACTCATTCGTAAAGCACTTGTAAATTTCAAATTCTCAGCTCCTTGCTTTTCAAACAGTTTAGAAAATTCAAAATTTTCTATTAATAAGTTATTGTTTTTATTTTTGAGTGCTAAATTATTGGTTAAAAAAGAAATGGGTTGGCTTGCTATTAGCATTCTTCTACCATCATTAATAACTGTTGGCGACAAAATCATCATTGGTATGATAGCATTTTTCTCCGGTTTTTGATAATCAATTAAACGCTTATTAAGCACTTGATTAGTATTCGCTAGTAGTTGTTGTTCAAAAGCATAACCTCTATCTTTGGTATAGGTATTTTCGCCATCTTTAAATGTTTTAAATCGTATAAATAAATCATTTGTAGCAATGCTAAATGCAATAGGATTTAATAAGTCTTTTGCAATATTTTTGCAATAGAAATTGGCATAAAGAGAATGCTCTAATTTTTGTTGCTGTAGATACAGCTCCCTAAAATATGCTGCGCCAATCATTCCTCCAGACGAACCTGAAATAAGATGGACTTGATTAAAAAACTGGCCATCAAATAAACTATCGGTAAGTTGTAGATTATAAAAAGTCCATAATGTTGAACGAGCACCACCACCACTAGTATTGATAAACACAAGTTTCGGTTTGTTGTTTTGTTTATTTTGCAGTTTCCAATTGTTTAAAATAGCAATAGCATTCTTTTTATCATTGTTTAAAACAGTTTTATTATTGCGTAATTCATTTAAAGTTTCTAAAGAGTATTCAGCTTGTTCTGTATCGTAATTTAAGCCATAAGCCTTGTTGGTGTAAGAGAAAATCTGCTCTTTAGATAGCATGTTTAATAAAATAAAAAAGGCAATAAAAACTACATTTCCCCAGCCTTTAAGCCAAGTATAAAAAGCACTCATTAGTATAAACATAATAGTAAACAAGAGCATAATACTTGCTCCTGCGGGGATTATAAAAAAAGGTGTTTCACTAAATAGGCCTAATATTAATAATGATGCAAATATTACTATCTCAAAAAACGAAGCATTAATGTGTGTTTGTTTGATCACTGATTTTAACATATTTTCATCATAATGAGAAATATCACGTGCTAGTTTAATTTTTATAGGAGAAAATAAATAGGATTCTACATGCCACTTTTGTTTTTGTCGGAGTACATTAATGAGTTTTTCATCTTTAGAAAATATTGTGTTTACAGGTTTTAGCTCTTTCATATTTGGAGCAATACCTAAACGTTGAAAAATATTTTTGTTGGTAGAAAAGAAATAGGTTAGTGAGAATACAACGTTTATGGTGTATCCAAATAAAATTCCTAAACAATAGATTAATATAACAGTACTGCTTGAATGTTCATTTTCTAAGTGAAAACTAACGACTTTAAAAATGTAGTAAATAATAAAAATTAGCGGCCATAAAGAGTTGTTGATGCAATACCTTAAGAAAGGTCGTTTAAGTGCTGCTACAAAGGGAAAATGTTTACTGTTTAATATGTATGATGTAATGTTAAATGTCATTACAAAACCACCAATGGCAAATCCCATAATGGCATAAGACCAAAAGCTTAGTTTTCCTAAATATTCTGGGGCTAAAAACAAATAAGGTAAGCCATATTTTTTTGCAATTGTTTCGCTAACAATACCAAAAATTAAAGCCCAAATAAAAAGCAATAATTGATTCTTTTTTAGACTAACTAAAAAAAGCTGTAAAGGAAAAAAAAAGAGCAATTTGCGAATCATACTTATAATTAAAGGAGTTGTAGTAAATAAACTACTGTTTACTTTACGTTAAAAGTGTTGATTTTGTTAGGTTTAAATAGCCTATTTTTTAAATTTCTCCATTAATTTACCACCACTTTCAATAATTTTTCTCAAAATATCAAAATATAGTGAAATACCTAAAACTAAAGACATCATCCAAATTACCAATAAGTTAAACCAATAGGTATCAATGTATATCCCAAAAAGTTTCTTTTCAGGCGCATAAAAATGAGCTCTAAACCCTTTAGGAGTTTGATAAACAGGATCTAGTTTTTGAATTAAATTACCATCCAATTCTAAAATCTTGTTCATTGCATTTTTATCTTTTACAAAATCAGATAATGCATCATTCGTAAATTCATTTTTTGCTTTAATAAAAATTGCTTTAGAAGCTTTGTCTTTATTTAGCATGGCTACCTTTCTATCTTTTGCAGCGTATGCTTTTTTATAAATAGCAAGATAATGTTTATTTAATTTTTCTAAATATATTTTGGTATCATTAAATACTTCGGCATTAACCTTATCATAATAAAGGTTATCTAGTTGCGTAAATTTAACTTTACTATTTCTTTTAAGCTCTTTTGTAATTTCATTTCTTAAAAGCGTAAGATTATCCTTAACATTTTGTTTTTTCTCAGGATTTTTAATGTTGTTTTCTGCGCTACTTCTTTTTTCTCGCAACTTACTTAACCAAAAGTTTTTGGTGTATTCAACAATTTTAAACTCTTTATCTAATTCAAAAAATTCTTTTTCAAAACTATTGTCTTTAAATTGGTGTACAGCTAAAGCTTCATAAGCCCATCTTGAAGCCATTATTTCCCCAACAAAAGGGACTTTGTCTTGTACTGTTATTGTTGGATTTAATTTATCGAACTTAACAATAACACCACTTAATAGCAGTTGAGGAATTACTAAGAATGGTATTAAAATATATATTGTAACAGCAGAATTAAAACTTGCTGAAATGTTTAGTCCTAACATATTAGCAAAACATGCTACAGAAAATAGTACTAGCCAATAAGAGGTGTACATTCCATCAACTTCTAAAATAGTATTACCAATAATAATAAAGGTTAACATCTGCACTGCAGATATAGCAAACATGATACTTATTTTAGAAAACAGGAAACTTCCTTTACTTAAATTTAAGAATTTTTCTCTTTTTCTTATTTTTTGATCTCTAATAATTTCTTCGGCACTAACAGTTAAACCAATAAATAAGGCTACAATTACAGCCATAAATATGTACACAGGAAAATTTTCATTTTCTCTAAAAATATAACCTATTTCATTACTTACATCTTTATCTACAAAACGCACAAGGTAAGCCAAAATAAAGGCTAAAACGGGAGCTTCTAAAAGGTTAATAAGTAAATACTGAGTGTTAGTTAGTTTAGATAAAACATCTCTGGTAATAAATACTCTAAATTGCTTTATCTTATTAGGTATATTAAAGGTTATTTTAGGTGCCTTTTTTTCTTTAGTATATTTTGAAATTGGTTTAGCTACCTTTTCTTTATAGATTTCATACCATTCTTTAGGTATCATTTTTCTATTATCAGTAGTAATACCATATTCATCTACCACTCTAGATTCAATAATATTAAAGATTTGTTCAGAGTTAACATTTCCACATGTTACACATTCACTTTCGTTGCAGTTTACATGGTTTATTAATGTTTTAAAGTAAATAACAGCATCTACAGGGTTACCATTATAAATAGGAAATCCTCCGGTATCTAAAATTAATAAATTATCAAACATCTTAAAGATATCTGATGATGGTTGGTGAATTACTACAAAAACTAATTTTCCTTTTAATGCTAATTCTTTTAGTAAATCCATGATGTTTTCAGAATCTCTTGAAGATAAACCTGAAGTAGGTTCATCAACAAAAAGTACTGAAGGCTCACGAATTAATTCTAAAGCTATATTTAATCGTTTTCTTTGTCCACCACTAATTGTTTTATCTATTGGGCTACCAACTTTTAAATCTTTAGCTTCATATAATCCAATGCTATGTAAAACATCAATAACTCTTCGTGATATTTCTTTTTCTGATAGTTTATCAAAACAAAGTTTAGCGTTATAATATAGATTTTGATATACTGTTAGTTCCTCAATCAATAAATCATCTTGAGAAACGTAACCAATCACACCTTCAATTTTTTCAGGTTCGTTGTGAATATCTATACCATTTATAGTAACATTACCCGTAGTGGGTTTGTATGATCCGTTTAATAAGTTTAATAAAGTAGATTTACCAGAACCACTGGCTCCCATTATTCCAACCATTCTACCAGATTCTTCGGCAAAACTGAATGGATGCATACCAAAGTTTCCACCTTTAAATTTATAAGTAAGATTTTCTACTTTAAGCTCAGTTTTTTCAGCATTTTTATCAGCAAAAAAGGTACTAATAATATCGCTATAATATATTGGTTGTACTCTTGAACTTCTTAATGAAGAACCATGAGAAAAAATACTTGATCGTGTTTTTGTTACTAATATTCCATTTAAGTAAAGTTCTGCATCTCCAAAATAGCGAACAAAAAACATGTTTACCGTCTTTACTTTTAAGATTCTAATTTTCCCTATTAATCCTTCAGAATAAAAATGTTTAGCAACCTTATTGTTATTATAGTCTATATCATTGTTAACAATAAGTATGTTTTCATTATCTACAACTTCACTTTCTTCTACAGCAATAAAATTATTACACAAGGTGTACTCTTCACTTGGTATATTAAATGTTTCGGCAACAGTGGTAATAAATTCAAGTTCTTGTTCTGATGGTATTTTGTTTGCATAAATAAACTCTAACAATCGAATTAAAACAATTACCTTTTGTTTTTGAGCAAGCTCTTCATTTATCTGTGTACAGATTAAAAGAATTTTTACTGAATTAACAGATGTTCTTTTCTCCTTTTTTCTTCCGTCAGCTTTTTTTGTTTTTGCTTCAATAAAATCATCATACAATTTAAGGTAAGCATTAACTAATGCTTGATTTAATTGCTGTTTAAGGAAAGTTTCTACTATATCTCTACTATTATCTGTCGCGTCTTCTGCTTCAGATACAATAGAAAATAATTGCATTAACGCTTTTAGTATTCTTTCACTCATCTTATTGGTGTCAAATTATTTTTTCAATATCCCAAAAAAGGCATTATTACGAATAATAATGCCTTTTAAATTTTAAATTATTATTATTGTTTAAAGCCTACAAGTAAGACTGCACAACCTGAAGCAGAAATATTTGGGTCTAGATTAGCTTCAATAATACAATCAATAGTACTAGTAATTTTAAAATCCCAATAAGGAGAATTACTGTATTCTTTATTGGTAAATAATAAGTTTCTTTCTTGATCGTAAACAGAGAATATTAAATTACCATCTGATCTACCACTACAAGCAGCAAAACGGTAAGTACTACCTCCATATAATGTCATATTAAATTCAGCAATTTCGTCATCTAATAATAATGATCTATAATCTTGACCATCAGAAATAAAACCGTTTTTAATATGATTGTCGCACATTGATGCGATAGAATCACACTGAGCATTTACTGAATTGAAAGCTGTTAATCCTAAAACGATAATTAATGCTTTAAATAAGATGTTCTTTTTCATCTGTATAATATTTTAATTTTGTTGTTATTTTTTTAAATTAACTGATTAATCCAATTCTAATTTGAATAATCTTTTCAGTAATTGCTTTTACTTGATCGTCAGAAATGTTAACTGTTGTAGTGCTATTAATTGTTGTTGTTTTATTAGCTGCATCTACTGTAGGTTTAACAAATGTGTAATTAGTTTCAATTCCTTGATAAATTTCATTTAACTCCATTAACTGATCAACTAGCACTGTAAATTCTGGTTTGCTATAATATGGCGTTAGTAATTTAATTAAGTTGTTTAAAGTTGTTTTTTGTTCTCCAATACGTTTAATGATTTCTTGATTAGAATTCATTTCATTAGAACTTGTTGAAAAATACAAACTTTCTATCCATCCACCAGCAAGGATTAGCCCTACGATGTCATTTTGTTCATTGCTTTTAAAATAACAATCACTTGATTTGTATGCATCAGCAACTAATGATAACAGAGAATCTTGATTTCCGATGTTTTTTTCGAATCGTTCAACTAAAGTTACATCAAAAGCACTACTAACACCTAAATCATCTGCAACAGATTTAATAGCTGTTAAAAATGAAATTGCATCTTGTGTTTGATCAAATAAAGTAGCATAACCTAAATCAGCACCATAAATACCTAAATTAACCGCTTTTTTAAAATTAGTAGAGTAGTTAGTAACCCTCGAAGGTTCATTTAGCATGTCCTTACTGTAATTCGATCCTGAGTTCTTTATTAGTAAAGCTGTTTGGATTGGAGAAGGAATACTAAAAACTTTACCATCAATTTCTAGTAATTGACTGCTATTAGGGTCTTTTTTCTCTACTACAGTTTCTTTTGGTTCTTCTTGAAAAGGTTCGTCTGAACCACATCCTACAGCAAAAACTGTAATTATAGACAGGGCTAAGGCCTGTTTTTTGAAGTTGAAATATTTCGTTGTCATTCGTATTAATTTTAGAAACGATTTAATGAGTGCAAATAAACAAAAAAAACTTCAATTTAGAAAAAGAAATAATTCGATTAATCAATTAATTATTAAGTTAATCGTTAAAAATCGTTGTACGAAATACAAAATATCTTAATGTTATAAGTGAAATAATGATAATTATAAAGTTTATTAAGGCATAATAATAGTCTTGAAAAATCAACTTTCCAATAAAGAATAGTGTTGAATAGGTAAGCGCAATGGCACTTACCCAACAAATTATTAAATGTGGAATTTGAGATTTTTTATCAGGAAGGTTTAAACTTTTTCTTACAGAATTCCATGCACCTTCGGGCTCAACTAATGTGTAAAACTTTTTTAAAGTAGATGATTCTTCTGGTTTTGTTGTAAACGTTACAATTATCCAAATGATGGTTGTAAAAACTGTAGTAAACAATAAAATACCTTCGTTGGCGATAAAGTTATTTTCAGTTATTTCTGTACTAATAACGATATCAAACTGAGGGGAAATAATAAATTTAGCAATGGTATACCCAATTATAGGTGCAATAGTAGCAGATATTTCACTCCAAATATTTATTCTACTCCAATACCATCTTAAAATTAAAACAGCACCTAAACCAGCAGATGAAGCAATTAAAAACCTTGCAGCACCATCAATAGTATCAATAAAAGAGGTTATTACTAAAGCAATAACCATAATAACAATGGTGAAAATTTTACCCATTTTTACTAAATCTTTTTGACTAATCTCTTTGTTATCCGATTCTAATTGCCTTTTGTATAAATCATTGGTTAAATAACTTGCACCCCAATTTAATTGAGTAGAAATGGTACTCATATAGGCTCCTAAAAAAGCGGTAAATAGTAAACCTTTTAAACCAATAGGCATAAAATCACGCATTGCCATAACGAAACCATTACCAGCTTCTGCTTGAGATAAATCAGGATAAACGACTAATGCGCATAAACCAACCACTATCCATGGCCAAGGTCTTAATGCGTAATGCGCTATCTGAAAAAATAAGGTAGCCATTACAGCGTGCTTTTCATTTTTAGTACTCATCATTCGTTGTGAGATGTAGCCACCACCACCAGGCTCATTACCTGGGTACCAACTTGCCCACCATTGTATGGCTACAAAAGAAAAGAAAGCTCCAATGGTTAAACCGAATGTTCCAATAGTTGAGTTTTCGCTACCAATTTTAGGAAAGAAATTAAATCTCCATTCGGGTAACTTCTCTTTTAATCCTTCAACACCACCAACTTGGTCTGAATTAAGCATAATAACAGCTAAAATGATACAACCACCCATTGCTAAAATAAATTGTAAAGCATCAGTAATAGCCACTCCTAATAAGCCCGAAAGGGTAGAGTAAATGGCAATTAAAACCATTAAGATTCCAATATAAAAGAAAGCCGTAGAATAATCTACATTTAAAAAGATCATCAATATTTTTATCATTGCAGCATTTACCCAACCAATGATGATACAGTTAAAAAAGATACCTAGATAAACAGCTTTAAATTTTCTAAAAAATTGAGCAGCTTTTCCTGAGTATCTTAATTCTAAAAATTCTAATTCTGTTAAAACACCAGATTTACGCCACATTTTAGCAAAAAAGAAGGTGGTTAACATTCCTCCAATAAGCATATTCCACCATAACCAGTTACCCGAAATACCATTCTTTTTTACAACTTCAGCAACCCAAAGAGGCGTGTCGGCAGCAAAAGTTGTTGCCACCATAGAAATTCCGGCTATGTACCAAGGTAAATTTCTGCCTGCTAAAAAGAAATCTGTTAAACTTCCGCTGGCTTTATTTTTAAATTTAAGGCCTATATATAGAGTGATTCCTAAAAATACTGCTACAATAATCCAATCTGCTAATGCTAATACCATAATTTATTAAAATTAATTACGGAAAAATAATAAAGTTTGAGCTTTACAGTTTAACTTCGGAAAATCGTTATTAACAATTATGCGTAATAAAATTGACATACAACAAATTCAACAATATTCAAAGCTAGAATTATTAGCTAAGCAAGTTGTTGAAGGATTTATTACGGGTTTACACCGTAGTCCTTTTCATGGATTTTCTGTAGAGTTTGCTGAGCATCGCTTGTATAATCAAGGAGAATCTACTCGCCATGTAGATTGGAAATTGTATGGTAGAACAGAAAAACTGTTTGTAAAACGTTATGAAGAGGAAACAAATTTAAGATGCCAGCTAATTATTGATAGTTCGTCATCCATGTACTTTCCAGAAATTGATTATGATAATTTGGATGAATTTAATAAAATAAAATTTTCGGTTTACGCTGCGGCAGCCATTATGAATCTATTAAAAAGACAACGTGATGCTGTTGGTTTAAGTATATTTTCTGAACAATTGGATATTCATACACCAATAAAATCGAGTACAGTTCATCACAAACATTTAATTAATGAGTTAGAGTTGTTGTTAAATTCTGAAAAAACTCAAGTTAAAACTTCTTCGGTAAAAGCTTTGCATACCATTGCAGAAAGTGTGCATCAACGTTCGTTAATTATATTATTTAGTGATATGATGGATAACACATCCAAAACGGAAGAAATGTTTGAGGCTTTGCAACATCTAAAATACAATAAACATGAGGTAATTTTATTTCATACAGTTGATGCTGCTAAAGAATTGGATTTTAAATTTGAGAACAGACCTTACCAATTTATCGATTTAGAAACAGGAGAGGAGGTTAAATTACATCCTAATGATGTGAGAGACAATTATATAAAAGAAATCAATAAACGAAAAGAATTATTGAAGCATAAATGCTTGCAATATGGAATTGAATTTGCCGAAGTTGATATAAACAAAAGCTTTCATGCTGTGTTACAGACATATCTGATAAAAAGAAAAAAAATGATGTAATTTTTTTGCTTATCTTAAAAAGATTGAGGTATATTTGCAACCTCTTAACGAGAAAGTTCTTTTAGAATTTTGGTCTGGTAGTTCAGTTGGTTAGAATACCTGCCTGTCACGCAGGGGGTCGCGGGTTCGAGTCCCGTCCAGACCGCCAACAACAGTAAAAGCTTCATCATTTGATGAAGCTTTTTTTTTAGTTCAATTTTTAACTTATTGGATGAAATTAGAAATGACTAAAATAGTATTAGTTTCTGCTCTTATAATGTGCTTAAGCTATGTTCCCGCACTTTTTATTGAAAGCTGGTTTAATTTAACAGGCTCTTTAATTATAGGAGTTGTGGGTATCCTTTATTATGCAATTACTTTATCTATTATTTTTTTCGGCCTTAGAATTCATTTAAATAAAAAATATACAAATTCAATTACATTTTGGAAATATGTATTAATCGGACTAATAGCTTCGGTATTTTCAATTGTTTTTTATCAAGTAGGAGAAGCTTTGCTCTACGAGTATAATTTATCTAATGAATTCAGTTCTCTTTTAAAAGAATTTCTTAATAATTTAATGAAAGGTATATATGAAAACATAGTTTTTGTTTTCTTTATATCATTACCTCTTTGTCTTATTGCTGGAGGCATTTATAAAAAGACTAAACAGCAAGTAATTATTGATAATGACTCGTTAGATGCCAATATGTTTGAAGAATGAGAAAAGGAATTGTTACAATGATATTAATCTTTTCAATAATTCAAGTTGTTGGCCTTGTTTCAATTAAGTTGGTATTTGAAATATACTTGCAAGAAATAATAACAGATAAACCAGTTCGAATTGTTTTACTCATATGTTCTCACGTTTCTTACACTGTTTTAACTTTTATATTGTTGGGTTTTTATCTAAATATAAAATATAAGAATTTAGTAACCAACTGGAGGTTTGTTCTTGTAGGTTCAATAGTTTCAGTTATAACATCATTTATTTTTTATTTTATAGCAAGTTTGATAAAGGCTATGGAAACTGAAAATTTTAGTTTTTTTGATAATGCTTTTTCTTTATTTAACATATCAATTCCCATAGTTACAGCCATAGCTCTGTTTTTGGAATGTTTAATAGTTGCAATTTTTCATAAGAAGTTTAAAACAAAAAAACGACTGTTTATTAATGGAGAACTGTTGAATAAAGACTCTTTAGATTCAAATATTGTAAATGATGAACAATCATTTTAAGACTTTTCTGTTTTTGTGTGAACAACAATTGAAAGCTGATGAACAATAAAAGTGTAGTTAAAAAACATTTTTTTCTAATCTATTCATGGAAATCACAAAACAAAACATCTAGTTTAACGTTAATTAATTGCACTACTCTAAAACCTTACTTATGCGTTATTCTATTTTTATTTTAACCTTTTTTTATTTAACCATAAACGCTGTTGCCCAAAGTGGCGATTTAAAAACATATCCCAGTGGTTTAATCTATAGTGATGAAACTATGAAACAACTGGATAAGATTGTAGATTCTTTAAACAGTAAATTTTTAAGCTGTGAGCTGAACAAAACATTTTTCTCTAAACCTCAAGGAGTAGGACATTATATTTATTTTGAAAGTGAGAAAAGAGAGGGTATAAAAAAGGCTTTAGCCAACAACATCACTTTTGAAGATTTTGTGGAGCAGTATAAAAAAGCAAAAATTACTAAAAACTTATTGGTGGTTAAAAGCGAGTATGAAAACTATGACAATGAAAAAGTGATAGAATTTAGTGGCTTGGGTTTTTCAAATGCTTATAATAAAGAAATCAGTTTTACTAAAGATTTAACACAATATAAAGAACTTAAAAAAGGAGCTTGGGTCGTTAGTGAGAGAAAAGGAAAAGATGGTTACATAGAAGCTTTTTATTTTAAAACAGCTATTACTTCTATCCCTATTGTAGAAAAATATGCCAGAATGATTCAGTATGCTGACTGCATGGTAGATACGAGTTCTCAAATATTTATAGAAAGAGGTTCTGGGAAATCAAAATATAATAGATATGAAGTGGCTCCTAAGGTTAAGTTATTTTTAGATTATGTTAACGAAGCTACAGATAAACCAATATTTAACGAAAAAGAAGAGGATTACGATGCTTATTATAAAGAGTTAAAAAAATGGCGTAAACGCAAAACAGCAATTATAGAAAAAGATTTGCAATCGACAGAAAAATTTAAGCACTTGATAAGTGCTGCTGCTAAAAACGCTTTAAAAGAAGGAGGATCTAATAATGAATTTGAAAGCTATATATATAAATATTATTCTAAAGATGTGGCGTTAAAATTAAAACGTAGCAGAAAAGTTTACGGTTCGTGTAGTATGGATAGTGCACCAAGAGAACATGCTAAAAGCATTGCAAAACTTTCTGCTGAAACAGCTAATTGGGAAACTTTTTTACGATCACATTTAGATATTATGAACGATAGATTTGATAGAGTGGCTCAGTCTAGTTATGGTGATGCAAGTTTTGGTACTTATATAGGAGAATTAGAAGCATTAGAAATTAATGTTCACGATTTAATGTTGGGCATTTCTTTACGAATGGATAATCCAAGTGAGAACCATTATTATGGTGCAGTTCACAGAGTAGGTAGGGCTTTAGGAGAAAGCAAATATGCTCAAGAAATTGAAAACACCATGTCTGCAATGATCGCAGATGAAAAATTGGACCTTTATAATAGAGCTGTTATTTACTTTTTATATAGAAACTATATTAATTACATAACAGATAAAAGCAAGAAAAAAGCAAATGAAGAAAAGTTAAAAGCTGCAATTAAACAGCTGCCTGCTTATATTTCTAGTCAAATATCTTTTGAAAAGGATTAAGCTTTTTTATGTTCTAGGTTTTCATAAATAAGCTATATCATTTTTGACATAAGTCATAAGTTTAAGTCTTTTTTTATTTTTAATAATTTAATTTAGAAAAGTCTATTTAAAAAAATATTATTCTATATTTGCAGCCCTTAACGGGGAAAGTTCTTTTAGAATTTTGGTCTGGTAGTTCAGTTGGTTAGAATACCTGCCTGTCACGCAGGGGGTCGCGGGTTCGAGTCCCGTCCAGACCGCCAACAAGTCCGATAAAGCCTTGAAAACATACGTTTTCAAGGCTTTTCTGTTTTCTGTTGAATAGCAATTGAATAGCAATCATCCTTTTTAAAACCTTTGTTACTTAGTTTAATAGTAGTTAACTTTGATTAACCAAATATAGTAAAACTATGTATAGCCTGGAAGATATATTAACAATAAATAGATACGGATTTATTTTAAAACTTTTTTTTTTAATAGAAATCATATTTATGTCAATGATGCAATTATTAGAGATGATATTTAATTTTGCAGAGATTAAACCAGTTAAAAACTCTTTTAGACATATTCTTCTTAAGAATGTCATAGGGTTCAGACTCTCTTTTGTTTTTAAAGGTATTAAAGGATGTGAAGATTATCTTAAAAAGTTGCTTAATAATCTTGAATTTAGAACCAGCCAGTCCGGAAGAAGAGATTCAACTAGAAATAAATATATAAGGGAGGAGTTTGAAATTTATAAGTATGCTGTCTATTCACCTTTTTTTGAGGAAATAGGTTTTGAATCCATGTTATTTGGAAATGTAGAATCAAAAATTGAAGAAACAAGAAAAAAATATTATGAGATTAAAGTTAATAATCAAGAGGCAATACTTGAGCAGAAGAAGCTCTCTTTTGGTAAAATTCATTTTCCAGACAATTTAAAAGTAACGAGGAATGCTATTATAGAATATGAATATTTCCATAATAAAGTTTACGGTAACTTAACTATTTGTCTTGATGTGCCAATCTTACAAGAAGTTATAGCTTATTTTGGTGGAAAATACGCTAAAAGTTTTCAAAACCTTAAAGATGATACACTACATAATATATCTAGAAAATTAACTTCAATTGATTTAGCTTTTAAGAACGAAAAGGTTATTAAAGAGTCTATAAAATGGACAAAACAGGCTATTGAGATTGCTGTTTTTTTTAAAAAAGAGAAAGTAAAAGAAGCTCTTGAAGCAAGATTAAGTACACTTGAAGATAAATTTATACTAGTTCAGTAAAATTAATCTACTTGATATACAGTGTTTTATGGTGGTCTTATGGTCACCAAGTTGTTAAAATATCTTATACCATTTATTACGTTTGATGAGAATTTATTATTAATCATTAAAACGAATTAAATGGAATCAGAAATCAAAGTCCAATTATTAAATGGTGACCAGTTAAGTTATGTTGGGTTAAATGAGTTTGTAACTCTTATATCTACAAAACTTAATTCTCCAAATCAAACCATGTCTTCTTCATATCATTATGAGGAAAATAAATTTATGAAAATCATTGACGTGTGTAGCGCATTAAGTATCTCGAAACCAACTCTCAATTCCTGGGTTGATAAAGGTGTTTTGAGACGTATTAAAATCCAGTCCAGAGTATACTTTGATCGAAAAGAAGTTATGAGTCTTTTAGATAAGAAAAAAGCATAGTTGCCACTATGCTTAAATAATCTATTCAATAAATACAAATTCGAAAAGAATATATGCAAATATACACTCTTTTCATTTCTCACATCAAAAAATGAAGAAAGAAAACATCTATGCCTTAGATGGGCAAAAAAGTACAACTATATATGATCAAACATTAGAAGAACTTGATAAGAACTATGACTTAAGATACGACACTATTGGTCATGAATTTGAGATTAAACTTAAATTAAGTGAAAAATGGGAACAGTTAAATTTAAACTCATTGATTATCAATTTAACAAAATCAGGCGTAGAAATAAGGATTGACAAACTTTTAATTTTACTAAAATCTTCAATGATAGAACAATTTAATCCAATATCTGGTTACTTTTTAAATTTACCAAAATGGGATGAAGTGGATCATATTTCAAAACTTGCAGGATATGTCCCAACTTATGAAACAAAACAGTTTGTTTATCATTTAAAAAAATGGATGGTTAGAGCTGTGAAATGTGCATTAGAAGAAAAATATTTTAACAAACAATGCTTTGTTCTTATACATAGGGGGCAATCGAGCGGTAAGACAACCTGGTGTAGATTTTTATCACCACCAGATTTAAGCTCTTATTTTTCAGAGGATATTGGCTCAGATAAAGATAGTCGAATTCAATTAACTAAAAATTTTCTAATCAACCTTGACGAATTATCTGTACTAGCTAAGAAGGAAATAAATTCACTCAAGTCATATTTTTCTAAGACCTCAATTAATGAAAGATTGCCTTATGATAAAAAAAGTACTACGTTAAATCGCGTAGCTTCTTTTATAGGCTCGACAAACTTAAGCAGCTTCCTCACAGACGAAACAGGTAGCGTACGCTGGCTTTTATTTGAATTGTCAGGAAAAATTGACTTTAATTATTCTAAAGAAATTGACATTAATAAAGTATGGGCACAAGCTTATCATTTAGCTTATAATGATAAGGGGTTTAACCCTGAAATGACGTTTAAAGATATTGAAGAAAATGAATTAAGAAATAAACGTTATTCGAAATTAACCACTGAGCAAGAACTGATAGCAAAATATTATGAGAAAACTAATAATGAAGATGAATTTGTGACTGCATCTGATATCTTAATAAAATTGAGTTGTTTAAACCTTAGACTTAGTTATGTTAATATAGGGGAAGCTCTTTCTGGTTTTGGTTATAAGCGATTTAAACACAGCAAGAGACAAGTATATGGATATTTAGCTAAATCTAAAGATAATTCTTTAGAGTTGGAATGATAAAATTTATTTAAAAAGATAGAACTACTTACCTAGAGTTAATGAAGCCATTGATAAGTATGCTTACTTCATTAGGTAAGATGTTGAAATTACCAACCTACCTTCCTTACCAAGGTAGGTTAGGTAATAACGTAAAAATGCTTAGTCACTATTAAAATCATTGTATAGGTAGGAAGGTAGGTGTATTTATTTAATAATAGAAAATATGAGACTGAACTGGCTTCAGGAAAAAAACAGTTTAACTAAAAATGTGAATAAAATTTCATTTTTAGATTAACTGAAAATATAAACAAATAATTATTCAATGAACGAATATTTTTTTCCTTTTGCCCTTTTTGGTTGAATCAATTTTACTTATAACTAAAATTTCATCAAAAAGAATAGCCAGGTGTGGGAGTTGCACCCTTTTGCGTGCCTTAAAGGTGTACACTTACCGCTCTGGCTATTCTCAACCTCAGGGTTGCTCATAGAAAAAAATAAAAAAATGGAAAATGAAAATAAACTAAAAAGAGTGGTTTTTTATATCAATACAAATGATAAAAAATTACTATTCGATCAATGTGGATTACTAAATGTAAAACCGAGTTTTTATGTTAGAAATTTGGTGCTAGAAAAATTGGGTAAACCAATTTACCAACCTCCCAAAATGGACTTTGAGACGGAAGAGTATTTACGTGAATTAATGGCTATTGGTAATAATTTAAATCAAATTGCGAGGAAACTAAACTCTAATGAGCAATTTTTAATTGCAGACCAACAAGATGTGTTGGATACAATTTCAACTATAACTAAACAGATATTACAAATCAAAAGCGAGCTAAAATGAATCTAGATGAAAATTTAAAAAGGAATAATAAGTTGATGCAAAATGTCGCAGATCAACTACTTACTCTTAACCAAAAAAAAGAAAAAGAAGAACATCCTCAAAAAGGAAACGGACACGTTTTAGAGGGAATCAAAAAACAACTTGATGATCATTATCAAAATGTTTCTGATGGAATTACATTGATTGTGAAAACGAATAGAGCTGCCGTTACTTCTCCAGAATTTAAGAATATGGATTTAAAGTTGGGAGCTATACTAAAGAGTTTAAATGATTCTAAAAGAGAAGTTGGCACTGTTAAAAACAACTCTAAAAGACAGTTTGTTGTGTTTGGTACTGATTCAACTTTAACTACAAAGCATTTTTTAATAATGGTATGCCTTATGTTCTTGGCATATTCTGGGGTTAAGTATTTACCTGAACAATTTGTTAATTATTCTGAAGTAAAGCAAGAAAGAGATCATTATAAAATGTTCTACAGGTATCATTACTTATTATTTTTAAAACAGAAAAAGGATAGTGCTTTAGTTAATATTGAAGATAAACTAAACTTAATTAAAGAACAAGATTCTACTTTTTACAGCGATTATAATGATATGGAGAGATGGCTTCAAAAAGAGGAAGATATAAGAGCTTTAAAACAACAATTAAAACGTATAGAACTTTGATTGCTAAAACCGAATCTATAAACTTTACTGCTAACGCTCTAGCTTATTGTGAGCGTGGCGGTGAAGTTCTATATCAAAATCAATGTTTTGGTAACGCCAAAGATCTTGCAGCTCAATTCAAGGAGCGTCATGCATATTCTCAAAGTACTAAACCTACTTATCATGCTAAAATAAGAATAGCTCCAGAGGATAAGGGAAAGCTTAATACTCAAGAGTGGATTGATATTGCTAATAAGTTTACTGAGCAGATGGGATTGGATAAAAATCCCTATTCGGTATTTATCCATGAAGAAGGTTCAGATAAAGAGCATATTCATTTGGTAGGTTCAAGGTTGCTTGAAAACAATTTAGTTGCTTCAGATAGTTATACGCACTTTAAATGTATGGACTTTTGTAGAGAAATTGAAGCTGAATATAACCTAAGAAAAGTGAGGCGTAAATTAGAAGCTTTTGTTGCTGGGGTAGAATTTGAAAGTTCAGATAAGCGATTAATTTCATTAAGAAGAAAGGTTGATAATGCTATTGATTTTTCGGATTCTATGGATGATTTTATTTTTCACCTCAAAAACAACGGAGTAAAAACAATTAAATCGCGTGGGATTTCTTTTGTAATGGATGGTATTAAAGTGAAAGGATCAAAATTAGGTCGCGAATATTCCCTAAAAAACATAGAAAAACGAATTAATTTAGGCATTGAAATTAATTGCCAAACTGAACAGGTTAGTGAGGTAATTATTGAAAAACCAATAACAGAAAACAACCATTTTGTAAGTGATGATCATATCCCTATACATTTTTTTAAAAAAGCAGGGCAGGAAGATGAGCGAGAGGATGGTTTGAAAAAGAAATCATGGCACAGCAAGAAAGGTATGGGAAGATGAGTTTATCTATTGCAAATGTTAATTTACTTCTAAACCCTGAAGGTGTATTTTATCAATAAACTTTACTTTGCAAGAACATACCGTTAAATAAAAAAATGAACCACTCTTAATTCTCCGTCTTTGTTTAAGCTACTTTAGCCATTGTATTTATAATTTTTACGATGAAAAGACATAAAAAATTAAAAGCCTATTCCATGTTGCAAATCATGATAGGTATATTAATAGCTGGAATTTTAACTGCCATGGCTGTACCATCATTAATGAAAATGGTAACCAAAGCCAAGCAAACAGAAGCAAAAAATCAATTAGATCATATTTATTCTTTAGAGCGTTTATACTATTTAGAGTTTTCGAAATATTCATCAGAGTTAGAAAAAATAGATTACGACCAACAAGCATTGGTTTCAGAAGAAGGGAGTGCACGGTATAAAATTGAAATTATTGAAGCAGGCACCAATACATTTACCGTAAGAGCAACTTCTGTAGAAGATTTTGATGGTGATGGCGTTTATAATACTTGGGAAATTAACCAAGATAAAAAATTAACTGAAACCCAAAAAGATTAATGGAAAACGCGTTGTTTTTTATATTAGTTACACTGTTGGGAGTTGTTGTTTATCAAGATTTTAAAAGCAGAGAAATAAGTTGGTTCTTAATACCACTTCTTGTTATCGGCTTTGCCGTAACTGCTTTATTTAAAATGCACGTTTTAGATTTTTTATCTTATTTAGGGGTTAATATAACTATTGTAGCAGTTAATTTATTCGGGGTTACTCTTTTAGTTTCTTTAAAAGAAAAAAAGCTAACCAATATTCTGAAAAACCATTTAGGCTTAGGAGATGTCTTATTTTTTATCGTGTTAACTTTTGTATTCTCACCTATAAATTTTGTCTTTTTTTATTTAGGAAGTGTTTTTGTTATCACGTTAATTTATTCGGTAATAATTATCTTTTTTAAAGGTAAAAACCATTTAATTCCTCTTGCAGGAGCAATGAGCTTTTTATTGATAGGAATATTAGTTTATGCCCATTTTAGTATTTCATTGAATTTGTACCAAGATATTATATTAATTGAGTAAAATAGATTACATAACATTGACTACGGAAATGCAACAAACCATTTCTACTGAGCAGGCATGGCATTATCATATCATTCCTAAAACAATTGATGATGATGAGTTTGTTTTTTATGCAGATGAAGAAAAGTTGATTTCATCTTACAGCGATGAGTTAGAAATGCTGTTTGGTTTAACAATTAAAATGATACCGAGTTCTTCTGTACTTGTCAATAAGACACTAAGCAAGTATTATAGAATATCTCATAAAAATAAAAGAGCTGAAACTGTAAATTTTGGAGGGGGAAGTTCTGATGATTTTGTTTATAAATTAATAACTGAAGCAGATCAGTTGGGGAGTAGTGATATTCATATCGAAAAATATGAAGAACGCTGCAGAGTTCGGCTAAGAATAGATGGGAAGTTATTAGAAAAATATGTAATTCCAAATGAAGATTATGCTGCATTAATTAATAAACTAAAAATCAAAGCAAATCTTGATATTGCTGAAAAACGCTTACCTCAAGATGGAAGGATTACGTTTGAAAGTAGTAGTGCTAAATTTGATATTCGTGTTTCTTTACTACCCACTTTACATGGTGAAAAGATAGTAATGCGTTTGTTAAGTAAAGATGCCACTAATATCGATATTAATGAGTTAGGGTTTGATGAAAAACAACTTAAAGATTACCTAGAAGGTATAAAAAAACCAAATGGTATTATATTGATAAGTGGCCCTACAGGTTCTGGTAAAACGACAAGTTTATACGCTACCTTAAAAATATTAAATGAGGAGAAATCTAATATTGTTACGATAGAAGATCCAATAGAATATACCTTAGAAGGAATTAATCAAGTTCAATTGAGAGAGAATATAGGGTTTACTTTTCCTAAAGCTTTACGCGCCTTTTTAAGGCAAGATCCAGATATTATTATGCTAGGAGAGATAAGAGATGAAGAAACTGCTCATATGGCCGTAAAAGCATCTTTAACTGGGCATTTAGTATTGTCAACAATACACACCAATTCTGCCTGGGGAACTATATCGAGACTAATTGATATGGGAGTTGAACCTTATTTGTTAGCCAATGCATTATCCTTATCAATAGCTCAACGATTGGTCGGTGTATTGTGTACAAACTGTAAAGAAAAGCAAGTTTTAAAAGAGAGTATGTATCCAAGCAATTATAAAGCACCTGAAGAACTTCAGTTTCATTATGTAGCTGAAGGATGTGAACAATGTTATGGAACTGGGTATAAAGGTAGGAAAGCAGTTTACGAAGTAATTCCTATTGACTTAGCGTTTTCTGAAATGATTAAAAATGAAAAATTTGATGTAAGAAATGAGCTTCAAGAAAAAGGAATAAACCTAATGAAGGATAATGCTTTTAAGTTATTTAAAGATGGTGTAACATCCTTGGATGAAGTATATGCTTTATTAATGAGCAATTAAGATAGTTAGATGAAACGAATAGTTAGAATAATAGGTGTCATTTTCTTGCTCTTTTTGAGTGTAGATAATTTTGCTCAACAACGAATTAAGCAGATAGAAAACCAATTAGATGTGATGTTAGTTGATATTCCTGCTTTAGATGAAAAAGTAGAAATGTCGGTAAGTGGTGTTTCTATACAAGAATTTATGAGAGGTATTGCGGAAGCACATCAACTAAATATAAGTGTTGACCCTTCTATTAATCAGGATATTGTAAATAATTTTTCAAATGCAACAGTCTCAGATGTGTTAATTTTTGTTTGTAAAGAATATCAATTAGACATTAATTTTATCGGAAGCATTATGTCTATTGTAAAGTATATAGAACCAGAAATTGTAGTAGAAGAAAAAATTATTACACCAAAAGAATTGAAGATTGAATACAAAAAAATGTTAGGAAAACTCTCTTTAGACCTTAAAAATGACTCTTTATCTGCTGTAGCTAAAGCAATTACTCAAAAAACAAAAAAAAATGTAGTATTAGCTTCAGGTGTGGGGCCTCAGCTGGTTACTGTGTATATTGAAGATATGCCTTTTGACAATGCTTTAGAAAAATTTGGTCTTGCAAACAATTTGATGCTAACTAAAACAGAAGATGATTTTTATATTTTAGATAAAATAAGGCAACCCAATAAAGGAAGTTCAAAAACTAACAATAGAACAAATAGAAATCAGAGAAGCCCTTCAAATAACCAAGAATCAGATTTTGTTTACGAAGCTAAAGATGCTTACGAAATTTCTTTGAGCGGAACAGATGTTTCTATTGAAGAGGTGATTAAAACAATTGCTAATGAAGTAGGGGTAGATTATTATTTTGTTTCTGATATTAAAGATAAAACAACGATAAATATTAAATCTACCTCTTTTAAAGATTTATTGGAAGACTTATTACAGGGGACAGATTTAACTTACGAATATAAAAAAGGTATTTATATTATTGGAGAACGTAAAACAGAGGGTTTAAGACGTATAAAAATTATACAAATGCAACATCGTTCTGTTGAAAAAATTGCAGAAATAATACCTAGTGTTATTCAGGAAGGGGTAGATGTAAAAGAATTTTTAGATTTAAATAGCTTGATATTAAGTGGTTCTCAACCAAGAATTGAAGAGATAGAATTGTTTGTTAAAAAAATTGATAAACTTGTTCCTGTTGTAATGATAGAGGTAATGATTATTGACTATTCTAACAGTAGGGCTAATAGCGTAGGAGTTGAAGCAGGTATTGGGGAGAATCCTTCTAATCCATCGGGTGTTACCTCTGGAACATTATTACCAGAACCTAATATGAGTTTAAATAGTAGTTCTATCAATAATATTTTAGGAAATTTAAGTGGTTATGGTCTTTTAAATTTTGGGAAAGTGACTTCTAGCTTTTACTTGAATATAAGGGCCCTAGAAACCCAAGGGATACTAAAAGTAAGGTCTACACCAAGGTTGTCAACTCTTAATGGAAATGAAGCGACTATGACAATTGGTAAAACAGAATATTATGTGGTAGAAACAAATACAGTAACAAGTAATTCCTCTACAACAAGTCAATCATCAAGAAGTTATAATCCTGTAACAGCAGACTTAACAATTACAATTAAACCATTTGTTTCAGGTGATGATCAAATTACATTAGACATTACTTTCTCTCAATCTGATTTTACAGGAAAAATTGAACCTGGAGCTCCTCCAGGAAATGTTTCACGAACATTTACCTCTAAAATAAGGGTTAAAAATGAAGAGATGATTTTGTTAGGAGGTCTGGAAGAAAAATCATCCAATGAATCTGGAAGAGGGGTTCCTTTTTTGTCGAGAATACCAATTATAAAATGGCTTTTTAGTAGTAGAACAAAAACTAAATCTAAAACCAAGTTAAATATTTTTATTAAACCAACTGTAATCTATTAAAATGTTTACTTTTTTAGATAAATATAACTTTATAAAAGGGCAGGCTGCTTTAGGTGTTGAATTAGTTTTTACTAATAAGGATAGTTATACCTTAATAGCTGTTGAACTAACAGGAAATAAAGAAGGGCTTGAAGTTACGAATAGGTATGTTAATCTTACGTTAGAGCAATTAGCTACAGAAAATAAAAAAAATATTCCTTTATATTTCTCTATTAATGGTAAGGGAGTTATTCATAAAAAGGTAAAATATGATGAGTACACTAAAGAAAATGAGCTCATTCACCAAATATTACCTAATGCTTCGGTTAATGATTTTTACATACAAAAATCAATTTTATCAACTAATGAGTGTTGGGTTTCTATTGTAAGAAAAGAGGTGTTAGATAAAATAGTATCTGAAATTAATTCTTTTAAGCTGTTTGGAGTTAAAATATATTTAGGCCCGTTTGCTTTAGAAAGCTCTATTCAATTAATTGATGAAAGTACATTAATTACAAGCTCTCACGAGTTGATTATAGCTGACAATAAAATTATTCAGATAGATGGATTAGGTAGTGTTTCTGGGGGGTTAGAATATCATATTGATGGAGAAAATATAAGTTCTCACGAATTAATTGCTTTTGCTACGGCTTTAACTCATTTTGCTCCGGTACAAAATTTACAATTGATTGAGAATGAAGAAATCTCTTTTATTAACGAAGAATACATCAATAAAAATAAATTTAAGGCTATTGGTATCACATTACTGAGTTTCTTTTTTTTAATAGCTATTTCAAACCTTATGGTATTTAGTAGTTTACAAGCAGTAAATAATGATTTGCAATATCAGGTAAATAGTAAAAAAACTTTTGTTATTGAGCTTAACCAATTAAAAAAAGAATTAGATACTAAACAGCAATTCATTGCAAATAGTGGCGTTGCTCAAGCATCTAAAATTTCATTTTTTACAGATCAAATTGCTCTTGATATTCCGAAATCAATACAGCTAAATGAGCTTTTTGTTAACCCTCTTAATAAAAGAATTAATAAAGCAGAAGATATCTATTTTAACTACAATGTGATTAAAGTTAAAGGAAATGTAAATAGAGGAATAGAACTCAATAATTGGGTGAAAAAATTAAAAGAACTGGATTGGGTCGCTGGTATTAGCATCATATCTTTTGTACAAAACAACCTGAAAACTGCAGGCGAATTTGAATTAGAAATAACTGTTAATTCTTGAAGAAAAAAATTACATATCATCAAAAATTAGTTTACTTATTGATAGGTGGAGGCTTATTTTTAATAGTGCTTTATAATGTTTCTTTGTCTGATACTCTTGATTTAGTTTCCGAAAACAGCATTTTGGCTAAAGACATTACAAAGAATAAAAATGCTTTACAGCAAATAAAAATTCAAAAAAGAAAGTTAGCGAATATTCAGCAAATACTAGGTAATGAAACTTATGAAGCGGTAGATATTCAACAGGCTTTACTAACATCTATAACCGAATATATTCAACAAAATGGAATGATTTTAAAAGATTTTCCTAAACCTTTTTCTTTAACCGATAAAGGGTACATTACAAAAACAGCAATGGTTACTGTAGAAGGCGATTTTATTGCCTTATTAAAATTAATCTACTATTTAGAATCGGATTACAAAGTTGGAAAAGTAGTAGCTGTAGATTATAAGATTTTTAAAGAATCTCGTACTAGAAAAAGAAAACTAAATGCAATAATTTATTTACAACATGTTAAAAATGAGAATGATGAAGAGAATAGTTAATTATACTTTTTTGCTTTTAATAGTATCCACAGCATTTTATAGCTGTGATGATTTTATTGAAAAAGATATAGAGAAAGAAACAATCAATTTACTAACCCCGGGCAATAATCTTACGACAGTGAAATTAACACATACATTTTGGTGGGATTGGGTTGAAGGGGCAGAACAATATAATATTCAGATTGTTGAAGGAACATTTTCTTCATCAATTAATTTTGTATTAGATTCGATAGTAACTACCAATAAATTTTCACACACATTATATCCCGGTTCATTTCAATGGCGAGTTAGAGGGTTAAATAATGGTTACGAAACTATGTTTAGCACTTATAATTTAACCATTGAGAGCACTTTGGATATGAGTAGTTTGCAAGTTATTTTGTCAGCTCCAACAGATAATATTATTACCAATAACAATAATGTGTCATTTGTTTGGAATTCTTTATCAAATGCAGACGATTACTTAGTTGAAGTACATCAAAATACATGGACAGGAAATCCTATTTTTGGTCCACAGATTGAGAATTCAACTAGTGTATCAACAACATTACCTGAAGGTGTTTTTGAATGGGGGGTTCAAGCTAGAAATGGAACATCAAATACTTCATCAGCATTTTTTACCAGAACAATTACGATAGACACAACTTCACCAAATGCGGTAATCCTGAGCATGCCTGCAGACAATAGTGTATTAACGGATATATTTAATATCTACTCGTGGACTCAGGGAGTAAATACAGGAACTGCATTAACGAATAATATTTATTTTTATTCAGATGCATCAGCTACTATTTTGTTTAAATCAGCTCAGGCAACAGGCACTAGTTATCAAGATTCATTAGGTGTTGGAACTTATTATTGGGCTGTACGATCAACCGATGCAGCAGGGAATATAGGAGACTTTAGTAATCTAAGAAAAGTAACGATACAATAAGGTTGGTTAGAGATGAGAAAAAAGAAAACATTATACATTATGCTTCCCATTATCCTACTTGTTTGGGGAGGTGTGTTTTATCAATTGTATGGTTATTTTTTTTCGTCACCAGTCTATAAAAATATTGAAGAAAAACAATTTGTAAATATTGAAGAAATAAAACAAGACACTTTTTCTATTGTTGCTAATTATAGAGATCCTTTTTTAGGAGGGAAGGTAAAGTTGAAGAAAACAATCAATAATTACAATTCGAAAAGTAATGTAAATAATAATAGAAAAAAACAGCAAAAAATAATCAAAGCTGATCAGCCTTGGCCAACAATTAAATATAGCGGAATGATAAAAAATAATAATTCGAACTGGAAAGTTGGAATTATTAAAGTAAATGGGAAAGAACATTTGGTTAAGGAAGGTTTGCTCATTAACGATTTGAAAATCATTAAAATCGAAAAAAAAGCTATTAAAGTTCGTTTTCAAAGAGAAAATAAAGTTATTGAAAAGTAATATATAGAAATATGAAACATATTATCATCATCATTTTAAGCCTTCTTTATTTTAAATTGGGATATACTCAAAAAATAAAAGAGCATACACACAGAGAAATTAATTTACATTTCCCAGATTCTTCTATTAATGGCCACGTACTTATTGGAAATAAAAAAATAAAAGTTGTAAATTCTAAAAACTATTATTGGTATTACAATAATGCAATTTACCATAATCAAGGAGGTTATAAAGGACATTTATTAGATGGTGCTTTTCAGGTAATGACTCAACATGGTCAATTAGTTTCTCAAGGAGATTTTAAAACAGGTGTAAAAAATGGAGAATGGAAACATTGGGATGAATTTGGCAATTTAACTATTGTATATAAATGGGAAAAAGGATTAAAAGAGGGAGATTATAATGTCTATCAGAGAGGTTTTTTGATTGAAAAGGGAGCGTATCATAAAAATAAAAAAACAGGGGGGTTTGTAAAATATAAAGATGAAAAAGTAATTAAAGAAGGGGCGTATAAAAATGGAAGGCTAAATGGGAAGGTTATTACTTATCATAATGATACGATTTTAAGTAAAGAAAAATACAAGAATGGAATATTAATTAAAAAGAAGGAAAAGATAAAAGATAAAATAGGTAAAGATAAAGATAAAGATAAAAATGTAGAAGTGGAAAAAGAAAAAAATGAAAATTCTAATTGGTGGAAATTTTGGAAGAAGAAAGATAAAGGAGTTGAGGGGACAGATGTAACGAGTAAAAAGAAAGAAAATAAATCTAAAAGAGAAAAAGGGAAAGAAAAACAAGAGAAAAAGAAAAAGTCTAAAACAAAGAAACCAAGTAATGATTAGAGGTGGAGCGTTGTTGTATAGTATGTTTTTGGTTCTTGTAATTTCAATAATCAGTTCATCTTTTGTGTTACTTAATTATTATAACTCTGCTTATGTTGTTCAAATTTTAAAACAAGAGCAGCTATATCAAGATGTACATTCAGGAATTAATTATGCACTTTCATATTATGAAGAATTACCTAAAAATACAAGCACTATTGTTGACCTTTTTGAGGATGAAGGGCATTTGGTATCTTTAAATAAGAAGAGCTGGGGAGCATTTTATTTAATTTCTGCTACTGCTAAATGGAGAAATAAAACAGCATCTAAAACAGCTTTAGTTGGTACAGATTTTAATACGGAAGACAGGATTGCTTTGTATTTAAGTGACCAAAATAAACCATTGTCGCTTACAGGTAAAACTAAAATTACAGGGATTTGTTATTTGCCAAAATCAGGAGTAAAACGAGCTTATATTGAAGGGAAGAGCTTTGTAGGTAATACACTAATCAATGGAAAAAAATTAAATAGCAATAAAAACATTCCAAAAATTAATGAAGAGCTAATAGGTGAGATTTTAGCAAATTATTCGTTATCAAATTCCATTAACGATAGCGTTATTGATTATGATGTTGTATTCGAACAAGATTCTATTGTAAATACATTTAAAAATAAAACATTAATTGTTAGTTCTCCGTTTTCTATCGATTTAACCAATAAAACGATAATTGGGAATGTTATCATTAAATCAGATAAAAACATTTATATACGTAAAGGAACAATCATATCTGAAGCATTATTTTATGCAAAAGGAATTGTTTTGGATAAAAATGTAAAAGGAGATATGCAATTATTCGCAAAAGATTCAATTATTATAGGAGAAAACTGTCAATTAAATTACCCTAGTGTTCTTGCTTTAATTGTTGAAGGAAAATCTTCTTTTACACAGAAAATAGAAGTTGGAAAATCTACCTCTATCAAAGGCGCTGTTTTTTTATATAAAGAGGCATATGATAGAAAACATCAAGCTAAGATAAGTTTGGCAATTGGAAGTAATTTGTATGGATATGCTTATTCTTCAGAATTATTAGAATTAAAAGGAGAAATTATTGGAGGAGCAGTATGTAAAAAACTCATCTTAAAAACTCCTTCTTCAGTTTACGAAAACCATTTAATGGATGCAACAATTAATAGTATGCTACTCTCTGAACACTTTGTAGGCGTTTCATTAACTACTGATTCAAAACAACAAAGCATTATTAAATGGCTAAATTAAAAAGTAAAATAAAAGCTTTTACAATTTTAGAATCAATGGTTTCTATAGTAATTGTAATGATTGTATTTAGCCTATCCTCACTTGTTGTAATAAATGTAACCAGTTCAGGAATGAACAAGAAAAATCAAAATGCTTATATGTTTGTTAAAGCATTTAGAAATGAATCCGTTAATCAAGACCGCTTATTTGATGAAACAATTGAACTTGAAGGTTTACGGATAGAGAAGAGGTTGGAGGCTTATAAAAATTCAGTAGCATTAAAGATTTTATATGTAAGAGCCTTTGAGGCTGATAAATTATTAACAGAAAGTAAAGAGATTCTATTTATACCAGAAAACCAATGAAATTTAAAGCATTTTCGATAATTGAGCTTATGGTTTCGATTCTTATTTCAGGAGTTGTAATCTCCACTGCTTTTTCTGTTTA